>Ga0233425_10006193_pt1 | contig 18012 bp, 12 predicted proteins | sample Watercolumn_Towu_2_FD_181712 | JGI IMG/M metagenome (GOLD analysis project Ga0233425, IMG submission 181712) | Freshwater microbial communities from Lake Towuti, South Sulawesi, Indonesia - Watercolumn_Towuti2014_140_MG | ecosystem: Environmental > Aquatic > Freshwater > Lake | place... | reverse complement strand
AGCCGCTGCGCCTGGGAATCCCTGAAGGTCTTTCTCCCCTCACACCCACATTCTGGTAAGGTTTGCCCGGATGACGCTCAAAGCTTGTCCCCGCGAAGGCGGGGAATGCCTTCCTGACGGGTGGCTCATCCGAAAAGTGAGCCGGCTGCTCAAAAATGACTGCCGCCAATCCACATTCCTCACCGAAAGGCACCCCCGTCCCAGATTTTTTAATGAAAGATATTCCTTGACGGGCAAAATCAGCCCCCCTATACTCCGACTGTCGGAAAGGAAATTCTTATCAAGTCAAGATGATAAGGAGGATGCAGACACATGAAAAAAATAGCGATCGTTGGTTGTCTGATCTGTTTGTTGATCGGCGGGACCGCCGCTTCGGCACAGACGGTTCCCTATACCGTCTCTCCCGCGATCAAGGAGCTCTACGGCAGGATCGCCTCCCTGCCGGCGGTTCAGAAGGGTCTGGATTTCATCAAGGGCGATCATCACAATACCATCGCCGAACAGAAGCAGATATGCGAAATCCCCGCCCCGCCATTCAACGAGCAGGTTCGGGCCGCGGATTTCCAAAAACGGTTGGCGGCCCTGGGACTCAAGGATGTACAGATGGACAAAGAGGGGAATGTCTTCGGTCTGCGGCCGGGGACGGGAAACGGACCCAAGCTTCTGGTGGCCGCCCATCTTGACACGGTCTTCGCAGCCGGAACGGATGTCAAAGTGAAGGAGAAAGACGGGAAGCTCCATGCACCGGGTATTGCCGATGACGCCCGCGGGCTGGCGGCCCTTTTATCGGTCGTCCGGGCCTTCAACACCACCGGCATCAGGACCGCCGGCGACATCCTCTTCTGCGGCAACGTGGGGGAAGAAGGGCTCGGCGATCTCAGGGGTGTCAAAGCCCTCTTTCGGGATCACAAGGATATCGACGGGTTCATCTCCATCGACGGCACCGACGTGGGAAAGATCACCTACCTGGCGACCGGCTCCCACCGTTACGAAGTGATTTATACCGGACCGGGGGGGCATAGTTTTAACGCCTTCGGCCGCCCCAGCGCCATCCACGCGATGGGTCGAGCGATTGCCGCGATCGCCGACCTGACGACGCCGGCGGAACCTAAAACCACGTTTACCGTCGGGGTGGTCAGCGGCGGGACGTCTGTCAATTCGATTGCGGCGGAGGCGCGCCTGCTGATGGATATGCGCTCGAACCGGAACAAGGAGCTCCTGGAGATCGAGGCCAAGTTCTTCGACGTCCTGAAAAAAGCGGCTGCCGAGGAGAACGCCCGCTGGAAGAGCGATAAGATCACGGTCCATACCAAACTGGTGGGTAACCGTCCGGCGGGTGTCCAGCCGTCCGACAGCGGGATTGTCCAGGCGGCATGGGCCTCCGCTGAAGCACTCGGCCAGAAGCCGAGCCTGGGAAGCGGGAGCAGCACCGATTCCAACCTCCCCATCAGCCTGGGCATACCGGCCGTGACCCTGGGCGGCGGCGGGAAAGAGGACAATAACCACTCGCCGAGCGAATGGTTCGATCCCACGGATGCATACCTGGGTCCGCAGCGAATCTTTCTTGCCATTCTTGGACTGGCGGGGGTCGAGGGTACAATCACACCCCTGCTTTCCAAGGGCAAACGTTGAGCCGGGAGGTGTGGACCGGCCGACAGATGTATTGGTTGACTTTTTGTAATCAGAACGTAGAAAGTTCGAACGGACGGCGCAGGTAGGCGAGAATGGAAGGGTAACGGCGGCGAGAGGCGAGCCGCCGCAAAAAACACCCTGTCAACTTCCCAAATCAATCTCCCTTAGTATTTTCAAGCTGTTGCCTAATTACCTTCGATAAAACTCAGGAAACCCCAGTGAAAGATATTCCTTGACGGGCAAAATCAGCCCCCCTATACTCCGACTGTCGGAAAGAAAATTCTTATCAAGTCAAGTATCAAGAATCCCGAGTGATCGAAGGTGTCCATACGTTGTTTCAGGATAGACAAAGGAAAGATGACTTTCCGCTGAGAAAGGAGAGATGTTATGTGTAAGGCATCCGGAGGAAAGATCTTGGCATGTTGCATTCTACTGACCCTTTCATTGGTCGGATTACCGGTCCTTCAGGCTCAGGAGTTTCCCTCGAAACCTGTGACCGTGATCAATCCGATGGGAGCGGGAGGGTCCCATGATCTGACCATGCGCGCGGTCGTCAGCGTGGCGACTGATTATCTCGGACAACCCATGATCGTCCAGATCAAATCGGGGGGTGGGGGCGCCATCGGCTCGGAAACAGTAGCCAAGGCCCAACCCGACGGCTATACCCTGCTCGCCGGCGGCCCCGGCTGGAACACCACCCTTCCCGCCGTCGAAGGACGGTCGAAGGGACCCGACGATCTGGTGGCGGTCTGCAGGATCAATTACAGCGCGAACAATATCGTCGCCAGGGCAGACGCCCCTTTTAAAACCCTAACGGAGATGATCGCCTGGGCCAAGGCCAACCCAGGGAAACTGCTCTTCGGCCACAGCGGCGCTTGGGGCGCCGCCGATGTGCCCTGGAAGGAGATCATGAAAAAAACCGGTATTACGAGCAAGGTCGTTCCTTATGACGGCGGCGGGCCTTGCATGGTCGCACTTCTTGGGGGTCACATCGATGTGACCGCAAATTTTGCGGCGCAGGCCCTGCCGCAGGTCAAGGCGGGCAAGATGCGCATGCTGGCCGTGCTGGACGAGAAACGCAACCCCGAATTCCCGGATGTGCCCACGGCCAGGGAGCAGGGGGTTGACGTGGTATACCTGATGTGGCGCGGCATCCTAACACCCAAAGCGACCCCGCGACCGGTGATCGACAAGCTGGCCCAGGGATTCAAGAAGATGGTCGAGGACAAAACCGTCCTGAGCATGCTGAAAAGCTTTGGAGATACGGCCAATTTCCTGGGCCCCGACGAGTTCGGTAAATTGTGGCGGGCGGAGTACGAAATGCACAAAGAACTGGGGAAGCTCTATAAGAAATAGCGATCTCTCCTCGTCCGGCAATTAAGGGATTGAAAAATCGAACGCTCCTGGGAGGGGGAAATTTGCGTGGTCTCGAAAAGGGCATCTGACAGGCCGGGGGAAAAAGGATACGGAAAGCTCACGCTTTTTTTCATGAGCGGCACTGGTAACTCCTACCGCAACACCAAATGGCTCGAGACCGAAGCGATCCAGCGTCGTCTGGAAGTGCGTTTGGACCTTGTTCCGGCCGCGCACCCTGCCTCCATCACTCTCGAGCGGGAGACCCTTTACGGATTTGTCATGCCCACCCACGGCTTCACGACCCCCTGGCCCATGATCACGTTCTTGCTGAGGCTTCCCCGGGGGAGAGGGGCGCACGCCTTTGCGATCATCGGCCGGGGCGGCTCCAAGATCGGCACCACATACATCCCCGGTGTGGAAGGAACGGCCTCCTACCTGACGGCGCTTCTTCTCATTCTGAAAGGATTTCATGTGCGGGGCGTTTTGGCGGTCGACATGCCCGGCAACTGGGTCGTCGCCTATCCGGCGCCGGCGCCGGCAAAGGCCGCTGACATCCTGGTCCGGGCCAGGGCAAGGACTCTCGCTTTTTTCACAAGGATACTGGAAGGCAAGCGGTCTTTCGGCGGCTGGATCGGGCTGTCGTTTGGATTTTTACTGATACCCATTTCGATCGCCTACCTGCTGGTGGGAAGGTTTTTTCTGGCCAAGCTCTTTTTCGCCAACAACGACTGCAACGGCTGCGGCCTGTGCGCCAATAACTGTTCCTATGGCGGCATCAAGATGAGCGGCGGTGAAAAGCCTTGGCCTTACTGGACCTACAACTGTGAAAGCTGCATGCGCTGCATGGCCTACTGCCCCGAGAAGGCCGTCGAGGCGGGTCATTCCTGGGCGGCCATCCTCTATTTTGTCTCATCGACCAGCGTCTCCATGTATCTCCTGAAGCTCCTTGTCCCCTACACCGGCGACTTCATCATGAATCGCTGGCTGTCGCTCCCGCTGAAATATGCCTATCTGCTTGCATCCATGGCGGCTGCATACTGGCTGTTTTCGCTTCTCCTCCGCGTGCCTTTTATCAACAGCATCTTCACCCATACGACCTTTACCCATATTTTTCGACGCTATCACGAGCCGGAAACAAAAGCCCGGGACCTTTTGGGAGAGTAAGGGAGGGGAAGCGCCGAATCATAGGGAGGAGGAGGCCCTTAGGCGTGCGCCTCGTCCCAGTTTTTCCCCGCGGCGATCTCCACATGAAGGGGAATCTGAAGTTTCACGACCCCTTCCATTTCCTCACGGACAAGGGCAAACAGGACCCCTCTTTCAGCCGCGGGCGCCTCGAAGACGAGCTCGTCGTGGACCTGCATGATCATCGCGGTCTTGAGGCCTTCTGCCTCAATCCGTCCGAAGATCTGGACCATGGCAATCTTGATGAGGTCCGCCGCCGTCCCCTGGATCGGGGCGTTGATCGCCATCCGTTCGGCGAACTGCCGGACGGTGGGTTGGGGGCTGTTGATCTCCGGCAGATATCGCCGCCGCTTCAGGAGGGTCGTCACGTAGCCCTCCCGCCTCGCCTGCGCAAGGATGCCGTCCAGATACTCCCGAACCTTGGCATATTTCCTGAAATAGCCCTCGATGTAAGCCTGGGCGATCTTCTGCGTAACGTTGAGTTCCTTTGCGAGACCGAAGGCGCTCATCCCGTAGAGGACGCCGAAATTGATCACCTTTGCCTGACGCCGCATGTCGGCATTGACCATCTCGGGGAAGACCCCGAAGATGTCCGAGGCGGTCCGGGTGTGGATATCGTCCCCGGCGGAGAACGCCTCGATCAGCGCCTCGTCCCCGGAGAGATGGGCCAGGACCCGAAGCTCGATCTGGGAGTAGTCAGCCGAGACAATCTCCCACCCCGGCGGCGCGATGAACGCCTGGCGGATCCGTTTCCCCTCGAGGGTCCTGATGGGGATGTTCTGGAGGTTTGGGTTGCTGCTGGAGAGCCTCCCTGTCGCAGCCACCGTCTGGTTGTAGGAGGTATGGATCCGGCCCGTTCGCGGGTGGACCATCTCCGGCAGGGCATCGATGTATGTCGATTTCAGTTTGACCATCCCCCGGTAGGCGAGGATCTCCGCGGGAAGCTCGTGGCTCAGGGCAAGGTATGAGAGGACATCCACGTCGGTTGAGTACCCCTCCTTGGTCTTTCTCCCCTTAGGGAGGCTTAGTTTTTTGAAGAGGATAACCTGGAGCTGCTTGGGGGAGTTGATGTTGAATTTCTCCCCCGCGAGCCTGTAGATCTTCTCCTCCGAAAGGGTCAGGAGCAGCTCGATCTCCCGCGACATTGTCCTCAGGAGCGTGAGATCCAAGAGCACCCCCTTGCGCTCCATCGCCGTCAGAACAGTGACCAGGGGCATCTCCACATCGCGCAGGAGTTCGGCGAGGTCCGCCGCGGCGATCTTCCTTGTGAGTTCTTCTGCAAGCGCCGTCACGGCATCGGCGCGCCGGCAAGCATAGTCCGCGACTTTCGCCGCGGTGATCGATGAAAATGACACGGCCTTCGCGCCGCTCCCCACGACCTCTTTCGGCGCGGATACCTGTCGGCCGAGGTGGTCGAGGACCGTGTCGGCCAGCTCGAAGCTGTGCTTCGCCGGATTGAGGAGATAAGAGGCGAGCATCGTATCGCAGCCCATGCCCTTCATGCGAATCCCAATTTCGGAAAGGACGATGGCGGCCGCCTTCAGATCGTGGCCGTGCTTTGCAACCACGGGGTCAGCGAGGATAGGGGCGAAGGCACTCACGACCGTACCGACCGGGAGTTGGGGCGATCCATCTTCGTGGGCGAGGGGGATATAAAACCCTTCGCCCGGCGAGGGCGAAACGGCCAGACCCACAAGCGCGGCCCACATCGCCTCCGGAGCGGAGAGGACCGGTTCGAGGGAGAATCCCTTGGCACGTCCCAGCCGGGTTACGAGGGCATCGAGCTCCTCGGGCGTCCGGACGATCCGGTAATCAGCGGCGGCCTCTGCGCCGCGGGTCCTGAATTCCTGGAGGAGCGATGAAAATTCGAACTCCCGAAAGAGCGGGATGAGAACCTCCCGGTCGGGTTCGTGCCGGCGGCAGGCTTCCAGATCGAATGCGAGCTCGGCATCGGTTCGGATCTGAGCCAACTCCCGGCTGAGCCTCGCCTTATCGGCGTGTGCAATGATCGCCTCGCGGACCTTCGCATTGTGGATCTTCTCCGGGTGGGCCAATATTTGCTCAACATCACCGAACTGTTCGATCAGACGGAGCGCCCCCTTCGGTCCGATCCCCGGAACACCGGGGATATTGTCGGAGGTATCCCCCATGAGACCCAAGATCTCCACGACCTTCTCCGGCCCAACGCCGAAGCGCTCCTTCACGGCGGCGATATCGTAGGTTTTATCCTTCATCGTATCGACCATCGTGATATCGGGGGAAACAAGCTGCATCATGTCCTTGTCGCCGGAGACGATGACGACCTCCAACCCCTGCACCGCCTGTCTATGGGCGATCGTGCCGATGATGTCGTCCGCCTCCAGCCCCTGCTTCTCCAGGATCGGGATGGCGAACCCCCGGATGATCTCCTTCACGTAGGGGATCTGGGGGACGAGCGTGTCGGGTGTTGCCTTGCGCGTCGCTTTGTAGTCTTCAAAGGCCTCATGCCGGAAGGTGGGACCCTTGACGTCAAAGGCGACGGCGATATAGTCGGGCGCCTGATCGCGCAGGAGCTTGATCAGCATCGTCGTAAAACCGTAGATCGCATTCGTGGGGAAGCCTTTGGAATTGGTGAGCTCCCGGATCGCATAAAAGGCCCGAAACAGGTAGTTGCTCCCGTCGACGAGAACCAGTTTTGGGCGTTTATTCGCTTCGGTCATTTTGTACTCCGCAAGAATGCATAGCGCGAGAGCCCCGGCTTTTACCGCGGCATCATCGGCCGTTGCTGCCGCAGCGCTTCTCGTATCGATGATACATGATTGTAGTGGATAACGCCAGAAATACGTTCGGTCACAAATCGGTAACCTCCCGTTTATTGGACCTATACACGGCGGTTGGGCGGCATGATTCCCCACCTTAGAGAAAAGAGGACCCTCTGGTTCAGAATCGGGGTCACCTTGAAATCAGGGGGCCGGGAGGGATGACCGTCCGTTCCAGATCGGCAAGCCAGGTTTTCTGCCAGTGGTCGTAAGTATGGACAGTTACCCTCTCTGGATGAAGATAAAGGACATTCGTCCAGGGCCTCTTACGCTCCAGATCGGCGTTATGGATAACCGTTACCTGCTTTTCATACACGTTGACAGGGGAGCTGTAACTCTCGTTGGTGGCAGGGACGTGCATATGACCGGCGATCCAGAGGAAGAGCTGCGGGTTCTCCCGGATGAGTTCATACAGCCGAACGGCCGGCTGGGCGATGAAGTTCGGTTTGTTGGTCCGTTCGTTGTAGGGTTTCAGCGTTCCGGCGAGTGGGGCGTGAAAGAAGACAATCGTCGGGAGCCTCCTGTTGCGGCCAAGCAGCGCGCCAAGCCACGCGACCTGCCCTTCGGAAAGCTTGGCCAGATGAGCGCTTTCCAGATCATCGGTCGAAAGATAGACGAGAAGATAGTTTCCAATCTGCTCCGACCCGTATGCCTCCTTCATCCCGAAGGTTTCGGTGAATCGCGCCAGTTTCAGCCGCCGGGTCGCGGGAGAGGCCTTCACCGCACGCCCTTCGCCGTCCATTTCATCCTCGTAGAGGTAGTCGTGGTTTCCCGCAATGAGGCGGAGCGGTTTATTGAGTCGGCTGAAGTACTTCTTCGCTGCGGCGTATTCCGCGGCAGTACCCGAGCCCTTGCAGATGTCCCCGAGGACGACGACCCGGTCGATGTCGTCCCAACCGTTGATCGTCCGCAGGAGCCTCTCCTTGGCGGGAAGCTCGTTTCCGGGAAGGTGGGGATCGCCAATGAGGGCGATGCCGAAGGGCCTTTCCGCGGCGCTTGTCCCCTCGATGTGCAGTCCGGAGCAGAAGATCCAGAGGAAAGCCAGCAGCAAGGGGAATATGGTTTTCATGAACGGTCTTGCCTGCAGGATTGGCAAAGCGCTATGTCTCCTTCCTTGTCGTCTTATTTCTTGACATCATATTACCGCAATTCACGGCAATTATCCCTGTCTTTTTTGCGCCATTTGTTTTATACAGTTTTTTTAATTTGATGGGATCGACTTTAGGGGGAGATGAATACCGATGTCCCGAGCAGACAGATATTTGAGGGCATGCCGGAAGGAAAGCGTCGACTGCACTCCGGTATGGATCATGAGGCAGGCCGGCAGGTACCTCGAGGAATACCGCACACTCAGGGCGAAGTACAGCTTTATCGAAACCTGCAAGACGCCGGAGCTTGCGGTGGAAATCACCCTGCAACCCATCCGGCGCTTTGAACTCGACGCCGCCATCATCTTTGCGGACATCCTTTTGCCGCTGGAGAAGATGGGGATCGACTTCGAGTTCACCAAGGATGACGGCCCGCAGATCAACACCACGATCCGGACGAGGAGCGACGTGGAAAAGATGAGGGTCATGAATCCCATGGAGGAAATGGCCTACCTCATGGACGCGATCCGGATGGTGAGGCGCGAGTTGGGGGGCAGGATACCGCTCATCGGCTTCTCCGGCGCGCCGTTCACGCTGGCGAGCTACATCATCGAAGGGGGCGGATCCCGGAATTATCTGTTCACCAAGTCCATGCTGTACCGGGAGCCCGACACCTGGCATCTGCTCATGGAAAAACTGACCGACATGGTCATCGCCTACCTCAACGACCAGATCCGGGCGGGCGTCCAGGCCGTGCAGGTCTTCGACAGTTGGGTGGGGTGCCTTTCCCAGGCCGATTACCGCGAGTTCGTGCTGCCCCACCAGAAGCGTCTAATGGCGGGGCTCGATACGTCGGTGCCGAACATCCACTTCGCCTTCGGCGCGTCCCATCTGCTGCCGATGGTCAAGGCGGCAGGCGGCGACGTGATCGGTCTCGACTGGCGTACGGATATCGATGTTGCCTGGAAGATGCTGAACCACGAGCCAGCCGTACAGGGGAACCTCGATCCCGTGGCCCTGTACGGTTCAAAGGACTATATCATCAAGCGCGTAAAAGACATCCTGGAACGAGTGGGTAACCGCAGCGGCCACATCTTCAACCTGGGTCACGGCATACTGCCCACCGCGCCGCCCGACAATGTGAAAGTCATGATCGATCTTGTGCACGAGCTGAGCAGGAGATAATGACGACCGGCGTACTCATGGTGACCCTGGGCGGTCCCCGCGCTCCGGAGGAGATACCGGGATTCATCAGGAATTTTATCGGCAGGGAACTCCCCCCTCCGGCCATGAAGGCCATCGTTGAACGTTACGACAAAATCGGCGGCTTCTCCCCGCTGGCGCGGATCACCGGGGAGCAGGCGCGGGCGCTGGGCGAGGCACTTGGCCCAGGGTATGTCTGCGCCCCCGCTTTCCGCCATGCGCGGCCCTTCATCGAAGAGGCCCTGGATCGGATGGCAGAAGCGAAAAACTCGCGGATTCTCATGCTGCTGCTTTCCCCTTTTTACGCGGACGTCACCACGGGGAATTACATCGAGAGGGCTGAAGAGCATCTGAAGAAGAACCCTTTTTCCATACCGGTGGGTTTTATCCACAGTTGGTTTCGCGAACCGCTCTTTATCGAGAGCTGGGTGGAGAAGATTCAAGAAGAGCCCTTGCATGAGGAGGCGTTCACACTTTTTTCGGCGCACAGCCTGCCGGATAGGGCTTCGAACGAGCCGTACCGGCGGCAGATCGAGGAAACCGTAAGGATGATCGTGGCGCGTTCGGGAATCAAGGACTATGCCCTCGGATGGCAGAGCATTCCGAACAATGTTCGGGAGCCATGGATAAGACCAACCGTGGAGGAGCGAATCGATGAAATCGCCGCTGCCGGTTTCGGAAGTCTGGTCCAGGCGCCTGTCGGTTTCACCGCAGACCACATCGAGACGCTTTATGACATCGACATCGTCCACCGCAACTACGCACGGGAAAAAGGGCTTTTCTTCCGCCGCCTCTCTTCGCTCAATGCCGGCGACACCTTCATAAGGGCGTTGAAGGAGATCGTGTTGAAGTTTATGTCGGCTACGTAAAAAGTCCGGATGCTGCGTTGCGCTACATCCTTCGTCCTTGCGGCGTACGCCAAAGTACGCCTCACTCCTCAGGCTTCGCGCGCCTTGCCTGCGGCCTTTTTTACGAAGCCGACTGAGATTCGAGAATTTTGCGACTTCTTACGAGGTCGTCAAGTTTAAAGGAGATGAAGAGTAATCACTCATGAACGATAACGATCTCAATATCACCCGTAAGGACCCGAGGGTCGCGATTATCGGCGGCGGCATCTCCGCCCTTGCCTGCGCCGTCGATTTGAAGGAAAAGGGATTCGACTTCACGATCTTTGAAAAGGAAAACTCCGCCGGGGGCAAACTGGTCACAGAAAAAATCGGAGATCTTGTCGTGGAGGGCGGACCGGACAGCTATCTTCCCGAAAAGGTCTGGTCGGTCCAACTGATCAGAAAGATCGGACTCGCCGGCGACATGCTTTGCTCGAACGACGCGTTCAAGGGAACCTTCATCTATTCCGGCGGGCGTCTCCATCGCCTCCCCGAAGGGGTCATGCTCATGGTGCCCACCATGATCATGCCGCTGGCCACATCCAGCCTCATCTCCTGGCCCGGCAAGATACGAATGGGCATGGAACTCTTCGTCCCGCGGCGCAAAGACCAGAAGGATGAAAGTCTTGCCGATTTCGTCACCCGCAGGCTGGGCAGGGAATGTCTGGAGAAGATCGCCGAACCCCTCGTGGCGGGCATCCACACCTCCAATCCCGTCAACATGAGCGTTCTTGCCATTTTCCCCCGGTTCATCGACATGGAGAAAAAGTACGGAAGCCTGATCAAAGGGATGATAACCGCAATGAAAAGAATGCCGTCACCGGACCCGTCCGGTCCCCCGATGACCTACTTCATGTCGCTGAAGGAGGGCATGCAGGAACTTGCGCACCGATGCGTATCGCATATCGGGGCAGAGCGCGTGAAGACGGGAACCGCAGTTCTCTCTGTCCTGAAAAAGGAGAACGGTTACCGCCTCGCCTTCGGCGACGGTGCGACGGCCGATTTCGACGCCGTTGTGCTCGCCACGCCGTCTTACGTCACAAAGGACATCCTGAAGGACGTCGATCGAGAGCTCTGCGACCGGCTCTCCGCCATCGAATGGTCGTCATCGGCTACGATATCCCTCGCATTCCGGAAAGAGGACATCAAAAGGCCGCTTCGCGGGTTCGGATTCATCGTTCCCCGTATCGAGAAGCGAAGATTAAACGCCTGCACCTGGAGCTCCATAAAATGGTCCCACAGGGCGCCTGAGGATACCCTGCTGATCCGTTGTTTCGTCGGCGGCGGGCATCACGAAGAGCTCGTATCCCTCAGCGACGACGAATTGCTCGGCGCGGTTCTCGAAGAACTGAGGGAGATCGCAGGCATCGCCGCGAGGCCGGTGTTCTTCAAGGCATACCGCTGGTTCAGGGGGATGCCCAAATACACGGTCGGCCACCTGGGACGCATCGCCGGAATCGATGAGAAACTGAAGGCGCACCGGGGGCTTTATCTTATCGGCTGCAGCTACCGCGGCATCGGGATCGGGGACTGCGTGAAAAGCGGTTTCGACGCGGCAGCGGCGATCGAGGCGCTTTGGCCGTAATAGATCGTCCTTACCATTTCAGCTTGACAAGAAGATCTACGAGGTCGATCCTTTGGTCTGCCCAAAATGTCAGGGTGCCATGTGGGTCATCGGCAGCATCAAAGACCCATCTGGAGCGAAACGGCGTCCGGATCCACTGGATTGAGGGCGCCGACGAGGAGGCCGCGCTTGCGCTGATCGCCGGACCTGCAGAATGATTCCACCCGGATATCGACGGGTACCGGCGGAAATAGTCGGGCTTTTTGCCGGACCCCCTTCGGGCGGGCGGCGTGGCCCCGGCTCGGCCCCGCAGGCGGCCCGCCGGCAACGGATGGTGCCCCCGGCTGAGGCCTGCTCCGGTGCGACCATTTGGGCGTTATGGTTCCCTTCCCGACGTTCCGACGGCTTCAGTTGAGGGCGACGGCCGTCTTCTGGGGCGGCAGCGCCCCGGCGGATTGAGCTTCCTCGCCTGATTCGTCGTTGGACCCGCCCTCCCGCTCGATCTTGAACGTGTGCATGATTCTGTCCATATCCTCCGCGCTTTTGGCGTTCTCCCCGGTCACCTTGTTCATCTCCACGACCGCCCGGTTGACCTGGTCGATCCCCTGGGACTGCTCCCTTGAAGACCCCGCGATCTGCTGCATCAGGGTGACCACGATGCCCGAACTTTTTTCCACCTGCCGAAAGACATCGTGGGTCTCCTCGACCAGGGCCCCGCCGTTGCTGATCTTCTTCGTGATGTCTTCCACGAGGTCGCTGGTGCTGTGGGCCGCCTCGGCTGCCCGACGCGCCAGGCTTCGGACCTCGTCGGCCACAACCGCAAAACCAAGCCCCGCTTCACCAGCCCGGGCCGCCTCGACGGCCGCATTCAACGCCAGCAGGTTGGTCTTGAATGCAATCTCGTCGATCCTCTTGACCAGACCGCGGGTTTGATCGCTGGACTTGGCGATCTCACCCATCGAACGGGCAAGTTCGTCCATCGAACTGGTTGCCTTCCGGGTGATATCCCGGGATGCGATCATCAGCTCGTTGGCCTCGGCGGTGGTTTCGGCGTTTTTCTTGACCATCGAAGAGATCTGCTTGAGCGCCTGGGTGGTCGTTTCGAGCGACGCAACCTGGTTGAAAACCCCCGCCGAAAGCTTAAACGACGTTTTGACGGAGTAGCCCACCGCCTCGCCCATCCTGGTCCGCATCGTGTTGACGGAGCGGGCGAGTTCCCCGATCTCGTCGTTGGAGGAGGTATGCAGATGCATCTCGTCGGTGAGATCCCCGTCCGCGATCTTCCCGATCACGGCAATCGATTTTTTCAGCGGCGAAACGATCGACCGGCCGATGACGACCCCCAGGATCAACGTCACGACAATCACCAGGAGGCCGACCCCCATCACCATCTCAATCGTACGCTTCGATACGCTGTTCAGGGTAGCCACGACGTCGCTCTGGTTTATCCCCGCCTTCTTGACCTCCCTGTCGCTCTCCTCCAGATATTTGCCGGCGATCGACCGCATCTTCTCGTTGAGTACATCCAGATCTTCGCTGCTCTTCAACGCCGCCCGAACCCGGTCCGCCGCTCCCCCGCTTCCGGAAAACGTGGCGGACACCGACGATATCGAATCGATGTACGCGGCGACGGTCTTCTGCTCGGCCGCATGGTTCCCCTTCCTGAGCAGATCCGCCAGAGCCTGCCCCGCGGTGCGCGCCTGACCGAAGAGGTTTTCGATCGCGGTGACCTGGCCGGAAAATTCCGTCAGGTCCCGGGCGTGAATGCTTTCATTGATGTAGCTGACCAGGGAAGTGCTCAGCAGCGACAGGTTCGACGTCTGTGTGAGGATATGGTTGGTGCCCTTGAACGAATCGATGTTCCGGGTCATATCGCCGCTGTTTTTTCCCAGGACCAGTTCGGTCTGGGAGATCTCTTTCTCGACGGTGGGAAGGATGTAGGATAGTTCGTAGATCACCTCCTTCACACGGGTCTCGATCGCCTCCTTCTGCTTTTCGTCATCTTCGCCGATATTCTTGATCTGCAGAAAGGCCAGGCCCCGGCTGGCGGTCGTCCGTTCGTTGATGGCATTCATCTTCTGAATGATGTCGGCCGCGAACTTTTCGGAACCTTTCAGATTCTTCGCCGCCTTGTTGATGTTGCCCACGCTCTTCGTCACGCCGTCGCGCAGGACCGCCACCGACCGTTTGTCGTGTGTGACCGGAATTTTCGAGATCAGCAGCGTAAGATCCTTCATCCCGTCCCGGATGGCCGACAGGTTCGTCTGCTGCTGGTTCGCCTGCATCATGCTGTCGACGCTGTTGATCAGGCTCCCCGACGCCTTCTGCTGAAGCGAGCCGATCGAGACGCCCAACTGCTTCATGTTCTTCGACGATTCGGAGAGCCGGTTCTGGATCGTTTTCGACGCCGCCTGCGCCGCGTCACGGGCCTTTATTTTTTTCTCGGTGATGTCCAGGATCGCCTGGGTGATCTCTGCGATGGTCCCGTCCCCCGTTGACCGGTCGCCCTTCAGGCGGGCCATCTCCTCGAACGCCTTGCGGACGCGGCCGAGAGACTCGGTCCCCCGGGCCGCCGCCGCTTTGTACTCCTCCAGCGTCTTCGATGCCGACAGGTTCGTCAGGTTGGTGGCGTGGGCCTGCATCTCCCGCTGCTGGTTCAGCGCCTTCAGCTGATAAGGCGTGGTCTTCTGCGTGAGCTCCGTGATGTTCTGGTCGATCTCCCTGGTTCCCACGAGAGCCGCTGCAACGATGATGACAATGGCGACAGCAACCACCACAACATTTAATGAAAGTCTCGTTTTGATTCGCATAGGACGCACCCCCTCAGCATGGATTGCCTGGCTAATCCGCCAGCGTCACAGGCTCGCCCACCTTCGCGCGCACGGCACTCCACTCGGCCAACGTAATGGCGGCATCTTCACTCTTCATCGTGTTGATGACGTCATAGTAGTCCAGTTGGTACTTCGATTTCCTGATTTCATCGGCCTTCTTGACCTTGATCGCGTAAACGGTCTGAACCGACTGGTGATCGAATTCGCGCCAGTACTGCTCGTCCTTCAGGCTGGTGTACTTATGACCCTCCAGTGTCTTGATGACGGCCGCCGTATCGAAGCTCTTCGCCCGCTCAACCGCCTCTTTGTACTGGTGCATGATCGTGTAGGCGGACGCGCCCGAGGTTGACGGGTAACGGTTGAATTTCTGTTCGAACTTCGTGATGAACGCTGCCGCTTTCGGATTTTTCGATTCGAGTGCAAGCCTCCAGTACCACGGAGTCGCGCTGATCACGCCTTCCATCGCATCCGGGCCCGCCCCTTCGGCCATCTCGAGCGTCATGTTCGGGACGACGATCTGCATCTTCTTCTTCATCCCCATCTCGTAGGCCTGTTTGACGCCGATCTCCATATCCTTCCCGAAGAGAACCAGCACGAGGACTTCGGTGTTCGCCTGCTGCGCCAGAGCGAGGACGTTCTTGAATTCGGTAGAGCCCAGTTTGGTGAGGATCCCGGGGTGCTTGTCCTTGTCAAGCGTGTCGGTGAACTGCCGGAAAGACTCCTCCGTCGTCCATCCCCACGTGTAGTCGGCGGTGACATAGAAATATTTCTTTCCGCCGAAATTCTTTTTCAGGTATTCGGAGAGCACCTTGGCGGCCATCCGCGAGTCGTAGCATTCACGGAAAAGGTACTTGTGACCCTCCTCGCCGGTGGTCTCCGTCGAATAGGTCAACGTCCCGAAAAAGAGTTTCTTCCTCTCCTTGGCGACCTTGCCGGAATTGATCGCCTCGGAGCTGGCGGAACCGCCGAAGAGCATCTGGACGCCCTCCTTGTCGAATAGCTCTATGGCGTTCTGTTTCGCCTGGTTTGCGTTCGTCTTCGTGTCCCGGTACACCAGTTGGACCTTCTTCCCGAGGATTCCGCCGGATGCGTTAATCTCCTCCATGGCGATGTCCGCGGCGCGAAGCTGATCGAGCCCCTGCTTGGAGTAGGAGCCCGTCTCCGGATAGTTGAGGCCGATTTTGACCACATTGTCGGCGGCCGCGGCGACAGAAGCGCCGATGATGCAAAAAGCGGCCGCAATCACGGTGGCCCAATACCTGGAACTGATCTTACCGTTGTCTTTCATTTTTCCACCCTCCCTTTTTTGCGGTTGATCCCCTTTTAGAAAACCAGACGCCTCCGGATCGATGGAAACGGCAGGCCGGCTATCTGTGAAGGGATTTAAGTATCTTATCGGATCGGAGGGTGGATAACTTTAGAATTATAATACAGGCAGTCCATTTGTCGTCTGATATGCCCATTTATGCTTGATTTCCGTGTTTTTGACTCTTTTTCATCATAACCGCCGGAACCATTGCGATGATTGACTGCCTCAGTCACCCGAACATACGGCTCTCTCCCCAGGAAATGCGTCAATTCCGCATTCATCATCGCTGTCAGGTATTTCCCGACAACCTCTCTGATATCCAGACGGATCATCTCAAACGTTCCATTTTTTCACGTTCTCGCCGATGATTGCCGGGGTAATGAATTTGGTGCGGATGTCTGCTTCTGTGATAGCTTTTTGTTCATTGCATCAATTCCGTATTTATGGAATCGGTCATGCTATTGGGTCTGCTCGTCAGGCGGGTCGGCGGCTCTCTCCATAAGTCTTCGACACACCCACATCCTCGTCACCGATGGCTGCTTCTATGGCAACAGGGGCATGTTCCGCGTCGCCCCGCCCCTGGAGTTGAAAAAGTTGGAGGCCATCTTCCGGCACACAGTGCTCAGGATGCTGCTGAACAAGGGGAAGATAACGCAGGAGATGGTGCGAATGCTCTCCACATGGCGGCATTCCGGCTTCCACGTCTTCTGCGGAAACCGTATTTCTCCGAATGACGAAACAGCCATGGAAAACCTCGCCCGCTATATCATACGGGCTTCCTTTTCCCAGGAGCGGATGCAGTATCTGGGTCAGGAGGGGAAGGTCGTCTATACCTCCAAAGACAGCAGGACAAACAAGTCCTTCCCACACTGGAATGGCTGGCCAACCTGTCTTCGCACATCCCGAACCGGGGCGAACAGATGGTCAGATACTACGGCTTTTACAGCAATGTCTGGCGGGGAAAAAGGCAGAAGGCGGGAAACGACGATGCCGTACCCTGCGTTATCGAATCACAGGGCGATGAAAAAACCTTCCGCCGGAACTGGGCACGCTTGATTCAGAAAATATACGAAACAGATCCGACATCCTTGAACATCTGGCCCTTTGGCTTGTCCGGTCCAGGCCGCCACCCAAAACACATGGCCCGCCAAATATCGAATACGCCGCTGCTGATCTTCAAATCCAACCGCGAACATCTGGCCCTTTGGCTTGTCCGGTCCAGGCCGCCACCCAAAACACATGGCCCGCCAAATATCGAATACGCCGCTGCTGATCTTCAAATCCAACCGCACACCGGCATGATCTACGGCGACCCGGAATACTCCTGGGATGATTACATCCAGGCATGACGCATTGTAAAAAAGAGGCGTGCCGGGGAGGTCTGCCTGAATCGTGCTCAAAAATGCCTTCCCGATGGGTGACTCGACAGAAAAGTGAGCCGGCTGCTCAAAAATGACCGCCGCCAATCCGCATTCCTCGCAAAAAAGGTATTGCCGCCCCTGATTTTTGATGAAAAATATACCTTGACAGGCAAAAACAGCCCCCATATATTCCGACTGTCAGAGATGTACCCTCGGCCGCGGAAGAGGCTGAGAAACACTTCAAAAAAGCCCTTGAGGTGGCGGAAGAGATCGGTGCAAGAGGCGTCGAGGGTCAAGTATATTTAAGTCTTTCTCGCCTCCACGGTGCGAAGGGGAGAAGCGATCGAGCTCGAGATTGCTTATCCAGAGCCGATAAAATCTTTGAAGAAAATGAGTATTACGGATACCTCAAGCAGACGAGAGAGACCTTGGCGATCTCGCACTGAGAGATCGGGATTCTAGCGGAGCGTGAATGAGAATGAGACCGATCCTCGCTTTTGCGGCACTCCTGATGATGATCAACGCCGCCACGGTTACAGCAGCGCCCGGCCTGAAGCAGACCGGCGAGTTCGTCATCCCCGAAGCCAATCAGGGCGTAGGCGTCGATGACCGGTACTTTTACGCCGTCGACAACCAGACCATTGCGAAGTACGAGAAGAAGACGGGCAAGCACATCAAGACATGGAAAGGCGAGAAGAATGGGCCGATAATTCACCTCGACAGCGCGATGCTGATGGATGGGAAGATTTACTGCGCCCACTCGAATTACAGCGAGTGGCCGATGACGAGCTCGGTCGAAAT
>Ga0233425_10006192_pt1 | contig 18019 bp, 15 predicted proteins | sample Watercolumn_Towu_2_FD_181712 | JGI IMG/M metagenome (GOLD analysis project Ga0233425, IMG submission 181712) | Freshwater microbial communities from Lake Towuti, South Sulawesi, Indonesia - Watercolumn_Towuti2014_140_MG | ecosystem: Environmental > Aquatic > Freshwater > Lake | place... | reverse complement strand
GTAGTTTTTTTTAACGTCGACGTTGACATAGGCTTCTCCTTTTTTTGAATAGAAGCTAAAATTGGAGAATGCCCTATGTCTATTAAGGCGTCAACTCATTTTATTCTAAAATTACGTAAGTCCTGATGGAATTAGATCTTGCCCCTTATGCCTATCACGATGGAGTTTCTGATTCTGGTAATAGATATGAACTTTTTGGCTTTATAGTTCATTGTGGGATTGGTGTTGACACTGAACGTAAACGATTTGGGGCCGGGCCTTCTAAAGAAGAACCTGTAGCGTTAAAAACGGGTATTGGCCACTATTGGGCATATGTTAAAGATTCTGAGAGTGAGACGCCTGAAACACCTTGGACTTGTTATAATGATGTTCATGGAAAAGAGACATCTGGTGTGACACCAATGACAAATGAAGATATAAGAAAAATTGTTAGTGAGGGCGAAGTAGATAGTGGACAAATATATATTGTTGTATATAAAAAAGTTGGAATACATGATCATGAGTCTTCTTTTGTTCCGATGCGATCTTTGCCAGTTGCAAGCTCTGTTATTGCTACCCCTATGGATGATAAGGCTAAAATTGCAAGTTTTGGCGTTATAACACCAGCAAGTTGTGTGTCTGCGGTTTATAGACCAGTTAAAAAAACGGGTGCATTTAAAAAGTTATTATTAAGTCTTTGTTGTTGTGTAGAAAAAGAGGAAGATTCGGTAGAAATAGATCTTTAAATTTACTAAGATATAAAAAATTAAGATAACCCGGTTAACATAACCGGGTTATCTTTTTGTTGATTTACTGTTATACTTGTTACTATAAAAATTTGATTAAAAATTTAAATATAAAAGGGGCGACCATGCAGGTTTACATGCTTAAAGATGTAGAAAAAGTTGGAATGGCTGGTTCTGTTGTAAAGGTCTCTGATGGCTTTGCAATAAATTATCTTTTCCCAAATAGATTAGCAATGAAGGTTACTGCAGCAACGGTGCCATTTTTTAAAGAAAAAATTAAGAAAGAGCATGTAGAAAAGCAGGTTGTAAGTAGCAAGATTGCTATGCTGGCAGAACGAATTAAAGAGACACATCTGGTAATTAAAGAGCGTATTCATGATGATGGAAAACTCTATGGGGCAGTTGGTGCTGATGAAATTGTTGCTCTTTTAAAAGAGAAAGATATAGTCGTTAATAAAAAACAGATTGAGTTTGATAAATCGATAAAAAGTGTTGGAGAACATAAGGTTACGATTAAATTATCTTCTAAGTTAAAGCCTCAGTGTGTTGTAAGGGTTGTTGCCCTTGAAGAGCCGCATGCTGCGCACGCAGTTAAAAGTGTCCCTAAATAGTTAAAAGTAATTAAAAGATGACAGAGCCTGTAGAACGCACAAATAAAATGCGTGAGATACAGGGTGGGGAGATTTTAGGCAGAAGTATACCTGAAAATATAGCAGCAGAAAAATCTGTTATTTCAGCTATTTTGCTTAGCGATGAGAATCTTACGCTTGTTTGTGATTTTTTAAAACCTTTAGACTTTTCTCTACCTGTGCATCAGATTATTTATCAAGCGTTTCTTGATCTTGCACAGGCAAATAAAAAAATAGATCTGGTAGTATTACAGGATTATTTTTTTACAAGAAATCTTGTAGATAAAATGGGTGGGATCTCTTATCTTCTTGAACTACAAGAGGATATTCCGGCAATTGGGCTTGTTGTTCAGCATGCCAAAATAGTTAAAGATAAGGCTGTGTTGCGTGAGCTTATCTTATCTGCAAGCGAGATTATTACTACCTGTTATGACCAAAATATAGAAGAGATCGATTATGTTTTAGATTCTGCAGAAAAAAAGATTTTCCAGATCTCTAATAAATTAACGGCTCCTACATTTGTGCAGTTAGATATTTTACTTAAAAAGACATTTCAACATTTGGCACAAATAAAAAGTTCACATGAGGGTGTGACTGGAATTCCTACAGGATTTCATGCTCTTGATCATTTGACTTCTGGAATGCAAAAGAGTGATCTTTTGATTCTTGCAGCCAGGCCATCAATGGGTAAGACTGCACTAGCTTTAAATATTGCCCTTAATGCTTGTCTATCTGGTGCACCAGTTGGATTATTTTCACTTGAGATGTCTGCAGAACAGCTGGTGTTACGATTATTATCTTCTCAATCTTCTATCCCACATCAAAAAATTCGAAATGCTATGGTGACATCAGATGAATGGATGACTCTAACAAATGCCGCTGCAACACTAGCTGAATCTAAAATTTTTATAGATGACTCGCCGGCGTTAAATATTATGGAGCTTCGTGCCAAAGCAAGAAAATTAAAAGCTCAAGAGAATATACAGCTTTTAATTATAGATTATTTACAGTTGATAAGTTCACCGCAAAGACATGAAAATAGAACACAAGAGATATCTGCAATATCAAGAGGGCTTAAAGCTCTTGCAAAAGAGCTTAATATTGCTGTGCTTGCTGTGTCACAATTGTCACGTTCACTTGAAAGCCGTATGGATAAAAGACCGTTACTTTCTGACCTGAGAGAGTCGGGGGCAATTGAGCAAGACGGTGATGTGATATTTTTTATCTATCGTGATGTCATCTATAATCCTGACACAGAGCATCCTGATTTAGCAGAAATTATTGTAGGCAAGCAGAGAAACGGGCCTATTGGGTCATTTAATGTAAGATTTGAAGGGGAGATTACAAAGTTTTTTGACATTTAGGTGCTTGCCCAGCGAAAGTGTTTTGCAGGGATAGAGCGTATAAGAGATAAAGAGATATGAAAGAAGAATCGATTGTAGTACTTGGTGTAGACCCAGGTTTTGGGATTACAGGCTTTGGGGTAATCAGGCGAGGGGGAAATACTGTTAGTGTGTGTGATTATGGTTTTTTAAAATTAAAGCCAACAGATTCTTTATCTTGCCGTGTGGGGGTTTTTTATTCTTTCTTTCAAGAAAAGATTAAAACACACGGTGTGACTTGTGTTTCACTTGAAACTTCGTTTCTGGGCAAGAACGCACAGACATTTTTAAAGCTTGGATTTTTAAGGGGAGTTTTATATCTTCTGGCAGACCAGAATAATCTAAAGATAATAGAATTTTCACCAATGGAGATAAAACAGGCTATTACCGGCTTTGGGGGTGCAGGTAAAGACCAAGTATCGTTTATGATTCAAAGACTTTTTCCAAGAATTATCTTCCAGGGTGAGATTAAATATAAAGATGTCACAGATGCTTTAGCCATTGGGCTTTGTGGGGCCTGGAGCAAGTAGTGTACGGTAAGCACCTATAAAGAGTGTATTTGGGGGTAACTTTGGGACTTAAATACCCGATAATATTTGTGTCTGATAATGATTATTATGTTAAAAACCAACACACAATACAAATCACAAAAATACAAATAAATCACTCACCAATTAAATAACATTTTCCAAATTTTTCCAAGAGATAAGTTCACCATCTGACCGATTTTGATTTTGATCTCCACCGTAAATAACAACAGCCTCTTGACTGTTTTGCGTCTGTTTTCTAAACCAAGTAAGTGTCTGGAAAAAAGTTCTGTTCACTGTACCTGACGCCTTTATTTCTATGACCTTTGTTTTGCCCCCAAATTCTAAAATAAGATCTATTTCATTTTTGTTTACATCTCTAAAAAATGTTAGTCCAGATCGAAGCCCTTGAGCATTAAAATTTTTTATGATATCAACAATAACCATATTTTCAAAGAGAGCACCATAGATCGTTCTTTTTTGAATAATTGTCTCTAAATCTACATTCATGAGTCTTGCGGCAAGCCCAACATCATAAAAATATAATTTAGGCGATTTTGTGATACGTTTTCCTAGATTATCATGGTAAGAGGGAAGTAAAAAAAGTATTAAACTGGTTTCAAGAAGCCCAAGCCAACTTTTTGCTGTGCTAACGCTAATTCCACAGCTAGATGCTAAATCAGAATAATTAAGTGTTGTACCAGTACGCAAAGCACATAATTGCATAAATTGCTTAAAAGCAAGAATGTTATCTATATTTCTTATACTTCTTATATCACGCTCAACGTAGGTAGATATGTAATTCTCATAATAATCATGAGCACTGATCTGTGGTTGATAGACGCGAGGGTAAAAACCTTTATAGATTTGATCTTCTGCCCGTTCAGCCAGTAAATTTGCCTGTTTTAATTCTTTTATTGATAGGGGAAGAAGTGTATAAAGATATACTCTGCCAGCTAGAGACTCACTTATTTTTTCATGTAACAAAAAGTTTTGAGACCCAGACAAAATGTAATACCCTGGTTTAGGATTTTTATCGACTTCGACTTTTAATTGAGAAAATAGGTTTGGTGCATATTGGGCTTCGTCAATTATTACGCCGGCTCTATCTAGATAAGTAGCTAAAAAACCCTTTGGATCCTTGTTTGCAAAATCAAAAATATCAGCATCCTGCATATCCAGGTAAACATAATCTGGAAAAATTTTTTTAATAAGGGTACTTTTCCCAGATTGTCTAGGCCCAATTATCGCTACTATTGGACTCTGCTTTATTCCACTTTTTATTATTCGCATCAAATCTCTCTCTATAAACATAAAATCCTTCCCATGAAAATCTATATATAAAGTTCATGAAAATCATAACATTAATAAATTGATTTGCATATCTTTTCTACATTTCTAGCAAACTAGCAAATAGGTCTCACGCTTTGTTTAATCTTGCAATTTAATATTAACAATGCGTTTGCAAAGAAATAGATGGTAACGATCATATTAAAAAATTTTTTGCTGACCTTAAAGCCGCAGGCTTCCTTTGTACCCCCTAAAGCAAGCGTTTTACATACTAAAATAAAGGCATCGCACAACTTCCAAACCTCCTTGAAATTCTTGCAACACGAGCAGGCGGCCTCTTAAATACAGCAGACATTTCGCGTAGTGCCAACATGCCTAACACAACGATTACTCGCTACATTAATTTGCTCAATACGCTTTTTCTTATCAATTTTTTACAGCCGTGGAGCTCTAAGCGCGGCAAGCGCTTGGTCAAGGCTCCAAAAACATATCTCGTCGACACAGGACTATTAGTACACCTTCTTAAGTCTGTGGGCATAAAAGCGGCCTCAAAAATGAGGCCGCTTCCACTTTAAAACAGTAGCAAAGCACTCCTTTTATTTCTCTTGGGCTATTTTTTCTGATCAAAAATCCAACCGGCTATTTCAAGCTGCTGCTGGCCTGCTCAAAACTCTTGCAAGATTAAGAAGTTTGTATTTTAAAACATACAGGGCCTGTTCGAGGGGGGAATAAAGGTGGCCTGCTGCTTCAAGCTCGGCAAAGACGGCTTTGACTTTTTTTTCAGGTTTAACTTGTATCTGTGCCTTCATAGGCAACGCTTTGCAGTTGATTAACTCTATACACCAAAGTTTAGGGCAGCAAACCCTCAAGTCAGGCAGCCTTATAACGCCAGTGCCAGAAAGATTAAGCTCCTGCAGCCCTGTTAGCCTACTTAAGCCAGATACATCTGTGAGCTTTGTGCAGCTATTAAGAAAAAGCCACGTCAGCTTTGTTAGCTCACTCAAGTCAGGCAGCATTGTAATTCCAGTGCCAGAAAGATTAAGCTCCTTCAGCCCTGTTAGCCCACTTAAAGCAGAAACATCTGTGAGTTTTGTGCAGCCAAAAAGATCAAGCTTCTTCAGCCCTGTTAGCCCCCCAAGTCAAGCAACGTTGTAATTCCAGTGCGAGAAAGATTAAGCCACTCCAGCTTTGTTAGCCCACTTAAAGCAGAAACATCTGTGAGTTTTGTGCAGCCAAAAAGATCAAGCTTCTTCAGCCCTGTTAGCCCCCCCAAGTCAAGCAACGTTGTAATTCCAGTGCGAGAAAGATTAAGCCACTCCAGCTTTGTTAGCCCACTTAAAGCAGAAACATCTGTGAGCTCTATGCAGCCAGAAAGATTAAGCTGTGTTATGTCTTCCCCCCCAAACTTACCACCAGCCAACGCTCCTTCTGTAGCAAGTGCCTTTCTAAGAACGCCATCTGTTAGAAATTGCTTGGTATCATTTGTAGGCTGGACCAAAAATGAGTCATTAAACATCATAACCTTTTCAAAAATCACCATCGCTTCGCCCCACTGCATACTAAAAACCAAAGCCACGAGCGCTGCAAAAAGCAGCTTGTTTGTGTTTCTCATAAAAGTCTCCCTTCGATAAAAAAGTTAAACACATAAGCTTTATCTTGTATTAAAAGTTATAAAAAAACTTATAGAATAAAAAGTGTGCAATTTCAGATATTAAGCTTTAACATAATGCGTCGCTCGCCCTTGCCCCACCCTTTTTATAATATGTTGCGAACATATTTAGCCATAAGAACCCTTTCAACTCACTTTGAAAAAAGCACTAAAAATACGATGCAATAATGAGTCAAATAAGTCAATATTTTAAATATCGGCGTAAAATACATTTTTCTTATTAATTTGGCATTTTCCAATATTTAATGTTAGAATTTCTAATACTGAATGTTAGATTTTAACCAGGAATTAACAGGAATTTAAATGATAAAACGACACTTAGAATCAAAAATTCTAGAGGCACTCGATTACATGCCCATTGTCCTCTTGCGAGGAGCACGGCAAACTGGAAAAACAACGCTGGCCAAATCGATTTGTTCCCTTAAAAAAAACTACACCTATTTATCTTTTGACCACCTTCCCACCCTTGTTTCGGCAAAAAATGACCCAATTACCTTTATTGAACGTTTGGAAAAACCGGTTATTCTTGATGAAATCCAACGAGTTCCAGAACTTTTTTTACCGATTAAAAGTGATGTTGACGCGCATCGGCTTCCCGGCCGCTATTTTTTGACCGGGTCGGCTGATCCTTTACTACTTCCACAACTGGGTGATTCCTTGGCTGGCAGAATGCGACTGCTAACCCTTTGGCCATTTTCTCAAGGAGAAATTGAGGGGAGAAGAGAGACATTTTTAGAACGGGCATTCAAGGCAGCACCTTTACCAACAGGTGCAACCACCGAATGCTCAAGAGACGAGATACTCACACGCGCACTTCGTGGTGGGTACCCTACCCCATTCACTATGAGTCTTGAAAAACAACGGCATGATTGGTTTAATGACTATGTTTCACTTATTCTGCAAAAAGATATTCTGGATTTATCCAAAATCGAAAATGTAACACAAATGTCAAACCTCCTTACGTTGCTGGCAGCTAGAGCTGGGGCACTTCTCAATATGGAAGAGCTTTCACGATCTATTAAATTAAACGCTGTAACGTTGCACCGCTATGTAGATTTATTAAAAATGTTATTTCTTGTACATATGCTTCCAGCATGGCATAGCAACATTGGCAAGCGCATCGTTAAATCACACAAAAGCTATCTTTGCGATACAGCGCTACAACTTTTTATGCTCAACATCGATCATGATCGATTGCTTAAGGACCAAAATCTAACCGGAAATATAATTGAAAACTTTGTAGTACTAGAATTGCTTAAGCAAATTTCATTCAGTGACCTTAGCGTACAACTGTTCCACTACCGCGACTATAAACAAACTGAAGTTGATATCATCTTAGAAGGCCCCGGTGGCGACCTTGTTGCCATTGAGGTAAAAGGCAGTCAGACCATATCGGCAGATGATTTCAAGGGCCTCAAAAAATTCAAAGAATCTACTGGTAAAAAATTTATAAACGGTATTGTATTGTATACCGGGTCAACCCACCTACCATGGGGAAACAAACTCACCGCCTGCCCCATAACGTCACTGTGGAAATGTTAATCAAATTTGTTAGTAATTGGTATTATGTAGCATCTGTAGGCCTGACCCGCTCGCCATTTTAAAAATTATTCTGGGAAAACGCCTTAACTTTCTAATCAATAAAAGCCCCGCGTGTTACGCGGGGCTTTTATGTTTTACGTACAAAATAAAACCGCCATGTAATAAATTACATGGCGGAAAAAGGAGAAAGGAGAGTAGTAATGAAGCTAATTAATGATTATGCTCTTATTTTACACCTTCCATAAAGAAAATCAAGCACTACTTTAAATACAGCGCACTATTAATAAAAAATAATAAAAAATTACAAAAAGAAGAGAATATTTCGTATTTAAGTTTACTTTTTTACTTATAGGGCGGGTGTTAAGTATATCTAATTTTATAATTATTCATATAAGTTATTTTATATGTGAACATACTACTACTTTTTGGTCTTTTTTTACGCTTACCTGGTCGTCTTTTTGGAACTGGAGTAAGCTCAATCCCACTTTTACCTGGTGGTCTTTTACCTGGTCGTCCTGTTGGAGCTGGAGTAGACCCAATCATACTTTTACTTTGTGGTCTTGTTGGAGCTTGAGTAGGCCCAATCATACTTTTACTTGGTGGTCTTTGTAGTCTTGTTATTTGTAGCTTTTGTGCCAATTCAAGCAATTTTAATTTTAATAAATTAAGCGCATCTATTAAATTATTACCAGCTGGCGCCGCCTTAGTGCCTGGTAATCGTGATGAGCGCATAAGAGCTGGAGCCACTTCTTGAAATTCTATTTTTATTTTATCTCCATCTTGAGATATAACAACATAATGATCATTAATACGAACTACATTTACAGCTTTCAACACATCACCTTTAAACTCAACTACCTTTAATGTCCAATCATTGTAACGTTCAGTAAGCGATAAAAGTCCATAGCCGTAAGTCAAAGGGTCTCCAGGTCTCATGTGCCCAGCCGTTAAGAATGTTGTAAAAGTTACTACAGGCCCATATTTATTAACATTAAATTCACAATTGTTTTTTTCTGCTTCAGTTTCTACAACGTTTTTCCAATAATCTGGATAATCAGACCATCCGGAATTGAGTAATTTTACACTAGAACCATGATGCTGGTGCCCTCTAAAAATTACTTTAACTCGCCCACTAAAATTATTACTCAAATATCCTTTAGCCCAATTCCCTCCTATAACAACACCAGCACCCCTGGAGCTTTCGGACAATTCAGAACCAGGTAAAAAATCGCTCCAACTAAAACCGGTATAAATATCTAAATTAAACGGTAAAGAAAAACAGTTCCCGTGATGATTTAAAATTTTCAAAATATTTTCAATAGGATAGGTTGGATCTATTCCCCCATGGCAACACCAAACTAATTCATTTTCATTGCAACCCAAAAACAAAACTGTAGGAAGTAATCGCCATATCGTTTTAAATTTTGTTTTTATATTTTCACTGCTACTCCCATATATATTGTCTAATTCTTTCCAAAATCCATCACTTGAAGCTTGGTCTTCACACTCGTGGTTTCCCCTAAGCAATATCACACGATCAAAATTAGCTAGCTTAAGTTTCATTAAAATTGCCCAAACTACTGATCCATAAAGCGAATAATCTGTATAATCACCTGTAAAAACCATATAAAAATTATCTTTTATAATTTCAAGATTTTCATTTAAATAACCCTTAAACACCAAATCCCATAAAATAACTAATAAAGCATCAGCGTTACCGTGTATATCTCCAATAAAACATACTTTACTATCTTTTCCTACAATAATCTTTTGAAAGTAACTATTATTTTCTGCACCGCTTATTTTTAACTCTGGTGGTAAATAATTTCCATATTTATCAATGAAATTATCACATAGACTACCAAGATCATTAAAAATAAACTTTGTTGGCTTTAGTTGAGCTCTTGGCTTGTTACTTGACCGATCTCCTGCAGGAAATAATATATACCCTTTTTTATCAGAAAGTATTGGATATGTTGGCGTATAGCCATATCTTAAAAATATTTTCGAAAAAGAAATAAGATTTAAAGGAACTGGTATAGATACTATATTTGTGATTGAACTTAACATAAACGAGTACGCAAGAAGTTGTGTTTGAAGATTTTCATCTTTTTCAAAATGCGCTAAACCATTATCAAAACACTTTAATATAACAGAAGGATGTCTACCATAAGATTTATTCAAAAAAAACATAGGAATTATTACACAGATAAAAATTTTACATAAAAATTTATTCATCTCGTATTCTCCTCTTTAAAAATATAAATTACAGGCTTATTGCCTGTATTTTATATTTTCCCTCCAATATAGGCAACCTGAATGACGGGGTAGTAAGAAAAATCTGATACGAAAGATCTTTTAAAATCTCAAGTGCCTTGGCACTATTCTTTTCATCAAAATCTGTTAAAAAGTCATCAAGTAATAGAATACTATTTTCGCAAGAGTTTAAAAGAACAAGTTGGGCTATTTTTAATAAAAATACTATAAATTTCTGCTGGCCTCTAGATGCATATAGACGCGCCCTTTTGTCTTTAAACAAAATAATAAAGTCGTCTTTGTGTGCCCCAAAGACCCCTCTTTTTAAATTACACTCCTGCTGATATAAATTATTTTCATAATAGCCCCAAAAAGAATCGAAACTATCGAACTGACTATAATCACCAGCTTTATAACTTATATCTATTTTTAATAAACTATCTTGTTTAAAATATTTCTCTAGTAAATCATTTACTTTAAAATTTAGTGTCTCTAAATACCCTTCTCTTAGTTTTTTAATCTCACATGAAAGAACCCATAATTTTTCAGTCCAGACATAAAGCTGCTCTTTAAATGTATAACTACCCTGCTCTTTTTCGTTTTTTAATAGATTATTTCTCTGCTCTAGCACCTGATTATAATTTCTAAAAAGTGAGACACAGGAGGGATCTTTTAAAAACAGTGCGTAATTTAAAAAATCTCTTCTATATTCAGGGGCTCCCTGCACAAGGGTTAAGTCATCTTGTATCATGCAAACAATTCTATAATGATCAATAATATCTCGATAGTTACTTACTATTTTTTGATTATATTTCGCAAGCTTGCCCTCTTGTGATGAATACCCAATGCCTATAGAGTCACCATTATCAAGTGTGATCGATATAAACAGATGCTCTTTATCAAAAGAGATAAGCTCATTTGGAATTCTGGTTCTAAAAGATCTTAAATAACAGCCATAATATAGGGCCTCAATAACAGAACTTTTTCCCGAGCCGTTCTGCCCCCAAAGAGAGACAATATTCTCTTTTATGTCAAAAGAGATCTCGTTAAAGCATCTAAAATTTACAAGTTTAATTTGAGAGATACTCACTAACTATATCCTGATTATCTTCTTGCTGTAAGCTTTTTCGCAAGTTCAAGCAATTTATTTTTTAATAATTCAATAGATTGTGTTAAAATATTTTGTTCTGGAATATCAAACCTAACAACCGCTCTTCTCATATCTAAATAATTTGCATACTCTGGATAAATTTTATCTTCTACTAAAGATATACTGCTCATGAACATATTGTCACCCCACTCTATCACCTTTAATTTCCAATCCCTAAATTCATGAGCAAGCGATAAAATTCCATAGCCTATACTTGTTTCACCCAACACCGATGCTGTGGTAAAAGTAACAACGGGTCCACAGTCTTTTACACTTAATTCACATGTACGCTTTTCCTCAAGCGATATAGGGCTAAATTCTTCGCGCCACCCTACAAGATCGTCTCTTCTTTCATCACCACTTGAAGAAAACAATTTTACACAAGATCCAACATGTTGGTGCCCTCTAAAAATAACCTTTACAACACCACTTAAATATTTTTTGGTCACAACTTTATTTGTTACCCATCCAATACCCCTGGCAGAATCCTCAAACCCGCTAGATTTCTCAATAGGCCCAAAATCACTCCATAAAAATCCAGGATATTTGTCTAAATCAAAAGCTTTAGAAAATTCATCTTTAGAAGTTAAAAAATCTTTAGTAGGACTTCCTGAATGATTTAATCCACCATGGCAACATCTAACAAAAGCACTAGCGTTACAACCTAAAAAAACAACTGCCGGCATGTAATTCCAAAGTTTTTTTATCTCATTTTTTATATTTATATCTCCTGCCTTATATCTATTATTTAATTCGCTCCAAAAGCCATACTTTTCTGCAATATCATCTATTTCGTGATTTCCTCTTATTAACATCACTTTATCCCAATTAGCCAGCTTAAGCCGTAACATTAAATAATACACCTCAGTTCCATATGCTCCACGATCTGCATAATCTCCAGTAAACACAATATAAAAATCTTTTTCTTTAATCTTAAAATTATTATATAAATGCCCTTTTGACGCCAAATCCAACAAAATTACTAAAAATGCTGGAGCATCACCATGAATATCACCAATAAAGCAAACTTTGCTAGATTCAGGAACCATAATTTTTTGAAAATAAGATGAATTTTTCACTCCTGCCAATACCTTTGGAAGCTTATGCGCACTCTTTTCTGCCTCAGTATTAAAATTTTTACACAATTCTTTGAAATTTTTTATAGAAACATTATGTGTATTTTTATCTTCCCAAAGTTCACTTTCAGGATCATCTCCGCGCAATGTAAAACACACTTTAACTTTACTTGTTCTAAAAAATTTTTCTGAAAAAGATTTAAGCGTTTCTCCGTTACTAATTTCTACAACGCACAAACAATTTGGCATTAAAAAAAACACAAAACAACCTAAAAGTAGTTTTTCAAACACACTTTTCACTTTTTCCCTTTCTTACTACTCCCCACCCTCACCTTGTGCCTTTTGAGATAATTTTTGTGCAAGTATTAATAATTTATTCTTTAATAAAGTAAGCGCTGGAGATAAAACATCTTTCTTTTTAATTTTAACATCAATTACATTATCTACTTTTGGATTGTCCACATATTTTGGCTCCACTTTATCACCAGGTCCAGAAACAATATACATGTACTTTCCAATTTTATCACCGGTATGATATCCAACCCACTCTACAACTTTTAATTTCCAATCTTTAAACTCAGGTGCAAATGATAAAAGCCCATACCCAATATTCGTTTGACGCCCCAGACTCAATACAGAAGCTGTAGTAAATATAACAACTGGTCCACAATCTTTTGGAGCAAACATACATTCTTTATCCGGCTTTACAGGGCTGTCTTTATCACCCCAAGCAACAAGATCATCGCTTTTCGAAGAAAACAGTTTTACACAAGAACCCAAATGTTGATGTCCTCTAAGCATCACTTTTACTTTTATTTTATCTAAATATTCTTGAGTTTTAGCTTTATTTATAACAAACCCATCACCCCTTTCTTCATTAAATTTAACCCCAGTCTCTGTAGCAACAGGCTCAAAATCACTCAACAAAAATCCAAGGCACCCTTCTAAAGGAATAAAATCTGAAAAAAAACGGCGCTCATCACCTAAAAATTTTGTAATATAAAGGCTATGATCATCTTCTATCGTACCATCTTCGTTCAAGTCGAAAGTCAATCCCCCGTGACAACACCAAATAATAAGATTGCTAGGAACACATTTCAAAAAAACAACAGCCGGTAGACTCTTCCATATCGTCTTAAGTGCCCCCATTAATTCTTCTGGTTTATTATATCGTTTCTTTAACTCACTACAAAAACCATACATTTCAACAGTCCTGTCTTCTTCATGATTTCCCCTTATTAATATAACTTTATCCCAATTAGCAAGCTTAAGTCGCAATATAAGATAATATATTTCAACGCCATATGCCCCACGATCAGCATAATCTCCTATAAATACAATATAAAAATTATCTTTTATAATTTTAAAATTCTCATCTAAATATCCTTTTGATATTAGATCCCACAAAATTACCAAAAGTGCTGGTGCATCACCATGAACATCACCAATAAGACAGACCGTACTAGAGTTATCTACAAAAACCTTCTGTAAATAAGTTGTTTCATAAGAACAATCCACTGCAAACAGATTCTGGCTTTTAGCTATTTTGATAAAATCATCACATAAGTTTTTAAATTCTGGAACTTCAATTTTATGTTCACATTCATCCCTATATTCGATAGAATTAGGATCATTCGGATCTTTCCGGTAAGCCTTATGAAGCATTCCTACTTGGCTATTTTCTAAAAACTTTTCTGAAAAAGTTCTAACTGTTTCAACATTTGTAATCTTTACACTGCATACACATTTTTGCACAAAAAATACATAAAGTACTACAATTGTGCACATTAATAACTTTTTAAAATACACACTTCCCCTTTCTTACTACCCCATAAAATTTTTACTTAATTCTCACTTTGTGTCATAGAGACCGGCATAACTAAAAAAGTTAAATTATAGTCTTTATCTTGAGACTCAAAAATAATTGGTCGTGCTGCGTTTTTAATAAAACACTGAACAGAATCATCAGAAAACACCTGTAACCCATTTAATAAATATGGCGAATAAAAGCGACTATCTATTTCGTCACCAATAAATTCATTAAGAGTTAAAGTCTCGTCAAGCTTTCCTACCTCTTTGTTATTTAAACTTACTTTTAAGATCCCTGGGGTAAATCTAAACTGTGTCGAAACAAATTGCCCAGCTAAAAGACAATTTGCTCTTTTAAGTGTCTTTAATAATGGATCTTTAACTAATCTTGCTGGCAAAAAGCCCTCTTTGGCCAATACTGGCTTATAATGTGGAAACTGCTCTGAAATTAATTTTGTAAAAAAATTAAAGTTTTTACCAGAAAACACCAGCTGATTCCCACAGGTCCCCAAAAAAATGTCATTACCTTCGTGTTCTTCTAAAAGCTTCTTTAATTCAACAACAGCCCTCTTTGGGATAAGCCATTTACTTTCTTGAGCCAGTGCATATTTAGAAGAAGTTACACAAGCAAGCGAGTGCCCATCTGTTGCAACCATAGAGATTTGTGAATTATTACATTCTATAAGCATTCCATTAAGTGCTGCGCTTGCATTATTGTGAGGGATAACAAAAGCAACTTTATTAATCATAGCAAGTAAAAAGTTCCCTTCGCAGCTCATAAGATTCTCAATTCTCTCTGGAAATGGTGGGAACTCATCTGTTGACTTAATATTAAGTGCAGCCTCTATACCACCTGAATTTAAAAACAGCTGATTATTACGCAAAGAGCAGATAATTTCCCCCTCCATCTCTTTAACAAGTTCATAAATTCGCCTGCCAGAGATTAAAAAATCAAAAGATTCTGTTAATTCACTTTCAAGCACCATTGTAGATTGTAAACTAATCTCAAGATCTGTTGCTTTTAATATTAGTTCACGTGGGGCCACGTGAACTAATATATACTCAGTTATATCAAGCGTTGTTCTCTTTGTACAAATTGGCTGCATAGCAGACAATAACGATGACAACTCTTTTTGCGCAACTGTAAACATCCCTTCCATAATCTTTTCCCATTTTTAAGTTTTATAACTTTATTATTATCAAGATATTTTAGTATATATAAGTGTGAACATTGCGCAATAACTCTTATCTTTAAACTCTTTATTTTAAAAAGTAATTAACTTATATTTCTATTTTAAAAAGGGGATTTATATGACAAACATTAAAAGAATAATTTTTTGTGGTTTTAGCTCTTTACTTTTTATAGCTTTAATAATCACACTCTTTATTGGCGTTAAATTTTATCTCTTTTCACATCAGCTTACACACCAGTGCGAAGATAAAGCAGAGCATGAATGTAACCAAATGGCAGAAAAAATATCTGTTTATTTTAAAGAGCTTGTCTCTGTTATTAAAGAGACAACTAATACACTCTCTTCTAAAAAATTTTCTACACAAGAAACTTATGATTATTTAAGCACAATATTAAAAAATAAACCTAATATTTATCTTCTTGCTATTGGTTACAAACCATACGCTTATGACCCTAAACAAAAACTTGTATCTTTTGCTGTAAATAAAGAAAATGGGACCATAAAAAAAATTGATATCAAATATGATTACTCTATCCCAACAAAACAGGCAAGAGCACGTACCGAATGGTATACAGATACAATAAAAAACAAAACAAACTGGACAGAGCCATATTGGGGTACAGCAACAAAAGCCCATATCTTAATTTATGGAGAAACAATTTATGACCAAAATAAAAAACCAATAGGGGTTTGTGTTGGCGGGTTTAAGCTCGATCACATCCGCAAGCTTGTAAATCAATTATCATTAGGAACCTATGGCTATGGCTTTGTTGTTTCAAAAACAGGAATTTATGCCTCTCATCCAGTAGCAAAATACTACAGAAATGAAAACTCTATATTTGAAATAATAGATAAAGAATTTTCTTCACAAATGAAAGATATTATAAAAAAGCCACAGGGTAAAATTTTAAATTATTCTTCAATTCCACTAAGAAATATAACCAAAGAGAAAGGGGTACTTTACTCAAGGGCAATTCCATCAACAAATCTCGTCTTATGTGGTGTATTTATGACTCAAGAACTTACAAAGCATTCTAATGATACTCTTAGAAGATATGTAATTATATTTTCACTCTTTCTTACATTATCTCTTTTAATAAGTATATTATTTTTTATCTTCTTCCCATTATTTAGTGTCTTACGATTAAAGATTGGATCTATATTAAGCACTATATTACTTGTATCTTTTTTAGCTTTACTCTGGAATAACGAAATTAAATATATACGAGAAGAGAAACAACAGATTAAAATTTTTGACCATAGTATTATAAATAAAATAACAGAACAATGCGCGTCAAAACAGCGCGAAATAGCTCCTCCTACAAAAATAAAAACCGGAGTAGTGCTTACAAATATTGAATATATAACGCCACAAAAATTAAAATTAACAGGTCATATCTGGCAAAAATATCCATTAAATCTATCAAAAAAAATTATACGTGATTTTGTCTTTCCTGAGTGTTACAAATTAGAAGAAAAAAAGCTTATTCACTTAGATAAAAACACAAAAGAAGAGAGCTTTCTTTGGCACTTTAGAGGATACTTTACACAATATAATATCTCAGCAAATCTTTTTCCTCTTGATGAACGAAATATCACACTTGCAATAGATCACCCTACTCTAAATTCTCCTGTGCTTTTTGTCCCAGATCTTAGTAATTATTCATTTATCAGCCCTTCACTTTTACCAGGAATAGAGTCGCATGTATACATTCCAGAATGGAATCTAAAAGAAAGTTTTTTCTCTTTTTCTCCAAATAAATATCAAGACAACTTAGGGTTAAAAAATCTTTACCTTACGGCAAGAAAATATCATTTATGTTTTCATGCAATAACACAAAGAGATGTTTTTGATTCAATAGTAATGTATATACTCCCAATTTTTGTTGCTCTTTTTATATTATTTATAAGTCTTTTGGCTGCAAGCCCAGATAAAATTATGGTTAATATCTCTTTAGCCTCAGGGGTATTTGTAGGAATAATTTTAGCACACTCTGCACTCAGAAGAACTTTTTTAGGTAGTGGGATATTTTATCTAGAATATTTTTATATAATACCGTATTTTATTATAATATTACTTCTTTTAGACTTTATTTTATATTCACGACAAGATTGTCCCAAAATAATCTCTTATCACGATAATCTTTTAGCAAAAATTCTTTTCTGGCCGGTATTTTTATTAGCAATAACTATTATAACTATTTGGGTATTTTTTTAGTAATCTTGCCAAAGAGCAGATCACTAACATTTATAAACCAGTAGAATTTAACGCTCTGGGCTACAAAGATTGGGGCTTAAATGTTTTTATTTTATTTTACGTATAGGCTATATATAAACTTATTTTACCGGCATAAAAGAACACATACTGTTCATTATTCTTACAAAATTATTTAATGCCCTTCTACTTGTTTCGTCTAATTTTTCATCATTCGCACTAGCATTGCAAGCAGTAACCCCATCCTTAAATAATTTAATAAAATCTTTAATAATAGGTTTTTTAAGAGGATCTTCAGGCGGGACATCCTTTGAACCTGGGCGACAAAAATTATTAATAAAAAGCACATAAGTTATAGACAATCTTTGGTCTTTAACACCTCCACTCAAATCTAAATCAATATCAGAACGCATCCCACCAGCATCTATCTTACAGGACTTACGTAATTTTAGAATAAAATGAGTTGACGCCTTAATAGACATAGGGCATTCTCCAATTTTAGCTTCTATTCAAAAAAAGGAGAAGCCTATGTCAACGTCGACGTTAAAAAAAACTA
>Ga0233425_10006191_pt1 | contig 18020 bp, 9 predicted proteins | sample Watercolumn_Towu_2_FD_181712 | JGI IMG/M metagenome (GOLD analysis project Ga0233425, IMG submission 181712) | Freshwater microbial communities from Lake Towuti, South Sulawesi, Indonesia - Watercolumn_Towuti2014_140_MG | ecosystem: Environmental > Aquatic > Freshwater > Lake | place: Indonesia... | reverse complement strand
ACGTGGATCGGGCTGGCGCTGCTGGGCGCGGCCGGGACCGGGGGGATTGCCCTGGTAGTCACAGGGACGGTGGCTTGGCGGCGCGGGCAATCGCGCGTGTAGCACCAGCTAGTACTTCCTCGGTCTGACCCTCGCCTGCACCCTGCCGGGCAGTCCTTGAATTCGCAAGAAGCCTTCGGCGTCGGTCTGGTTGTAGGAGCCGCCGCCTTCCATGGTGGCGATGCCCTCGTCGTAGAGGCTGTTCGGGCTGCTGCGTCCGGCCACAATGAGATTGCCCTTATAAAGGTCCAGGGTCACTGTTCCGTTGACCGGTTGCTGGGCCTCGCGGATGAACGCCATGAGGGCGTCCATTTTGGCGTGGTACCAGAAGCCATAGTAGACCATCTCGGCCACCTCGGGCGCAAGCCGGTCGCGGAGGTGCATCAGGTCGCGGTCCATGGTCAACTGCTCGACCACGCGATGCGCCGCATAGAGGATCGTCATGCCCGGGGCCTCGTACACGCCGCGACTCTTCATCCCCACGAAGCGGTTCTCCACCATGTCGATCTGCCCGATGCCGTTGCGCCCGCCGATCTCGTTCAGGCGGGACACGATCTCGAAAGGGCCAAGCGACTCGCCGTTGACGCTCACCGGCACCCCGCCCTGGAAGCCGATCTCCACGCGCTCGACCTTGTCCGGGGCCTTTTGGGGAGTGACCGTCATGCCGAACTCGACCAGCCCGACGCCGTTGACGTTCAGGTCTTCCAACTTGCCGGCCTCGTAGCTGATGTGCAGGCAGTTCTCGTCCGAGCTATACGGCTTGGCAACAGTGGCCTTCACCGGGATGTTCCGCTCCTGGCAGTAAGCGATCATCTCGGTCCGGCCCGGAAATCGCTGCCGAAACTTCTCCATGCGCCAGGGGGCAATGACGCAGATGTTGGGCTCCAGGGCCTCGGCGGCCAACTGGAAACGGCATTGGTCGTTGCCCTTGCCCGTGGCGCCGTGGATGAAAGCGTTGGCCCTCACCTGGCGCGCCACCTGGAGGCAGACCTTGGCGATCAGCGGCCGGGCAATCGAGGTGCCCAGCAGGTACATCCCTTCGTACTTCGCCTGCCACTGCATGACGGGAAAGGCGAAGTCGCGGCAGAGTTCCTCCTGGGCGTCGAGGATCTGGGCCGAGCGCGCCCCGATGTTGCGCGCCTTGGCCAGAATGGCCTCGCGGTCCTCGCATGGCTGCCCAAGGTCCACGTATACGGCATGGACGTCGTAGCCCTCTTCCATGAGCCAGCCAAGGATTACCGAAGTGTCAAGTCCGCCGGAATACGCGAGTACGCAAGTAGGCATTGTGGTCGTGGAGTGGTTGGGGTTTAGGGTTCACGGTCCAGTAGCTTGCCGGCCGACGCCTGCCGGTTTGCCGCAAGCGGCCTGGAAACCACTATTTTGCTTCAGGAAATGCGATCCGGCAAGGGGGAAGCGGGCCGGTTTCTGGGCAGGGCCGGGCCTGTCCGAGCGTCAGGCGCGTAGCACGAGCGAGGTGGGGTCGCTTAGGACATGCAATTGCCTGTTGCCTGTTATCGCCTGGCACGCCGCCACAGCCATCCCGCCAGCCACGCCAGGCCGCCGACGGCAACTAGGAGCAAGGTGGCCGGCTCGGGCACGGTGTTCGGGACACTGCGCGGCGTTGCCGCGGAGGCAGCCAGCGGATTGCCGCCGCCGGCCATCGTGGCGCCGCCGCCCGACAGGATCAGGTTTGACTGGAGAGTCATTGTGGCACCGCCGTCAAGGAACAAGGGGCTGCCGGAGGGCACGGCCCGAATATCGCTTACCAACAGGTTCCCGCCCGAGACCCTGGTGGGGCCCGTGTAGGAGTTGTCGCCGGAAAGCGTGAGCGTTCCCCTGCCGACCTTGGTTAGGGCCAGCCTGGCCGTGGGGCCGTCCAGGAGTTGCCCGCTGAACGTGGTGCTGGCATCGTTGGCGCCCACGGTGAGCGTGTTGGCTCCGTTGCCGCTGCCGCTGTTGGTGACGCGCCCGGGGGCCGCTCCGCTGCCGCCCGAAAGGCCGCCAACGGTCTGATCAAGGCCCGCAAGGTCGAACGTGCCGGCATGGGTCGCGTCGGCGCCGCCGGCAACCAAAATCGTGCTGCCTTGGCCGACGGGGTTGACGCCCCCGGCCAGGAATTGCAGCGTTCCGGCGGCGACCGTGGTGACGCCGTTGCAGGTGTTTGCGGTGCTTAGGCGCAGCGTGCCGTTGCCTGTCTTGATGATGCCCGCGGTGCCCGTGCTGTTGCTGATCACGCCCGAAAGGGTAGTGAAATCGCCGCCCGTGCCGGCCGTCACCTCGACGATGCGGCTGAGGCCGGCAAGGTCGATGGGGTTGCGCCATTCGGTTTCCGCGCTGGCTGTGGCCGAGCCGAAGCGGAGCGTGCCCAGGATGTCGGTGCCCCAAGTCAATCGCGTGGGCACGGCCTGGCCGCCGACGTTCACGGTCAGTTTTCCGCCAGTGGCCGAGAAGCCGGTGCTGCCGCTCTTCCAGGCGAACGTCGGGCCGGTGCTGCCCAGGGCGCGCGTGAAACCGGCGGTCCCGTGGCTTTGCAGGATGCCGCCGAGCGAAAGAAAACTGCCGGTCGGAAGTCCCGCGCCGTCGTTGGCCTGGAGCACGCCGCCAGAGACAGTCGTGCTGCCCGTGTAGTTGTTCGTGCCACTGAGCACGAGCGTTCCGCTGCCGTTCTTCACCAGGGAGATGTCCCGCGTGGTCCCGCGCGAGATCGCGCCGGCATAGATGGAGGTGCCGGAAGCGAGGTTCAGCGTGAGGCCCGCGGTCCCGGTGCCGCTGCTGCTGTCGATGATGGTCGCGCCGGCGGCGCCGGTCAAGGAAGGCAGGACGCCGGGGCTGATGCCGTTGAGTTCCAATGTGCCGCCTGAGTTCAGCGTCAGGGGCCCGGTGCCCAGGGCCGAGGCGTTGCCCAGGCGGAGCGTGCCCAGGGCAATCGTGGCGCCGCCGCTGAAGGTGTTGGCGCCGTTGAGGGTGAGCGTTCCGTAGCCGGCCTTGGTCAGCGCGCCGGGACCGGAGATAACGCTGCTGATGGTGTCGGCCGTGCCCCCGGTGTCGATGGTCCCGCCGGCGCTACCCAGCAGGACCAGACGATTGGCGTTCAGGGTGAAGGCCGCGGCGTAGCGCAGCGTGCCGCCGGCCAACGTGAGGTTGGTGGCAGGCGTGGCCGGGACCGCGCCGAGGTTGTAGTCGCCCGACACGTTGAGAACTCCCCCGCCCACGGTGGTGCCGCCGGAAAAACTGTTGACGCCGGTGAGGGTGAGCGTGCCGGCACCGATCTTGGTCAGCGGACCGGCGCCGGAGATCGGGCTGGCAACAGCGTCGGAGGTGTTGTCGGTGTCGAACGTGCCCCCGCCGCTGCCCAGGACGACCGCACGCGTGGGGGCAAGGGAGAAGGCGGCGCCGTAGCGCAGTGTGCCGCCGGAAAGGGTGAGGTTCGTGGAATCGCTGCTGGGCACGGCCCCCAGGTTGTTGTCGGCCGAGATGCGCAACACGCCCCCGCTGACGGTCGTGCCGCCGGTATAGGTGTTCGTTGCGGAAAGCGTGAGCGTGCCGGCCCCGGCCTTGGTCAGGCCGCCGGTCCCGGAGATCAGGCTGGCAATGGCGTCCGAGGTGTTGTTGGTGTCGATCGTGCCCCCGCCGCTGCCCAGCAGGATTGAGCGGTTGGGATTGAGGGCAAAGGCGGCCCCGTATTGCAGCGTGCCGCCGGCCAAGGTGAGATTCACGGCGGCCGTGCCGGGGGCCGCGCCGAGTTTGTCGTCGGCCGCGACGTTCAACGCGCCCCCGCTGACGGTCGTGCCGCCCGAATAGCTGTTGGCCCCGGAAAGCGTGAGCGTGCCAACGCCGGCCTTGGTCAGGCCGCCGGGCCCGGAAATCGCGCCGGCGATGGCGTCCGAGGTGCCGTTGGTATCGATCGTGCCGCCGCCCGCGCCCAGCAGGACCGAGCGGTTGGCGTTGAGGGCAAAGGCGGCCCCGTATTGCAGCGTGCCGCCGGCCAAGGTAAGATTCACGGCGGCCGTGCCGGGCGCGGCGCCGAGTCTGTCGTCGGCCGCGACCTTAAGCACTCCCCCGCTGACGGTCGTGCCACCCGCATAGCTGTTGCTCCCGGCGAGCGTGAGCGTGCCGGCGCCGGCCTTCGTGAGACCGCCCGTCCCGGAGATCGCGCTACCAATCGCGACGGAGCTGTTGTTGGTGTTGATTGTGCCACCGCCGCTACCCAAGAGGACGGAGCGGTTGGCGTTGAGGGAGAACGCGGCCCCGTACTGGAGCGTTCCGCCGGACAAGGTGAGATTCACCGCGGCCGTGTTCGGCGCGGCGCCCAGGCCGTTGTCGGTCGAAACACTCAGGGTCCCGCCGCTGACGGTCGTGCCGCCCGCATAGCTGTTCGTTCCGCTAAGCGTGAGCGTGCCGTTGCCGGCCTTGGTCAGACCGCCAGGCCCGGAGATCGCGCTACCAATGGCGTCCGAGGTGTTGTTGGTGTCGATCGTGCCCCCGCCGCTGCCCAAAAGGACGGAGCGGTTGGCGTTGAGGGAGAACGCGGCCCCGTACTGGAGCGTTCCGCCGGACAAGGTGAGATTCACCGCGGCCGTGCCGGGAGCGGCGCCCAGATGATTGTCGGCGGAAACGCTGAGGATGCCGCCGGTGATCGTCGTGCCGCCCGAATAGGCGTTGGCGCCCGAGAGCGTCAACGTGCCACTGCCGGTCTTGGCCAGGGCCAGCGTGCCGCCCGTCCCGGCGTTGTCCTGGATGGTGCCCGCGAATGCGCCGGCGGCATTGCCGGCGCCCACCGTCAGCGTGGTCGTGCCGGGGCCACTATTGAGGATTTGCCCCGGCACGGCCCCGCTCGTTCCCCACAGGCCGTTGATCGTTTCATTGAAGCCGGCCAGGTCGAAAGCACCGGCGGAGAGCCCGCCGTTGAGCAGCAAGTCGCCCTTGCCGGCGCCGTTGGGAATGACCTCCGAAGCCCCCAGTTTCAGCGTGCCGGCGTTGATGGTCGTGGGACCGGGGTAGGTGTTGGCGCCGGCCAGGACGAGCACCCCTTGGCCCGCCTTGGTCAGGCCGTTGCCGCCCGCCACAGCGCCATTGACGACAAGTTGGTCGGCCGAGGAGTCGGCGCAAAGCACGTACTCCACTCCCGCGGGAGCGCTTACGCCGTTGCCCCCAGCCACGGTAGCCGTTCCGCCGCCGATCTTCAACATGCCGCCGTACTGCAGGGTCAACGTGCCGCCGGCGGCCAGGGTCACGTTGGCCCCGTTGCCACCGAGCGTCAGGGTGAAGGGCGACACCGATGCCTGCCCCGAGACGGCCGAAGTCAAGTACGCGTGGCGATTGGACGAGAGGGCGTTGTTCGTGTAATCGGAGCTGCCGCTGCCAATCCCCATGGGGCGCACGTAACCCGCGGCGTCGTACACCGCGTAGGCCGATGCGGCGCTCGACTTGGCAAACGCGCCTTGGCTCAAGAACCCCGAAACATTGTTGAAGGCGACACGGCCGTAGTCGGGCGTGCCCGTGAAATTGAGCACCGCGCCGGCGCTCCGGCTGAAGGCGCCGCCGGAGACGACCGTCATGCCTCCGCTGAAAGTGACGGTGTTTTCACCGAGGGCCGCGGAGATCCCGCCCAGCGACTCGGTGCTGCCGCCAGGGGCGGCGACCAGTTGCAGCAGGCCGCTCCTCAGCGCCAGCGCGGAACTGCTTCCCAAGCGATTGCCCGCGGCAAGGTTGCCCGCGGAGTTGTCGATCAGCAGGGTGCTGTTGGCGACCGTGTATGCCGACGACGAGGCAATCGTCCCGGCGGACCCGCTGAGCGTGAGCGTGCCCTGGCTAACGGTCGTGCCGCCGGTGTAAGCGTTGGCGCCGCTGAGCACGAGCGTGCCGGGGCCGGTCTTGAGGAGACTGCCCTGGTAGGCGTCGCCCCCGGGAGCGTCGATCTGGTTGCGGACCGGGCCGGACACCGTCAAGGTCGTGGCCGAGGCCACGTCGATCTGTTGCGTGCGATTTCCGGGGCCGGCCGAATAAAAGATGCCTTGCTGGGAGCCCGACGGCGTGCCGGCGATCAGGGCGCCGTTGCGCAGCGTCACCGCGCCCACGCTGTCGCGGTTGCTCTGGAGACTGAAGGTGCCTCCGGAGAGTGTGATCGTAGAGGCATCGGCAATGCGGTTCGGCTGGTCGAGGCGGAGCGATCCGCCGCTGTTGACCTGGACGCTGCCCACGATCTGGTCGCCGGTCCCGCTGAGCGCGAGGATGCCGCCGTTGATGATCGTGCCGCCCGTGTACGTATTGCCGCTGGCGCTGCTGAGGAGAACCGTGGCCGGCCCGGCGGCGGTCAGGTTTCCCGCTCCGGCGATCGGGCCGGAAATAGTGAGCGTCTTGCCGCTGTCCACGGCCAGCGTGCCGCCGGCAAGCCCCAGCGTGGTCCCGCGGTTGGCGCTCAGGTTCACGTTGTCCGTGGCGCGCAGCGTCCCGCCGTCGATGGTCAATTGATCGGCGACCAGCGAGGCCGGGGCGGCGCCCAGGTGGTCGTCGCGGCCAAGGGCCAGGGTGCCTCCGTGGAGGAAGCTCTTGCCCGTGAAGGTGTTGCCGCCGCTGCTGAGGGTCAACGTGCCGGCGCCGTCTTTGGCCAGTCCGCCCGCGCCCGCAATCGCGCCGCTGAGCACGGCGTTTCCCGCCCCTTCCACGAGGAGCAGGTTCCCGGGGCCGGACGTGTCCAGGGCGATGGTCCCCGACACGTTCAGGCCGCCGGAGCCAGGGTCCCAGCGTTGCGAGGTCCGCAGCGCCACCGGGCAAGAGATGGTCTGCACGTCGTCGTCGCGGTTGACGATCCCCGTTTCGCCGATGGTCAGAGTGCCGGTGCCGGAAAGAACAAACGGATTGACGCCCGGCGAACTGTTGAAGGCGATGGCCGTCACCCTCTGGAGCGAGGCGATTTGCACCGTTCGCTGCGAGCTTCGGGCGGCGTCGAACTCGATCGAGGCGGTAGCCGTCACCTGTTTACCGACGTTGAGCACGTCGGCCGGCACCCTGTTGTTCGACCAATTGCCGGCGGTTGCCCAATCGGGCGTGGTCCCTGTCCACTGTGCGGTGGCGGGGGTCGCCAGGTAGGGCAGGTATCCGGTGCGCGCCAGGGTGGCGTTCAAGGTGTTGAGCATCAGCGGGAGCATGGTGTCCACGCCGCCGCTGCCGTCGTTGTAGTTGGCGTAATGCGCGCCGGAGAGGTACATCACGCCCGGCGTCACGCCGACGATGAACGTGGGGCTGCCCGAGTCCCCGCTGATCAACTGGCCCTGGTCCGGGGTCGCGTCGTACTTGTAGTCGTAATAGGTCCCGGTGTCGCCCGGGAACTGGACGACCGCGGCGCCCATGCGGTTCGTTCCGACCCTCGCCGGATGGCCGTAGAGCAGCAGACTGGAGCCGGCGTAGGAAGCGAAGGAGTAGCCCTTGAACAGGATCGTCGAGGGGTGGACGTTGTCGGCCGCTGGAATGGGCGCCGCGAACGTGCCAACGGCAAAATCGCCGAGGATCCAGCCCGATTGCTCGCCGACCACGTAGCCCTTTACCTGGCGGTCGGCCGGCGAGAACTGGATCGTGGTGCCGACGCCCGCGGGATAGTGGCTGGAGTACAAATAGTGCCGGGGCGAGAGCAGGGCATAGCTGCGGTTCTCCGACCCGGCCAGCCAGCCCACGCCCGAGAAGTCGTATCCCCTGCCCAGGAACGCGGGGTCAGTGTTGGCGACCGGCGACGCGGGGTATCCGGAGCTAAAGCGATCGCTGTGTGAGGGAATGTAGTTGACGACCTGAAGGGCATCGGTGCGTTCCGCTGGCAGGGACCCCGCGAGGAACGCGAACACAAACGCGAGGAATCGCGCAGTGGCAAATCGCGTAGGGTGGGACGAGTCCGCGAGTCCCACCATCGCGAATCGGGCCCGTTGCCTGCAATCCCCTTGGGCCTGCTTCCCGCAAGTCCCGGCGCGGACGTGCTTCAGGTGGGACTCGCACGCTCGTCCCACCGCCCGAACTGCTTGCGCCGTGGCCAATACCGCACCGCCCAGCATGAAAGAAAGTCCTTTTCTGCGCGCCGTTACGCCTGTTGTTCATGGTTTGTGTCGTGGCCCGGGCAAGAAAGACCTGACAGTCCTAACAAGACCAGCCACTGTAGGACGGATTGCCAATCCGTCCTACAGTTTCTTCAGGGCCGCTAAGGATCGGCCGGGGCCGCGCACTTCCACGCGGGCAGTTTCCGCGCCCGACGCCAACGATACCACACAGTCGCCCCTGCCACAAGACACAGCAGCAGAGCCAAGCTCGAAGGCTCCGGCACGTCGCCCGCGGCCGGATTCGATACGATGGCCTGGATCTGGTCGTGGTAGCGGCTGAGGTCCGCGTAATATGTCGAATCGCCATAAACCACGGTCCCGCCTGGCTGTCCGGCGCGCACCGGGCTGACGGCCAGGATCAGTCCTGCCAGTTCCCAGTTGCCATCGCGCTTGCAGAATAGCGCGCCGCCCGAATCGCCCGTGGCAGCCTGCATTTCGGTCGGGTCGCCGCCCTCATCCAGCCTGGTGCGGAGCATGTAGGTCGCGCCAAAACCGTCATTGCCCAACACGGTGCCTGGCAGAAGCTGGTTCACCCCCCAGCGTTTGGCATTGCCCGGGGCGTAGGAAAAGCCGTGGTACGCGCCAGGCGTGCCGGGCTCGGTGGGCCGCCAGTTGCTGTCCCACCACGTCTCGTCGGCCGTTCGATTGCGCCCGTTGCCGATCCCCAGGACCGTCGAGCCTGGCGGAGGCGCGGACGAGCTGATCGACACGCTGCGCAAGTCCTGCGGGGGGTCCGAGAGATGAAAAAGCTGCAGGTCCGACGGGGCGCCCGTCTCCGGGTGAAACAGGCGGCGCGCGGTGCCCGGCTGCACGCGATAGTAGTTGCCGTTGACGAGCACGGAGGTCTGACCGCTTCCCCACACGTGGGCAGCCGTCAGCACCCAGCCTTTGCCCAGATAGACCCCGGTGGCACTGCCTACCGAGACCACGTTGGCCCAACCCGGATCGTCGGCCGGGGGCGCGGCGACTGCCGATTCATCGTCGCCCCGGACAATCACGGCGTGCGCGGGCGAACTGCACCAAGCGACAGACAGCACCGCCGCCCCAACCAAGCTGCATCTCAAGAACGCCGCCCGAACCACCACCAAACACGCCTCCTAGGCATCACCCAACGATCCGTATCGTTACCTGTTATCTTACGGCGAAATTACAGGAATTGCAAGTCCGTTTTACGCCTTTAGAGTGGTGCAGTGTATAGCAATATGGTGGATAATGGCCGTTGTCAGGCACAATTCGGCGGTTTGCCAACCAACTGCGCAGCAAGCGGGGCGGCCCCGCGCGCCGGGACCGCCCCGCATTTCCCTGAATCGCTGTCTCCGCATCTGGATCAGAAGGTTACGATCAGGTCCACCGCCCCAGTGAACTGGCTGCGGCTGGTGAAGTGGTCGAACGGCAGCGGTGCGGGCTGGCCGTCGCGGTTCGGATTGGGGTTCGCCGCACCGCCGTACCAGTCCCAACGGATTTCGGGACGGAGAACGCAATTCGGGTGCGGACGGTAGTTGAACCCGAACGTCAGATCGGTAAAGCTGCCGGTATAGCCCGGAGGTCCAAGCCACCCCTTGTTGGGACCAACCAGATTGCCGATGCCGGCAATCCGTGCGCCGTTCTCATCGCGGACCCATTCGAACCGCGAGCCCACGGACCACTTCTTATTGATGGTGTAGAAGAGGTACTGGTCCATGCCGTACCAGTCAGCGTTGGTGCCCGGTGGGACGGTCGCCCCGTTCGCCTCCCGGCCTACGGTGTATTGAGAGGCATATTGGAGTTTCTCGCTGATCTTGTACGTGAAGACGGTAATTAGGCTGGTGCGGTCGTTGACTGTCCCAATGAAGCCCAATTGGCGACCGGTGTCGACCATCATCGACAGGCTGGCTCGCTTATTGTCACTGGCCCACTTCACGCCCCCCAGGAAGTTCCAGGAGTCGTCCCGGTCCTCGAACTGGTTCCACCCGCGATTAAAGCCGCCGACCAGGTTCCAGTTGTCGGTAAGCTTATAGTCCGCCTGAAACCCAGTGACCAAGAGCGGATCGAAATAGCCCGCCATCAGGTAGCTGTGCGAGTAGAAGAAGTTCAAAGGCGCGGGCACGACTTCGTAGCTAGTCAGGGTCGCGAAATGCCCCAACTTCACCGTGAGATCGTTCCAGGCCACCTCCAGGTAGAACTGTGGAAACACCAAGCCGTAGAAGTCGTCTGGACTGACAAAACGATTCTCCAACCCGAAGCACTGCCCGAACCGCCAGTCGCTGCCGTAGATGGCGTCGATTCGGCCGCCGATGTCGAAGCCGCAACCGTCGGTCTTCGTGGGTTTCACCAGGTACATCCAGAACTGGTTCATCTGGTACTGGCTGTCGAAATCGTTGGTGGTCAACGGGCCGTTGAAGCCATCGGCTGGATTGCGGGAGTTGAACGTGATGCCTTGCTGGAGCCAGCCTCCCAGGTTGATCCCCAGGTTCTGCAGGACGCAGGGCTGAGGCAGGTGCCACGGCTTGGGGCCGGCGTCGGCGGCCGGGCAAGGCTCGGCGGCGGCAGCCGTCACGGGCGCGGCGGCCGGCGCGGGCTTCTCCGCGGGTGTCTGGGCCGGCGGGGCCGGCGGCGCGTTGCTAGGCGACGAACTTGGCGGTTCGTTGGCCGCGTCCGCCGTCGCTTCCGTCACCGAAGCAGGTTGGGCTAGGGCCGAACTCGCCGGGTCTTGGCTGAATGCCTTGCTTGTGAGACACGCGAGCCCCGCGAGCAGGCCACACACGAAGAGAGCGGTCTTTCTCATAAATCCCCCCTGAAGTATAAGGGACCACCGGCGAAAGGGTTCCGGCAAGCCCCAGGCTTGGCACGTTCCTGGCGGTGTAGGGTGGGACGAGTTCCGCGAGTCCCACCACCTCGCACTCTGCTGGTTCCTGGTGGGACTCGCGGAACTCGTCCCACCCTACGCTCTGGCTCAGCACGTTCGGCCAGTTGCTCGTTCCGTCCTAGTAAGTGACGATCGCGTCCATCCCGAACAGCCACTGGTGCGAACGGTTGCCATTGTCGAACGGGAAGAACTGCACGTCGTCCCGCGGGTCGTACCAGTCGTAGCGGATCTCGGGACGGAGCGTGAAGTTCGCGTGCGGCTTCCAGTTCAGGCCCAACGAGATCTCGTAGAACTCGCCCGGGAAGACCTGGCCGAAGTCCGGGTTGTCAGGGCGGACGCCGGTCACGCGCACGCCTTCCCGGTCGCTAAACCACTCGGCGCGCAGGCCGGCGGACCAGCACTTGTTGATCTCGTACAGGAAGTACTGGTTGATCCCGTACCAGTTGGCATGGACGCCATCCACCTGGTAGCTGTTGGCTACCTGGCCGTAGTCGCTCTGGAACACGTACTTGAATTTGTCGCTGACGTGGTAGGTGGCTACGAGGCTGGAAATCCACTGCGAGGCCCCGAACTCCAGTTTCTCGCTGGTGCTGAGCGACCACGCCAGTTCCAGCTTCTTCTCGGGGCCGACCCACTTGATGCCGCCGAGGAACCCCAGGTGGTCGACCTCGCGGTCCGGGGCGCTCAGCGAGTAGCTGGGACCGAACTGGTCGTCGCTGCGGTGGAAGCCGGCGCTTACGGAAAGCTGGTCGTTCACCTTGTACATGAACAACATGCCGGTGTGCGTGAACGGTTCGCCGTACTGGTGCGTGTATGCGTGAGTGTAAAAGAAGTTCTGCGGCGCCTGGCAGACTTCATACCCGAGGATCGTCATGAAGTGGCCGATTCGCATGGTGAGGTCATTGTAGGCCACGTCCAAGTAGAACTGTGGAATCGCCACTTGGTAGTAGTCATGTTGGTTCCACGAGGTCTCCAGTCCCACGGCCTCCATGACAAATGCATCCGAGCCGTACATCAGATCGACGTGTCCTCCCCAGGCCCAGCCGCAGCCGTCGTTCTTGATCGGTTTGTCGAGGAACAACCACTGCTGGTCCAGGAGGAGTTGGTCCGAGCGGTCGGGGTAGGTCACCAGGCCGTTGTAATTGGTGCCCCAGTTGTTGAACGTGGTCCCGATTTCCGTCCAGCCGCCCAGGGTGATATCGCGACATTTCAGGAACCGCGGCTGGGGAAGCGTCCACGGCTTATCGCCTTCGTCTTCCTTGCTCTCTTCTTCTTTCTTCCCTTCTTCTTTGTTCTCTTCTTTGGCTTCCGGCTTTTCGGTCTTTGTCGCCGGCTTCTCGGCCTTGGGGCTGGGGAGGTTGCTGGGCGATTCGCTGGGCCCGTTGTTCGCGTTGGCCTCAGCGAACGACACGTAGTTGTCGTCGAAGGCGGTGCGTTGGACCGACGTCGGCTGACGCAGGTCGTTGGGGTTGTCGGTTGCCTGGGCGTATGCCCAGCCGGCAAGCAGGACTCCGTACATGCTGCCGATAATGGCCAGTCTGTCGATCCTCATCGTGGGGACTCCGCAGTCAGGGTGTGGTGACGGGCTCGTCCTTGAACCGCTCCCGACCGGCCCTGGCACGCGCACCGCGACGGGCGCAGCCGGTCTGAGAGTACTTGGCAGGAACTCAGGCGGGCTAAAATGTTGGGAATAACGGACTTGGCACGCGCATCGCTTAGCGCGGTCGTGCCGTCCGTTGCCAATCTAACAATACTCCTATCGGACTGCCGGAGTGTCCCGATTCACGGGAAAAGGCGCAAAATGCGGACGAAAATGTAAAACAGGCAAACGGGGCGAGAAACTGTTCCGCCTATGCGGCTTGTCGCGTTCTTGCCGTTTTTGACAAGGGGCACGATCCGGGTTCCGGCATGTTTCAAAAACGGGGACGGGCTCCGAGCAAATGACCGCCAATGCCCAGCAGAACTTGAGAACGCGAGGTGCCTGTCCCATTTCTTTGAACCATGGCCGGGCTTCCCTGCCCTGAGAAGACCCACCGCCATAGGACGGATTGGCAATCCGTCCTACAGTTGTGTTCCGGCCTTTGGCCGCATGGCATGGACGCGAACTCGTGTTTGCCCTAGAATAGAATTTTTCGTCGGACCCAGGCAATTCTTGCGCAACCGGCCGTATTCCTCACAGCCCCCGCAGGCTGTTTCTGATGATGGTAGATGCCCCTTCCTCGTGGTTTGCCGACTGCGCGGCACGGCTTTGTCCGCAGATTGATGCCTCCTTAGAGTTGTGCATTAACCTACCTGCTGGGTGTCCCGCTCGTTTAGCCGAGGCGATGCGCTATAGTCTTTTGGCCCCTGGCAAGCGGTTGCGCCCGATGCTCGTGCTCATGGCCGCGCAAGCGTGCGGGGGCACGATCGAGGCGGCCATGCCCCCGGCCTGCGCCGTGGAGATGATCCACGCCTATTCTCTGATCCACGACGATCTGCCGGCCATGGACGACGACGACCTGCGCCGTGGCCGGCCCACGTGCCATAAGGTCTTTGGCGAAGCCCTGGCCATACTCGCGGGCGATGCCCTGTTGGCCCTGGCCTTTGAGGTGCTTGCCAAAGGGGTGCAGCCGCCAGCCGTGGCCGCTGTCTGCTGCGCAGCGCTGGCCGAAGCCGCCGGTCCTGCTCAGTTGGTCGGCGGTCAGGCCGACGACGTGGGCCAAGTTTTCAACTTGCCGAAGGACGACGCTCTTTCCTGCGATGGCGATGGCAAGTTGAGAACTTGCCCCACGGGCAAGAATGGTGCAATGGCATCACACCCTTCCTCACTCGAACTGCTCGAATCCATCCACCACCGAAAGACCGGAGCCATGATCCAGGCTTCTCTCCGTCTGGGGGGCATGGCGGTTGGCGCGGCGCCGGACCAGCTTGCCGCTCTGGCCGAGTACGGTCGCCGGTTCGGCTTGGCCTTTCAGGTTACCGACGATCTGCTGGACGTTCGCAGCGACGAGGCGACGACAGGCAAACGCGTCGGCAAAGACGCAGGAATGGGGAAACTCACTTACCCCGGTCTACTTGGGATTGACCGCAGCACGGAGTACGCCGGACAATTGATTGCCGAGGCGTGTGCGGCGATCGCCCCGTTGGGGCGCGCCGCCGCACCTCTGCACTCCCTGGCGCTCTATGTAATCGAGAGGAACCGCTGACCCCATCATTCGCAAACAACTGGGTTATGCTTTAACATAATAAGGAGCCGGGCGATTTGCAGCAGTCACTTCATGGCTAATGTATCGGCCCGGAGACTATTGGCCCGTTCTGTTCTGGCACTGCCTGTGACGATGTAACGGATCAACGAACTCGGGCAATTTCTCAATGGATAAGCTACTTTCGACCATTCACTCCCCCCGCGACCTGCTGGCGCTCTCCGCACAGCAACTCACCCAATTGGCCGGGGAGATGCGCGAAGCGCTCTGCGGACTGGCCTCGTCGCGAACGGCCCATTTCGCGTCGAACCTGGGAGTGATCGAGTTGACCTTGGCCCTGCACACGACCTTCGACTTCTGCCACGACCGCCTGATTTGGGACACCGGCCATCAGGTCTATCCTCACAAACTGGTCACCGGCCGATACGCCGAGTTCAGCACGATGCGAGCCAAAGGCGGCCTGATGGGCTACCCCAATCCGGCCGAAAGCCCTTATGACCTGTTCATGACCGGCCACGCCGGGTGCAGCGTGGGCACGGCCCTGGGACTGAAATGCGCCGACGACCTGCTCCGGGCCGACGAGAACCGGCACGTGGTGGCCGTGATCGGCGACGGGGCCTTCTCCTCCGGCATCGTGCTGGAGGCCATGAACCACGCGGGCGGCCTCAAGAAAAACCTCATCGTGGTGCTCAACGACAACAAGATGTCGATCTGCCCGCGCGTCGGCGGCCTGGCCGCGTCGCTCGACCGCCTGCGCATGAATTCGCTGTATACAGGGCTGAAGAACGAGGTCCAGAAGGTGCTCAGCCACCTGCCGGTGATTGGCGATCCGGCGGAGCGGTTCCTCAACCAGGTCCGGGCGGCGGTGAAGGCCGGCCTGGTGGGCGGCATGTTCTTCGAGGACCTGGGCTTTCGCTACGTGGGCCCCGTGGACGGGCACAACATCAAGCAGTTGCAGAAGTACCTGGCCATGGTCCGCCAGGTCAAGGGCCCGGTGCTGCTCCACGTGGTGACGGAAAAAGGCCACGGTTTCCAGCCCGCGGCCGAGGACCCGACCTCGTTCCACACGCCCGCGCCCTTCTCCCGCAGCAACGGCACCGTGGCGTTCAAGACCAAGGTGACGCGTACCTATACCGAAACCGCGCGGGACGCGGTGCTTCGCGCCATGCGCGTCGACCGGCGCGTGGCCATCATCACCGCCGCCATGTGCCAGGGGAACATGCTGGAGCCCATCCGCGACGAGTTCCCCGACCGCTTCTTCGACGTGGGGATCTGCGAGTCGCACGCGCTGGCCCTGGCCGCCGGTCTGGCCAAGGCCGGCATGCGCCCCGTCGTGGACATCTACAGCACCTTCCTCCAGCGGAGCTACGACCAGATCTTCCAGGAAGTGGCCCTGCAAAACCTGCCGATCGTGATGCTTCTCGACCGCGCGGGTCTGGTGGGGCCCGACGGTCCGACCCACCATGGCGCGTTCGACCTGACCTACTTGCGGCCTTTCCCAAACCTCGTGGTCATGGCCCCGGGCGACGATCAGGACCTTGATCAGATGATCGACTGGGCCCTCGCCCACGACTATCCGGCCGCCATCCGCTACCCGAAGGCGGCCGTGGAGAGTGCCCCGCGCCGTGGGGCAAGTTTTCAACTTGCCGGTTGCCGTAGGACCGATTTCCAGTCGGCCGGGAACCTAGATTCTGACGAGCTTTGCTCCACGGGCAAGTTGGAAACTTGCCCCACGATCGAACTTGGCGCTGCCGAGGTCCTGCGTGACGGACCCGATGGCACGATCATCGCCTGCGGCACGCTGCTCTGCGCCTGCCTGGACGCAGCGGAGCAACTCTCCGATGAAGGACTGGAACTGGGCGTGATCAACGCCCGTTTCGTCAAACCGCTCGACACGCCCACAATCGTCGATGCAGTGCGCGAGGGACCCTTTGTGCTGACGGTCGAGGAAGGCGCGTTGATGGGCGGGTTCGGCAGTGCCGTGCTGGAAGCGGCCTCGGATGCCCGGCTCGACACCAGCCGCATCCACCGCCTGGGCATCCCCGACCAGTTCATCGAGCACGGCGACCGCAGTGTGTTGCTGGCCGATCTGGGACTGAACGGCCGGGGAATCGCCGAAGCGTGCCGGAAGATGGCAAACCGCAGAACCGCCGCCCGGATGGATGACTCCGCTATGGCCCACAAGCGTGGCTTGCCCGTGGGGCTGGAGCCATAGTCCGGCTCTTTTCGCCCTCGCAATTGCTCCGAGGGGTTCGTATAATAGAGTGAGATGATTCGGCTCCCTTTGCTGAAAGGCGATTTCATGGATCATGCCGAGGCCAATCCGGGTTTGATGCCTGACGGCACAGAGCCGGTTCGTATTGAATCAACGGACCCGGTTCGTGTTGAATCAGCGGGGTTCTGGCAGCCCACAACCAGGGGTCTTCCAATGCCCTACACCGACTGGGCCGGGGAAGAGTTTGACTATACTTCAGTTCCCCTGAAGGACGCCGGCGAGTTCTACGCATGCTTCGAGTTAGGCGAGCCGATCAGGCCCATGCCCTACGATTTCGGCGAGTCGGAACATGCAGACTTGGACTAGATTAGCCGACCCTGGCTTGCGCCAAGGCGATTATCTCACCGGCTGTCACGTTCCGGTGCTGCCAGAGGACTATGGCCGCGAATTGCGGTCAATGCGACGGATCCGTCTGGACGCTGGCGACATGATCGTTATGACGCAAAGTTGCGATCTTGAGCAGCGCAAAGTATCCGTCGTGGCCCTCTGCCCGATCTGGCCCGTCACCACCTATGAAGCAATCCATATTGGGCCCTCCGCCTCCCGAAGGGAGTGGACGGCACGGTGGAACAATGTACGTCGGGGGCGCGAGCCCGGCCTTCATCTCCTGGCGTCTCCGAGCGAACCAAATAACGCCTGGGCAGCACTGGTCGTCGATTTTCGCGTGATCTATAGCTTGCCGTACGGCTATCTTTCACGCCTTGCTGCAGACTCGGGGCCTCGGTGGCGTTTGAACTCGCCGTATCTGGAGCATTTCTCCCAGGCGTTCGCGCGGTTCTTCATGCGAGTTGGGCTGCCTTCGAACGTCGCAGAGTTCAAGTAGTCCCTCGTACCAGTGTCATGCCGGCCAAGAGAGGATGCCAGGCAATGAACCTTCTTTCGCCCCAAGCCCTCCACCTCCCCACCAGCCGCCGCCCGCGAGCCCTCCTGCTCAGCGCCGGTCAACGCCCTCGCGTGCTGGCCGAAGCAGAACGCCTGCGCCCGGCCATCGAGCAGCACGCTGAAGTCGTAGGCTCCGACTTCAGCGGCTCGCAAGACATGTCCGGCGTCGAGGCCGACTTGGCCATCGTCCTAGGTGGCGATGGTTCTATCCTCCGCGCAGTCCACCAGATGGGCGACCACCAGTTGCCCGTGATTGCTGTCAATTTGGGTAAGTTGGGTTTCTTGGCCCATATTTCTCCGGACGAATTGCCCACCGTGCTGGCCGACCTCACTGCGGGCCGGCTCTCCGTGGTCGAACACCTGATGTTCGAGTGCTGTCTGGTACGGGACGGCCAATGCGGATTGCGGCAATTCGCCCTGAACGAGGTCGCCGTCCGGGCCGGCCCTCCTTTTCTGCTGATCGACATCGATCTCTACGTTGACTCAGAACTGGTAACAACGTATAGTGGCGACGGTCTGATCATCAGCACCCCTGTCGGGTCTACCGCCTATAGCCTGTCGGCCGGGGGGCCGATCCTGCGAAACGACCTGCAGGCCCTGGTGATCATGCCGCTGAGCCCTCACACGTTGACCATTCGGCCGGTGGTCGATTCGGCGGATCGGGTGTACGAGATGGAGGTCGTGCGGCCCTATCCGCAAACGGCGGTGGTCGTGGA
>Ga0233425_10006190_pt1 | contig 18022 bp, 10 predicted proteins | sample Watercolumn_Towu_2_FD_181712 | JGI IMG/M metagenome (GOLD analysis project Ga0233425, IMG submission 181712) | Freshwater microbial communities from Lake Towuti, South Sulawesi, Indonesia - Watercolumn_Towuti2014_140_MG | ecosystem: Environmental > Aquatic > Freshwater > Lake | place... | reverse complement strand
GATGGTGACCGACGAAGTCACGATCGCCGTAGTGGCCGGAAGCGCCCCGTCAAGCCCCTCCAGATTCTTCCGCTTCTGAGTAAGATCGACGTTTGTAAGTTCAAGTGCAAATGACGCATGCGAGGGCACACGCGGTTCGCTCTTACCTGCCACAGAAGAGAGGGGACCGGGGGATTCAGGGCACCAGTAGTACACGCTGTAGCCATGCGCCGAACAAAGGTGTGCATACTCGGTTACATTTGCCGTGTCACCAACAATATAGACGACTGTCCTGGTGTCCCTCGGACGGTCGACCGGGACCTGGCGCTTTCGAATTTTCGTCTTCTTCGGTTTCAATTGCTTCTGATGCCCGGATTATTGCTTTTCCGCCGGATACGCGAAGAACCCTCTGCCTGCCTTGCGGCCCGTCGCTCCGGCTGCCACTTTTTGTTTTAGCGAGGAATGAGGCCGGAATCTTGATTCCCCGGCGAAACCCTCGTACAGCGCCTCACGAACAGCGAGTGTTGCGTCGAGTCCTTCGTTGTCCATCATCTCGAACGGCCCTTCCGTGAATCCGCCGATCGTTTTGACGATCCGCTCAACCTGCTCGGTGCTTGCGATCTTCTCCGCCACAATTCTCAATGGTTCATCGAGATATGGCTGAATGACCCTGTTGACGAGGAATCCCGGGGTGTCATCGACGACGACGGAGGTCTTCTGAATGACCTTGCAGAATTCTCTGCACCGCTCTATCGTTTGGCCGTTGGTGTACTCTCCCCGGACGATTTCCACCATCTTGATGTTTTGGATGGGGCCAAGGAAATGAAGTCCCACGATTTTCTCAGGGTGGTGCGCGGCGGAAGCGACAGCGGAGACCGAGAGCGTTGATGTTGTCGTTGCCAGAATGGTCGTCGGTTTGGTGTCCGCTTCGACGTGGCGGAGGAGATCCTTTTTGACGCGGAGGTCCTCAATGGCCGCTTCGAGCACGATATCGGAGCTATTGAGTTCGACAAGGCGTGTGTGGGGATGGATCCGTTCGTGCGCAGCGATGACCGCTTCCTTGGTCAGATTCCCGAGGGCGGCTTCCCGTGCGAGGTTTGTCTTGATTCTTTCGAGCGCCTGACGCAATACGGTCCCGTTGATGTCGTAGAATGCCACATCAATTCCGGCCAGAGCCGCAGTATGGGCTAATCCGGCCCCCATGGAGCCCGCGCCAACGATGCCGAGGTGTTTGACCATAGAAAGAGGAGAGTCTCTCCAATACGTTCAGCAAGAACGTACTGAAACGGGCTCTGAAAAACAACCGAAGAGAAACCGGAGCCCGGCCCTCAAAGCGTCGTGAGCTGCAATGTCAATAGGGTGACCATACCGCGCAGACGCCGGGCTTCGTCGGAAGGCGGGCTTGTGCCCGGGCTCTTAGAATCTGAGGCTCTTTTTCATTATTATCACTACGAAATGGCCACCGAACGATCTCAACATGATCTTCCGTCAAAGGAAGAGGAGATGCTCCGCGCAATCGGACCGCTTGTTGCCGATGCCGGTCTGTCGCCGCCCTTGGTGCTCAAGGCTCTCAGAACTGATGCGAGGAGAACCGCGCATCCGCGTCGTGCTTTGACGAATTTCCACCGTTTCCTCCTTACCGGCTTTCCGTCAGCCTGGCTAAGGGATTTTCACGAGCACCGCCTCCTTCAGCAGATTCTCCTCGAGCTCTTTGCGCAGTCTCAGTTTCTCGCAGACATTCTCGTCCGAAATCCCGAACTCTTCCGGTGGCTGACTTCATCCAATATTCTGCAGACCACTGCGACGAAGGAACAGTACGCGCTGGATGCGGTCAATGCAGCATCGCTCTTTCAGAGGATGGAAAAGAAGGTCGATTCGCTCAAACGGTTTCACCGTCGGGAGCTGCTGCGGATCGGCGGACGGCAGATTCTGAAAGAGGCCGAAGTGCGCACGACCTCGTTGGAGCTTTCGGCGCTTGCCGACTCGATCGTCGAGGCCGCCCTCGCTCTCGCCTACGGGCAAATTGCGGAAGGGATTCCGGCTACGCTGCCCAGGAATCTCGCCGTCATCGGCCTTGGAAAGCTCGGGGGCGAAGAACTGAATTTCAGCTCCGATATCGATCTCATGTTCGTCTATGACGAAGATGGGCCCTTGGTGCCGGCCATCGGCCGGATCGCGACGCTCCACGAGTATTACTCGCGCGTGGCGGAATACGTCGTGCGCCGCCTGACGGAACACACATCGGAGGGCCATCTCTACCGCGTGGACATGCGATTGAGACCTGATGGCCAATCGGGCCCGCTGGCGATTTCGCGATCTGCCTACATGACATACTATGAGAGCAGGGGCGAACTCTGGGAGCGGCAGATGCTCATCAAGGCAAGGGTGATAGCTGGGGACAGGGAGGTTGGTGAACGCTGGAAGCGGGATATCAGGCCGTTCGTCTATCACAAGACGATGTTCTCTAGCCCGATTGAGGAAATCGCGACCATCAAAAGTCGGATCGAATCCAGGCTCGAAGCCGGCACCAACATCAAGCTGGGGAGTGGAGGTATTCGCGACATTGAGTTTGTTGTCCAGGCCCTCCAGCTTCTCAACGGTGGCGGGAATCCCGAACTGCAAACGGAAAGTACTCTTCGGGCGCTCGCCAATCTGAGTGTGGCCGGCCTTCTCAAGTCAGCGGAGGCTGAAGGGCTTCAGCGTGCGTACGCATTCCTCAGGACGGCGGAGGATCGTCTGCAGCTTCTCCACGGCTTGCAGGAGCACAGTCTGCCCGAATCAGCCGAAGAGAAACGCATTCTGGCAAAGCAGCTGGGGTATAGCACTGTCAAATCGTTTGAGAAGGAATTGTCACAACACCAGCGGAACATCCGCAATGTCTATTCAGCAGTTTTCGGAAGTTCCCTTCCGGGGAACGGAGGTGTTGATGGTCCTGAAGCTTTGGTGTCCCAGCGTGAGTTTGCAGCGGTGGGGTTCGTTGAACCATTCTCGGCCTCGAAGAACCTGAATGCCCTGCTGGCGGAAATCCCGGCGCTTCGTCCGAAGGAACGGCTGAGCGGATTCCTGAAAAGCGTGCGAAGAGGAGGTGCCCCCGACCGTTGCCTTGACCACCTCTGTCTGCTACTCGCCTCGGCTCCTATCAAGCGCGCTCTTGCTCAGGCCGCTGCGAACGAATCGGCGCTCGAGCTCATCATGCTCCTCGCGTCCCGGAGTTCGAAGAATGTGACCCTTCTTTCGCGTGAACCTCTTCTTTTTGAAGCCCTCGTCGGTCGCTCGGAGGATTTGTTGGGACGAGGATTCGGCTGGTCGTTTCTAAAGAGCAATGATCTGCCCCGGTACAAACAGTTCAACGAGTTCAAAGTTGTTCTTCGATTTCTGGCAGGGGAGACGTCTGTCCGCGCGCTCACGGAGGAGTTGAGCGATCTCGCAGACGATGTGCTGAGGTTCGCGTTCGAGCGATCGCGAGAATCGATTCCAGAATGCGGCCGGACGCCAATTGCTATCCTGGGTATGGGCAAGCTGGGCGGTCGTGAGTTGTCGGTGGGATCTGACCTTGATTTGGTGTTGCTCTACCGGGATGATGGCGGGGCTGTCTCCTCCCGGGCGGTCAATGCACTGGGGAGAACGCTTAGGCAATTCTTGGAAGGCGTCTACGTCGTCGACTTCCGCCTTCGTCCGGAAGGGAGGAATGCACCGCTTGCGACGGAAGTGAACTACTACCACCAGTACCTGAGTGACCGTGCCTCATTGTGGGAGCGACAAGCTCTGCTCAAAACTCGATTCCTCGCCGGTGACAGAGAGTTCGGGACAGCGACCGTCGGGACCTTCCGGCAATTCATCTGCACAACAAATCTACCGGCCTCATGGAAAAGGGAAATTGCCGCGATGAGAAAGCGGATGGCTGTGGAGCGATCAAAGCGCAATTCGAAGGCCGATCTCAAAGTAGGAGTCGGAGGGCTTGTGGACCTTGAGTTTCTTGTCCAGTCGATGCAGTTGCGATTTGGACGTCAGCTCGCGGAGGCCATGCAAACGAACACCTTCGACATGATCTCCATTCTCGGCGCGGCTGGGTTCCTGAAGAAAAAGGTGGCGTTGCGAATCGCGGACAATCTCAGTTTCATGAGAGCGTTGGAAGCCAGCATCCGCCTGAATGCCGAAACGCAGGATTTCGTTCTTCCCGCCGAGCCGGCCCGGCTTCGGTTGATCGCGGCCTCGATGCAGTTGAACTCAGTGCACGAGCTGAAAGCTTCTGTGCAAAAAGTCAGGACGGAAAACCGCAGCCTGTTCGTCTCAATGTTGAAATCTCTTCCCCGATGACACGCGACGATCGTCCACAGACAATCCGGGATTGGCTGATGACCGGACTGGTGACGGCCGGCGCCTTTGGTGTATACCTGTCGACGATGTGCCGGTCAGTTTCGTTCATCGATGCAGGTGAACTTGCGGCTGTGGCATGCGTTTTGGGTATCGCCCATCCGACAGGATATCCTCTCTTCACACTTGTTTCTCATGTTGCTCAGTGGTTTTCTCTCGGCGGCAATCAGGTGGTTGTTCTGAACGGTTTCTCGGCGCTGGCTGTCTCCGCCGGCATCGGAGTCTTCTCGCGCACTGCGCTTATACTCGGAAGGCTTGCCCGGGTCCGGGACCGGGCGCTGGTCCGTATAGCCGCGGCGCTTGCATCCCTCGTGCTTGCCTTTAGCACCACCATCTGGGCTCAATCAGCTGCAGTAGAGGTATACGGGCTCCATTTGTTGCTGGTGCTCTCGACAATACATCAGCTCCTGAAGAGCTATGAGGAACATGCGAAAGGAGATGGCGGCATACCGCGTGCACTTTGTGCCGGAGCATTCTTGCTCGGCCTGAGTTTCGCAAATCACCTCACAACACTTCTGCTCGTGCCGGCTGCAGTCACGCTTTATGTGCGGCAGTACGGAGTACATCGAAGCGCCATGATCCGAGCGGCGAAACTGTTGCCGCTGTTCTTTCTGGGTCTGAGCGTCTACCTCTATCTTCCGCTGAGAGCGCTTGCTCAGCCTCCGGTGCAGTGGGGATATCCGGCCGAGTTGGAGCGGCTGCTCTGGCACGTCAGCGGGACGCAGTACCGGAACTGGATGTTCTCAGGTTTTGACAGTGCCGCGAAACAGTTTTCTTACTTCGTGGGCCACTTCTCATCAGAGTTTCATTGGCTGGCAATTGGAGTACTGCTGTATGGTCTGGTCGTGCTCTTCCGCAGGGAGAGGTCATTGTTCTGGTTCTATGTTGTCGCATTCGTCGGATGTGTCGCCTACTCCATCAATTACGATATCCACGACATTGACTCGTACTTCCTCCTTTCCTATGTCGCTTGCGGTGCCTTTATCCTCTTCGGCATGATTCCACTTGTGGAGTTCGTGTGGCGTCGAAGAGGGGCGTTCAAGATCGGATCGCTGATTCTCCTGTTCGCGATTCCCGCCCTCCAGGCCATCTGGCATTACTCCAACGTGGATGAATCCGACAACTTTCTCACGGAAGACTATGTGCGGACGACGTTTTCCAGCATGGATCAAGACGCTCTTGTACTCACATACCAATGGGACTATTTTGTTTCCCCGTCGCTCTACTATCAGGTGGTGCAGAAAGAGCGTCCGGATGTTGTTGTTGTCGACAAGGAACTGTTGCGAAGATCGTGGTACTATATCTATCTCAAGAGCCGATTTCCCTGGCTCATTGAGCGCTCCAAAGACAAAGTGGACGCGTTTCTGGTCGAATTGTTCAAGTTCGAGCACGACCTGCCGTATCAGCCCGGCGTCATTGAGAGCCGGTTTGTGGGGATGGTAAACGATTTCATAGAGAAATCTATGAGTCAGAGGCCCGTGTACGTCGGGCCTGAGATTGAGCCTGAATTCGGGGCCGGATTGGAGCGAATTCCCAGTGGTCTGATGTTCAGACTCTCTCGAAATGCCGACAGCGTCTCCATCGGAGTTCCAAAAGTGTCGTATCGAAAGGCCACGATTCAGACGCGTCTGACGCAGGGAATCCGAGGATTGTATGCCAAAATGTTGACTTCGACAGGGATGCTCTTCTTGGGCAAAAATCGTCATTCTGACGCTCGATACTGTTTCTCTGGCGCCCTCCTTGTCGATCCCACGTTTCAACCCGCAATAGCATTGCTTCAGAACCTGGACTCGACGTCCGGCCTTCCGAAGAAGTAATTCCGCGTAAGACATTGATTTTTCTATTGTTTGCGGTTGACTATTAAGCAATTTTTGTTAAATTAGTAATCTCGTGTTCCACGCGTTTCCCCCAATTTCTTTAGGCTGCAGTCGTTTTTGGCAAGAGTGCATTTCAAAAAACGACATGCGGTCGGGGCACGTTTGTCTGCTGGCGTAGCTCAGTTGGTAGAGCAGCTGACTTGTAATCAGCAGGTCGACGGTTCAAATCCGCCCGCCAGCTCAAGAGGTGCGATTGAGGAGAATTCTCTTTCTCCGCGCACAGATTGTGATGTGTTCGGATTGGGTGGGCGACGGTGTGGTCGCGTCTCGGCAGTACTCGGGCAGGTAGCGAAGTGGTTAAACGCATCAGACTGTAAATCTGACGGCACACGCCTTCGGAGGTTCGAATCCTTCCCTGCCCACTTCGAGAAGGTAGATGTGAGAAGTTAGAAGGAAGAAGTGAAGAGATGCTGAAGCTGTCATCTCGGAATTTCCAAACTTCTACCTTCTGCAATCTGACTTCTTACTTGTTTCGCGGGAGTAACTCAGTTGGTAGAGTCACAGCCTTCCAAGCTGTTGGTCGCGGGTTCGAGTCCCGTCTCCCGCTCAACCACTCACTTCTGAGTTCGAAATTGGGAGTTCGATATTCGAAATTCTCTAGGTGAATATCCAATATCGAATAACGAAGATCGAATGATGAAGTTGGTGTTCTGCTTGCGTAGCTCAGTTGGTAGAGCACTTCCTTGGTAAGGAAGAGGTCACCGGTTCAATCCCGGTCGCAAGCTCACTGCAAATACGAATAAGCGTTACAGACCATAAGCGGAGTTTGTCATCGTGAGAGATATCATCACACTAGAATGTTCGACCTGCAAGCGGCGCAACTACAGCACAACCAAGAACAAGAAGAAGCAAACGGGAAGAGTCGAATACAAGAAATTCTGTCCCTGGTGTAACAAGCGAACGCCCCACAAAGAAACGAAGTAGCCTTGCCGGGGCGGCGTGCTCTCCGTGTTGGTGAGCGGACGAAGCAGGCACCTGTCCGAAAACGTCTCCTACGTCGGTGGCTCAATTGGTAGAGCAGCGGTCTCCAAAACCGCAGGTTGGGGGTTCGAGTCCCTCCCGACGTGCTGAAAAGAAAAGAGAGATACGGTTGCCCGCGGAAGGCGGGCAGGTAAAAACCGCAGGTTGGGGGTTCCCTGCCCGACTGACGTCAGGCAGGCGGGGAGTCCCTCCCGACGTGCACACAAGAATTGTTGGTAGCAGACAGACACACTTCTTCCAAGAGTGATCAGCGATGAAAGAAAAGATCATAAATTTCTTCAATGATGTGGTAAAAGAGATGAGCAAAGTCACTTGGCCGACGCGCGAGGAACTCGCAGAGTCCACCAAGATCGTTATTATTGTTTGCCTCATCATCTCGGTTTTCACCTGGGGTGTCGACACGTTGTTGGCAGCTGCCCTGAAAGCGATTCTGTAATCTGAGGAAGGGCGTACGAATTGAGTAAACGCTGGTATGTTGTACGGACATACTCGGGTCACGAAGCCAAAGTAAAGGCGTACCTGGAATCCGAGACTGCTCGCCTGAACCTGGGGGATCGTCTCTCGAATGTCATGATTCCGTCGGAGAAGGTGATCGAGGTAAAGGATGGCAAGAAGAAGGCAAAGGTGAAGAACTTCTTCCCCGGCTACGTCCTCGTTGAGGCCGAGCTGGACAAGGAGACGAATCATCTCATCCTCGAAGCTCCTTCGGTTCTCGGATTTGTGCCCGACAAGAACAATCCTGCCCCCTTGCAGCCCGACGAAGTGCGTCGTCTCATCGGGAAGATGGAGTCGAAGGAGGACGTCGAACTCGTCGAGATCCCGTTCCGCATGGGCGATCCCGTGAAGGTCATCGAGGGTCCGTTCAACAACTTCTCCGGATTTGTTCAGGAAGTGAATGCAGAGAAGCTGAAGGTCAAAGTCATGGTCAGCATCTTCGGCCGGAAAACGCCTGTCGAGCTCGATTTCGTTCAGGTGGAGTTAGAAAAGTAGGTCAGCAACGGTAGGTCGTATTCTATATAGAGAGAGGTAGATCGTTTATGGCGAAAAAAATCACAGGATTTATCAAACTGCAAATTCCCGCGGGATCCGCAAATCCGGCACCTCCGGTTGGACCGGCGCTCGGTCAAAAGGGCGTCAACATTATGGAGTTCTGTAAGCAGTTCAACGCCAGGACCAAGGATCAGCAGGGACTCATCATCCCGGTGATTATCACCGTCTACAGTGATAAGTCGTTCACTTTCATCACCAAGACTCCTCCGGCGGCGACGCTCTTGCTCAAGGCCGCGAAGCTCGAGAAGGGCTCCGGCGAGCCGAATCGCAACAAGGTGGGGAAGGTCACGAAGAAGCAGGTTCGCGAGATTGCCGAAATGAAGATGGTCGATCTCAACGCCGCGTCGGTCGATGCAGCGATGAGCATGGTAGCCGGGACCGCCCGCAGCATGGGCATCACGGTTGAAGAATAATCAAACGTGCACGAAAGCGAGATTGTTGGTATGAGAACCCGAAGCAAACGCTACAAAGCAGTGGCGACGAAAGTCGAGAACAAGAGTTACACGATTGCCGAAGCTGTGCAGAAGGTGAAAGAGACCGCATCGGCGAAGTTCGCCGAGGCCGTCGATATCGCGGTGCGGCTCGGCGTCGATCCGAAGAAAGCCGACCAGGCGTTGCGAGGCACCGTCGCGCTCCCTCACGGCATCGGTAAGGAAGTGCGCGTGCTCGTGATCGCAAAACCTCCCAAGGACGATGAGGCGAAAGCGGCCGGCGCGGATCATGTCGGCTACCAGGACTATCTGGATAAAATCCAGCAAGGCTGGGCGGATATTGATGTCATCATTGCGACTCCGGACGTGATGGGCGAGCTCGGAAAGCTCGGAAGAATTCTGGGTCCCCGCGGACTCATGCCAAACCCCAAGAGCGGCACTGTCACTTCTGAAGTGGGCAAGGCCGTCAAGGAAGTGAAAGCGGGAAAAATCGAATTTCGAGTCGACAAAGCCGGTATTGTGCACGCCACGGTTGGAAAAGCCACGTTTGGCCAGGCGCAGCTGGTTGAGAATATTCAGTCGTTCCTGGCAACGATTGTACGCCTGAAGCCCTCGACGGCAAAAGGCACATATATCAAGAGCATCGCACTTTCGACCACGATGGGACCGGGGGTCCACATCGATCGCAATGAAGTTGCGGCGCACTAACACGAACTTACGCACTCACATCTAAACGAACAAAGAAGTCCGGTGCCCGAGAGATCGGGGCTTCTCATCGGCCTTCACAGGTCGGACGTATGTCCGGCTTGACGTAGTGATTCCTAATCGATATTTGGAAGGTACCCATGAACCGATCGGATAAAGAAGCGATCGTAGCAGAAGTGGTCGACAGGGCCTCTCGCGCTACCGCGATGTACTTCGCTGACTTTTCCGGGCTGACCGTTGGAGAGGCGACTGAGCTCCGGCGTGAATTCCGGAAGGCAAACATCGAGTACAGAGTGGTGAAGAACACGCTGGCGCGGAAAGCACTGGAGCGAGTGACCGGCTACGATGGCGTCTATGAAAAACTGGTTGGGCCGACAGGTATCGCTTTCAGCTACGATGACGCCATTGCACCGGCGAAGATCATCAAGAAGTTCAGCGAGAAGTCAGGCAAACTGAAACTGAAGGTTGCCGTTCTCGAGAAACAGGTCTTTGACGGATCACAGCTCGATCAGCTCTCCAAACTTCCCGGCCGTCCTGAACTGATGGCGGGGGTGGTTGGAAGCATTCACGCACCGATCTCCGGAATCGTCGGCGCCATCGGCGCTCTCGCCCGGGATCTCGTCAATGTGATCGATGCCATCGAGAAGAAGAAAGCAGCCTAGCCAGCGACACACAAGTTTGAACAATCTTAACCAAGGAGAAGGACAATGTCAGTAGTAGCAGAAATCGTCGAAAAAATTGAAAAGCTCACGCTCCTCGAAGCTGCCGAGCTGAAGAAGGCCCTCGAAGAGAAGTTCGGTGTCACCGCTGCAGCACCGATGATGATGGCCGGTGCCGCTCCCGCAGCAGCGGCAGCGCCCGCGGCCGAAGAGAAGACGGAATTCACCGTCGAGCTCAAGAATGCCGGAGCCCAGAAGATCAACGTTATCAAGGTCGTCCGTGCTGCAACCGGACTCGGTCTGAAGGAAGCGAAAGATCTTGTCGATGGCGCGCCGAAAGTCGTGAAGGAAGGCCTCAACAAGGAAGAAGCAGAGAAGTTGAAGAAGGAACTCGAAGAAGCAGGTGGACAAGTAGAGTTGAAGTAACTCGCTCTCGTTGTTTCTTTCGAACCCTTTTTTCACCGTTGTCGAAGAGTGCAATTACTCTGGCAAACAGATCACGTCTCAAAGCCGATGGTTCTCTCGTTCCTGCGGGAACGAGCCATCGGCTTGAGCTATCTTTAGAGCGCAGCAGCTGCAAGCCCCGCGTTTGCTGCGCATTTGCCGGTCTTTTCGTCCAAACGGAAGTGATGTCCGGGCTCTGATGGTTAGCGTATTCATCAATTTCAAAAGGAGTGGTTGAATTGAAGAACCAATCCAACGGATCCAACGGTCGAATTTCGTTCGGCCGCATCCCCTCGGTTATTGACACGCCGGACCTGCTCAACGTACAGATCGATTCGTTCAATAAGTTCCTCCAGGCGGAGGTTCCCCCGCACCGGAGAAAGAAGCACGGTCTGCAGCAGGTGTTTGAGATGAACTTCCCGATCACCGACGCGCGGGAGAACTTCCTGCTCGAGTTTGCGGAATACTACGTCGAGAAGCCGAAATACTCTGTCGTAGAATGCCAGGAGCGCGGACTGACGTACTCGGTGCCGCTCAAGGCGAAACTCCGGCTCTCCTCGAAACGCGAAGGAAGCCAGGATTTCACCGACACTGTGGAACAGGAGGTCTATCTCGGTAACCTCCCGGCGATGACCATGCGCGGCACGTTCATCATCAACGGCGCCGAGCGCGTTGTCGTCAGTCAGCTTCACCGCTCGCCCGGTGTGTTCTTCGGCGAATCTGTGCACCCGAACGGCACGCTGATGTACTCCGCCCGCATTATTCCTTTCCGGGGATCGTGGGTCGAGTTCTCCACCGATATTAACAACGTGATGTACGCGTACATCGACCGGAAAAAGAAATTCCCTGTCACGACGCTGCTCCGCGCTCTCGGCTATTCCTCCGATGACGAAATCCTGAACCTCTTCGAACTCGTCGAAGAAGTCGATGCTACCAAGGTGGCGATGAAGGAATATCTCGGCCGCACCATCTGCAGCGATGTGTTCGACAAGAAAACCGGCGAGATCTTCATCAACAAGGATGCGAAGCTCACGGAAGATCACATCAAGCAGATCAAGAAGTCGGAGATCCGCAAGATCCGCTTCCTGAAATCGGAAGCGACGGACGGATCGGTCATCGCGAACACGATTCTGCGCGACGTTTCCCGTTCCGAGGAAGACGCCCTCGAGGCCATCTACTCGCAGCTTCGCTCCGGAGAGGCGCCCGATCTCGATACGGCCAAGAACCTCATCGACCGGTTGTTCTTCAATCCGAAACGCTACGATCTTGGCGATGTCGGCCGGCACCGCATGAATGCGAAGCTTGGTCTGACCATCAAGGAAGATGTCACGACGCTCACGAGGGAAGACATCGTGGCGATCGTGAAGTACCTCATCGATTTGCAGCAGGGCAAGAAGACGGTCGACGATATCGATCATCTCGGCAATCGCCGCGTCCGCACCGTCGGCGAACAGCTCGCCCAGCAGTTCAACGTCGGATTGTCCCGCATGACACGTACGATTCGCGAGCGCATGAACCTGCGCGACAGCGAGACAATCACGCCGCAGGACCTGGTGAACGCCCGCACCATCACCAGCGTCATCAACGCGTTCTTCGGCACAAACCAGCTTTCCCAGTTCATGGATCAGACGAATCCGCTGGCAGAGATGACGCACAAACGACGTGTGTCGGCACTCGGACCGGGTGGTCTGACCCGCGAGCGCGCAGGCTTCGAAGTCCGCGACGTTCACTACACGCACTACGGCCGCCTCTGCCCGATCGAGACGCCGGAAGGTCCTAACATCGGACTGATCTCGTCGCTCTGCATCCATGCACGGATCAATGATTTCGGATTCATCGAGACGCCGTACCGCAAGGTGAAGAGCGGAAAGGTGACTGAGGAAATCGAATTCCTCGCCGCCGAGAAAGAGGACGAAGTGACAATCGCCCAGGCGAACGCTCCGGTCGATGACCGGGGAAAGTTCAGGGAGGATCGTGTGAAATCCCGGTTCCAGAGCGATTATCCGCTCGCCGAGCCCGACAAGATCCAGTTCATGGACGTGGCTCCGAACCAGATCGTCAGCGCCGCCGCTGCGCTGATTCCGTTCCTCGAGCACGATGACGCCAACCGCGCTTTGATGGGATCGAACATGCAGCGCCAGGCTGTGCCGTTGTTGACACCCGTGGCACCGATCGTCGGCACCGGGCTCGAAGAGAAACTTGCGCGCGATTCGCGAACGATCATCGCCGCCGAGCGGAACGGAATTGTCGAGTCGGTGACTGCAGACAGTATAATCGTTCAGTATGATATCGACGAAAACAGCACGGAAGCAATCATCAGCTTTGATGATAAGCGCCGTGTGGAGTACAAACTTACCAAGTTCTTCCGCACCAATCAGGACACGTGCATCAATCAGAAACCGCTCGTCACGGAAGGCGACCGGATCAGGCGCGGTGACGTGCTTGCCGACGGTTGTGCGACGAACGACGGCGAACTGGCTCTCGGACGCAATGTCCTCGTGGCCTTCATGCCGTGGCGCGGGTACAACTTCGAAGACGCTATCATTGTCAGCGAGCGTGTGGTCGCAGAAGACGTCTTCACCTCGATTCACATCGAGGAGTTCGAACTGCAGGTCCGGGATACGAAGCGCGGCGAGGAAGAGCTCACCAGGGAAATCCCGAATGTCAGCGAAGAAGCGACGAAGGATCTCGACGAAAACGGTATCGTCAGGATCGGCGCCGAGGTGAATGAAGGCGACATCCTGATCGGAAAGATCACGCCGAAGGGCGAAACCGACCCGACGCCGGAAGAGAAACTGCTGAAGGCGATTTTCGGTGAGAAGGCCGGCGATGTGAAAGACGCGTCGCTCAAAGCTCCTCCGGGTATGAAGGGCGTGGTCATCTCCACCAAGCTCTTCAGCCGGAAGAAGAAGGACACGGAGAGCAAGAAAGAGGATAAGAAGCGGCTTGAATCACTCGACCGCTCACGTCGAAAGGACCTGAAGGAACTGCAGGAGAAGCTCGCGAAGAAACTCGAGCAGTCGCTGGTCGGCGAGAAGTCCTCCGGTATCCGCGACAACGACGGTAACGTCGTCCTGCGGAGCGGTACTTCGATCAAAGAAGATACCTTCAAGTCGGTCGAGAACCTTGATAATCTCGACTATAATCAGGATTGGGTCGACGACAAGAAGAAGAACAATCTTGTCGTCAAGATCTATGAAAATTACAGGCAGAAGCTGAGCGAAATCGAGGAGCTCTATCGCCACGAGAAGAACAAGATTCAACTCGGCGATGAACTCGCTCCGGGCATCGTGCAGCTTGCCAAGGTCTATGTCGCAAAGAAACGCAAGCTGTCGGTCGGTGACAAGATGGCCGGCCGGCACGGTAACAAGGGTGTCGTCTCGACGATCGTTCCGGCGGAGGATATGCCGTTTCTCCCGAATGGCCGTCCGGTCGATATCGTTCTCAACCCGCTCGGCGTGCCTTCCCGTATGAACCTCGGTCAGCTGTTCGAGGTCGCACTCGGATGGGCAGGTCACGAGCTCAGCGAAAAGTATGCATCACCGATTTTCGACGGAGCAACGTGGGAGGATGTGCAGAAGCAGCTCCAGAAGGCGGGACTCAATGAGAACTCAAAATCAGTGTTGTTCGACGGTCGGAGCGGTGAGCCGTTCGATCAGGAAGTGACCGTCGGTTACATCTACATCATGAAGCTCTCCCACCTGGTGGATGATAAGATCCATGCCCGTTCAATCGGACCATATTCTCTTATCACACAGCAGCCGCTGGGAGGCAAAGCGCAATTTGGCGGTCAGCGCTTCGGAGAGATGGAAGTGTGGGCGCTGGAAGGGTACGGCGCATCGCACGTGCTGCAGGAAATCCTGACGGTCAAATCGGACGATGTCGTGGGCCGTGCCAAGGTCTACGAAGCGATCGTCAAGGGTGATAATCTCCCCGAGCCCAACGTGCCGGAATCGTTCAACGTTCTTGTTCGAGAGCTCCAGGGTCTCGGCCTCGAAGTAAAAATCGAGTGATGCCGGGCTGTCTCGAAGCGACACGTTCGAAGGGAGCTGCGCAAGGAGCGCAGCAATCATTCAAAAGTTTGATGGAGGTTCACCATGCCATTTACATCAAGCGAAGCAGCAGCAAGGAAGTCGTTCTCTAAGATTACGATCAGCCTTGCATCGCCTGATATGATTCTTGCTCGCTCGCACGGCGAGGTCACCAAGCCGGAGACAATCAATTACCGATCGTTCCGTCCCGAAAAGGATGGTCTTTTCTGTGAGAAGATATTCGGCCCGGTACGCGATTGGGAATGCCATTGCGGAAAATACAAACGTATCAGGTACAAAGGCATTACCTGCGACCGCTGCGGCGTGGAAGTGACTCAGAAAAGTGTTCGCCGCGAACGGATGGGGCATATCGCTCTTGCCGTTCCGGTGGTCCACATCTGGTATTTCCGCTCGCTCCCAAGCAAAATCGGTTATGTCCTTGGACTCTCGAGCAAAGAACTCGAAAAGATCATCTACTACGAATCGTACGTGGTCATCAATCCCGGGACGACGGGAATTCAGAAGCAGGATCTGATTACGGAAGATCAGTTCCTCGAGATTCTTGCTTCGTTGCCGGAAAACAACAGCGACCTGGAGGATTCAGATCCGAAGAAGTTCATCGCGAAGATGGGTGGTGAGGCGATCCGGGATCTCCTCCGCCGTGTCAATGTTGAAGAACTCGCGGTCGAACTGCGTACAGAGGTCAAGACCGAGACGTCGGTTCAGAAGAAGACGGAAGCGTTGAAGCGGCTTCGTGTCATTGAAGCATTCCGCAAGAGCGATCTGACGGCGCCCAATTCTCCCGACTGGATGGTGCTCGACGTGATCCCCGTGATCCCGCCCGAATTGCGCCCGCTCGTACCACTCGAAGGCGGCCGGTTCGCGACATCTGATCTGAACGATCTGTATCGCCGTGTGATTATCAGGAACAACCGTCTCAAGAGGCTGATCGAGATCAAAGCCCCGGAAGTCATTCTGCGGAACGAAAAGCGCATGCTGCAGGAGGCAGTCGATTCGCTCCTCGATAACTCCCGACGCGTCAACGCCGTCCGCAGCGACAACAACCGTGCACTGAAATCGCTTTCCGACATGCTCAAGGGAAAGCAGGGCCGGTTCCGCCAAAACCTCCTCGGGAAGCGTGTCGACTACTCCGGCCGTTCGGTGATCGTCGTCGGACCGGAGCTGAGACTCCACGAATGCGGTCTCCCGAAGGATATGGCTGTTGAGTTGTTCAAGCCGCACATTATCCGCAAGCTCATCGAGCGCGGATTGGTCAAGACGGTGAAGAGTGCCAAGAAGATGGTGGACAAGAAGGGCCCCGAGGTTTGGGATATTCTCGACCACATCATCGATGGACATCCGGTGCTACTGAACCGCGCTCCGACCCTGCACCGCCTCGGCATTCAGGCGTTCCAGCCTGTGCTTGTGGAAGGGAAAGCAATTCGTATTCATCCGATGGTGTGTACCGCATTCAACGCAGACTTCGACGGCGACCAGATGGCCGTTCACGTGCCGCTGTCGTACGAGGCACAGCTTGAAGCCAGGATCCTGATGCTCTCATCGCACAACATCCTGTCGCCTGCCAGCGGCGCGCCCATCGTGACGCCGACGCAGGACCAGGTGCTTGGCTGCTACTACCTGACGAAGTCGAAGCCCGGCGACATCGGAGAGGGCATGCAGTTCTATTCTCCTGAAGAAGTCATTATCGCCTACAACGAACGCAAGATCGCGCTCCATACACGCATCAAGGTTCGGATTGATGGAAAGGTGATCGAGACGACGAGCGGCCGCGTGCTCTTCAATCAGATTATCCCGAAGGACGTTCCGTTCATCAATGAGCTTCTGAACAAGAAGCGTCTGGTGCAGATCATCGCGAACGTGTTTCGCCGGTGTGGAAATCTCGTGACGGCCAAGTTCCTCGATGACCTGAAGACGCTCGGCTTCCAGTATGCGACGCAGGGCGGCCTCTCCGTTTCGATCGGGGACGTCTTGATTCCGAAAGAGAAGTACGAAATGGTGGCCAAAGCCCAGAGGGATGTCGAAAACGTTGAGAGCCAGTACTACCGCGGCTTCATCACGAACGGTGAACGCTACAACAAGGTGATCGACATCTGGACCCGGGCGACGAGCCGTATCGCTGAAAAGCTCTTCGATTCGTTGCAGCATTCCAAAGACGGATTCAATTCGCTCTACATGATGGTCGATTCCGGCGCCCGCGGTTCGAAGGAACAGGTGCGCCAGCTCGCAGGTATGCGCGGACTGATGGCCAAGCCGCAGAAGAGTATGTCCGGCGCTACGGGTGAACTCATTGAGAATCCGATCACGGCGAACTTCCGTGAAGGCCTTTCGATCCTTGAGTACTTCATCTCGACGCACGGAGCTCGCAAAGGTCTGGCTGACACCGCCCTGAAAACAGCAGATGCGGGATACCTGACGCGCAGACTGATCGACGTTGCGCAGGACGCCATCATCGCCGAGGAAGACTGCGGAACGATTCGCGGCGTGTTGACCGGAGCATTGAAGGAAGGTGAGGACGTGAAGGAGCCACTCGCCGAGCGTATTCTCGGTCGCGTGTCGGTTCATGACGTGACCGATCCGCTCTCCGGCGATGTGATCGTGAAGACGGGCGAGGTGATTGACGAGGACAAAGCTCAGCGGATCTCCGAGACCTCGATTGAACTCGTTGAGATTCGGTCCGCGCTGACCTGCAGTTCACGCCGCGGCATCTGTGCAAAGTGTTATGGTCGTGACCTGACGACCGGCAAGCTGGTGGAGCCCGGCACGGCGACAGGCGTCATTGCCGCTCAGTCGATCGGCGAGCCAGGTACGCAGCTGACGCTGCGCACATTCCACACTGGTGGAACGGCAAGTCTGATCGCTGCTCAGTCGCAGATCGTTTCCAAGTTCGAAGGCCGCGTCCGGTACGACGGTTTGAAATCGATCGAGGTCGAGTCTGAAACAGGCAAGCACCTAATCGCTTCGGGCCGCAGCGGTGTCATCAACATCATCGATGAGGACAACAGAGTCCTCACAAAGTACGATGTGCCTTACGGCGCTGTCCTGATGATCCGCGACAATGTCAAGGTCGCCAAAGGCGAGATGATCTACGAATGGGATCCCTACAATGCCGTGATCGTATCGGAACACAATGGAACGGTGAAGTTCGTCGACCTGAAGGAAAACGTAACATACCGTGAGGAACCGGACGAACAGACGGGTCACATTCAGAAGGTTGTTATCGACAGCCGCGAGAAGAGCCTGATTCCGGCCATCACGGTGGTGAACGCGAAGGGGCACAAGCTGGCATCGTATTCCATTCCGACCCGTGCTCACCTGATCGTCGAGGACGGCGAAGAGATCCATGCCGGTACGGTGCTGGTAAAGATTCCGCGCGATATCGGAAAAACGCGTGATATTACTGGTGGTCTGCCGCGGGTTACGGAACTCTTTGAAGGTCGGCATCCCAATGAACCGGCGATTGTTGCCGAAAT
>Ga0233425_10006189_pt1 | contig 18023 bp, 9 predicted proteins | sample Watercolumn_Towu_2_FD_181712 | JGI IMG/M metagenome (GOLD analysis project Ga0233425, IMG submission 181712) | Freshwater microbial communities from Lake Towuti, South Sulawesi, Indonesia - Watercolumn_Towuti2014_140_MG | ecosystem: Environmental > Aquatic > Freshwater > Lake | place: Indonesia... | reverse complement strand
CCTGCTGTATCCTCACGATCAGTCGATACGACTCTCGGCCGCTTGCACGAAACGACCTGCGATAATTCTCATCTGAGTCCATCCGTGTTCTTCCGTGGCTAATATTTGCCACGGATGAACACGGATCAACACGGATAAACAGAGGCCTTGGGAAGACGACAGAGATCGCCTGCCGCATCCTCACGATCAGTCGATTCGACTCTCGGCCGCTTGCACGAAACGACCTGTGATAGTTCTCATCTGAGTCCATCCGTGTTCATCCGTGGCTAATATTTGCCACCGATGTAGCAGGCAAAAAGAAGGCGCGAATGAATTATCATTCGCGCCTTCCATTCTTACTGATTCGGCCGTTAGTGCATCGACCAGGCCCACGAGTGTTGCCTGTTCGAATTCATCTTAGAACCGCCAGTGTCGAGAGCCCAGGATGGCGTCGACATTGTCGGCGTGCGACAGGCGTCGAACACCCGTCGCCAGCCGTTCACTCATCCAATCATCGTCGCCCGGCCCATGATGGCCCGCTCCGAGCCGATGCCCGAGTTCATGCAGGACGACCGAGAGCAGATCGACTCGGCTGGCCGATTCCGGAGTCGAACCTTGCAGTTTTCCGGCGGCATTACGAACGAAGCCGCTCTCGGGTCCGGTGACGGTCGCACTGGCGAAGAACCAACCGGCGCCTGCCGCGTTCCGGTCGATGATCACGCGGTTGCCGGCAGCGATCCCCAACAGGTCGGACGGAAGATCCTGGATGACGAATGTCGTATTCGCAAGCATTCGGGAAACCGTGCCGGCGCCGAAAGTGCGGCTCAGGTCAGCGCCAGCCAGCAGCAGAACGCTCTGCAGTTGCGACATCAGCAGGTTCGCACTGTCACCGCCCGCGGCTCCACCCTGGAGCCGCAGCGGATCGCCTGCCTCGACGTAGATCGTCACGGCCGTCAGCGCGCTGAATACCTTGCCGTCGTGGGCCCGGTAGACAAAAGAATCCCGGCCTTCGAAGCCACCATTCGGCGTATAGTGGAACGATCCGTCCGAATTCAAGACCAGCGAGCCATTCGATGGGCCGCTGAACAGGCTGGCAGTGAGTTCGTCGCCATCGGCGTCGGTATCGTTTTCCAGCACCCCTTTGGCGGCCACGTGCAATTCGGTGTCGACGAACGTCGTGTAACGATCTTTTTTCGCCACGGGGCGATGATTCGTTGCGGCCGCGACGTGGATCGTGACGGTGGCGACATTGCTCAGCAGCGCTCCGTCGAGTGCCTGGTAGGTAAACGAATCGTCGCCCGAGAACCCGGCATCCGCGGTGTAAGTGAAAGATCCAGTCACGGATAACGAGAACGTTCCGTGGGCAGGCCCCGTAACCAGCGAGGCTGCCAGAGCATCGCCGTCGACGTCGCTGTCATTGGTCAACACGCCGGCAGCCGCCACTTCCAGTTTGATCCCGGCCGTCGCTGAATATTCGTCGTCGGCAGCAACCGGGCTGTCATTCACCGCATTCACAACCAGGGTAACAGTAGCCAGATCACTTTCCAGGGCCCCATCGTCGGCCACGTAGGTAAACCAATCGGTACCGTGGAAATCCTTGTCCGGAACATAGCTGAACGAGCCATCCGCGTTCAACGTCAAGCTTCCGTGGGCCGGGCCGTCGACCAGCTTCGCGGTGATGGTGTCCCCGTCGATATCCGAGTCATTTCCGAGAACGCCTGGCACCACGACATCCAGCGAGGAATCCTCGTCCAACGAATATTCCTCATCGTCCGCCACTGGCGCATCGTTCACGGCGGCGACGGTAATCGTGACGGTCGCCTCGTTACTGTCGGCCGAACCGTCGTTGGCAACGTACGTAAACGAGTCGTCACCGTGGAAGTTGGCATCGGGCGTATAGCTGAACGACCCATCGGAGTCCAGCACAACGGTTCCGTGAGCCGGATCGCTCACCAGCACTGCCGTCAAAGAATCGCCTTCCAGGTCGCTGTCGTTCACGAGGACACCCGGCGCGTCAATCGTCAACGGGGAATCCTCGTCGGTCGAGTAGCTGTCGTCGCTGGCGACGGGCAGATCATTGACGCTTTTGACCTCGATCGTCACGCTTTCCTCGGTGGACAGTTCACCGTCGCTGGCGAAATAGGTAAAGCCGTCGACGCCGAAAAAGTTGGCGTCCGGCGTGTAGCTGAACGAACCGTCCGAGTTGAATACGAGCGTACCGTGGGACGGCGCGACGCCAAGCGACGCGGTCAGAGAATCACCTTCGACGTCGCTGTCATTTTCCAAAACTCCCGGAGCGTCGACGGTCAACACCGTGTCCTCGTCGGTGACGTAGGCGTCGATGCGCGTGCGCGGCGCATCGTTCACGGCATGCACTTCGATGGTCACCGCTTCGACGTCGCTCTCTTCGGTCCCATCATCCGCCACGTAGCTGAAGCCATCGGTGCCTGCGAAATCGGCGTTCGGTGTATAGACGAACGAACCATCGTCGTGAAATTCCAAGGTGCCGAATAACGGGCCGGAAACCAGTCTTGCCGACAACACGTCGCCATCGACATCGCTGTCGTTGTCCAGCACGCCGGGAGCGTCAACAGACAACTCGGTGTCCTCGTCGATATCGTAGGTTTCCGGCTCGGTGACGGGAGGATCGTTCACCGGCGTGACGTCGATTTCAACGGTCGCGGTATTACTGTTGCCCGAGCCGTCGTTCGCGACGTAGGTAAAACTGTCGCTGCCATTAAAGTCCGTGCTGGGCAGATAGCTGAACGAACCGTCGCTGTTCAAGGTCAATGTGCCGTGGGAGGGGCCGCTGACCAGCGCGGCGGTCAAGCTGTCGCCTTCGATATCGGTGTCATTGACCAATACACCGGGCGCGGCGATGACAAGTTCTGTGTCCTCCGGGGTCGAATAGGCATCGTCCGTGGCAACTGGCACGTCGTTGACGGCGCGAACCTCGATCGACACGACCGACTCATTGCCATCCACGGTTCCGTCATTCGACTTGTAGTGGAACTCATCCGTCCCGTTGAAGTTCGAATCGGGAGTATAGGTGAACGACCCATCCGCATTCAGCACCAGGGTGCCATGAGCGGGACCGCTGACCAGGATCGCGCTCAGAGCGTCCCCGTCGACGTCCGAGTCATTGGATAAAACGCCAGGTGCATCGACCGTCAGCGGCGTATCTTCGTCGGTCGCGTAGCTGTCGTCCTCGGTGGCGGGCGCGTCGTTGACGGCGCGAACCTCGATCGACACGACAGCCTCATTGCCATCTACGGTTCCGTCATTCGACTTGTAATGGAACTCATCCGCTCCGTTGAAGTTCGAATCGGGCGTGTAACTGAACGACCCGTCCGCATTCAGCACCAGCGTACCGTGAGCGGGGCCGCTGACCAGGATCGCGCTCAGCGCATCGCCGTCGACGTCCGAGTCATTGGACAGGACGCCGGGTGCGCCGATGGTCAACGGAGCGTCCTCGTCTGTGGCGTAGCTGTCGTCGACCGTTACGGGCGCATCGTTCACGGCATTGACAACGATCGAGACAACGGCGACGTCGCTGTCGCCCGTTCCGTCGTTGACGAAATATCCAAAAGCGTCTTGACCGTTGAAATCGGCATCCGGGGTGTAAGTAAATCACCCGTCCGCATTCAACGTCACCGAGCCATGGGCCGGCCCGCCGGAGATGACGGCCGTCAGCGTGTCGCCGTCGATATCGCTGTCGTTGCCCAACACGCCGGGAATGTCAATAACCAGCGCCGTGTCCTCGTCCGTGTCGTAGTCGTCGTCGGCCGCGGTGGGGAGGTCGTTGACGGAATTCACGGTGATTGTCACCGTCGCGATATTGCCGTCCTGTGTGCCGTCATTGGCAACGTACGTGAACGAATCGGTGCCATGCACATTGGCGTCTGGGGTATACGTGAAGGAACCGTCGGCCGCCAGCACCACCGAGCCGCTCGTCGGGGGCGTCACCAGAATCGCCGTGATGGCGTCGCCGTCCGCATCGGAATCATTCGACAGAACGCCCACAACGGCGGGGATCACCAACTCCTGATCCTCATCGGTGACGTAGGCATCGTCCAGCGAAACCGGGGCATGCCCGCCCTCGACGACTTTGAGTGTGACCGCCGCGATCTTGCTCAGTCCAGTACCATCGCTGGCCCGGTAGAGAAAACTGTCGGTACCGCTGAAACCGGCGTCGGGAGTATATTGAAACGAACCGTCGTCATTCAAAGTCAGCGCCCCGTGGGAAACGCCGGAGAAAAGCCGCGCGGTAAGTATGTCCCCTTCCGCGTCGGTATCGTTGGAGAGAATTCCAGGAGCCGCCACATCCAACACGTCGCCGCTGAATAACTCGAAACGATCCTTATTGGCAACCGGTGGTGTACCGGACAGCACGACGCGTTCATCGAGCCGCTCCAGGCCAAGCCCCAAGCGGCGCAACGATCTCTTAGCCGGCTTCAACCTGTTCCGCGAATTCCTGGTCTTTCTGGTCATGACAAAACTCCTCCTGAAAAGGGGTGGCGCACGCCACCGATACCACGATTTTGAGCGACATCTGGGGCTCCCTGCCCCTCGCCTGCGGTCGCACGCGCGCAGCACGACACTCGGTGCGAATACATTCTTTGAATCGCCAGCATCAGGAACGCGATCGGGTTGCGAGAACCGCGAACCGCCGACTCACCCTGATGCTCTGCTTCCGCTCAGATAAGTGCGAGCGAAAGTTGTTGGAAACAATCCCTTGTCACCATTGCGAAGCGATGCCTCCCTGATCCTCCGACTTTTCGTTCCGTTCCATCCCTGTGCCGGTTCATCCCTGTGCCGGTTCATCCCTGTGCCGGTTCAACCCTGTGCCGGCTCGATCACCGAATTCAATTTTCGAATGATCGTTGAAAGCCTGACGTGGTGAACGAACCCTATGAAAACAGATTGGGTATCTGTTTGTCAACTCGAGTATTCGCTCTGGCCGGTTGAAAAGTGCGCCGCGTCGCGTCGCCAAGGGCGATGCACTGCGACGCAATGCACAATAAACACGTGATCGGAAACAGGTTATACTGGAACAGGAATGGGAGGAGCAGAAAAACGATGAAAATTCGAACGCGATTACGGGTGCCGTTCTTTTGGGCGTTCCTCACTTTAGCTAGCGGGTGGGTCCAAGCGGAATTGACCGTCAGCGGTGCTGCGGAGATTGATTTCCAACGCGAGATCGCGCCGATTCTGAACGAGCACTGCACGCATTGCCATGGAGCCGACGCGGCCCAGCGTCAGAACGGCCTGCGTCTGGATCGACGCGACGAGGCACTACGGGGGGGCGATTCGGGTCGAGCGGCCATCGTGCCTGGCAAACCGGAGCAGAGCGAACTGGTCCGCCGGATCACGACGACGGACAACGAGGAGTTGATGCCGCCGGCCTCGGAGAAGAAGCGATTGACGGCGGCGCAGGTCGAGTTGTTGACGCGCTGGGTCGCTTCGGGTGCCGCCTACGCTGAGCATTGGGCATTTACGGCACCGCGACGGCCACCGATGCCGGAGAACGGACCTCGGCACCCTGTCGACGCGATCGTGGAGGCCAACTTACGGGCGCAGGGGCTCACCCCGACCGGGCCCGCGCCGGCCGCGGCCCTTTGTCGCCGCCTCTATCTGGATTTGATCGGCCTGCCACCTTCTCCGTCGGAAGTCGCGGAATTCGAGCGCGAGGGGATCGCCGCAACGATCGAGCGACTGCTGCGCAGCGAGCGCTACGGCGAAAAATGGGCGCGGCATTGGCTGGACGTAGCCCGTTATTCCGATACCAACGGCTATGAAAAAGATCTGCCGCGCGAGCAATGGAGCTGGCGAGACTGGGTGATCGATGCGCTCAATCGCGACCTTTCCTACGATCAATTCCTGATCGAACAAATCGCGGGGGACTTGCTGCCCAACGCCACGCAGGAACAGGTGATCGCCACCGGATTCCTGCGGAACAGCATGATCAACGAAGAAGGTGCGATCGTGCCCGAACAGTTCCGGATGGTTGAAATGTTCGACCGGATGGACTGCATCGGCAAGGCGGTACTCGGGCTAACCACCCAGTGCGCTCAATGCCATTCCCACAAATTCGATCCGATCACCCAGTCCGAATATTACGGCATGTTCGCGTTTCTCAACAATTCCTACGAAGCACGCTCCTGGGTTTACTCGCCCGAACAACGGCAGCAGCTGACGAAGATTGAGGCCGAACTGCTCGAGCTGGAACAGCAAGTCAAGGCCAAGCACCCCGATTGGGAGCAGAAACTGGTTGCCTGGGAGCAAGGGATGGCGGCACAGCGGATTGAATGGACTCCGATTGAAGCCACGCAGCTGGAAAGTGTCAGCGGCCTGAATCATCCGACGCAGGAGTCCGACAAGTCGATCGTGATGCTCGGCCACACCAGCGCGGATGTGTTTTTCGTTGCCGCTCCGGAATTGAACGGCATAACGGGACTGCGTCTGGAGGCGTTGAATCATGGCGACCTGCCGCACCGGGGTCCGGGGCGCAGCAATCTCGGCACCTGGGTGATCACGGAAATGGAGGTACTCGTCCGGCCTCCCGATTCGCAAAACTGGGAGAAGTTGAAGCTGCAAAACGCCACGGCCGATTTCTCGGAACCGGATCAGAAGTCGTCGGATGGCAAGAAGAGCAGCGGACCGGTCGCCTATTTGGTGGACGGCACGGACGATACCAGTTGGCGGGCCGATCGGGGCAACGGGCATCGCAATCAACCCTCGGTCGCGGTGGTGCAATTCGAAAAGCCACTCGAATTTCCCGCCGGCACGCAATTGAAGGTGGTGCTGCGGATGGGCGACATGTTAGGTTGCTGCCGTGTCAGCCTGTCGAAAGCGCCGAATCCGTCCGCACCGCCCGTCGCGCACGCGGCGATGTTGGCTTTGGATTCGCCGGCGGAGCGGCGAACCAGGCCAGAGCGCGACGCGATCTTCGCGGCGTGGCGCAAATCGATCGACGACTTGCGCGGATTGAACGAGCAGATCGACGGCAAGTTGCGCGAAGTACCCGCCGCGCGAACCTCGGTATTGCATTTGGCGGAGCGGGAGCCGTGGAATTTCCGTCGCACGCACAGTCTGGAGCGCGGGAACTGGGACCAGCCGCGCCAGGAGATCGCGCCGCATGTTCCGACCGCGTTCCACCCGTTGCCGATCGCGGGGCCGCACAGCGCCGACTCGACGCCGGGCCGCTTGCGTTTCGCGCGCTGGCTGGCCGACGCCGAGTCGCCCCTGACGGCGCGGGTGGCGGTGAATCGCGTCTGGCAGGCGATGTTCGGCGCCGGGCTGGTCGAAACGGCCGAGGATTTCGGGACCCGCGCCGCCGTGCCCGAGCATCGTGAGTTGCTCGACTGGCTGGCAGTTGATTTCATGCAGCATGGCTGGAGCCAGAAGCACTTGATTGCCACGATCGTGAGCAGCGCGACTTATCAACGCGACTCGCGACTCACTCCGCAACTTGCCGAACGCGATCCACGCAACCGCTGGCTCGCACGCGGCCCCCGCTTCCGCGCCGACGGGGAAGTTGTGCGGGATATCGCACTGTCGGTGTCCGGGCTGATCACGCATCGGATCGGGGGTCCGGGAATCATCCCGCCGGTGCCGCAGAACGTGCTCGATTACAACTACACGTACCCCAGCTACTGGAAGCCCGCGGAGGGTCCGGAGCGCTACCGCCGCGCCGTCTACATGTTTCGCAAGCGGTCGATGCCCGATCCGGTGATGAACAGTTTCGATGCGCCCAACGGCGATTTTTCCTGCGCGCGACGGGTTCGCTCCAATACGCCGCTGGCGGCGTTGACCGGCTTGAACGAGCCCATTTTCGTCGAAGCCGCGCAGGCAATGGCACTGCGCGTGTTGCGGGAGGCGGGGCCCGACGACCGGCAGCGCATCGACTACGCATACCTGCTCTGCACGGCACGGCCGCCCGTCGACGCCGAACGATTGGAACTGCTGGCGCTGCTCACGGCGCAGCGTCAACGGATCGCCGATGGCTGGCTGAACGCCCGCGAGATCGCAACCGGGGACGCGGCACGACTCCCCGAACTGCCGCCAGGTTGTACCCCCCAGGACGCCGCGGCCTGGACGATCGCGGCGCGCGTGATGCTGAACCTGGATGAGACAATCTCCAAGAACTGACACGATAACGAGGCAAGGTATGGGATCGTTAAGTCGTTCCGATGAACTGCGTGAACTCGGCGCATCGCTATTGCGCCGTCGCTGGTTCCTGCGCGATTGCGGAGTCGGGTTGGCCGGCATCGCCGCACATTTCCTGCGTTCCGATTCGGCTCGCGCCGAAGCGGACGCGGCTTCCAACGCTCCGCGCATGCTGGCGCCGCGCAAACCGCATTTCGCCGGGAAAGCCCGCCGGGTTATCTACATGTTTAATGCAGGTGGCCCTAGTCAATTGGAGCTCTACGATCATAAACCGGAGCTGGCGAAGCGGAACGGCCAGCTGCCGCCCGCGGAACTGCTGCACGGCTATCGGGCCGCGTTCATCAATCCCAATTCGGCGTTGCTCGGTCCCAAATACAAGTTCCAGCCGCAGGGCAAATCCGGCATGGAACTCAGCGAACTCCTGCCGCACACCGGCGAGATCGCCGACCAGATCTGCCTGGTGCGGTCGCTGCAGACGGACGCGGTCAACCATGCCCCGGCCCAGATCCTGATGAACACCGGCTCCTCCCAATTCGGGCGGCCGAGTTTCGGCGCATGGACGCTCTACGGTCTGGGCAGCGAGTCGGCAGACCTGCCTGGATTCGTCGTGTTGACCAGTGCCAAGGGAACCAGCGGCGGCGCGAGCAACTATGGCGCTGGGTTCCTGCCAACCGCCTACGGCGGCATTCCGTTCCGCGGCGCGGGCGATCCTGTGCTCTACCTTTCCAACCCGCGCGGCATCGACGATCAGACGCAACGCGCTTCGTTGGAGACACTACGACGATTGAACGAGCAGACGCTGCGCGAACTGGCCGATCCGGAAACCGCCGCCCGGATCCAGAATTACGAGATGGCTTATCGTTTACAGACCAGCGCCCCCGAGTTGATGGATCTCTCCCAGGAGTCCCGCGAAACGCTCGACCTGTACGGAGTCAAGGATCCCAAGGAGGCAAGCTACGCCCGCAACTGCCTGCTCGCCCGGCGGCTGATCGAACGCGGTGTGCGGTTCGTGCAACTGTTCCACGAGGCCTGGGACCAGCACGGCAACCTCGCGGCCGACGTCAAAAAGAACGCCGGCGACACCGACCGCGCCAGCGCCGCGCTGGTGAAAGACCTGCAACAGCGCGGGCTGCTGAACGACACGCTGGTGATTTGGAGCGGCGAGTTCGGCCGCACGCCGATGGTGCAAGGCGGCAACGACGGCCGCGACCATCACAATCGCTGCTACAGCATCTGGCTGGCCGGCGGCGGCGTCCGCGCCGGTCATGTGCACGGCGAGACCGATGAACTCGGTTTCAACGTCGCCTCGGGACTCGTGCACGTCCATGACTTGAACGCCACACTGTTGCACCTCCTGGGACTCGATCACACCCGACTGACCTTCCGTTTCCAGGGCCGCGACTATCGCTTGACCGATGTGCACGGCAAGATCGTGCAAGAGATCCTGGCTTGAAATTTAAGGAGTTGTCGATGCGTCGTCCGTATACATTGGCTGCATTGATTCCGGCCTGTCTGCTCGCCGTCGCTGTCGTCGATCGTTTCTCGGCGGCTGATCCGAAGCCGCACCTGGCGGGAATGCCGTTACCGGAGTACAACGCCGACGGTGCCTTGCTTCGTCCGGCCGGATTTGATCGGTGGGTGGTCGTCGGCACTTCGATCGGATTGAGTTATTCGGATGATGCTCCCCGTGATCCGGCCAACCCGGGGCTGTTTCACAACGTCTATCTGCAGCCTCAGGCGTTCGAGTACTACGTGCGTACCGGCGAATTTCCCGAGCAGACGGTCTTTATCGTGACCAACTGCCCGTCCCGTCCCGCGAAGGGGAACGGCGATGTCAATCGCCGCGGGTTCTTTGCGGACGCGACGCGCGGGCTGGAAGTCTCCGTCAAGGACTCGCAGCGATTCGAAGGTGGCTGGGGGTATTTCATGTTCCACGACACCGAAGCGCCGCGCGAACCCGCGGGCGAGTCCAAGAAACGTGAAGCGGTCCCGGCATTGCCGCAGCGCGACTGTTTTGACTGTCACGCCGAACATGCGCGACAAGACAACGTCTTCACCCAGTTTTATTCCGTGCTGACCGGCGCCCGCACCGAAGCCGTTCGCTGACAATCAAGCGCGCCGGTTCGTGTGCCACTTCCCTGAGAGAGTCGTCGAGTCGGAGGGAGCTTCTGGAGTTTTTTTCTTTTGTTTCTTGTGTCCCTGTTTGTCGTTAAGTGCGTACAGTATCCCGGTCGCTTGCGGAAGCGATTTTTCGTTTCTGTTTCCAATGATTTTGTGGTTATGGTCTGTTCTGTTCGATGGAGGTTGGATTTGTCGCCGTACGCTGAAGCTTGATGCGAGTCATTTTTTGCGAGTCCGATCGCGAACGATCTTGTGTTGGCCGTTCGCACCCCGACACTTCCTCTTCGTGGAACCAGGTTCGCCTTCGGCGAGCCTGCTCAGGCGTGTAGCCTGACACCGACATTCTTGTGCGACCGCCCCGCGAGGCATGGCCGTCCCAATCTGGTGAACGGCGATGGGCCGAAGCCCTCGCCCAAGTGGCACATCGAACTGGCAATACCTGCGGGAGCCTCCTCAAGGGAGACCGATGCAAACAAGCGTGATTGGCGAATGGGTTAATAGTCTCCTACTTCCTGGCTTGGATGTTCGTTGTTGGAAGACACTCGTGATCGTACTTAAGTCTGCGGGCCATCTTCCGGATGCCCGGCTTGGCAACACTTCCGATAGGGAACGTTGTTCTTGAGCATGTGCCAGATGATGACCGTCAATCGTCTCATCACAGCCACTCTCGCTATTTTGCTGCCACGTCGTTTCTTGATTCTTCGGTGCCACTTTCGCATGCCAGGGTCCCGTTTCAGCACGTGCAGAACGAGTTGTCCAAGGACGTATCTCGCGATGGCACTTCCTTCCTTCGTGATGGAGCCCAGGCGTTGCGTGGCCTCGCCCGAATTGCGGCAGCCAGGAGTCAATCCAAAGTAGTTCGCCAGGCTACGCGCCGTCGGAAAGTCGTTCACTGGAACGATTCGGGACGCCAAGGCCAATGCGCTGAAGCCCGCCTTTCCACCCGTGATCGATCCCAGCAATTGAGCCTCGGGGCACTTGTCGATCCGTTGATGGATCTGCTCATCCAGTTGATCCAGATGCTGGCCGAATAGCTCCAGTTCCTTCAAGAGAATGTTCATCGACAAGCGGTCCTGTTCGCAGAGACTCAACTCCCGTAGCCACTTCTGCGTGGCCTTCGTGTGAATTCCCTTGCAAGGCTGGTGCTGCTCCAGATTGTGCCGACGCAGAATCTGCTTGATGCGGTTCACGGTGCGGGTTTGTTGCCGCGTACTTCGGATACGCAGTACGGTCAAACGTCGATTGTCAGCCACCACGGAATCCACGATTCGTATCCGACGAAGGCCCTGGACCGGAACACCCTTCGAGAGCCGGTCCCGGTTCAACCACAGGATCTCCCCCAGGCGGTTGGCGTCTCGGCGATCGGTCTTATTGCGGGAAGACTCCCGTGGCTGAATCAGCACCACTTCCTTGCAGCCGTATTCCTTGAACATTGCCAACAACCAGTCATTGAACCCACAGACTTCCACGATCGCCATAAAGCCTCCACAGTCCTTCGCACGATTCCGCAAATCCTCGAAAAACGCACGAACCTTATCCCACACCGTGCTCACTTGCCGACGGACGAGCACTTGCCCCTCCTCGTCCCGAAGGTTGACGGTCAACTGCTTGATGTGCTGATCTGTAGAGAGGTACAACATGATCGGTTCTCCTGAAAACTGCGGCTTTCAAGCCGCTTGAGTTGATGTTGGCGAGTTCTCCATGACTACGCCGTAAACTCCAGGAGAACCACTTTTTCCCATCTTGTCACTCTCTCACATGATCTGGCGAGGTACTCCGAGCCAGTGCTCAGGCGACGGACATGCCGTTTTCGCGCGATCGGATTTTGAGAGTCTGTAGGGTCTGTAGGGTGGGTCGAGGTACTCCGAGGCCCACCAGAACTCCCAGGCAACGCTACCGGCCATTTCGCGAAGATTGAGAAGCTCAAACGCAGCCCGCCAGATTGCATGTTGATTTCAGGAACGCTGCGCCCGCAGGACGATTTCGAAGTGGCTCAGAGCGACGGTGTTCGCGACAGATCGATCTCCACACGAATCGTGAGTCGCCGGGAAATACGACGATTTGGGTACCAGGGAAGCGCCCACCGCGACCCACGTCGCGCCCCGCGACTGCACTCGGCATAACCAAGCCAGGCAAGGTTTCGAAATGGCCGGTAGCGTTGCGCTACGTCACGTCCGGTCCCCTCACCCACGTCTCGTCTCCCAGGAAATAACTGGGAGTTCTGGTGGGACTCGGAGTACCTCGACCCACCCTACTAACTGGTGGGCCTCGGAGTACCTCGACCCACCCTACTAACGCCGAATTAGATCAGCGCCCTCACCATGAAAGGAATCATGGGTAGGTTAGTGCGCGCGAGCATTTTCAACCTGCGACTACTTCGCAACAGCACCCCATACCAGGCGGATTCCTCCCCAGCGCAGCGCCGCTGCGTGCGCTAGCACAACCAGACTTGAAACGACGTTAATGCCGAGGACATGAAAAACGTCGGGGCCGGCCCGCCCAGGCCCCATTGTGAACGCCAACAAACATTCCGCCGCGGTGGTTGAAGCAACGAAGACGACCGCCACGCGAATCGCCAGCGGTTGCCGTCGTTCGACCAACGTCGCGACGACGATGGGAAGCGTAACCAAAACCGCGGCGACGCTCAGCAAGAGGAAAACTCCCGGCGGAACGTAGGAAATCGGGCCAAGCAAGGGAAGCAATCCTCTACCAAAGCCCAACAGCACCGAGACAATGGCGGTGAAGATCATCATCTGAGCAATACCGAATTGTATTCGCTCGGCGGAGGCTGTTGATTCGCTTGCCGGATCGGCCAATCGCAGGCCGTACAACACGCGCAAGAGCCAGATGGGAACCTGAATCAAGAACGACTGCACGGCGATCATCGCCGCCAAAACGATAACCCCTTCGCCTGGATACCTGAATCGCAGGACCAACAGCACTTGTCCCACGATCAAGGCCGACATCCATAATGTCGCGAGGACCGAGCGGACCAAATGGCGGCCGTCACCTAGGCTCGACCAAATGCTGGCCGATGTGGTGTTGCCGTAGATGCCACCGAAGAGAACCCCGATGATCGTATAGTGCGATATATTCTCCGGCGGACTGGGTTCGGGCAGAAGCACGAGCGTCAGTCCTGAGACCACCGCAAAGATGCAGGCCACAATCGTCTGGTAACAAGTCGGCACGTCCGTCGGTGGGCGAATGCGCGGTGGGAGATCAATCGCATCATGTTACGGCGGAATCGTCATGACATCCGCTCGCCTTACACCTTATCCGGAATCTGGAACGGACCGCGCCCGGATCGTTTCATCAGCGCGGTCGCTTCCACATCGCCGGTGATGGCCAGCTTCTCGGCATCGAAGTTCAGCGTCCGGCCGACACGGTACGAGAGATTGCCCAGGTGCGCGAGCAAGGTGGAGCGGTGTCCTTCGGCGATGTCGCATTGGGGCGTGCCGCCGGACTTGATACAAGCCAAAAAGTTCTCGATGTGTGGGATGTCACTGAATTCGACCGCCTTGTCGAACAGGACTTCATTCTTTCTGCCCACCACGCGCCAGCCCCGACGCCCGATCAGCATATATCCCTCCGTGCCGTAGAAGGCGACGCCATTTTCGAAGCCTTCCTGCACGTAGTTGGACCAGAGCCGCTGTTCGTAGACGAGAATCGCCTGCTGCCGCGGGAAGCGGAAGGTGACGATCTGGGTGTCGGGAGTCTCCTGAATGTCGCCGGCGAAATGCAGTTTGTCCGCCATGGCGTGGACCTCGGTCGGATAGTCGACGCCCAATCCCCAACGGGCAATATCGAGATCGTGCACGCCGTCGTTTCCCATGTCGCCGGTGCCGTAGTCCCACATCCAGCGCCAGCCGTAGGTGTAGCGATTTGCGTTGAAAGCGCGTTCCGGCGCCGGACCTTGCCAGATTTCCCAATCGAGCCCCGTTGGCACGGGGCCGTCGGGAACCTCGGGCACGCGGCGGCGGAGCTGGCTGTTCCAGGCTTTCGCCATATGCACTTTGCCGAGTTTCCCCGCGCGAAGGAACTCCATCGCTTCGAGGTAATGCGGTACGCTGCGGCTCTGCGTGCCTACCTGCACAACCCGGTTGTACTTGCGAGCGGCGGCCACCATCTGCTGGCCTTCGAACGGATTGTGGCTGATCGGCTTTTCGACATAAACATGTTTGCCGGCCTGGCACCCCCAGATCGTCGCCAGGGCATGCCAGTGATCGGGCGTGGCGACGACGATGGCGTCGACCGATTTGTCGTCGAGTACTCTCCGCAGATCGGTCACCGCTTTCGGTTCGGATTTCTGCACTTCGTTGATCTGCTGCGCATAGGCTCCCAGTAGTGTCTCATTGACGTCGCAGATATGGGTTACCTGCGCCTGGGGCCGTCCAGCGAAGTTCGTCCCCAATCCTCGTCCGCGGCCGCGTACCCCGATCACGCAGACGGAAATTCGGTCGTTGGCGGCGGCCTTGACCTTGGTCGAGCCGATCGACAGAGCGGCGGCGGCGGTACTGAGTAAAGCGTCACGTCGATTGACCGGCAACATGGCAAAGCCTCCCGAGGGGATCACGAAAACCCGGCACGGGACGCCAGCGTATCACACCGCCGATCCGACTGTCAAAACCGACCGCAACGTTAAACGTTGTCCCTCGACGATCGATTCCGCGGCGGTTACAGCGGCCCCTACGAGGGTCCGCCACGGTCGATCGTCGAGAACAACAGGGGGCACAATTCCTGAACCTGGCTTGCCCCTCCACCATGAATACCCTGGCTTGACCCGAACCTTGCGCGCATTGCACAAACTATTGTGAAATGGCGGTATTGTCCGCGTAACCGCCAAAGGCCTGCCGCTCGGAATACTTGCCATTTTTCCCTGTTGCAATTAGACTCGACTGCACTGCGGGCTTTTTACAGCGGCAAGCCCGCGATCCATCATTCCGTCACCTGGAACCGATCCGGTCATGAGTTCCAATGACAGTACCGGAGGTAAATCGGAATGCTGGTGATTGCAGGGAACGGACTGAGTTGTTACGTTGCGTTCGCGCTACGTGAGCTCGGTCGCTCCTGACTTCATGCACTCGAGGACGAGTGTCCCTTCATCTTGCCGACCCAGCCTATTACGGAGGTGGCCGTTGACCCAACGCTCACACACCGAACCCTACGTCGATTCATCTTCCGCCACGCGACCGGTCCGACGCCGAGAGCATCGTCGCCAACGAAGTGCGCGGAAGCGCGCGCGCCGGCTGTTGTTCGAGTCGTTCGAAGACCGGCGCATGCTGGCCTCGGATTCCCAGGGGCGCTTCCTCGATTTTTCGATGCTCGAGAGCGGCGATAGCGGCTTCGACTCCTCGGACCGCATTACCAATGTCATTGCCCCCACGTTCTCGGTTGATATTGCGTGCGACGACGGAGTCGACTGTTCGGGCTCACTCTTGTTCCGCGATGGGATTGGCAATGAGTCGTCGGTCGCGGTGAGCGGTCCATCGACATGGACGTTCACGGCACCTGGCTATCCTGACGGAGCGTTTCATCCGTCCGTGATCTTCCAACCTGACGAGCTCGGAGCCGACACGATCGAGGAGCAGTTGGACGTCGTCATCGACACGACCGGTCCGGTCCTCTCGCCGGCGGGCGGAGTGCGCGCCTTGCAGTTTGATTTCAACCCCGCGATTGTCTCGGCCAGTCGCCGCTGGGGATTCGATCAGTCGGCGACATTCTCGGCGTGGATTCGAACCCGCGAGCGGTACGGCACGCTGTTTGAAATGAGTCAAGGGTCGCAGCAGGATACCTGGACGTTGCGGATCGAAGATGGCCGGCTCGCTTTCATTTACGGCACGGCGGATGGCAATACGGTCGTGCGCGGCGGCTCGATGTTTGTCAGCGGGGGTGACTGGGTGCATGTGGCCGCCGTTCTCGACGGCGGGATCGACGAAAATCAGATTCGACTGTTTGTGAACGGTGTCGAGGGAAACCTGTACTACCGGGTTTTCGGTTCGAAGCCCGATCCGATCAGTGATAATCTGCCGCGCACCGCGCGTGTCGGTGACGGTTTCAAAGGTTATATGGACGACGTGCGATTGTGGGGTGTGGCGCGCACCCAGGACCAACTTCGCGATGACATGGCGCGGCCGATCAACGGCAGCGAACCGGGGTTACTCGGATACTGGCGTCTGGACGAATCGTACGGTTCCGTCGCCGTCGACTCCGCCACAGGGGATGGCGTTGCGGATCCACTGAGTCCGTCCAGCGGCGATGCGGCCGATTTTCCCGATCGCGTCCTCTCTACGGCACCGATCCTCGGAACGCCGTCGGCGGAACCCCCGACGATTCAACGGATTGTATACGCGAATGAGCCGCTGGATCCTTTCGGCATCTCTTCATCGGTCGCCAGCCTGACGGATTCCACGGGCCGGATACTGGATTTCGTGCGTGACGTTCAGGCGTATTACGGCGACGAACCCGGCGTCTTCGATCGAGCGCTCCTGGTCACATTCGATCCGCTGGGCGTGGCCGGCAACTATCGGCTCAGCATCAGCCCAGGTATCCGCGACGTCGCGGGCAATGTTCTCGATCAGGACAGAGATGGAAACCCGGGCGAACCTGTCGAAGACGATTTCCACACGATCTTCACGGTCACTTCCGACGTCGTCGCACCGCGCGTAACGCGATTACCCGACACCGCTCTCAACGAACTCACGACGATGCGCGTGGAATTCAGCGAACCGATCGATCCGGCGACTTTCACGGCGAGTCAAGTATCGCTGGTGACGCCCAGCGAGGTCATTTCCGGCGCCGGCATTTCGGTCCGCCCGGTCGACGGCGAATCGTATCCGGGCGGCGTCACGCTTTTCCGCGCGTTTGAGCTGACGTTTCCGCGACAGACCGTTCCCGGCGAATACACGCTGGTCCTTGGCAGTGGCGGTCCGTTGATTGCCGATTTCAGCGGCAATAGGCTCGATCACGACGGCAACGGGATCGGCGGTCAGGCCGGCGACGTGGTCATTCAGCCCATCGTCCTGCGCCGGGTGACTCAGGTCTCCGGCGCGATCAGTGCGGCCACTACCTGGTCCGGGACGGTGCATGTCACCGGCGACGTGCGCGTCGACGCCAATGCGACGTTGACCGTATTGCCGAACACAGTCGTCAAATTCGCGCGCGGGACTCGGCTCGAGGTCGACGGGCAACTAAACGCGGTCGGGCTTGCCAGCCAGCCGATCATCTTTACCTCGGTTCGGGATGATTCAGTTGGTGGCGACATTTCCGGGGCGGGTGTGGCGACACCGGAACGAGGCGATTGGGAGAATATCCTGCTCGACGCGAACAGCAGCGGCTCGATCGTGCAATTCGCCGAAATCCGCTACGCCGGGAACTCGTGTGGACCGCGGATCAACTGCTTCGTACCAGCGCTGCAGCTGGACAAAGATGGCGTAACATTGATGGACGTCACCCTGCGGGAAGTGGAAAGCACCGGCGTATTCATCAATCGCTTTTCACCGGCGCTCTCGCGCGTCACGGTGAACGGGGCCGGCGGCAACGGGTTCTTCGCGAATCTGGCGGCAACTCCCACGCTGGTCGCCTTGGCGGCGACGCGCGTCGGCGGTGCGTCGTACGGATTGCAGGCCGGCACCTTTTCCGATACGCGAACTTGGGACTTTGGCGGCCTACCGGTGCATTTGACGGGCGATACCCGGATCGGTTCCGGCGGCACGCTATCGATCGTTCCAGGCCAGGTGGTCAAGCTGCCGACCACA
>Ga0233425_10006188_pt1 | contig 18026 bp, 17 predicted proteins | sample Watercolumn_Towu_2_FD_181712 | JGI IMG/M metagenome (GOLD analysis project Ga0233425, IMG submission 181712) | Freshwater microbial communities from Lake Towuti, South Sulawesi, Indonesia - Watercolumn_Towuti2014_140_MG | ecosystem: Environmental > Aquatic > Freshwater > Lake | place... | reverse complement strand
GCCGTCACCAGTTCCCGCCACGGCGAGTTCGGCGCCAGTACCCCAAAGTAGCGGTGCCGATGCTTGCGCGGTGGCGGTACCAATAACGCAATCCGATCCAGAAACTCGCTTGCGCTCAGTCGCAGTTATAAAAACGCCGGGCAGTTGGTCGCTGGCCTCACCGATGTCGCCCGCGCCGCTCGCGTGCCTACGATCACCAATCGCGTTGGCACCATGTTCACCACCTTCTTCGCCGAAAAGCCCATCACCAACTGGGAAACTGCCAAAGTCGCCGACAAGCAAAAATATGGCGTGTTCTTCCGCGCCATGCTGGAAAACGGCGTGTATCTTGCCCCTTCACAATTTGAGGCGGGGTTTTTATCAACCATGCATGGCGAGGCGGAAATTAATGCCACCCTTGCGGCGGCGGAGAAGGCGTTGCAGGCAGTGAGCGAGTAGAACTGTCACTTCGGATTCCTTTGACGGCTCCCCTGTTCACGGCTGTTCGTTGGTTGCACTACTTTGCGTTACTCGGGGAGCCGCCACGCCCCATACGGTGCCCATTGGTAATCCGTAATATCCCCCATCTGCACACGCCCGGCACAACGCCGCGCCCTCGCGCAGAATCTCGCGCCCGTTCATAATTTCTTCGCCGCAAAAATCGCAGTGGGTTTTGAGACCGGGGCGACTGACAATCGCCGCAATCGGCACGCGCAGGTGCACGATTTGCGCCGCCAGCAATTCGGGGGCAGGCATACGTTGGTAGCCGAGCAGTTGCGCTTCCCACTTGCCATTGGCTTCCGGGGCGTAATCGAAGGCGCGCGAGCGGGCGGTGAGGTGCGGCACTAGGCGCACAGCGCGTCCGGCTTCGGTATCCACAAACGTCGCGGCCACCTTGCCATAATCTTCCACGCGCAGAGTGCGTCGCCCCACCCAGCAGTTGGTGGCTACGGAAACGCCATCGGTGAAGCACCCATCGGTCTCTATAATCGTCAGCAGACGCTTGTTGTTTTGGGGCAGTTCCAAGCCAAGCAATTCGCCCGCATATACCCCCATCCGCACGCCAAGCACTTGGCGCGGGCAAAGGTGGCGATGCATTTCGGCGGATTGGGCAAGAAGGGTTGGCAAAGGAGGCATAGTGGCCGGGAATTAGAGACTAGCCAACTCGCTAATTTCTTTCGTTGGTTTTGGAGTGGGCCTCATTGGCGCTTCACGCACCGGCGCAGGGTCGGGCTGGGTCAATAGCCACATCCCCAACAATGCAAAAGCGATTTGCGAGCCGAGTTGGGGGGCATAGCCACCGGAGGCCACCAGAAGCAAGGCCCAACCGAACGCAAAATCGTGCTCTAAAGCATGGAGGACGGTGGCGCTCGCGGCATATAAACTCAGCGCGTAAAGCGGCCACGGCAAATACAGCGTAAGGCCGGTTGACCAGACACTTAAAATCGCGGTCATACTGGGGTTGGCGAGGTGCGCCACTGTGAAAGCCAGCGCAGGAATCAACGCCAAGGCGAAGTGGCGGCGGGCGATAGAGGGGGGCCGCGCCACGAGCCAAAAGGCAAAGGGGGTGAGGGTTACGCTTGCTTCGCCGAGGTTGAATAATTCCAGTGTGAATGGGGCTGGGCCAAGCCAGCCAAAGGCGGTGTACAGCGCGGGGCGCAGTTGATAGAGCGCGCCAGTGGCGAGACTCACTGCGGTGAAAGTGGCGGCGAGGCGCATTCCCCAACCGGACGCGTTGCGCCAAGCTTGCGTCAAAAGCAGGGTTAGAATGAGCAGGAGCAAGCCGTGATATAACACCGCCCACAACCCCGCTGGGGCAATAAGGAGAGAAGCCGCGTTAAACGCCAGCAGGCTACCCCACAGCCCCGCCTCGCCCCAACTGCGGCGCGTGTGCCACACCAGCCACCCCAAGGTTATAAACCCCAACAAGGCGGCAAAGGTGGAAGCGAATTGGCCGAACCAAGCCAAACCTTCGTATCCTGGGATTAGCCACGCTGGTTTGGGCATGTGAATGGCGGCCCGAGTGAGAGAGCGGGTGATGAGCCAATCCGCAAGGGCGGCACACGCCAACCAACGCCAAAGTGGAGGCAGGGGGCGCATGGTTATTTCCGGTTGCCAAAATTGGCCAAGACCGTCAGGGCACCCGCCAAGCCGAGCACGGCCAACGTTACCAACAACATCGGTACACCCATCAGAAGCACGCCCGTGAAATCATATGGTTGTTGAGTTTCCGCGGGCCGGGTGGTTGGGCCAGCGGTGGCGGGAGCACCTACTTGCAAGGTAATCCATTGGGAGGTGGATTTCATGCCGTTCCGTTCGTTGTTCGCCCCATCCCATGCCGCGAGGGCCATAAAGTATTGCTTGCCCGCGCTCATTTGAAGGTCGGCGGTTTCTTTGGAGGTGAGTGCGCGGTTGAAGATGACGCGCCACTTGCCATTGGCCCACGCGCCAAACCCTTGCACATTCTGGCCCGCCGCGCCTTGCGAGGTGATCGAACCAAAACCGCCCGCGATGAGGTCTTCCACGGGAGAGGTATGTACCGCGGCAAATAGATTTCCCGCCGCCAAAGCGGGCACATAGTTTGGGTCGGCATAATCGGCGGGACTGGGGAAGGCGGTCTTGGCAAACGGGTAAAAGTCCACATTCATGTTGGGGTACGCCGTTTCCATATCTTGCCGCGCGGCGATGTCGGCTTGCCAATCCGCTTTCCAGTGCCACAAATTGACGTTGCTGCCGATTTGCCCCATGCAGAAAAACGGCTGGCCTTCTACCAGCGGAAATTGCAAGGCCACCGCGTCCCGGAAATCTTGCACCCGCACCATGGAATCATTTTTCGTGTCGTCGGCCCATTCCACCAAAAACGCGATCTCGGCCTCGTTGTACAACGCCCGTACGGTAATGGCTTTGACGCGGGTCGAAAGGAACATGGGCTTGGTGATATTTTGGGCGCTCAACGGGACTTCAATGGCGGTGGCTTGTTGCCACGCCGCCGCCGCCGGGTCGGTCACGGGCAACGCGGCGGTAATTTTGGCGGCCATCAGTGTCAACCCTTGCGAACTGGCCAACGGCACTTTAAACAGCGTCAACAATCCGGCTAACATAAGGAGGGTGAGGAATAGGCGGGGATGCTTCATCGGAGTAACTCCTGCTTGGAGAGAGTTCCACTTCAGTTCACGCAGTTCGGAATGGTCGTTTGAGCGCGTATTTCGTCAATCAATCTGGGAAACCTGAAATTGAGGCCGCCGACTCGGCGAGCGGACAATCGCCGCAATTCATGGGCTGCGGCGGCGGAGTGACCTGCAGGCGCATAAACGGGCGCGGCTCCAAGGTGACATTGAGGCGCGCGGCTTCGGCGTGGACGAATGCGGCGAGCCATTGGGCGAGTGTAAGATACGGGCCGTCACTGACCGAACGTGCGATGGCTTCGGCCAACGCGTCTACCCAGACGCCCACATGGTCTACTAAAAATTTGCGTTGCGCGTCTTCGCACACTTCCCCATGCTCCACCAGCGCCTGTTCATGCGCCCGCGCTTCTTTGAGCGCCAATAGGCTTAGAAACTCCAATTCGGTGGCGATGTGGTCGGGGCGTTCGCGCACGACGCCGCCCACATTGAAGCCGAACGCCCGGTAAAAACCGGCGATATCCGCCATCTCCTGGCTTTGGCGAAATTCATGGGGCAGGCCTAATTCCGTCTCGTAGCACAGTGAGCCAACAAGACCGAAGCAGTGGCGATGCGCGCCTTGCAGGTCGGCCAGCGCCTGCCAGGGCGGGTCAAAGCGCGGCAGGGTCAGGCCAATGTCCGCGGCGATTGGCTCCACGAGCGGCAAATCTTCCAGCCAGTTATCCCGCGGATACAAGAAGGCGTTGGAGAGAAACGCATACAGTTGCGAGCGACGGAAGGCGAGGTGGGCAGAGGTGACCATAAGGAGTATCCAACTGTTCAACCCGAAGAGGCTTAGAAGCCCTTCGGGTTTGGGCAGAATTAAATCGAGTTCAACCGCTCCGCCGGGCGCTCATGCACTGGCTCGATCACGGGCAAGCGCGCGACTTCGCGGTTTTTCTCATCAAAGCCGATGACGGTGTCGTTGTACATCCTCCATGCTTTGCCGTGGATTTCGGTCTCCAGGGCCAAGGGGCCTTCTTCAATTTCAAAGCGGAAAATCATGTGGCGGGTGGCGCGGAAGAGTTGGAAGACGGCCAGCAACTCGCGCGAGGGCATGGCATAACCTTCGAGCGCTTCATCCACACCGGGGCCAAACATTTGGCGCAAATAGGCGCGGGGAGCCCAGCGCGGCGGGATATAGTAGATGTTGGGTTCGGTGCCGAATTGCGGATACAGCGGCAACGCCACTTTTTCCTGTTTAATCATGAAGTACAACGGGTGCTTGGGATTTTCTTTCCAAGCGCCATCGGCTTCTACATCCACTAAGCCGTTCATGCGGATTTTGCCGGGGCAGACGGCCATGCACCGCGTTTCCATCGGCACGCCATCGCTTAGTGGGTCTTTGCCTTCCACGCGCGGGTAGCAGGCCACGCATTTTTCGCTGGTGCGCGAGGTGCCACGATACATAGATTTCTTGTATGGGCAGGCTTCCACGCATTTGCGATAGCCGCGACAGCGCCCTTGGTCAATCAACACAATGCCATCTTCCGGGCGCTTGTATACCGCCTTGCGCGGGCACGCGGCGGCGCACGCTGGATAGGTGCAATGATTGCACAAGCGTTGCAGATAGAAGAACCAGGTTTGATGAACGGGCAAGGCCGCGCCCTCGGGGCTGAGACCGAGTTTGGCCCCTTTGTAACTGGTGGAGGTGTCTTCGTAAAAATTGGGCGCACGCCATTCGCTATCCGAGGGGAGATAACCCTGCACGGTTTTTTCGGCGTCGTTGGTCTCAAACAACGTCAAGCCGTTATACGCGCCATACGGCGCGGCGTCCGTTTTTTGCTGGCCATCCCATTCGGCTTTTTTTCCGGCAGTTTTGTGCGCTTCGTCCAGCAATTGCAACGCCTTGATATCCCAGTGGTGGGGGTAGCCGCCATACGGCTTGGATTCAACGTTGTTCCACCACATGTATTCCTGGCCCTTGGAAAACGTCCAAGTGGCTTTGCACGCCCCGGTGCAGGTTTGGCAACCGATACAGCGGTTGATGTTGAACACTGCCGCGAATTGGCGTTGTGGGTGTGCTTCGGGGAACACATATTGCATTTTGCGGCCCAGTTGCCAGTTGTAAACGTCAGCCATAGTTTCCTCCGAAACTAAGAAATTAAGGGCCGTTTATGCCGTAAACGGGCTACCGGTGGGCGCGGCGGGGTCTGCCACCAGTGAGCAGTTAGGGGGCAGGTCGGGTTGCGCCACCGGATAGCAGATACGGTCCGCGCCCCATTTGGAGCGAATCTGTCGAATCAGGTCGCGCACATAGGCCTCGCCTTTGGCGCGATAAATGCGGTGGGTGGCGAGAAACATGGGGTTGACAAACAACGTCATCAGCCGCGCTTCATTCCAGCCCAAGCGCACATACTCTTCGATGAAGCACTCAGCCATCAGTTCCAGTTGCCCCGGTTCGCCGGGCAATACCATCCCCACCAAACCCATCGGGTCGTCGTCTTCAAAGCCTTCGTGAGCCATCGTCATTATCCTTTGGCGACCCAGCTACTTTGCTGTTAGGCCGCGCGTAACTCCAACTCATTGCTGGGGGCCGGCGCTGGTTCAACGGCCCCGCTCAGTTTTTGCATAATCACAGACCGCTTGTGAATCATTTGCGGCAGGCAATCGGCACACAGCCAAAAGGCGCGTTGCTGATAACGCCATTGCACCAACGGCACACTGTCTTCATCGCGTCCGCAATTGACACACGCGGTCGAGTTCAGGTCGGCCATGTCACGCGCCCTTCACCGTGACTACCTCACCCGCCATGTAGCGCAACATGAACTCGTTTTCGTGCGCGGGAGTGAAGCCGGAGGCCACCGGCTCCCATTTGCCAACGCCGCCCATGCCACCGTCTTCGGCCTTCGTCACTTTCACCAGCGCTTCCTTGGGCACCGTGTTCAGTGCGTGGTTATCGGCCTCGCCGCCGAAGATGAATTGCATGCCGGTCTTTTGCTTGTGGAACAGCGTATCGGTCTGGTGCATGGGCATAGACCAGTCGCGGGTGAGCGATTGTTGCGAGCCGTAGCGCAAATTGGCCTGATAGCCCGTGCCTTCGGATTTAGCCAACCCATCGGGTCGCGTCTCGTGCGCTTTGACGGATTTTTCGGTCGCCATGAACGGCCCGTGTTTGAGCATGATGATGTTGTACGGGTAAGCTGGGTTGTATTTGACGCGCAACATCAGCCGCGCCACTTTGTAAAACGGGTCGTCGGGTTTCCACCCGATGTACGGGCGGTCGGCGGGGTTGGCGTCCACATACACATAATCGCCATCTTCAATGCCCAAATCTTTAGCCGCTTGCGGGTTCATGTGCAGTTGGTGGTCGCCGGGGCCGGGCAGGCGCTTGTCGGCGCGGTAAGGGTCGCCAAAGTTCGAGTCGAGGATAATGGTCCAATCCACTGTGCTCCACGAGGAGTGAACGCGATGGCGGGTCTTCGGCGTCAGACAATAAAACTGCAAGCCCTTTTCCCAGAGCGGATTCTTGGTGTTTTTCACCGCACTCCAGGCCATCTTGATGTTGCGGATGGTGCGTTCATCCCAGCCTTCGTGTGTGGCCGGAATGCCGTAATCCTCCGGGCGGACAAAGTCGCTGGTGGCGACGATGACGTTTGGTTGGTAGGGAGTGGCCTCCGGACTTTCACGGTGGCTAATGATGTTTTCGCCGTATTCAATGGCTTCGGGGATGTCGCAGTACGAGTCCAAGCGGCCATCGGCGGTGTAAAACGGGTCGGAGTCGTGGATTTGTTCCCAGAACGGAATGCGCGGGTAGGTGCGGAAGAGCATGAGGGCGGCGCCCGGTTCGCCATATTTGCCCGCCATAATGTCGGTGAATTTGTAGCCGCTGGTGGTGGTGGAAGAATCGAGCAGACGTTGGATGTAGACTTCGGGGCGGCCCTCGTGGACAAACTTCCAATAATCGCGGAAGCGCGTGTCTCCAATTTCATCGCCGATGGCGGCGGCCACCTCGGCCAAAATCCGCACATCGTCGCGGGTGTCGTAGAGTGGCTTAATCCCGCCCTTCCAAATTTGCAGGAAGGGGTTGGAGCAGGAGGCCGTCATCTCATGCACTTGAAACTCCGCCCAAGTGTTGGCCGCCAGCGCAAAGTCCGCGTATTCCACCGTCGCATTCATCTCAATGTCTTGCGCGATGATAAGTTCAATAAACGGATTAACGTTCTTAATCATCTCGTAGTGGTGCTTGGCGTTGTTGAGCAGGTTGACGTTGACGACGTATTGCACCTTGGTCGGCGTGGGCATGTGGGTGTGGCCGGTGAATACCTTGCGCCCAAATTTCGGCGTGTCCACAATCAGCGGCCGCTCGGAGTGATTCCAGTAGGCGGGCTCTTCATCTTTGGCGTAGGAATGCGCCACAATATCTTTGCCCGCCGCGTTTTCATCGAGATTGGGTTTGAAGGGGTCTTCGCCCACCCAGCCTTTGAAACCGGGGCCGGTGGTTTTGGAGCCTTGGAACAGCGCGGCTTTGTAGTTGCCGGCCCAGGTGTAGCATCCCGCGCCGGGCCGCCCAATGTTGCCGGTGAGCATCAACGGCAGGAATTGCGCGCGATTGGCAAGTGTGGCGTGGAACCAGTGGTTAATGCCCTCGCCGATGTGAATCGCCACCGGGCCCAGGGTCACAATATCATTCGCCAATTGCTCGATCAGATTCTTCGGCGCGTGAGTGATGTCAGCCACCGTGTCGAGGTCGTAATCTTTCAGGTGGATTTCGTACATCCGCCAAACAGTCATGGCCTTGATGGTGGTGCCATCGGCCAATGTGAGATCACCTTCCCAAGACAGGGCCGGGTCAACCCCCTTCTTGTCCATCGTCGCGCCCACATCATCCCGGGTGAGCGCCACCGGCGTGTTGGCTGCGGCATCCATTACCACGAAATCGCCGAGCTTGTCGTATTGCGCCTGTTGCAACCCGTGTTTGGCAAACGAAGGACCCTTGGCGCTGAGGCCAAGTTGATAGTCTTTGAACACTTCGGCGGCGCGCACTTTGACGAGCGTATCCTGCCGCACCAACAGCGGAAAATCGGTGAAGCGTTTGACAAACTTTTCATCATATTTCTTCTGGTCCATAATCCAGCGCGTCAGGCCGAGGAAGAGCGCGGTATCGGTGGCGGGGCGGATGGGGATCCAGTAATCGGACTTGGTGGCCGGCGGCGAGTATTCGGGGGTGATGGTGACGATTTTCGAGCCGCGCTCCATCGCTTCGATGAAGAAGTGCGAATCGGCCATCTTGTTTTCCACGAGATTCTTGCCGCACTGAATGTGCAAGCGGGAGTTTCGCAAATCGTTGAAGTCTTCGTCGGAGGTTTGCAGGCCAGTGGTGAAGGGGTGCCCGGGGGCTTGGTCGCCGTGCCAAGTGTAGTTCGACCACAGGCGCCCACCCTTGAGTTGCTCATGGTCAACGCCTTCGCGCACATGCGCATCCAACAAGGCCAGCGTGTTGGAAAAGCGGTACATGCCGTATTTGCCAATGACGCCCAATAACCCCATGCCGCCGCGACACTTGAAGGTGCGCGTGCCCGCGCCGCCCATGGCGTCTATCATTTCTTGCGGATAACCCTGCGCCTTAAGCATGGCCGCGCCGCCTTCGCCCGAATAGCGGGTGGCAATGGCAATCATGCCTTTGGCAATGTACTTGTATGCGTCTTCCCAAGTCACAGGGAGCAGTTCATCTTCACCCCGCGCGTCGAATTTATATTTGGAGCGGTTGCTGTTCTCATCCAAATTAGGGAAGCCAGCGTCGGCCCATTGTTGCCAGCCCTTGCGCATGAGGGGCCCTTTGAGACGGTGCGGGCCGTAAATGCGGCGATGAAACGTTTGGCCTTTTTTACAGCCGCGCGGGTGCCAGTGGGCGGTGGCTTTATTGCCGTAGAGGTCACTATAACTGCCCACATCGTAGTTCGTCTCGGAACGCAAAATCACGCCATTGCGCACAAACGCCCGCAAACGACAGGCGTGGGTGTCGTTGGGTGAACACACATAGGTGAAGGTCGAATCGTAGGCGTACTGGTCACGATACACTTTTTCCCAGTCACGGGTCGGGTACGTGGCCAAGGGGTTGTCCACCACAATCGGGTCGAGCGTTTGGACATACAGCTCGGAGGCGGCCACCCCCAACAGGGTGAGGCCAGAGAGTTTAAGAAAGTCGCGGCGAGTGAGTTTAGGCATGGGCGGTTCTCCGTTTTGGGCAGAGCCAAATGCATGGGCTTGGGCAAAGGCAGAACCTTTGCCCACGCTTAATAGACAGCATACGCTTTTTGCCAGACGAGCGTCTATCCATCCCTGCACATCCTCCTAGGCGCGATGTCGCCGAAGTGTAACCGCTCAGCTCGTCGACGTCTATGACGGTTATCATATTTTTGAAGCCAACAAAATAGCAAACCTCATAGATCGAGTGAAACCGATAGGCATAAATGATAGATATCATACCCTTTTGAAAAGGATTGGATAACAATTTGGATACAGTTTGTAGCAACCACAAAAGTTTCTATTCGTCGTTCTCTCTACTATCCAAAATCAAAAGGAGATGTATATGAAACTAAAGTTAGTATCACTGATTGTTATCTTAACCACTTTGTTAGCAGCATGCGGAGGTTCTGCTACCAATGCTCCCACGGCAAGCGGCTTACCTGTTGATGCAGCCGCCATCGCCAAAGAACGTGGACTCTCACCGGATGATGTGTCCGCAGCGTTAAAGACCTATATGCCATCTGGCAAAACCGATCCTTACATCATGATCGCTTCCGGCGGTCAGTCGGGTCAGGTTTTAGTTATCGGGATGCCGTCAATGCGTATCTTGAAAGTCATCGGCGTCTTCACCCCAGAACCTTGGCAGGGATATGGTTTCGGCGGATCGGGCGACAAGATCCTTGCCGAAGGTACAGTCAACGGCAAAGATGTCTTATGGGGTGATACACACCACCCGAGTATGTCGGAGACCAAAGGCGAATACGATGGTCAATTTGCTTTCATCAACGATAAATCCAATGCCCGTCTCGCCGTGATCGATCTACGCGATTTTTCCACTAAACAGATCGTCAAGAATCCAAATGCCATCAACGATCATGGCGGCGCATTTGTAACCCCCAACACCGAGTACATTATCGAAGGTCCGCAATACGCCGCCCCAATTGGCTGGGAATATGCCCCACTCGATCAATATAAAGAAAAGTATCGCGGTTTGATCAGCTTCTGGGCGTTTGATCGCTTGAAGGGTCGTGTGGATATGGATAAGTCGTTCCAAATGGAACTCCCCCCATATTGGCAAGACTTGTGTGATGCCGGAAAGGGACCCAGCGATGGCTGGATCTTCTGCAACTCGTTCAATACCGAAATGGCAACAGGTGGTGTTGAACTAGGTAACCCACCGTTTGAAGCTGGCACCACCAAGAACGACACCGACTATCTCCACATTATGAATTGGAAGAAGGCGGAAGAAGTTTTCAAAGCGGGCAAGACCAAGAAAGTCAACGGCATGCCCATCATTGAGATGGATACTGCCATCAAAGAAAACATCCTCTACTTCACGCCCGAACCCAAGAGTCCACACGGCTCCGATGTAACCCCGGGCGGCGAATATATCGTCGTCGGCGGCAAGCTCGATCCTCATGTGACGATCTACTCGTTCGAAAAGATTCAAGCAGCGATCAAAGCTGGCAACCTGAATAAAGATGTGTATGGTGTGCCGGTCATCCCGCTCGACAAATCAATGGAGACACAAGTTGAGCTCGGTCTTGGACCTTTACACACCGTCTTCGACAATCAAGGGTACGCTTACACTTCGCTGTTCCTTGATTCGGCTGTTGCCCGCTGGTCACTCGGTGGACTTTATGAGAAGAAGCACCCCGAACCCGGTTGGAAGTTGGTGCAAAAACTTCCAGTGCAATACAACATCGGACACATCACCGCTGTCGAAGGTGACACCGCCAACCCCGGCGGCAACTTTGTCGTCGCCCTCAACAAGTGGAGCATCGATCGTTTTGCGAATATAGGACCTTTGCTCCCGCAAAATTTCCAACTGGTAGACATCGGCAACACTGGCGAGAAGATGAAAGTCCTCTACGACATGCCGATCGGCATGGCAGAGCCGCACTACGCGCAGATCATCAAAGCCGAACGCCTCAAACCATTTGAAGTGTATCCAAAGGTCGGTTGGGATGCAGAAAAGATGGCAGTTGATCCTAATGCCGTCACCGATCCTAAACTTGCCGGAGTGAAACGTGAAGGCAAGAATGTCACTGTCAACATGGTCGTCGTGCGTTCACACTTCACACCCGAACGCGTTGAAGTCAATAAAGGCGACCACGTTGTTTGGCGGCTCACCAGCATCGAGCAACAACGTGATGCCACGCATGGCTTCGCCATCTCTGGTTACAACATCAACTTAAGTATTGAACCAGGCAAGACCGAAGTAATTGAATTCGACGCAACTCAATCGGGCACCTTCACCTACTACTGCACCGAGTTCTGTTCTGCGTTACATCTCGAAATGCTAGGCTACTTCTTAGTCAAACCATAGTTCAGTTAGCAGCCATCAGTAAACAGTGATCAGTGGCAGCACCTCAAGCCACTGATCACTGACAACTGTTCACTTGTCTTTATGCAATTCCTCAACCTTGACCCCGATGTAAAAGTTCTCCTGCCTGACGGCAGCACCCGCACTCTCAATACTTACTTATTACCGAGCGCCTTATTGATGATTGCTTCGCTGATGTTAATGATCTCCATGTTCGTGCCCTATTGGGGCATGACAATGTTCGCCCCGCAATACCCCAAAGGATTAACAGTAGATGTCTATGTCAATCACCTCAGTGGTGATGTGCGCGAGATTGACGAACTGAATCACTACATTGGCATGCCGCCACTGGATGAAGGCGGTCGCATTGAGCGATCCATTTCCACGATCTCTATTGTCGCTCTAGGTTTATTGCTCATTGCCGGAGTGTTCGTCCACAATCAGTGGGCTGCCATATTAGCCCTGCCCGTTATTGGCTACCCTATCATCTTCATGGCGGATCTGTTTTATATCCTTTACACCTACGGTCACAGTATCGATCCTAAATCAGCATTAGGCAGTGCCATCAAACCTTTCACGCCACCGATCTTTGGCGAAGGCGTGATTGGTCAATTTAAAACAGTTGCCTATGCCGGACCCGGATTATATCTGGCTGTGGGGGCGGTGTTGGTTGTGTTACTAGGCTTATGGTTTCATCGTGCAGCATACAAACCAATTGTAGATGCTCGAAAGAAAATGAAAGCACCGCAATGATGAAAACCGCTGTCGCCTCTTTGCTCGCCATCACCCTCGTCTTCTCTTTTTGGGGGAACGCAGTCGGACAAGATTCAGCCAACTTGTTGATCGTTTCGCCTCAAGGTCCTTACACCACTATCGAGGCAGCGTTGAATGAAGCAAAACAAGGTGACACCGTTGAGGTGCGCGGCGGCATCTACCATACATCGCTCGTTGTGAATAAATCGGTCACCCTCAACGGAGTCGGCAACCCGATAATTGATGGCAGCGGCACAGGTACAGTGGTGAAGTTAGCCGCACCACAGATCGTCTTTCGCGGGTTTGATATTCGCAACAGCGGCAGCGAACCCGATTTCGATCATTCGGGCATCATCATCCAATCAAACGGAATCACAGTAGAAAACAATCGGCTTTACGAAACGTTATTTGGAATTTTTGTGGAACGTGCCAATAACGCCACTGTCCGCAACAACGACATCACCAGCAAAACCGAATACGAGACTGGACGCAAAGGGGATGGCATCCGTTTATGGTACAGCAAAGATGTCGTGGCAGAAAAAAATCATTTACATGAATCGCGCGACGTGGTGATCTGGTATTCAAAAAATGTGATCGTGCGTGATAACACTATCGAGAACGGTCGATATGGTGTCCACCTGATGTATGCCAATAATGCCCGTATTGAAAAGAATTTGATTCACAATAATTCAGTAGGGCTGTACACCATGTATTCCAGCGATGTGATTTTGCGCGGCAACGACATTCGTGGGCAGCGTGGACCTAGTGGTTATGCCCTCGGCTTCAAAGATGCCAGCAACGTTGAAGCCAGCGAAAACATCCTAGTAGACAATCGCGGTGGAGTCTTTTTAGACAACACGCCATTCGAGCCGAAAAGCTACTCTCTTTTTATAAAAAACGTCATTGCTTTTAATGACATTGGGGTCGTTGTGATGACGGCAGTACATGGCAACGTGTTTGAAGGCAACTCGTTTTGGGAAAACATTGAGCAGGTTGGTTTGCAGGGCGGCGGCTTGATGGATAAGAACCTTTGGAAAAATAATTATTGGAGCGATTACACTGGCTTTGATGCCAATAACGATGGTGTCGGTGATGTGCCATACCGCTCCGAACATTTTTTTGAGAACTTAACAGATCGCACGCCCATACTGCGAGCATTGATCTACAGCCCAGCGGCGCAAACAATTGAATTCGCCGCCACCTCATTCCCCATCTTCAAGCCGCAACCCAAATTTATAGATGATGCGCCAGCGATGCAACCAACCACTATCCCTGCATCGTTTCTTTTGAATAAGAAGCACACGACTGAAATGATCTGGCTCGGTCTGGCGTTGGTAACTTTAGGTGCGGCATGTGGCGGGTTGACCTTTAGCAATTCAAACCGCAAAGTGCGCAAAGAAAATAGTTTTGCTCTACGGCCAGGAAACTCTATGACAACAACCGTTTCACCATTGGTTCAAATTCAGAACGTGACCAAACGTTACAACAAAATTGCCGCGCTCGATAACGTCTCACTAGAAGTGAAGGCGGGAGAATCGATTGCCCTATGGGGCGAAAATGGCGCGGGCAAAACTACGCTCATTAAAGCCATCTTGGGCTTGATCGATTTTCAAGGAAACATCATCGTCAATGAACACGATGCGAAGAAAGATGGTAAAGCAGTACGGCGTAGTATCGGCTATGTTCCACAAGAAGCGATCTTTTACGATATGAGCGTGCAAGCGACGATGGAGTTTTATGCCAATCTAAAAAGAACAAAGATTAAAGATCGAAGATTAAGCGATAAATCTTTAATCCTTAATCTTCAATCTCCAACCGAACGCATCCCTTACCTTCTCGAAAAACTCGGTCTCGCTGAACATGCTCATAAACCTGTCCCCGCCCTTTCGGGTGGACTTAAACAACGCCTTGCTTTAGCGGTGGCTTTACTCGCCGACCCGCCTGTATTGGTCTTCGATGAGCCAACAGCTAACCTGGATGTTAAAGCACGCCGCGATTATTTAGCCCTCCTCGCCACATTACGCAAAGAAAATAAAACGTTGATCTTCGCCTCACATCGTGTGGAAGAGGTGGAAGCATTGGCAGATCGAGTCACCCTTATGGAATCGGGACGTATTGTTGAGTCACTCACACCGGGTGAGGTACGTCTAAAGCTTTCACCACATGTTGAACTCACACTGTGGGTTGCCAATGGACAACGAGAGCGTGCCCTGCACAGCCTGGAAGAGAAAGGCATCACTGCTCATCTTAATGGACGGGGTACCGTAGTGGCGCAGATCGATGCAGAACAAAAATTGAATACATTCAAAATTCTTGCCGAACAAGGGATCACGATCACCGATTTTGAAATTGAAAGAGGCAGGCTATGGAATTAAATCTTTTATGGGCGATCGCCATGCGTGAGCTGCGCGAGTCGTTGCGCAATAAGTGGTTGATATTTTATGCCGTTGGTTTCGCTGCTCTAGCGTTTGCCCTTTCGCAAGCCAGCCTTGCATCGGCAGGTTACAACGGTCTGGGTGGGTTTGGTCGTACCGCGGCAAGCCTCATCAATGCCCTTTTACTTTTTGTGCCATTGCTCGGTTTGAGCGTCGGGGCAAGTGCCATTGCCAATGACCGAGAAAAAGGATCGCTGGCGTACTTGATGGCGCAGCCTGTGAATCGTGCCGAGATATTTTTTGGCAAAGCATTAGGATCAGGTGTTGCCGTCACAGGTGCGCTCGCCATTGGTTTCGGTTTAGCCGCCATTGCTTTGGCAACAGCAGGCGATGGTGATGCGGGCGCATACATTGCCATGACTATATTCACCATTTTATTGTCGTTAGCTTCACTTGGTTTAGGATTTTTGATCAGCACCCTCACCCGCAAAGGAGCAACTGCCATTGGCGCGGCATTATTGTTATGGTTGGGGTTGGTGTTCTTTGGCGATTTAGGAATCGTCGGCATCACCTTGTCACTCCGCCCCGCGCCGAACACGTTACTCGCCATGTTGTTGATTAATCCGCTGCAAATTTTTAAACTCGGCGCCATCTACAGTTTGCGTACCACCCTCGACACGTTAGGCGCAGTCGGTCAATATGCCGCCTATCAATTTGGCGATGCCCTACCATTGTTGTTGGCGAGTCTTCTAATCGCGTGGATCGCCCTCTCGTTCGGTAGCGCATTCGCTCTATTCGATCGCCGAAGTGACCTATGAAAACCAGAATGATAAGCATCATACACTTCTTAAGAAAGATCCTTTACTATGTATTCATCGGGGTTTTGTTTACAGCTTGCGCCCCAGCCTCTACCGAGCCGCAACCACCGGAGATCATCATCGGGCAAACACTGTGCGATTCGTGCGGCATGATCATCAGTGAAGCAAAATATGCCGCCGCTACTATTATGGTTAACGGCGAGACGCGCAAGTTTGATGACATCACTGAAATGATCAAATATCACATGATGGATCATCCCGAGGCACAGGTGAAAATTTGGTTTGTACACGATTACTATTCGAAAGAGTGGTTGCGAGGCGAGAGAGCATTTTTCGTCATCAGCCCAAAACTTAAAACACCGATGGGCGGCGGCGCAGCAGCATTCAAAGATCAAGATGCCGCAAAAAAATTTGCTGCAGAGTTGGGTGGCAAATTTTACAACTTAGATGAATTGCGAATTGAATTACATCGCACGTTACACAATTAATCACACAAGCGAACACTCGCTGGTGAAATTTAAATAATTCACGAGGAAAACAGAATGAAATTTAACTTACGAACCTTAAGCGCACTCTTACTTATTGGTGCCTCTTTAGCCGCTGCTTGTGGCTCCAGCAGCCCCGCCTCACCCGCAGCCAAAATGAAAGGGGACGCTGCCGCTGGTAAAACAAAATTCGACTCCACCTGCGTCTCCTGTCATGGTCCCGATGCCAAAGGCATCCCCGGCTTAGGCAAAGACATGACCACCAGCACCTTCATCAAGAGCACTGGCGATGATGCTCTAGTAGCTTTCATCACCAAAGGTCGCCCGGCGAGCGATCCGGCTAACACCACCAAAGTCGATATGCCGCCTAAAGGTGGCAACCCATCTTTTTCTGAAAAAGATCTGTATGATGTAGTGGCATTTCTTCGCACCCTAAACAAATAACAGGATAAACATACTGCGGAGACGTGAGGAATATCTTAACTGTTAACTTACGTCTCTGCACTAAAACATGAGGAGTGCGATTCATCCCAGCACAAATTTTGCTTGAGGAGGCAGGTCTTAGATGAAAGCCGCAAATAAACCAAATCAACAAAACGATCTTGATGTCAACGATAAGACGCGTACTGATCCACTCACCGGGTTACCGCTTCCTGATCCCTACGTTGAATATATCCCTTGCCTGTATTGCGGCGAACAAGAAGTCGAGGTGTTTTGTTACCAAACTGAGGTGGCTTGCCATAGCTGCGGCAAAATGTTCCCGCATACACCCCCTGCCACTTGTGGTATCTCTCCATTTTGCAAACGAGGAGTGCCCGAAGAAAAAAAGACGGAGGAAAGTTAAGCCTTGTTAGCGATCTGCCGTAACACGTTTTCGTTGGTAATAAGCATATAGCCACCGCGCAAAGTTTTGAGCAGTTTCTGCGCCCGAAAACGCGACATGGTACGAATGGCAGTTTCCAAAGTTGTGCCGGACATCTCAGCCAAATCTTGGCGCGAGAGTGAAATAGTAATTAAGATACCTTCTTCCTCTTTGCGACCGACACGATCTGCCAACTTGATCAAAATATGTGCCACACGGCGCTCAACCCGCTCACCCGTCAAAATTTGTAGATCCATCATTGAGTGTAAACGCATCCCTAACATCCGAATCAATTTCAAGGCTACATCCGGATGAGCAGATAAAAAAACTGTGTAGAGATCGCTGGCAAAACTCACCGTTTCCGACGTATCCATCGCTTTAGCTGTCGCCGGATGTTGTGACATAAATAGTACAGCACCGCCAAACACTTCGTTCGGCGATATCATTTCTAAGATCACTTCCCGTCCGCCTTCATCGTGGTGAACAATCTTGACCTGACCTTGATGCAAAATCCAAACACGGTCACAAGCATCGCCTTGATAAAAAATAACGTCATCCCGCTCGAAATGATGAACACGAATTTGGTTGGCTAAATCAAAGAGATCTCGCTCAGCGAGAGAAGCAAAGAGAGGTATTGATCTAAGTAGTTTTATAAGAGAAGTCGTCAATACTGTAGAGGACATTACAAAAGATTATACCCGTCTCATATATGAAAAAGGAATTACATTCTTATGACAACCCCTTACACACTTTTCAACTTACCTGTTCAACTTCCGACCCTTGAATCCGACAGTATCCTCAGCCGCACCATTTATAACGATAATCAGGTGAAAGCCGTGTTGTTCACCTTTGCCGCCGGGCAAGAGCTTTCGGAACATACGGCTTCAATGCCAGCCATTATCCACATCCTCAAAGGTGAGGGTTCGCTCACACTAGGTACCGATACAGTTGAGGCACATGAAGGAACATGGGCGCGTATGGAAGCAAATCTACCACACAGCGTGAAGGCCAAAACCGCATTAGCAATGTTATTGTTGATGTTGAAAAAACGGATAGGAAATTCAAACCCACAACCACC
>Ga0233425_10006187_pt1 | contig 18028 bp, 12 predicted proteins | sample Watercolumn_Towu_2_FD_181712 | JGI IMG/M metagenome (GOLD analysis project Ga0233425, IMG submission 181712) | Freshwater microbial communities from Lake Towuti, South Sulawesi, Indonesia - Watercolumn_Towuti2014_140_MG | ecosystem: Environmental > Aquatic > Freshwater > Lake | place... | reverse complement strand
GCCTCGATGTACGCATTAATATCAAGTCCCGCCATCCGGAGGATGCAGTCCCGGGCCGCGGCACGACGGCGGGCACCGGATGACGACGGAAGGGAAGCGAGCCGAGGAACATGCACGACCTCACGCGACGTACCCTCCGGACCTGGGCCGTGGCCGGCGTGCTGTACGCGGCTGCGATCTCGTGGCTCGCCATCGTGTACATCCCATGGAAGACACCGGTCGCCAACGCGGCTGTGGTCGCGTACGCGGCGTTCCATGCCGCTGCGGCACCCGGGTTGTGGCGGGGGCGACGCTGGGGCTGGCGGCTGGCGCTCGTGGGCGGTCTCCTGGGGTTGCTCGCGGCCGTCGTCGTGACCGCCGGGCTGCTAGCGTCGTGGGCCTACCTCCGGGCGATCTACGGCGACTTCGGGACCGGCGCGTCGCTCGCCGCATTGATCTTCGCCAGCGCCGCGCTCCAGGTCCTCGGCCTCTACCCCGCGCTCCTGGTCCGGGCCCTGCTCCGCCGCGAGGTCCGGGCGGACATGGCCGCGGGCCGCGGGCTCGCGAGCGGCGTGATGTCGATCCTCGTCATCCCCGTCGCCGCCGCGGCGCTGACGTTCCAGACCTTTCGGTTGGACCCGGAACCGCCGGTCGACGCCAGGGGGCGGGAGCAGGCCGTCCGTCACCTCCTCGCGGCGGCGGCCGGGACGGACCGGCCCGACATACCAGCCCTCCGCGGGGTGCCGGTCGGACCGGGGCCAGTGTTCGTGACGCTGTGGGACCAGGGGCGCATCGTGGCCCGGGTCGAGGGCGTGGGAGTGGACCTCGCCGGTGCGGTCCGCGCCGCGGCGGACGCGCTGGCCGACGAGCCGGCGGTGAGGCCGAGCGCCCCGAGCGCGGGATACCTCAGGATCGACCGGATCGTAGCCGCGGGCCCCGTTGCCTCGGAGTGGCAGCCCGTCCTCGGCCTCTCGGTCGCCCCGGGCCGCGACGGGCTGCGCCGGTGTCGCGACGGCCGATGCCGTACCGTCCTGCCCGACGACCTCGTGCGCGCTCGCCGGTTCGGCGCCGCGCCCCTGATCCCGGGCATCCGCGAGCTGCGCGTCGGGTTGGACGCGGCGCCCGTGCTCGACGACATCGGTCGCTCCGGCGGGCGGCTCCAGCGCATCCGCACCGAGAGCTGGGTGTCGTTCGACGGAGCCGTCCTGCCCGTCGACCGCGGCAACACGCCGCCTCCCGCGACCGGAACGGCCGCCTGGCGCCGGGCCGCCATCGAGGGGGGAGACTTCATCCTGCGGCAGCTCCGCGGAGACGGGCGGTTCCACTACGTCTACGACCCGGTGACCGGACGCCATCCCGCCGGGGGCGAGTACAGTCTGCCCCGCCATGCGGGCACGGTGTACGCGCTGGCTCTGATCTCCGGCCACACGGGTGAGCCTCGTTTCCGTCGGGGCGCGGAACGGGCCATCGCCTGGCTCGGCGACCAGGTCCCGGAACGGTGCGGTCAGCTCGAAGGGGCCTGCGTGGTCCGGGGCGGCGAGGCGTGGCTCGGGAGCACGGCCCTGACCGTGGTCGGCATCCTCGAGTACCAGCGGCGCACCGGGGACGACAGCTACGCCGCGAGGGCCCGGCAGCTCGCCGGTTTCCTCGTCGAGATGCAGCGTCCGGACGGCGACTTCCACCACCTCTACGACGTGCGGCGCGGCGCGATCGACCCGGCGCCGCGCCAGATGTTCTACTCCGAGGAGGCGGCGCTCGCGCTCGTCATGGCGCACGAGGTCCTGGGCGACCGCGGGTTCCTCCAGGCCGCCGAGCGCGCGCTCGATTTCCTCACGAGTCACAAATACGACGACTTCCTCGGGCATTTCATCTACGGCGCCGACCACTGGACCTGCATCGCGGCCGAGGAGGCGTGGCCGAGGCTCCGGTCACCGCGATTCCTCGAGTTCTGCCGCGGCTACGCCGGGTTCGTGCGGCGCATCCAGTACCAGCCCGGACACTGGAACAACGACGACTTCTCGGGACACTACGGGTTCGGCGCCGTCATGGTCCCGCAGGCGCCGGCCGCGGCGGGGTTCTCCGAAGCCATCGTCTCCTCGTACGCCCTCTCCCGCCACCACGGTCGACCGGACCCCGCGCTGCTCCGGCAGGCCGAGATCTCGCTCGACGCGTTGACCCGCGACCAGATCCGCCTCGACAACGCGTGGATCATGCACGCGCCGCTGGTCGCACGTGGGGGGATCCGACGCTCCCTCGTCGAGCCGGAGATCCGGATCGACTTCACCCAGCACGCGGCCAGCGCGCTCATCCGCGGGGCAGCGGAGTTGCAGCGTGAGGACCTCACGCCGAATCGAACGACGGGCGGAGCCCCCCTTTGAGCCGGGGCTCACCCCCGCTCGAAGCTCTCCTTGTTGCGCTTGACCCAGCGCTCGAGGACCTTGCGTGTCGGCGCGCACTGCCGCCGCGTGGTCACCTGGCTCCACGCCGCGTCCAGGTCCATCCGCTGGTGCGCCACGAGGTAGGCGACAGCCACGGTCGGCGAGCGGTTGAGCCCCGCCGTGCAGTGGAGGTACACGCGGTGCCCAGTGGCGCGGAAGAAGTGGACCGCCGCGACGGCCTCGGACATGTTCTTCTCGAGGTCTCGCTCGTCGAAGTCGCTGATGGGCACTCGCGCCACAGCGATGCGCTGCCGTTTCAAGTAGCCCTCCATCGCCGGCCAGTTCACTCCGAGCAGCCTGAAGTCCAGGTCGGTCTGGATCGAGACGATGCTGTTGATGCCGACCTGCCCGGCCAGGGTGTGCACGAACTCCGGGCTCGAGGGATACCGGCCAACCCAGAGATCCTCGGCGACCTCGTCGATGTCCAGGTCGAGGAACATTCGACCACTATATCAGCTCCTCCCTACTCCTGGCCCCCACCGGGGGCCGAGCCAGCGCAACCTCACGTCGAGCCAGGGCAGCTCGCGGCTCCGCCGGGACTGGCGACGGCGCGTCCGGCGTGGTCTCCCTCGCGATGCTCGTGCTCCTGCTTCCGGCCGGAGAGCCTGGCCCGCAGGCTCGCACCGATCGGCCGGACGGACATGAGGAGCAACAGCGCGGCGCCGACCGCCTGGAGCCACGGCGGGACCATCTCGGCCGCGTGCCCCACCGCGGCTCGGGCCGAGAGCCCAAGCCATCCGTGGAGGGCGTCGAGCCCGAGCCCGCAGAGCACGCTGACCACGGAGATCGCCGTCAGGTAGATGGCCGTGGCCCGCTTGCCCAGGATGCCGAACAGCACCGAGATGGACGTGACGTTCGTCGCGGGCCCGGCGAGGAGCAGGACGAGCGCGGTGCCGGGTGAGACGCCCTTGAGGATCAGCATCGCGGCGACAGGGGTCGAAGACGTGGCGCAGATGTACAGCGGCACGGCGACCGCCAGCATGAGCAGCATGCTCCACACGCCGCCGCCGAGGTATCGTCCCATCACATCGTCGGGCACCAGGGCGCCGATCAGCCCGGCGAGCGCCGTGCCCACCATGAACCACCCCGCGAGGTCGGCCCAGAGCTCGCCAAAGGCGAACCGCATCCCCGCTCGGAGCTTCTCGCCAAGCGAGTGATGGCGCCGGTGCTCCTCCTCGGAGCAACCGACGCCGTCGCAGCATGCATCCACGGGACACCGCATGTCGGGCACGACCTCGCGATCGTCCGGCTTGCCGATCAGGTTCTCGACGACCCCGGCGACCGTGGCCGTGAGGAACGCGGCCACGGGGCGGGCCACGGTCATCACCGGCCCGAGCAGGGCCCAGGTGAGGGCGATCGAGTCCACCCCGGTCTCCGGGGTCGAGATCAGGAAGGCCGTGGTCGCGCCCCGGCTCGCCCCCTGCCGTCGCAGCGAGGCGGCCGCCGGGAGCACGCCGCACGAGCAGAGCGGCAGCGGGATGCCGAGTGCCGAGGCCTTGAGCACCGAGGAGAAACGCCCGCGGCCCAGGTGGCGGGCGACCGTCCCGGGAGACAGGAAGACCCGGAGCAGGCCACCGACCACGAGACCGAACAGGACGTAGACCGACGACTCGGCCAGCATGTGCCAGCTCTCGGCTCCCCAGCGGATCACGAGCTCCATCGTCGTTCCTCACGTCATTCGCGCGCGTGGGTCGCAGCGAATCCAAGTCGTCGGTCCACCTGCTCGTCACCGACCGAAGAGCCCGGCACATCCTCCTGATCGAATGCTCATTCCCCGGAGCACCCGTGTCAAGGAACGACTCCGTCGTAGAAATCGCGTGCGTCGTTCGATCCCGGGTACGATGGAGGTGATGCCCACGCTCACCCAGCGGATCGAGGAGTTCCTGCGCTACCTCGAAGCGGAGCGGGGGGCGAGCCCTCACACGCGCGCCGCGTACCGTCGGGACCTCGACGGGTTCGCCGAGCACGTCGAGGCGCTCCGTCCCGGCGCCGGGCCGGACGACGTGGATGTGCCGATGGTGCGAGGCTACCTCGGGGACCTCTACGGGACGGTGACGGCCTCGACCATCTCACGAAAGCTCTCGGCCCTCCGGAGCTTCTACCGGTTCCTCGGCCGGCGGGGGCTCGCATCGACCGACCCCGTGGCCCTGCTCCGGAGCCCGAGGCTGAAGCCCCCCCTCCCTCGCTTCCTCCCCGTGGACGAGGCGACGAGGCTCATGGAGTTGCCGCGCGACGACGACGCGCGCGAGCTCCGCGACCGCGCTCTCCTCGAGGTCCTGTACGGGGCCGGGCTCCGCGTCTCCGAGCTCGCGGGGCTGAGCCTCGACTCGCTCGATCTCGAGGCCGGGCTCGTCAGGGTGACGGGCAAGGGTCGCAAGGAGCGCGTGGTGCCGCTCGGCAGGAAGGCCGTCGCGGCGCTTCGTGAGTACCTGCCGCGACGCGGCGAGCTCGTGCCCGAGGACGGCGGCATCGTCCACCCCGAGGCGGTCTTCCTCTCGAGCCGAGGACGGCGGATCTCGGTGCGTCGGGTCCAGCAGGTCGTGGACGAGCAGGCCAGGCGAGCGGGCGTGCGAGGCCGGACGAGCCCGCACGACCTGAGGCACTCCTGCGCCACGCACCTGCTCGACTCCGGCGCCGACCTCCGCTCGATCCAGGAGCTGCTCGGCCACGCGAGTTTATCCACGACCCAGCGATACACCCACGTGACCATCGATACGCTGATGGCCGTGTACGAGAACGCGCACCCGCTCGAGCGCAGGAAGAAAGACAGATAGGTCCGGACCCGTCCCCGCGACATCGAGCGCGGTGTGCCTCGACGCCCACGGGTGCGGTGGTTATGCTAGCGCGGCTCCGGGGCCCGATGTCGCTCCGGACGAGGAGCTCGAGAGATGGCGGCGAACGACGAGATCCGATCGACCACGGTCATCGCAGTGCGGCGCGACGGCAAGCTGGCCATGGCGGCCGACGGGCAGGTCACGCTCGGCTCGACCGTGGTGAAGGCGCGGGCGCGCAAGGTCCGCTCGCTCTCCAACGGGAAGATCCTGGCCGGGTTCGCGGGCTCGAGCGCCGATGCCTTCACGCTGTACGAACGCCTGGAGAACAAGCTGTCGGAGTTCGCCGGGAGCCTGTCCCGCGCGGCGGTCGAGCTCGCCAAGGACTGGCGGCTCGACAAAGCGCTGCGACGCCTCGAGGCCATGCTCGTGGCGGCGGACCAGGAGCACATCTTCCTCATCTCGGGCAACGGCGACGTCATCGAGCCCGACGAGCCCGTGGCAGCGGTCGGCTCGGGCGGGGCGTACGCCATGGCAGCGGCCAGGGCGCTCCTGGCCCACACCGACCTCGGTGCGAAGCAGATCGCCCTCGAGTCCATGAGGATCGCCGCGCGCATCTGCATCTACACCAACGACGAGATCGTAGTGGAGGAGCTGGGTTGATGCCTGACGAAACCCCGAGGCACATTCCGTCGCCATTCACGCCGCGCGAGATCGTGTCCGAGCTCGACCGATACATCATCGGCCAGCACGACGCCAAGCGCGCCGTCGCCATCGCGCTGCGAAATCGCTGGCGGCGCCAGCAGGTCGACTCCGACCTCCGGGACGAGATCGCGCCGAAGAACATCATCATGATCGGCACCACCGGAGTGGGCAAGACCGAGATCGCACGTCGCCTCGCCCGCCTGGCGCAGGCTCCTTTCGTCAAGGTCGAGGCCTCCAAGTTCACCGAGGTCGGCTACGTCGGCCGCGACGTGGACTCCATCGTGCGCGACCTCGTCGAGATCGCCGTGACGCAGGTCAAGGGCGAGGAGAAGGCCAAGGTCGAGGCCAGGGCGAGCAAGCTCGCCGAGGACCGCCTCGTCGAGCTGCTCGTGCGCAAGCGGCGAGGCGCCCGCGCCCCCGAGGTCGCCACCACGTCCGACGAGGTCCTCGCCCGCGAAGACCTGCGCAAGAAGCTGCGGGTCGGCGAGCTCGAGCGGGAGGAGGTCGAGCTCGAGATGGAGGACCGGCAGGGTCCGATGATCGAGGTCTTCAGCGCCTCGGGGATGGAGGACATGGACATCCGCCTCCAGAACATGTTCCAGAACCTGCCGGGGTTCCACGGCAAGCGGAAGGTCCGCAAGCTCTCGATCGCCGAGGCGCGAAAACTCCTGTCCGACGAGGAGTCCGGCAAGCTCGTGGACATGGACAAGGTCGTGGCGGAGGCCAGGGTGCGCACCGAGCAGAGCGGGATCGTGTTCCTGGATGAGATCGACAAGATCTCCGGCCGGGAACGCTCCGCTCACGGCCCCGACGTCTCGCGCGAGGGCGTCCAGCGCGACCTGCTGCCCATCATCGAGGGCTCGACCGTCAACACGAAGTACGGGCCTGTCCGGACGGACCACGTCCTGTTCATCGCCGCCGGCGCTTTCCACGTGTCCAAGCCCTCGGACCTGATCCCGGAGCTGCAGGGCCGGTTCCCGATCCGCGTGGAGCTGACGTCGCTGGGCCGAGAGGACTTCGTCCGTATCCTGACCGAGCCCCGCAACGCGCTCATCAAGCAGTACAGGGCCCTCCTCGCCACCGAGGGCATCCGGCTCGAGTTCACCGACGAGGCCGTCCGCGAGATCGCGGCGCTCGCGTTCCAGGTCAACGACCGCACGCAGGACATCGGCGCCCGCCGGCTCCACACCGTGCTCGAGGCGCTCCTCGAGGACATCTCGTTCCGGGCACCGGAGCTGGACGAGCGGGACGTAGTGATCGAGGCCGAGTACGTCCGTGAGCGCCTCTCGAAAGTCATCGCGGATCAGGACCTCTCGCGGTATATCCTGTAGTGAATGATGAATGATGAATGATGAATGATGAATGATGAATGCCAGATCACCTCTCGAGCTCAAAGAGATCTCGCGCTGGTAACAGGCATGGCGGTGGGCTCGTTGCTTTCCCTCACCGGCTCTCGAAAAGGATGTGATCTCAGTTTCTCATTCATCATTCATCATTCATCATTCATCATTCATCATTCATCATTCATCATTCATCATTCATCATTCATCATTCATCATTCATCATTCATCATTCATCAATCATCATTCTGTGAGGAGCGACGCATGACGAAGCGTGATCTGTTGACGATCTTCGACCTGTCTCGGAACGACGTGCGACATGTGGTGGTCAGGGGAGGCCAGCTCAAGGAGCTACAGCGGCGCGGCGAGTGCCCGAAGCCGCTGGCGGGGCGCTCGGTGGCGCTCATCTTCGAGAAGGCGTCCACCAGGACCCGCGTCTCCTTCGAGGTGGGAGTCGCCCAGCTCGGAGGGCAACCGCTTGTGATCACCGCGCAGGGGAGCCAGATGGCGCGGGGCGAGCCGATCAAGGACACCGCGCGCGTGTTTTCCAGGTATGTCGACTGCATCATGCTCCGCACGTTCGCCCAGAGCACGCTCGAGGAGCTGGCTCGATGGGCGACCGTGCCTGTCATCAACGGGCTGAGCGATCGGTACCACCCGTGCCAGGTGCTGAGCGACCTGCTCACCATCCAGGAAGAGACGGGGCGGGACCCGGCCGACCTCGTCCATGCGTGGGTGGGCGACGGGAACAACATGTGCCACTCCTGGCTTGCCGCAGCGGGTGTCCTGGGGTTCGAGCTCCGCATCGCGTCGCCGCCCGGGTTCCGGCCGGACGCGATGATCGTGGACCGGGCGCGCGCCGCCGGGGCCAGGGTCGTCCTGACCGCGGACCCGGTCGAGGCGGTCGAGGGAGCTCACGTCATCAACACCGACGTATGGGCCTCCATGGGCCAGGAGTCCGAGGCCGCGTCACGGCGCGCGCTCTTCGCTCCCTACCAGGTGAGCTCGGCGCTCATGGGCGCGGCTGCACCGGGCGCCATCTTCCTCCACTGCCTGCCGGCCCACCGGGGCGAAGAGGTGACGGACGAGGTCATCGAGTCCCCGGCGTCACGGGTGTGGAACCAGGCGGAGAACCGGCTCCACGTCCAGAAGGCCATCCTCGAGCTCCTCGTCACAGGGCGGTAGCCCGAGCATCGTTGGAAACGCGTGCCGGCGCTGGTACACTGCCAGGCGACGATCGCGATGACAGAAAACACGACGTGGAGCAGCACCTCATACACCTGAGCGCGATCCCTCGGCCGAGAGCGGATGCGAGCGTCATGGACCTCCCCCTGACCAGCATGGAGGGGTACGTCTTCTCGAGGCTCGACGGCGTGCTCACGGTCGACGACCTGTGCGCCACGGTCGGCCTCGAGCACGACGAGGTCTCGCGCATCGTCACCAAGCTGGTCGAGCTGGACGTGGTGGAGGTGCTCGAGGGCGACGAGCCCGAGAGCTCCGAACCGTCGCTGGGGGGCGCACCGAGCGAGGCCGAGGACGCCGCTCCCCTCGTTTCGTCACCGCCGGACGAAGGGGGCGATCTCGCGCCCGAGGTGCGCCAGCTCCTCAACGCCCTGCGCATACGCCTCGAGAACTCCAACTACTACGAGATGCTCGGCGTGCCGCCGATCGCCGACAAGGCCGCCATCCGCAGGGCGTACTTCGACCTCTCGAAGAAGCTGCATCCCGACGCCTACTTCGGGAAGAACATCGGCAAGTACCGGGCCCTGATGGAAGAGGTCTTCGGCAGGCTCACCGAAGCGTACGAGACCCTCTCGCGGAAGGACCGCCGAGCGAAGTACGACGAGTACGTCGCCGACCAGATCAGGGCATGGGAGATGGAGCGCCGGCTCCGGGGCGAGGATGCCGAACCCGCCCCACCGATCCCCGATGACCAGCCGTCCGCGCACACGGAACAGGCGCCGGCACGCCAGCAACCTCCACCCAGACCCCGTCCGGAGGTGAAGATCGGGGCGGAGTCCGAATTCCATCGCAAGATGCGGCAGGAACGCGGGCGACAGGCGTTGATGAAGCTCATCCACATGTCGCCGTCGGGCGGGCCGCCGCAGGCGCAGACCGTGATGAAGCAGATGGCCTCGTCCATCGTGCTCGAGGAACCCAAGGCCGGCGGCCCGGCGAACACGGTCCTGGCTCACCGGTACGCGAGGGCCGGTGTCGAGGCGCTCGCGTTGAACGACCTCAACACCGCCATGAACTTCCTGCAGCTCGCCGCCGAGCTGGCTCCCGGCGAGCAGAGCATAAAGGCCGCGTCGGAGAAGATCCGCGTCCACGCGCAGACGACCCTCTCGCACACCTACGAGAAGCAGGGCCGGTACGAGGAAGAGGCAGGCCACTACCTCCAGGCAGCGGCGAGCTTCTCCAAGGCGCTCGACATCAGGGGTGACGACCACGATCTCATGCACCGCGTCGCCCTCAACCTGCTCCGCGGGAACGGGAACCACGACAAGGCGAGAGATCTCGCCCGACAGGCTGTGAAGGCCCAGCCCGAGAAAGCTCAATATAGATTGACGTTGGCCGAGATTTATTTGAAGAAGGGTTGGGAGCCCGAGGCGAAGCAAGAGCTCGAGACGGCCTGCCGTCTCGACCCGCTGAACGAACAGGCGGCGCGGCTGCTGCGAGCCATGGGACGTCAACCATAGGAAGAGAAGAGTCTGATGGGGAAGGTCATCGGTATCGATCTGGGAACCACGAACTCGTGTGTGGCCGTGGTCGAGGAGGGTACCCCGACCGTCATCCCGAACCGCGGTGGTTACAAGACGACGCCCTCGATGGTGGCCGTCACCGAGGCCGGGAAGAGACTCGTCGGCCACATCGCCAAGCGACAGGCGATCACCAACGCCGAGAATACGGTCTATGCCGCCAAGCGCCTGATCGGCCGCAAGTGGGATTCACCGCCCGTCATGAGCGCGGTCCAGTCCTGCTCGTACCGAATCGTCGAGGGGCCCCACAACGACGTGCGCATCCAGCTCCGCGACAAGGTCTATTCGATCCCCGAGATCAGCGCCATCGTCCTCCAAGAGATGAAGATCATCGCCGAGGACTACCTGGACGAGGAGGTCGAGCAGGCGGTCGTCACCGTGCCGGCGTACTTCAACGACAACCAGCGATCGGCGACGCGCGACGCCGGGACCATCGCCGGCCTCGACGTCATCCGGATCATCAACGAGCCGACGGCCGCGGCCCTGGCCTACGGCTTCGGCATGGAGATGGACCAGCTCGTCGCGGTCTATGACCTCGGCGGCGGCACGTTCGACATCTCCATCCTGGAGATCGGGTCGCAGGGGGTCTTCCGCGTGATCTCCACCGCCGGTGACACGTTCCTCGGCGGCGAGGACTTCGACGCGCGCATCATCGACTGGCTCGTCGAAGAGTTCCAGCAGGAGAACGGCATCGACCTCCACGAGGACCGCATGGCCCTGCAGCGGCTCAAGGACGCGGCGGAGAAGGCCAAGTGCGAGCTCTCGGCTCAGGGCGAGACGGAGATCAACCTCCCGTTCATCATCTCATCGGGCGGGAACGAGGCGCTCCACCTACGGCGCACGCTCACTCGTCAGAAGTTCGAGGAGCTCAACGAGGACCTCGTCCAGCGGACCATCGACATCTGCGAGGCCACCCTGGAGGAAGCCGGGCTCGAGAAGGACGAGATCGAAGAGGTCATCCTCGTCGGCGGCATGACCCGCGTCCCCAGGGTCCAGCGCGCCGTCGCCGAGTTCTTTGGCCGCGAGCCCTGCAAGAACGTCCATCCCGACGAGGTCGTGGCCCTCGGCGCGGCCATCCAGGGCGAGGCCCTCACCACCGAGAAGAACGAGATGGTCCTCCTCGACGTGACGCCACACACCCTGGGCATCATGATCGTCGGCGGGCTCGTCGAGGACCTCATCCCGCAGAACACCACCGTCCCGACGAGCAGGTCGAAGATCTTCACGACCATCCGCGACAACCAGACAGCGGTGAAGATCCTCGTCCTCCAGGGCGAGAACGAGAGGGCGGAAGACAACGAGCTGCTCGGCGAGTTCGTCCTCACCGGCCTGCGCCGCGCCCCGCGCGGCGAGGTCGAGATCGAGGTCTCCTTCGAGATCAACGCCGACGGCATCGTCAGCGTCTCGGCAAAAGACCTCGAGACCGGCCAGGAGCAGTCGATCACCGTCACCGCGTCGAGCGGCCTCACCCCCGACGAGGTCAAGAAGATGGCCTCCGAGAGTCAGGACTACATGGTCGAACGGCGCGCGTCCGAAGAGGTCGAGCAGAAGCGCGAGCAGTGCCGCAGGCTGATCGATGACGTCGAGAAGCTGTTCCCCAAGGTCGAGGAGGTCGTCTCAGGGTCCGAGTTCGGCAAGGACGCCCTGGAGAAAGCCCAGGCCGTGATCAGCCGCGCCAACCACGCCATCGACAAGCAGGACCTGAGCGGGCTGGTCGACGCCATCGAGTCCCTCGAACGCACCCACCGCATGTTCAAGGGCGTCGTCGCCAAGATGGGTTGATGTCCGGCGGTATCCGGGTCATCTGAAGTTCCGCACCTGGAAGCGCTGGCGCCCGACGTCCAGGTCCAGCGCCTCGATGTCCGAGGCGATCACGTTCGTCACGATCCCCGTGCGCTGGAGCCGGCCCGAGACCACGAGCAGGGCGGACCTGATGGCCACCGCGTGGAACCTCTCGAGCCGCGACGGCCAGATGATCACGTTCGAGATCCCCGTCTCGTCCTCCAGGCTGAGGAACACGGTGCCCGACGCCGTCATCGGGCGCTGTCGCGCCACGACGATTCCAGCAACCGTCACCCAGCGCCCGTCGGCGGCGTCCACCAGGTCCCGGGCGGTGACCACCTCGCGGCGGGCGAGGTCGACACGGATCAGCTCCAGCGGGTGCGAGCGGAGCGACAGGCCCACGGACTGGAAGTCGGAGACGACCTCCTCGAGCGGAGAGGCAGCGGGGAGCCGGACCTCGCCCAGGTCCGAGGGCTCCACCTCCTGGAGCAAGTCATCGACCGTCGGGGCCAGCGCCCGCACCGCCCAGAGCGCGTCACGCCGGACGGCGACCAGGCTCGCCAGCGCGTCCGACGCGGCGAGCCGCTCGAGCACGCCCCGGTCCACCCGGGTGCGCCGCTGGAGGTCCGCGAGGCTGACGAACTCGCCTCCGCGCGCCCGGGCCGCCTCGATGGCCTCCCCGGCGGCGCGCTTCATCCCTTTGATCAGCCGGAAACCCAGCCGCAGGGCGAGGCGCCGCTGCCCCGTGCCGTCGTGAAACGGCTCCAGGGTGCAGTCCCAGTCGCTCCGCTGCGCGTCCACCGGCCTGACCGCCTCGCCGTGCCGCTGGAGGTCGGCCACCAGGAGCCGGGGCGGGTAGAAGCCCATCGGCAGCGAGTTGAGCAGCCCGCAGACGAACGAGGCGATGTGATGGCGCTTGAGGTAGGCCGACGCGTAGACCAGCAGGGCGAACGAGGCGGCGTGCGACTCGGGGAAGCCGTACTCGGCGAACCCCTTGATCTGCTGCAGTATCCTCTGGGCGAACGGCTCCGCCAACCCCCGCTCGCGCATGCCCTCCAGGAGCTTGGTGCTCAGCTCGCCCATCCGGCCCGTCCGGCGCCACGAGCCCATCGCGCGGCGCAGCTCGTCGGCCTCGCCGGGTGTGAAGCCCGCCACGACCACCGCCAGCCGCATCACCTGCTCCTGGAACAGGGGCACCCCGTAGGTCCGGCCCAGGATCTCCTCGAGCGCCGGATGCGGGTACTCCACCGGCTCCTCTCCGGTGCGCCTGCGGAGGTAGGGGTGGACCATGTCGCCCTGGATCGGGCCGGGGCGGACGATGGCGACCTCGACCACGAGGTCGTAGAAGCAACGCGGCTGCAGCCGGGGCAGCATGCTCATCTGGGCCCGCGACTCGATCTGGAAGACCCCGATCGTGTCGGCCCGGCAGATCATGTCGTACACTCCGGGGTCCTCGGCGGGGATCGTCGCCAGGGTCAGGGTCCGGCCCTCGTGCCGCTCGACCAGCTCGAAGGTCTTGCGGATGCAGGTCAGCATGCCCAGGGCGAGCACGTCGACCTTGAGCAGCCGCAAGGCGTCGAGGTCGTCCTTGTCCCACTGGATCACCGTGCGGTCCGGCATGGCGGCGTTCTCGATGGGCACGATGCGATCGAGCCGCTCGTCCGACAGGAGGAAGCCGCCGACGTGGATCGACAGGTGCCGCGGGAACCCGACGATCTGCCGGGCCATGACGCCGCAGAGCCGGTGCCGCGGCTCCTCGGGATCGAGCCCCGCCTCGGCGAAGAGTCTGGGCGTGATCTCGCCGCGCGAGCTGTGGAGTATCCCCTGGGTCAGCGCGTCGAGCGTCGCCGGGGAGCACCCCAGCACCTTGCCCACCTCCCGCAACGCCGAGCGGGCGCGGTAGCGGATGACCGTGCAGGCCATGGCCGCCCGGTCCCGGCCGTAGCGCTGGTAGAGGTACTGGATCATCTCTTCGCGCCGCTCGTGCTCGCAGTCGAGGTCGATGTCGGGCGGCTCGCCGCGCTCCGCGGAGATGAAGCGCTCGAAGAGGAGGCTGGAGCGGGCCGGGTCCACGGAGGTGATGCCGAGCACGTAGCAGACCGCGGAGTTGGCGGCAGAGCCCCGCCCCTGGCACAGGATGCCGCGGCCGCGCGCGAAGCGCACGAGGTCGTGGACCGTCAGGAAGTAGTGGGGGAAGTCGAGCGCGGCAATGATCCCGAGCTCGTGGTCGAGCTGGGCCTGCACAGCGGTCGGGACGCCGTCGAGGTAGCGCTCGCCCGCACCCTCGCGGACGAGCAGGCGGAGGTACGCCATGGCGTCGTCGAACCCCTCGGGGATGATCTCCGCGGGATAGCGGTAGCGCAGCTCGTCCAGGGAGAAGGTGCAGCGTTCGGCGATGTCCAGGCCGCGCCGGAGCGCGGCCGGGAGGTCGGCGAAGCGGCGGGCCATCGCGTCCGGCGTCTGCAGGTGCCGTTCGGCGTTCGGCTGGAGCCCGAGCCCGGCCTCGTCCAGCGTGCAGCCCGCCCGGATGCAGGTGAGCACGTCCTGCACGGGCTGGCGGGACGGGGCGTGGTAGAGGACATCGCCGACCGCGACGAGGGGGACCCCGAGCTCCGCACCCAGCCGGGCCACATGCCGCAACCGCACCTCCTGCCCGGGCAGGAGGTGCCGCGAGATCCCGAGGGAGAGCTCGTCCCCGAAGATGTCACGCAGCCCGGCGATCACCTGGATCAGAGGTTCACGGGGGGGAACCTTTCTGGAGAAAGGTTCCCCCCCGGACCCCTCCTCCCAAGACTTTTCACAGGTTTTTTCCGTGTTCCCCGTAAGCGTGACTCCAGATCGCGACCCCGGGGGTAGCGGCCAACGGGAGCGTAGGGGGCGGAGCCCCCAGGATGGCACCCGGCCCAGCCGGGCGGGGGGAACCCCTTTCTCCAGAAAGGGGTTCCCCCCGGCGACACCCACGTCGCACAGGATGGCGCTCAGGCCGGCGGCGTGGGGCTCGAGCTCGCCGGCCTCGACCCGGCACTCGCCCTTGCGCGCCCGCCGCCGGCCCAGGGTCAGCAGGGCGCAGAGGTTGCCGTAGCCCTGGCGGTCCCGGGCCAGCAGGACCAGGGGCGGGAGGCCGACCACGGTGACCCGCGCGCCGACGATCAGCCGGAACCGCGACAGATCCACCTCGATCTCCTGGCCCTCGGAAGCGGTCGGGGAAAGTGGAGCCTCCGGGGGTGCGCCGGACACTGTCGCCGCGAGGCGGCCGCCGCGGTGTTCGATCTCCCGCAGCCGCTGATGGGCCCGGACCACGCCGTACACCCCGTCCCGGTCCGTCAGGGCGAGGGCGCGCAACCCGAGCCGCAACGCCTGCTCGACCAGCTCCTCGGGGTGCGAGGCGCCTTCGAGGAAGGAAAAGTTGGACCGGCAGGCCAGCTCGGCGTAGTCCATGGCCCGGCTCAGTCGAAGACGCCCTGCACCCGGAGCCCGGACGAGCGGCGTTCCTGGACCACCCAGATGCGGCCGCCGCCCTCGAGGTCGACCACGAAGTAGTCCCGGTCGAACGGGGCGGCCCACCACCGCCCCCGCAGGCGCTCCGGACCCCAGACGTGGGTGATCACCCCGGCGCCCCCCGACCAGCGCACCTCGTGGCCGGGGTTGAGGTCGCCCTCGAGCGGGAGTGGTTCGGGGAAGACCAGGGACGGGCGCGGCGAGAGTGCCGCTGCCCCCACCTCACCTTCCGTATCGTGAGCGTGAGCGTGAGCGTGAGCGGAATCCGAGCGTACGAAACCATCGTCCGTCTCCGACAGCGTGAGCTCGGCCCGCCGCCAGCTCTCCTCCGGGACGTGGGACGGGACCAGCTCGCCGGCGAATACCCGCTCCCGGCCCAGGGTGGCGGCCAGCCTGGCGAGGAGCTCGGCGATCTGCTCCGCGACGATCTCCTGGCGGTGGAGGAGGGAGAGCTGTGCGCGCGGCGCCCGGGCGGTGCGCACCACCGCGACCTCCGCGCACGTGAGGCGAGGTGGAGGCAGGGTCACGTCCTCCTCGTCTCTCCTGGCGACATCGGGGGGGATCATGGGGTTGACGAGCCGCTCCCGCAGCACTGCGAGCAGGGGAGGCGCCGTGGTCAGCGGACGGGGCAACAGGAGCTCCTCGACCCGCTCGATGCCACCTTCGTACGAGAGCGTCACCCGGAGCTCGCTCACGGCCAGCCCCCGGCCCGCCAGGCGGATGGACAGCTCGTCGAGCAGCCCCTTGACCACGAACAGCAGCGACTCCCCCGGCGGCAGCGGCGGCTCGAGCTCGCGGCACGCCGTCGGCTGCTCCGGAGGGGTGAAGCGCTCGGGCGTCGGGGCGGGCTCGGCGCGAGCCAGCCGGACCAGGTCCTCGCCCTCTCGACCCAGCCGGCGGCGGACGGCGGACGGCGAGAGCGCCGCCAGGGCCCCGGCGACCCGGACCCCGAGCTGCTTCAGGTAGGCGACGGCCCCGGGCGAGGCGCCCAGGGCCTCGAGCGGCAGCGACGCCAGGGCCTTGGCGTCACGCCCCGGCGCGACCACGAGGAGCGGCGCCTCGACCGCCCGGGCCATGAGCCGGGCCGTGATCGGCCAGTCCGCGACGACCACCCGGACGCCGGAGGCCGTGCGTTCACGGGGAGGAACCTTTCTGGAGAAAGGTTCCTCCCCGAACCCCTCCTCCAAAGACTTTTCACAGGTTTTTTCTGTGTTCCCCGTAAGCGTGACTCCAGGTTGCGACCCCGGGGGTAGCGACCAACGGGAGCGAAGGGGGCGGAGCCCCCAGGATGGCACCCGGCCCAGCCGGGCGGGGGAAACCCCTTTCTCCAGAAAGGGGTTTCCCCCGTGAACCGCTTGCAGCAACTCGGCGACCGTGCGGGTGTGCTCGGCGACGGCTCGCTCGCCTCCGTTGCCGCCCAGGAGCCCGACCGAGCCCCCGATCTCCACCCACACGCCGTCGGGCGCGAGGCACACCACGGGCGAGAGGGACATCAGCGCCTCGGCGAGGGCGGCGAGCGCCCGCGCCGACGGCTCCTCGCCGGGCCACACGAAGGCCCACCGCGTCGGAGGCGACCGCTCGCCAGCCGGGCTCGTCATGACAGGGCCACCTCGGCCCAGCGAGCCGGGGCCGCGCCCGCGGCTCCCCGCGAGCCGATCTGGAGCCGGCACCGCCGGGGCGGAGCGGCGAAGACCGAGCCCGGGCGTTCGCGGGGCGGGAGCGGCTCCACCCGCAGCCGGAGCGAGGCCAGCGCCTCCGCGTTCGGCCAGCGACGCACCACCAGCCCGCGCGAGCCCGCGCGTTCGGCCGCGAGCTGGAGCCTCCGGAGCGCGGAGCCCGGCAGCCGCCCCGGCTCGATCAGCACGGTGAGGGCGAAGACGCCGCTCCGGAGCACCTGCTCCGCGGCCCACGTTGCCCGCTCCGCCGTCGCTCCGGCGTCGAGGATGAGGATGCGCTCCAGGCGCGCGCCCAGCAGGGCGAGCGCCGGCGGGAAGATGCACCCGGTCGCGTCGACCACGGCCGCGCGCTCGCCACGACGCGTGAGCCGGGCCACCTCGGCCAGGGCGAGGGACGTCTTGCCCGAGGACCAGGGCCCGACGATCTCCCCGAGCGTGCCCGGGGGCAGATCCCGGAGCGGGCTCCGGTCGAGCGGCGCGGCCTCTTCATGAGGACGGGAGAGGTCGTCGGCGCGGAGCAGGGGAACCCCACGGAGCCGGAGCTGCTCCCTGAGATCCTCCAGCGCCAGCCCTCGCGGACGCTCCCCGCTTCGCGCGAGCGACCCGTTGCCCATACTGTACTTATGTTCAGGTATCGGGGTCTCTGTCAAGGAAAAAGCAGTGGAAACCCGCTGAGCAGGCGCTGTTCCGGAGCAGGATGCACGGCCCGAGATCTGGGTCTTGAGGACAATGCGTCTCGAGGAGGGGTTGGAAACGCTACCCCGTGATGACCTCGCGCAGCTTGCCGGCGATGTCCTCGACCGTGAAGGGCTTGTGGATGTAGTTGAGTTGTTGCTCGAGGATGCCGTAGCGGGCGAGGACCTCGTCCGCGTACCCGGACATGAACAGGGTCTTGACGTGCGTGTGCGCGGCCGTGAGCTGGTCCGAGAGGTCCTTCCCGTTCATCTCCGGCATGATGACGTCGGTCAGCAGGACGTCGATGCGCCCCCCGCGCTCGGTGGCGAGCGCGATCGCCTGCTCGCCCCCTTCCGCCTCGAGCGCCGTGTAGCCGAGGATGGAGAGCATCCGGCAGATGCTCTT
>Ga0233425_10006186_pt1 | contig 18038 bp, 15 predicted proteins | sample Watercolumn_Towu_2_FD_181712 | JGI IMG/M metagenome (GOLD analysis project Ga0233425, IMG submission 181712) | Freshwater microbial communities from Lake Towuti, South Sulawesi, Indonesia - Watercolumn_Towuti2014_140_MG | ecosystem: Environmental > Aquatic > Freshwater > Lake | place... | reverse complement strand
TCTTCCGGGTGTCCCTGTCGGTGCTGCCGGGGAGTGTCCTGGTGGATGGCCACCTGGCGTCGAACCTGCGGATCGTGTGGATCATCGCGGGGATCGTCTCGCTGCTGGCGTCGCTGCTCACGGCGCCGCCCTTGCGCCGGCTTTGCATGCACTGCGTGTGTGTCGTCGCGGGAGTAGGCTGGCTGATGGCGCGCTTTGATCCGCTGCGCGCGACATGGCCGGTCGCGGGGTCCCTGGGCGCCACGCTGTCGCTGCCGCTGTGCTTCGCCGCAGTCCAAGCGGTGGAGGTCGCCCGCGTGCTGCCCGCCGCCGCCGGTCGGTGGCTGCCGTGGTCGGCGATCCTGCTGTTCCCCGCCACGGCGGCGCTCTGGAGCCACTCCGAGCCGTTTCTGGAGCCCAGTCGCCTCGTCGCTCCGGGTCAGGTTTGGGCGCGGATGGGGGACCTCCTGTTCATCGCTCTCCTGGTCGTGGGCGGCGTCGCGGCGGTCGCCATGCCGCTGGTCAGACACCGGCAGGAAGCCCTGCGTCGGGGGCAGTTCTCGGGCTCGGGGGGGACACTCCCGGCGCAGCAGCTCGGCGAGCTCGTCGTGTTGGTGCCCTGGATCGTACTTGTCGCGCTGCTCGTGATGCACTGGGGACCCGCCATTCGCGAGCTCCCGCGCCTCTTGCCGTGAAGACGGCTGTTGGAGACACGATGCGCATCGTCCTGTACACAGGCAAGGGCGGCGTCGGGAAGACCTGCGTGAGCGCGGCGGCCGCCCTGGCGGCGGCGCGACGCGGGCTGCGGACCATCATCCTGTCCTCCGATCGCGCGCACAGCCTCGGCGACTGCCTCGAGCGCCGCCTCGGCCCCGATCCAGTGGACGTCGCGCCGAACCTCCACGCGATGGAGGTGGATGCTAACGTCGAGATCGCGCAGCATTGGGGCGAGATCCAGGCATACCTCCGCAGGCTGATCTCGAGCCAGGGCGTCGACGGCCTCCTCGCGGAGGAGATCGCGATGGTTCCCGGCTTCGAGGAGGCGTGCGTGCTCCTGCGGCTAAAGGACCTCTGGGATCGGGGGGAGTACGACGCACTGATCGTGGACTGCGCGCCGACGGGGGCGACGCTGCGGCTGCTGAGCTTCCCGGAGGCGTTCGGCTGGTTCATGCGGCGCATCTTCCCGGTGCACCGCACGTTGATGCGCGTGTTGCGGCCGACGGCGGGCCCGCTGATCTCGATCCCCCTGCCGACCGAGGCCTACTACGACGCCATCCGCGCCCTCTACGAGCGGTTCATCGCGGTGGCGGAGTTGCTGCTGGACCCGGAGAGCACCGGGGTGCGGCTGGTGACCATCCCCGAGCGCATGGCCGTGGAGGAGACCCGGCGCGCGTTCGCCGAGTTCTCGCTGTACGGGCTGTGCGTCGAGGAGGTGGTGGCGAACCGGATTCTGCCCCCGGAGGTCACCGACCCGTACCTCGCGGCGACCAAGACCGGTCAGCAGGGCTGGCTCGAGCAGATCCGCACGGACTTCGACCCGATCCCGGTCACAGAGGCCCGTCTGCTCCCGAACGAAGTGGTCGGGCTGCAGGCGCTGGAGACACTCGGGGCGGAGCTCTTCGAGGGGCGGGACCCGATGGCGCTGCTCCGGACGAGGCCGCCGGTGCGGATCGAGCGCGAGGGCGACGCGGCGCGACTGGTACTGGAGCTCGGGTTCGCGACGCGCCAGGATGTGGAGCTGATGCAGCACGGCGACGAGCTGGTGGTCGAGATGGGCGGTAGCCGACGGAACTTGCTGCTGCCGGGTGCGTTGGCCCGAATGAGGGCGGCACGGGCGCGGGTCGAGAGTGGGGAGCTGGTGATCGAGTTCGAATCGGCCGGCGCCGCGGCCGCCACGGAGGGAACACCATGACCGAGGACAAGAGGAACGGGGTCTGCGGTTGGTTGGAGGGCCAGGCGAACCGCTTCTACTCGACGCCCTGGGGCGGCCACCTGAAGAACGCGCGCAAGGAGATGCTTCTGGCCGCGCGGGCGCTGATCGACGACCGCATCGCGTGGCTGGACCGGCTGGGGCACGATGCCGAGCCGCGGAAGATCGAGGTCGACTAGCCGATGCCGCGGCCGAAGGACGCGGCGGCGCCTCCCGCCGTCTTCGTCCACGGGTACAGCTGCTCGTCGAGCCATTGGCTCGGGGCCGAAGAGCGGCTGCGGGACGTCGACGTGTGGCGGCTCTCACTGCCCGGCCATGACGGCACGCCCCTCCCCGAGGGACGTCCCCTGGACATCGACGCCTGCGCGGACTTCCTGGCGGCGCAGGTAGAGGCGGCCGGCTGGCGGGGTTGCCGCCTCGTCGGGCACAGCCTGGGGGGTATGGTCGGGATGCGTTGCGCGGCGCACCATCCGGGCCTGTTCTCCGCGCTGATCCTGGTTGATTCGTTCCCCCGACTCGGCGCCCCCGAGCCCTTCACCCGGTCCTACTGGCACGGCAGCCCGCCACAGCTGAAGGGGCGCATCGTCCGGCAGATGGTCCGCAACCGACGGGCCTTGCCCTCGACCCTGTGGGAGTCGGTAGTGGGCTTCGACGGCGGACCGGACCTAGCCGCGCTGCAGCTGCCCGTGCGGGGCACCTACGGTGACCGGGGCGAGGAGGATCACGCCCGGCTGACGAACTCGCTGCTGGAGTTCGGGCTGGACGCCGTGTCGGACCTCAAGATCCACATCATCCGCGATGCCGGGCACTTCGTGATGCTCGAGCAGCCGACGGCCTTCTTCCGGCTGCTCGGCCGCATTCTGGATGAGCTTCCCCCGAGGGGGTAACCCGCAGTGAGTTCCAGGCAGTCGGACCGCGTCGTGCTCTCCAACGCAACCGCCGCGAAGCTCATCCCGAAGCTACAGGTGGTGGCCGGCAAGGGGAACCTCCTCGCCGCGATCGACCACGGGGGGACTCACCCCCGGTTCGGGGTCTTCGACGCGGACGGAAAGCCCGTGCTGAAGCTCAAGGGCCGGAGGGAGCCCTTGAGCGAGGGCCTCCTCCTGGAGCTGCCCACCTACGAACGAATGCCGGATGATCTTGGTTCGTCCAGGGATTTGCCCAGCTACACGGCCGATCGGCTGGCGGAATGGCTCTCCCCCATTCTGAGTCAGACCCAGTTCTTGGGATATGCAATGGCCGGGCCGGTCACGGAGGACGGGATACAGGTCAACACCCCCAACATCTGGGGCCCAGAGGTGCGCAACGTCCCGTGGCGCGCGATGCTGGAGGAGCGGCTAAGGATGCCTGGGCGCATCGCGCTGGGGAACGACATGTGGGCGGCGGCGCATGACATTCTGGCGCGGGGGGCCCGGCGAGGGTACGATGTCACGAACTTCATCGTGATCACGGTCAGCTCGGGGATTGGCAGCAAGGTCGTCCGGAACGCGAAGGTGGACTTGGGGGTCGACGGGCTCGCCGGAGAGATCGGGCACCTGCCGGTGTTGTGGCCGGAGGACATCATCCCCGGCCGGCGGTGCGGGTGCGGGGGGCTGTATTGCCTCGAGGCGGGCTCGTCGGGGAACTCGAACGCCTACCGGGCCAAGACGGAGGCGGACCGGCTGTGGCCGCAGGGCGCCGCGGGGCCGTCGGCCCGGTTGCTGGAGACGCTTTGGGGGATCAACCTGGAGCCCGGCGACGATCTGGGCACGCGGGTCTCGGCGATCAACCACGCGGTGGTCCGGGCCGCGCGTCGAGCCGATCCGCTGGCGCAATATCTGATCCGGCGCACGGTGCGACCCCTCGCCCGGGCGGTGGCGGCGCTGGAGGCGCAGCTCAACCTCCGGAACTTCTACTTCGTGGGCGGTTTCGCGCTGGGGTTGGGCGACCTGTTCCTCGAGACGCTGCGGCGCGAGATCGTGGCGCTGGGCGGGATCAGCGGGCGGCCTACGCAGCAGGCGCTGGAGCTGGGCAAGCTGTACAAGGTGACAGTGCACGACTGGGGCCTGCGGGGCGCGGCGCTCGGCGCGCGGCTGGCCCTGGGCCAACGCTGAGGCGGCGCCGAGGACGGGCCGCCGGACCGATGAGTGACCGCCGTGTCGGCTTGCTGGACGCGAATCGCTCCGTTCTTGCTGATCGGCGGGCTGGGGCTCGGGGCCGCCCGGGCGTCGGAGTTGCCGGGCCTGTGGCCCGCCCCGCCGCCGGAGCGGTTCGTCATTCGGGCCCCAGGCGACGCGCCGAACCCGGCGTCCAGTTGGGACGCGCTTCTCCCGGCCGTCACGGCGGCTGAGCCGCAACCGCTGCAGCTTCCTCCGCCGGATCGGGCGCGCGCGCTCCGGGAGGCGGCGGAGGCGATCGGGCCGCTGCCCACCCCCACCGAGCAGGGCGGTGCAGACACCCTCTACTGCCCAGACTACCGACCCGAGCTGTACCCTGAGCTGACCCTCGGTCAGATGAGCTCCCGCAGCCTGCTCACCTCGCCGCTGCTGGCGCAGGGCGACGAGGGGCGCAACCCCTTCGCGGTGGCCTTCGGCGAGGTCCGCCGGATGGACGGCGACCGGCGGGCGCTCGCGAAGAAGGCGCTCCTGGCGACGGCGTACTACTGGCAACACCGCGAGTCCGCCGATGCGCTGGAGGGCGCCGCGGCCACGATGCTGGCCGAGGAGAGCACCGGGTTCAGCAGTCTGCTGGTGAACCTGGCGGCGCCGCCGGTGGTGAAGCTGCTGCCCTCGGAGCTCTCCGGCCTGCCGCCGCCGGAGGAGTTCGGCCCGGGGGTCGATGTCCGCACGATCTCGGTGGCGAGCTACAACTCGGTGGCCGACGCCGAGACGATGCTGTTGACGGCCGCCGAGCGGGGGCTCGCGGGCCTCGCGGTGACCGATCTCGACCACATGGCGGGCATCCGCCGCGTGCAACGCACGGCGGACCGACTCAAGGCGCAGGGGCGACTGCCGGCGGGCTTCCAGGTGATCCCCGGCGAGGAGATCCACACCCTCAGCGGGCCGGTCATTGGCCTCTTCCTCACCGACCGCATCCAGCGCGGCATGACCATCAAGACCACCGTCGACGCGATTCACCGGCAGGGGGGCGTCGCGATCGTCGCCGATCCGGGCACCGGCAGCGGGCCGAAGCTCGTGCGCACACTGCCCGTGGACGGCTACTTGCTGCGCTCCCACAGCGCGAGTCTCTTCCGGACGCTGCAGCTGATGGGCGAGGTGGACATGGTGGACAAGCCGCTGCTGGCCGCGAGCGGCTCGCAGGCCGCGGGCTCAGTGGGCGTGCCCTACACGGTGGCCGAGACGCAGGACCGCCGCCCGGAGGGGGTGCGCGAGGCCTTCCGCGCACGGACGGCCTTCGGGGCCACGGGGGTGCAGATGCCCCTCATGGCGGCGCTGCTGTTCCGGCCGCTGGCGGTGTATCAGAGCACGATGGTCCGGTACTTCCAGGCCCGGGATTCGCTGGAGGAGCGCGTCGCGCGGCTGATCGGCTCGGACAATGTTGAGATCCGCATCAGCTACGACAAGGAGATGGCCGAGCTCCTGGGCATCCTCCACGCGCCGGGCGTCGTCATGCAGCTCTTCGATGACGCGTCCGAACTCGGCCGCACCCCGCGCCTGACCCGCGTCTCGGCCGACTACGGCCCCGTACGGATCCAGTACACTTGGGAAGATCACACAGTCAGAGCCCTCGGCGCGGTGCAGTGGTGAGGGCCCGGGCTATCCCGGCGTGAGGGCCGCGATGCCGGCGGCGAGGCCGGAGGGGTGGTGGAAGATCGCTGAACCGGCGACCAGGACCGTGGCGCCGGCGGCGATGACGTCGTGGACCGTCTCCTCGTTGACGCCCCCGTCGACCTCCAGACGAATGTCGAGCCCTGAGGCATCGATGATCGCCCGCGCCTGTTGCAGGCGGTCGAGAGAGCGCGGGATGAAGGCCTGCCCGCCGAAGCCCGGGTCGACACTCATGATGAGCACCAGGTCGAGCTCAGGCAGGAGCTCCTCGATCACCGTCACCGGGGTCGCGGGGCAGAGCGCCAGACCGGCGTGCATCCCCAGCTCGCGGATTCGGCGCAGCACACGGTGGGCGGCGCGGGTCGCCTCGTAGTGGATCGTGAGGTTGTTGGCGCCGGCGTCGGCGAAGTCGCGGAGGTAGAAGTCCGGGCGCTCGACCATCAGGTGACAGTCGTAGTAGCAGTCGGTATCATCGCGAAGGTCGCGGACGACGTAGGGCCCGAAGGTGAGGTTGGGCACGAAGCGGCCGTCCATCACATCGAAGTGCAGCCAGTCCGCGCCGGCCGCGGCAAGGTCGCGGGCGTTCTGGGCGAGGCAGCCGAAGTCCCCGGAGAGCAGGCTGGGAGCGATCGTCACGCGCGGGGGCGGAGGGTCAGCGTTTCCGGTAGTCATCGCAGCGGGTCGCGTTGGGGCGCTCCGGGTTCTTGCAGGAGCGCGGATGGTCATAGCGGCACGAGTCACATAGAAACGCCCCCGGCGCTCCGAGCGCGCGGAGACGGGCCAGCAGCTTGCCCCACCAGCGGCCGATCGACATGGAACTCCGACTCGGGCTACTTCTCGTGCGCCGCGCAGATGCGGTTCCCGCCCAGGCCCTTGGCCTGGACCAGGGCGGCGAGCGCGGCCTCGATCAGCTCGTCCTTCGAGTCCCCGTCCAAGGGGTACACCGCCACGCCCGCGCTGGCGGTGGGCAGGATCTTCCCGGCGCGGGTGCGGACCTCGACGGCGGAGACGTCCCGCAGTAGCCGCATGGCGGCGCCGCGCTTGCCCTTTTCCCCCGTGTGGGGCAGCATCACCAGGAACGTCCCCCCGCCGTAGCGGGTGGCAAGATCCACCTTGCGGAAGGTGCGGTGCAGCAACGCCCCCACCTCCGCCAGCAGGCGGTCGCCTTGCGCGAACCCGTGGGTATCGTTGATGCGGCCCAGGCCGTCCAGGTCGAGGGCGATCAACGCGATCTCGTACCCGTTGCGCGAGGCGCGCAGGATCTCCTCTTCGAGCCGCTCACGCAAAGCGCGGCCGGTGAAGAGCTTGGTCAGCGGGTCCACGCGCTCCGCAACGGGCTTCACTGCGGCCTGACCTGTCGTCTTGGCGCGCAGATGCGTCTCCTTCACCTCCTCCGAGGCCAGAATCTGACGCAGCCGGGTGAGGGCGCCGCGGAGGATGTGGGAGACGTAGTTGCACGAAATGTTGAGCTGTTCGGCGACCTCGGTCTGGCTGAGGCCCTTATAGTAGAGTGCGTACACGACCGTGCGCTCGAGGCGCTTGAGCCGCTGCAGAGCGTCGCGCAGGACGACCTTCTCCTCGACAGGGACGGGCGCCGCGCCGGTGCGGAGGGACTGGATCCTCTTCCGGTCGAGGGGGACCTCGCCCGTCTCGTCGTCCGAGCGCTCGGGGGCGTCGAGTGAGGAGACGCGGAAGATGCCGCGCGTGCGATGGACCTCCCGCAACTCGACCTCGGTGATGCCCGACTCGGCCGCCAACTCGGCCTCCGTGGGCTCACGGTTCAGCTTCTGGCGGAGCGTCTCGGCGCAACGGGCGACTTTCCGACTGCGCTCGTGGAGCCAGCCCGGCTGGCGGATGACAGAGCTCTTATCGCGGAGGTAGTGGCGGATCTGGCCGGTGATCTTGTGGGTGGCATAGGTGCTGAACTTCACGCCGACCGCGGGATCAAACGAGTCGACGGCCTTCACGAGGCCGATCTGGGCCTCCTGGGCGATGTCCTCGTACGGCTCCCCCGAAGTGCGGAAGTTGCGCGCGACCTTCTCCGCGAGCTTGGTGTGCGCGCGGATGAGCTGCTCGCGAATCTCCTCGTCCCCGGTCTGCGCGAAGCGCGCGAACAGCGCCTCAACGGTGGGCGCGCCAGGGGAGGCGGATGAAGGTCTCGGGCTCACTCGGTTCCCCACACGCCGGGCGGGCGCCAAGCCCCGGGCGATCGGTCGGATGCGCACACGGTCGCACAACGCTTCGACGGTCGCCATGGTTTGACCTTCCCCCCAACTGCGGCGAGTGCCCGACGGAGGTCGCGGCCCGGACTCGCCGGATGATCGGGCCCTCGACAAGGAAGGCCCGCCTTTGGACGCGACGACGATGGGCCGTGCAGCGCCGAGGTCTCTCTTACCACAACGGAATGTAAACACCCAACGATTCCTGGCCGGGGTGAGGGGGGCGAGGGGAAGCGCCGGCTCCGGGGACAGACGCCGGAACTCGATGAGGCGGAGTCCCGGCGTCAGTCCCCGGTGAGGCTCGGGCGGCTAGAACTTGCCCTGGCTGGCCTGGCCGACGAGGTCGTAGATCGGTGAGATGACGGAGACCGCGACGAACCCGACGAGCACGCCGAGCACGACGATCAGGACGGGCTCGATGATGGAGGTGAGGGCCTTGATGGCGGCCTCCACTTCGCTCTCGTAGAAGTCGGCGATCTTGAACAGCATGTCGTCCACGCGTCCCGTCTCTTCGCCGACCGCGATCATCTGCACGACCATGTCGGGGAAGACGCCGTTGAGCGCTAGAGGCGTGGAGAGCCGCTCGCCGCGCATCACGTAGTCGCGGGCCGTCAGGACCGTCCGCTCGACCACGGCGTTGCCCGCCGTGGAGGCCACGATCTCCAGGCCGTGGGGCGTCTTGATCCCGCTCTTCATCAGCGTCGCCATCGTGCGGGCGAAGCGGGCGATGGAGAGCTTCCTCAGCAACTCGCCGAACATCGGCACCTTCAGCTTGAGGCTGTCGATGTTGATGCGGCCGGCCGGGGTGCGGGCGTAGGCCTTGTAGCCGAACACGACGCCGACCACGAGCACGATCGGCACGTAGAAGTACCGCACCGCGTTGGTGCTGGAATCGAGGAGCAGGCGGGTGGTGATGGGCAGCTCGACGTCCAGTTCCCGGAAGATGGCGCCGAACCGAGGCAGGATGAAGAAGACCAGAATCCCGGTCATCAGCAGGGAGAAGCCCATGACGATGGACGGGTAAACCATCGCGGACTTCACCTTGGTCCGGGTCTCCTCATCGCGCTCCAGGTACCCCGCCAGGCGGTTGAGGATCTCATCGAGGACGCCGCCCTCCTCGGCCGCCTTCACCATGTTCACGAACAGGGAGTTGAAGGCGCCGGGGTGCTTGGCGAGGGCTCGACTGAAGGTCTGCCCCGCCTGCACGTCGGCCTTCACGTACCCGATGACCTTGCCGAAGCGCGGGTCCTTCGTCTGTCCCTCGAGGATGTCGAGGCACTTCATCAGGTTCATGCCGGCATTGACCATCGCCGCGAGCTGCCGGCTGAAGACCATCACCTCGCGGAGCTTCACCCGGCCGCGGACCCCGCCCCCGCGGACGGTCGCCACAGAGAGCTCCGAGACGACGAGGCCGCGGTCCCGCAGCAGCTGATGGGCGATCTGCGGCGACTGCGCCTCGATGGTGCCCTGCGCGGAGGCGCCGTCCTGATCGGTTGCGACGTAGGAGTAGTTGGGCACGGTGGTTTCCCCTGTTCACGGTGGATTGGGCGGCACCGGCGCTCAGTAGCGCCGCGGGTTCTCGTAGTGGGCCATGAGCAGCCGCTGGAAGTTCTCCGGGTCCAGCGCGCGGGCGGCGGCCTCTTCGTGGCTGATGATCCCGCGCCGGACGAGGTCCGCCAGCGACGCGTCCATCGTCTGCATCCCGTAGTGCATCCCCGTCTCGATCACGGTGGGCATCTGGTGCGTCTTGGCCTCGCGGATCAGGTTGCGGATCGCGGAAGTCGCGATCATGATCTCCACCGCCGGCACGCGCCCGCCGCCGCTGGCCTTCGGGATCAGCTGTTGGGTGATGACCGCCTCGATGCAGTTGGAGAGCATCACGCGCACCTGCTCCTGCTGGTGGGGCGGGAACACGTCGATGATGCGGTCGATCGTCTGCGGCGCGCTGCGCGTGTGCAACGTCCCGAAGACCAAGTGCCCTGTCTCCGCGACGCTCAGGGCGGCCTCGACCGTCTCCAGATCGCGCATCTCCCCGACGAGCACCACGTCCGGGTCCTCGCGCAGGGCGCTGCGGAGGGCGCCGGAGAAGCTGAGGGAGTCCTCGCCGATCTCCCGCTGGTTCACCATCGAGAGCGCATGGCTGTGGAGGTACTCGATGGGATCCTCGACCGTCAGGATGTGGCACGACCGCGTGCGGTTGATGTGGTCGATCATGCAGGCGAGTGTCGTGGACTTGCCCGAGCCGGTCTGTCCCGTCACCAGCACGAGGCCGTTGTGGCGACTGGTGATGTCCAGGATGACCTCGGGCAGGTGCAGCTCCTCGAGGGGCGGGACGGAGGTCGGGATCGCCCGCAGCGCCGCGGCCACCGAACCGCGCTGCAGGTAGACGTTCACGCGGAACCGGCCCAGGCCGCGGATACCGTAGGAGAAGTCCAGCTCGTGCTCGCGCTCGAAGCGCTCGACCTGCCGATCGGTGAGAATGTCGTACATGATCCGCTGCGTGTCCATCGGCGTGAGGCGCTCGAAGGGCAGCGTGTGCAGCGTGCCGTCGATGCGGACGGTGGGCGGGAGGGCGGTGGTGATGTGCAGGTCCGATGCCCCCGCCTCCACCGCCATGGTGCACAGCTCGTCGATCCCGACGGAGGCGATGCTCCCGAGGGTCGGCTCGGCAGACGGCGCCTCCGGAACCGGAGGGGCGACCGGTGCTGCGGCAGAGAATGCCTGGCTCACGTTGATGGCTCCCTTGCGTAAAGCTGGCGGCGCACCGTCAGTCATCATGCGTCTTGGACAAGGCCTCTTCGAGCGACGTGATGCCCTGCAGGACCTTGGCGATGCCGTCCCCCTTGAGGGTCACCATGCCCTGGTTGGTGATGGCGTGCTGGCGGATGGCGTGGCTCGGCGCGCCCTGCAGGGCCAGGTCGCGAACCTGCTCGTCCACGACCAGGAGTTCGTAGATCCCGACGCGCCCCGCGTACCCTTCGGTGCAATGGGCGCACCCGTCGCCCGTGTAGAACTGCACGTTCTCCGCGTCCTCCAGGTGCAGGCCCGCGATGGCGAGGGCCTCCGGGGGCGGACTGTACGGCCGCTTGCAGTGGATGCAGATCTTGCGGACCAGACGCTGGGCCAGGACGCCCGAGAGCGCGGAAGAGACGAGGTAGGGTTCGACCCCCATCTCCACCAACCGTGGGATCGCGCCGGCGGCGTCGTTGGTGTGAAGCGTGCTGAGCACGAGGTGGCCCGTAAGGGCGGCCTCAGTGGCGATGACGGCCGTCTCCCGGTCGCGGATCTCACCCACCATGATGATGTCCGGGTCTTGCCGAAGGGCCTCACGGAGGATCGCGCTGAAGGTCATACCGGCCTGCACGTTCACGGCGCACTGGGTGAGCCCGCCCATCTCGTACTCGACCGGGTCCTCGGCGGTGATCGTGTTCTTGTCCGAGGTGTTGATGCGCGAGAGGGCGGCGTAGAGGGTCGTGGACTTCCCGCTTCCCGTCGGGCCGGTGGTCAGCACGATGCCGTGCGGCCGGAGGATGAGCTTCTCGAACTGCTCCTGGACCTGCGAGCTGAAACCGAGCTTGCCCAGGTCGGTGGCCACCGACGTCTTGTCCAGGACGCGCATGACGACTTTCTCCCCGTGCTGCGAGGGAAGGGTCGAGACGCGGAAGTCGTACGGGCGGCCGTTGAACCGCATGCTGATGCGACCGCCCTGGGGCGCCAGCTTCTGGTCGATCTTCATCCCGGCGATGACCTTGATGCGGCTCACGGTCGGCAGCTGGGCGCTCTTGGGGATCTGCATGGCGTCGCGCAGCATCCCGTCGATGCGATAGCGGACGCGGACATGCTTCTCCTCGGGCTGGATGTGGATGTCGCTGGCTCGCTGCTGAACGGCCTTGGTGATGAGCACCCGCACCAGCTTCACGACCGGCGGGTCGGCGGAAGCGGCTTCGCTCTCATCAAAGCCCTGTTCCTCGGGGGCCTCCTCCGCCTCGACGACGCTGGGGTCGTCGAACTGGTTGAGCAGTCCCTCCAGCTCCCCGGCCACGCGCAGCCGCACGTTGCTGAGCTGGTTGATCGAGCTCAGGATGTCCGCCGGCAGCGCGATCACCGGGTCGATCCGGTACTTGAACTGGGTCGCCACCCGCATCGCGTCGATCGCGCGGATGTCGTTCGGATCGGCCATCGCGACCTGGAGCGAACCGTTGTTCTGCGCGATGGCCACGCACGTGAAGGTCCGCATCACGTCTTCGGGGATGGCGTGGGCCGCGTCGGTGTCGATCTCCAGCTCCGTGAGGTCGACGAAGGGCACGTTCCACTGCAGGCCGCGGCAGATGGCGGCCTCGCGCTCCGAGATCATCCCCATGTTGACCAGAATCTGGCCGATGAACTCCCCCGTCTCCTTGGCGACGCGTAGCGCGTCCTCCAGCTGGGCTTCGGTGAGGGAGGTGTTGTCTACCAGGATCTGGCCGATCAGCCTCTGGTCCACCGGCGGGCCTCCGTGACAAGCGAAAGGGGCGGCGGGTCTGCAACCCGCCGCCCCTCTCTCGGAGCGCGCAGTCAGTCGGGCCGCGGCTACCTCCCCATCTCCTCCACCGCCGCGCCGGCCGGCTGTCGGTCGGGCTGCATCAACTTGACTTCGGCGAAGACCACGACTTCCGACTTGCGCTTCTGCGTCTGGCGCTTCTTGAACAGCTCCCCGAACAGCGGGAGGTCCTTCAGGAACGGTATACCACTGAGTGACCGGATCTCCTCATCCCGCAACAGCCCGCCGATGGCCACCACATCCCCGTCGCGACAGCGCATGATCGTCTGGGCTTCGCGGGTGGCGATGATCGGGTAACCGGCCGGCGAGAAGCCCGAGAAGCTGCGGACCCTCGGCGAGATGTAGATGTTGATGTTGCCCTGGGCGTCCACCGTCGGCGCGAACTTGAGGCCCAGGCCGATCTCCTCGAACTCCACGCTGCGCGTCACCGTCCCGTCGGCCGCCACGGAGGTCTCGTACGGGATGATGTCGCCGACCAGGAAGTTGGCCGTCTTGCCCTGCAGCGCGATCAGGGTCGTGCGCGACAGGATCGTGGTGTCCGTGTTCTTCTCCAGGGCATCGAAGGAGGAGGCGAAGGCTCCGGCGCCCGTCGCGTTCAGCGGCGCACGGATGAACTTGCCGAAGCTGTAGCCGTCGCCGGCGGTCGATTCCTCCGAGATGATGAGCCCCGGCAGTTCCCATTGGAACCCTACGTTCTTGTCGCGGTCGACGCGGACATCCGTGATGGTTGCGGTGATCTCGACCTGCGGCGGCGGCGCATCGACTTCCGCCACCAGCCGCTCGACATCGGCCATCAGGCTCTCGGGGCCGCGTACCAGGACCCGTCCCGCCGGCACCAGGCCGCCCACCATGTCGGTTTCCTTGGCGTCCTGCAGCTGCTTCTCAGTGCTGACGGGCACCGCCTGGACTTGCTCGCCATAGACGGTCGTGATGACCTCGGCGACCTCTTTGGGGCCCACGTATGAGACGAGCAGGGTGCGGGAGACGAGATCGCTGGGCGGCAGGTCCTCGATCGCGGGCCGCTCCACGTCGATGGTCGCCAGCAGACCCTCGGCGCGGTCGACGTCGACGGTCTTTCCGTAGAGGCCGATGACACCCACCCGGGGCGCCTCGGGGCCGGGCACGCGGAAGTCGACATCGGTGACGAGGTCCTCCAGCGCGGCGGCGGCTTCCTCAGCCGTCAGGTGCTCGAGTTGCACCCAGCGTGTCGTGTCGGCCGGCGGCACATCCAGCTCGGACGCCATCTGTTGCAGCCGCTCGGCGGTCTCCTGATCCGGTACATTGCTGAATACCACAGACCGTGTGTCTTCGAATATCCTAATTGTAACGCCGGTGCCGTCGATCGAGTCCTGCATCTCGTGCGCGATGCGCTCCGGCGTGGTCGCCTGCGGCTTGTAGACCACCTGCAGGGGCAACTTGCCCTCGCCGGTGGGCTTGAAGCGCGCGACTTCCTCGACCGTGCCCACGATGTAGTTCCGATCCCCGATGAGGGCGTAGTCGAGCTCGTTCAGCTTCACCACCACATCCAGGGCCTCCGTGACGGTGACGTTCGTGAGATGGAGCGACATCGTGCCGGACACGGCGTTGGTGGCGACGATGTTGCGCTCGGCGTACTTCGCGAGAGCCGTGAGGATCTCGACGACGGGCGCGTCCTGGAAGTCGAGGTTGACGAGGGTCTCCCCCGTGGGCTGCGGAGGCGTGGGCGGCGTCTGCGGGGCAGACGCCTCAGGCACGACCTCGCACACGACGGTGCTGGGCGAGGCGCCTGCTCGCACGACGCAGGTCTCCCCCTCGCCGGTCGGGATGGAGACCGCGACGCCGTCGGCGGACTCCTCGATGGTCACGTAACCCTCGAGGGTGGGACGCAGGGCGATCGAGCGCTCGCAGCTGGCGTCGAGCCCCGCTCCGGGCAGCCGGAGGACGTACCCGCCCGCCTCGGCCTTCGCGAGCTCGTATTGCATGGGCTGGGAGCAGTCAAGGGCCACGATCAGCGGCCGCAACTCCACCAGCCGCAGCCGCCGCACCACCGGCCGGGCATCTCGGGGCTGCGGACGCGCCGCCAGGGCCCCGGTGGGCAGCTCGGTCAGGGCGTTCGTCAGCAGGAGGGGCGCCTCCGGGGTGCGGGCGTCGGGGCTGCCGACCATCGGCGGCAGCGCGAGCCCGGTGAGGGCCTGGAAGACCTTCACCACGCGCGCGGCCGGCCCGCCTCCCCCGGCGGGAGTGATCGGCCCGTTGGCGGGCGGTTTGCCGGAAACTGCGGCCGGCGCCCGCTCCGGCTCCAGGAGCAGCCGGACCACCAGGCCGCGCCCATCGGCGAAGCGCTCGACCGCCGGCGGCTCGCCGCGGGGCGAAGCGGCCTCGAGACGCACTCCCGGCCGGTGTCCGTCCGTCTGCACCAGGGAGATGGCGTCGCGCAGCCCAGGGGCGCGGTCCAGGGCGCTCGTCGCCGCCGGGGCCAGCACCGCCCCCGCGAACTCCGCGACGAGGCGGCCGTCGGCGGGCCGATCCAGCCGGACCGCCAGCGGCTCGGTGACGCCGATGTGGACCACCGCGCAGCCCGTATGGGTCGCGATACCCACTGATTCGACCGCCACACGCGGCGGCGGGGCCGGGGCGGAGCCCGCCGGTCCGACGGCGAGCAGCGGGACTCCGACGATCAAGGCCAAAAGCAGCCATGGAAGGTGCCGGGCTTGCATCGTGGTTTCCTCCCGAGTGCGAAGATGCTGCGTTGTCTGCGAGCGATGTAGAGTGCGTTGATTGCGGGTACTGGTTCGTCGAATCTGCTGCGTCCGGCGCCTTCAGGGCCGCCCGCTACTCCGGTGCGGGCGATGGGTTGTCCACCGAGGCCTCCGGCGTCGCCGGGGCCGCTTCGGGCTTGGGCTGCTCAGCGGGAACCGGTCGGCGCGCCCGCACGGACACCTCTCGCGATCCCCCGCGGTTCCCGATCTTCACGGCGCCCGAGGTGATCGATTCGATCCGCGCTCCGCTGCCGGCGACGGTGTCGCCAGGCTTCACGTACTGACCGCGCGCCGCGTTGCCCGGGTGCACAACCGCCAGCGAGCCCCGGTTGCCCGAGATCGTGCCCAGAACGGTGACTGGGGGCGAGGCCTGGGCGCGGCCGCCGCGGCGGGCCAGCGGGTAAGTCACGGTCATCGAGGGCGGCAGCGTGTGCGGCACCGGTCGCGGCGCCGCGGCGGCCGGCACGGCCGCCGGCGGTGCGCCGCCGACGGTTGGACTGGGGAAGCCGGGCTGAGCCCCGCCGGGTGTGGGCATCGGCGGCGGCAGCGGCGGCGGCTCAGACGTCGTCGGTGGCGGAGTCGACGCTCCGCCCGGGGCCGTGGGAGGCGGCGTGGCCGTCGTGGCGGCCGGCGGCGCGTTCAGCTCGGCCATCGGGTCCCGGCCCGGAGCGCGCAGCGCGTCGAGGTTCGTTGTGGGAGCCTCGGCGGGACGGCCCGGCGCAGGCGCGGTCCCCGGCGGTGCTCCGCCGCCGGGTGTCGTGGGGGCGGCCGCGGTAGGCGCCGCACCGCCGCCGGGCGGCGGTGGCGGCTGCTTCGCGGCGACCGGCGTCTTCGCCTTGGGCGGCCCGCCCACCCAACCCATCCGGTTGGCGGTGTCCCACCCGAAATACGCCAGCAGCGCCACGCCGACCACGGCCAGCGGGACCTGGGCCTGCTTGGGGATGAGGCTCTTGGACTTCTTGGATGGCGCTTCCATCACACGTTTCTCCCCACGGGATGCGCCTGGCGGTCCGGCGCTGCAGACGCATTCGGCGTGCGCGGGTGGGTGGCCTGCTCCCGAACCCCGCTCTCACCCGCTCCGCGATCTACAGCACTCGCAACGTCACCTGACCCGGGAAGCCCGACCGCGGCTCCAGGATGTAGGCCTTGCACCCGAGCTTGACCGTGGCCGCCGCCCCGCCCCCGGGGCGCTGCTCCCGCGTGCCGGACTTCTCGATCGCGATGTTCTCCACCGAGATGATCTTGCCCAGCTTGCCCAGATGCCGGATGAACTCGAACGCCCCGATGTACGTCCCATCCAGTCGGACCTCGATGTCCATCTCACTGTAGCCCTGGCCGCTGTCCAGGGGCGGTGCCGCTGCACCGGCTCCGGCGTCACCTGCGGCCCCGGCCTCCCCGGTAGCCGGGGCGCCACCCTCCGCGGGGGCTGCCGCGTCGGTTGCCCCCTCGGCCGGCGCTGCGCCCGTGTTGGCCCGCAACCCCCGCCGGATCTCCCCCTGCCGCAGCTCGACCAGGTCGCTGCCGGTCATCACCGCGCCGCTCTGGATCTGTTTGATGAGGGTCGGCATGTACTCCCGTTCCGGCAGCGCGCGCTCGATCTCGCTCAGCTCCGAGGCCAGTCCCTGGTTCTGCGCGGCCAGCTTCGCCGAGTCGATGCCCTCGACGGCGGCCTTCACCTCCGCGAGCTGCTGCTCCGCGACGGTCCGCTGGGTGTGCAGGGCGTAGTACCGCTTCAGATGGACGATCACCGAGCCTGCCAGGAACAGCAGGCACAGCGCCGCCGCCCCGCCGAACACCAGGAAGCGCTTGTTCCGCATGGCCGCGATCATGGCGTCGGTTGCTCCTTCTTCAGCAGTGCCTGGACGTCGAACTCCATCACCTCGACGTTGTTCACGCCCTTCCGCTGCCGGACCGATTCCAGATACACATCGCCGAAGGACGGAGCGATGCTGAGGTTATGGATGAACTGACTCACGAGCTCGCTGGACTTGGCCTCGCCGGTGATGGTGAAGCCCTCGTACTTGGGCGGCGTCTTGGCCGCCGCGGCGGAGGTGTCCTTGACCTTCGGCTGCAGCGTATCGGACGAGCGCAGCGTCATGATCGAGACCCCCGGCGGGGCGGCATCCGCGACCTGCGTGATGGCGTTACACCACTTCGCCTCGCTGTCCCGCGCGCCCCGCAGCAGGTCCACCAGCGGCTTCTTGCTGTCGATCTGCGCGGTCAGCAGGTCAATCTCGGTCTTGCGCGCCTGGAGCTGCGCCGACTGCGCCTTCACGGTGTCGAGGCTGCTCCGCAGGTTCCGCAGCCGCGTCTGCTGGACGGTGATCGCCCCCATCGTCAGGACAAACGCCGCCACGGCCGCAAAGAACGCCACCCGCCCCGCCGTCTCCCCGACCCGGCGCAGGCGCTCCCGTTCGCTGATGAGGTTGACGTTGATCAAGGCGGCCCTCCGTAGCTGCAGTTACGAGTTCCAGGTTCCAGGTGACAAGTAGCAGACGTCATGGCCCGGGGACTGCTGCTGTAACCTGTAACCTGTAACCTGCCGTCCTACGCCGGCGTAACCGGGAGCGGTTGCCCCTCGGCCAGGCCGACCACCGGGTACGCGCCGCTTTGCAGCGATTCCCGCAGCGCCAACCCGACCACGACCGACAGGTACGGCGACATGTCTGCCAGGAAGCTCGGGTCGTAGTCCGGCGCCGTGAGGCGCGTGTCGCGGAACACGTCGAACACCCGCACCGGCGTCCGCAGCCGAGCCTGCAGGTACTCGGCCAGACGCGGCAGCCGGGACACGCCTCCGCTGAGCAACACCTCGTCCGCCCCGCCTTCCCCGCCGGCCATCTGGAAGGTGGAAGCGAGGAAGTTCAG
>Ga0233425_10006185_pt1 | contig 18042 bp, 17 predicted proteins | sample Watercolumn_Towu_2_FD_181712 | JGI IMG/M metagenome (GOLD analysis project Ga0233425, IMG submission 181712) | Freshwater microbial communities from Lake Towuti, South Sulawesi, Indonesia - Watercolumn_Towuti2014_140_MG | ecosystem: Environmental > Aquatic > Freshwater > Lake | place... | reverse complement strand
TTTTCGGCTGCGACATCTGCCAGCAAGCCTGCCCCTGGAATCGATTCTCTGCCCCGGCCGACCCTGCCTTCAAGCCGAAAATCCCGCTTCCAGTCTTAACCTCAGACCTGACTCTGACACCCGTTGAGTTTAATCAGCGCTTCAAGCGCAGCCCGCTCAAACGCGCAAAACGGCGCGGATATGCGCGCAACCTGGCTGTTGCCATGGGAAACAGCGGAGACGAAACTCATATCCCCGTTTTGGAGCAAGCCCTGCAGAGTGATGAACCGCTTGTAAGAGAACATGCCGCATGGGCAATACAAAAAGTGAGAAACAAAAAATGAAAAGACTGTTGATTGCCACCAACAACAAAGGCAAAGTAATTGAACTTCAAGACCTGCTGGAAGATTTGGATGTTGAACTTGTCACACCGGCCGATATCAACTTGAATATCAACGTGGAAGAAGACGGCAAAAACTATGCCGAGAACGCTGCCAAAAAAGCAGTTGCCTTCGCCCTCGCCAGCGGACTTATTTCCCTCGCCGATGACTCCGGTCTCGAAGTGGATGCCCTCGACGGCGCGCCGGGGTTGTACTCTGCCAGATATAGCCCCTCTCTTACTCTCCCTCCAAATTCAAGGAATTTGGAGGGAGTTGGAGGGGGGTGGAAAGATGCCGACCGCCGCGCTTACATGCTTGAGAATCTCAAAGGCAAACCACGCCCGTGGACGGCGCACTTTTGCGCCACAATTGCAATTGCAGCGCCCGGCGAAGAGGTTCAAATTGCAGAGGGAAAATGCTGCGGCGAGATCATTCCCGAAGAGCGCGGAAATAACGGCTTTGGGTATGATCCCATCTTTTTATTTCCCGAACTAAACCAGACCATGGCTGAACTTGGCATGGACGAGAAAAACCGCCTCAGCCATCGGGCAAAGGCGGTGATGAATGCAATTCCAATCTTGCAGAAAATCTTCGGGCTATGAACCATCTGCCGGCGCCGATTCTGCGTCTTGAACAGGATCAGTTTTCCCGTCAGGAGCGACGCGCTCTTTTTTCTTTCGCGCGCGCGGCGGAAGGCTGTCAATGAACTGCTTCAACAGATCCGCTGCCGCATCCGGCTGTTCGGCCATGACCATGTGACCGGCATTCTCCACCACATGCAGCCGCGAATTTGCAATTTGATTGTGCAGGAATTCAGAATATTTCAGCGGGGTCATTTTGTCTTCGGCGCCGCATACGATCATGGTTGGAGTCTTGATCTGCCCGAGTTGGCTCGCCGCATCAAACTCATTGCAGGCCAGAAAATCGCCGAGCATGACGGGCGGACGGATTTCCATCATCTGTGCCTTTGAAAGTTGCAGCAGGCTTTGCGGGGCGCTGGCGCTAAAACAATTTTCGTTGACCATATCCACAGCAGACTCAAAAGTGCCTGGGTTGCCCACCGTTTCCAGAATGGATTGCGCCACGCGCAGTTTTGCGCCGGAGCCAAACAGCGCCAGCCCGTGAAATTTTTTTGGATGTTTCAATACCAGATGAAGCGAGACCGCGCCGCCCATTGAAATTCCCGCCAGCACCGCCGCGCGGATCTTTAATTCCTGCATGAAGGCGAGGATGTCTTCGGCGTATTCGAGGATGGAATGTCTGCCCGCGCCCTCAGACTTTCCGTGCCCGGGCAGGTCTGGCGCGTAAATTCTTTCGCCGGTCAGGCGGCGGATCTGCGGCGGCCAGGATAAATGATTGCCGCCCGCGCCGTGGATGAGAATCACTGGCGGGCGTTTTTTATCGCGCTCTTCCGCCTCGTGGGAAAAGTAATACACTCCAGCAGCAATGGGCATTTTTTATTCTGCGCGCCCGTGGTGCAGGCGGTCGGCGGCTTCTTCGGTGAGGGGAATGTAAACCTGCACCTTCGTCCCCCTGCCTTTGGCTGAATCAATATGCAGCAGGCCGTTGACAAGTTCTGTGCGTTCACGCAAATTGACCATGCCCAGGCTGCTGTGCGCGCGCTTGTCGTAGGCCTGCGACATGGCTTTTACATCGAAGCCCACGCCGTTATCGGTCACTTCGAGCAGGGCGATGCCCGCTTCCATTTGCCGCAGACCCACGGTAATGCTTTCGGCGGCGGCGTGTTTGCGGGCGTTGTTCACGGCTTCTTCGATGATGTAAAAGATCACGCCCTGTTTGCCCATTTCAAGGTGGGCGGCGACCCGTTCTTCAATGTTGACAACCACTTTCTGGTTGTAGGTTTCCTTCATCTTGTCGGCCATGGCCTGCACCGCCGCCGTCAGCCCCTGAGATTCAAGGATGAGCGGACGCAGGGTGAAGAGCATGTGACGGATCTCTTTGGTGGTGCGGTGCGCCAGTTCCTCAAGTTTGGAGAGTTCATCGCCGGCGGCCTTGATGTCCTTTGCCATCATGCGCTTGGTGATGTTCAGCCGCATCGCGATCGCCGCTACAGACTGGGTGGGCCCGTCGTGCAGGTCGCGCGCCAGTTTCTTGCGCGCTTCTTCATGCACTTCCACCATGCGCTCCTTTTCTTCCACCAGGTCCTGGTACAGGCGCGCGTTTTGAATGGCGATCACCGACTGCCTGCCAATGATGTCAAGCAGGTTGGTGCGTTCCGAATTGAAATAGTCCGGGTTGGGGTGGGCGAACAATAATACGCCGTAGACGTTGAATCCGCTGCGCAACGGAAAACAGTATCCGCTGGTGCAGGTTCTGAGCGCGATCACGCGCCCGAGTTCCGGGTCATAGCCGATATCCTTCAGGGTGACCGGCTCGCCTTCATCCAGCGCTTTTTTGAGCACGCCCTCAGCCGCGTCGAAGGTGACGCGCATGTCGGCGCTGGTCAGCCTCCGCGCAGAGCCGATCCGCAGTTTTCCGCCGCTGAACAGCATTACCACGCTCACCAGCGGGTCAACGAGCAGTTGTTCGGGGTCGGGGTGCAGGGCGGTGGCGCCCATATCCAGCGCAGATTCAAGCACGCGGCGGTAACTCAAGGTGGATGAAATGGCCGAGGTCAGTTCGTAGATGGCGCGCATACGCTCGGCTTGAATGGCGCGCTTCTTCTCCTCCGAATCCAGGAACTTCGAACGGTTTTCGCGGACGCGTAAGATCATGCGTTTGCCGAGGAAGCCGAACGCCAGACCCAGCCCGAGCAGCGAAGCGGATACGGTCAGGATGAGCGAGGGAGTTTCATCGGCTTGAATCCCCGTGTAAACCGCCAGAATGGAAAATATGGCGGCGGTGGTCAGCGCGCCGGACAATTCATAATAAATCGAACCCGTGAGTATTGGCAGCAGGCCGATCCAAAATGCGGGGCCGTGCAGTCCGCCCTGTACCCAGAAAAAAATTCCAGAGAGGACAACATCTGCCAGTGTGCTGATGCGGCGGTGCCAGCCCATGCGCATGTTCAAACTGGCGAAGGAGGTCATGATGAGATTCCAGACCACGATCAATCCCAGCGGCCAGGCGGCGGAAATGCTTAATTTCTGCCCAAGCCCAAGCGACACGATCAGCCCGACCAGCACGATCCAGCGCAGGGATATGGCAAACCAATCTGCCATGTAGGGGGTTTCGAATTTACGCATCATCCGTCTCAATCATAACGAATACCATTTTCAGCGGCAACCTGCCCGGCTTACAACCAGATTACACCTTTACTCGGCGTACCCCATGCGCGCCAGATACCCGTCCAGTTTTTTCCTGAGGACCGCCTTCTGTTCCTCATTATAGGCATCGCGGAAGCGGCCGATCTTTCCCTTGTAGAAATGAAGTCCCTGCTGGTTGTCTGCGGCGCCGGGACGATAGCCCTCGATCACCTTGCGGACCTCGGGGCTGGTCCGGTCTAATTTGAGATAGTCTGCCAGTTTGGCTGATTCCTCGTCATAGTTCGTCAGCAGGTCTTCGTAGCGGGCGACGAGCACGTTCTTTTCGCTGATCCACTTCTCCCAAATACGGACGTACTCCATCATAAAGTCCACGCTTTTTTCAAAGTCGGAAAGATGCGAAAAGGCGTTGGGACGGCCCTTTGTCAATGCGCGCTGGCCGAAATCATAGGCCGAGAGCATGGCGTCGCGCGGGTCACGGTAAATGTAGGTGACGCGCAGCAGGCGCAAAGTCGAGAGCAGGCGCGAGGTGTTCGTCGGCCCGGCGTGCGCCTTGATGACGAAGGTCTGCATCAGCCCCGGCAGCGCGGTCATCGCCAGCCTGCGGGCTGAGAGCACGCCGATGTTGCAATTCACCTCGGTCAGAATATTTTGCAGGCGGTAGCGTTTGCGGATGTCGCGCGCGTCGGCACAGCCTGTGGTTTTCATCAGGTCGTGAATAAGGTTATAGTGCCAGCCCGAACCTGCGCGCGGCATCCCAACAGAGAGAACGATCATTTTGTTTCCTTGTACGTTGAAGTGGAAGACAGCCCCGCCAGTATGCCCGGAACGAGCCAGATGTTTGGCGTTGTGAGTGAATCCTGGGTGAAATTATAAAATGTGATTGCCAGCCATGTAAATACCCCGGCAGCTGCGGCGAAGCGCGCCCATGTCTCATTGCGGCGCAGCAGGCTGAGCATGTCGCCAAGTATGTAAAGTTGAAATGCAATGAAAAGGATAAGGCCGGTCAGCCCGGTCTCTGCCAGCAGGCGCGCGTACAGGTTCTTCGGGTTGGGGTACAGGCGGCTTTGCGGGTTCAATTGTTTGGCGATCTCCGGCACAGTGGTCAACGACCAATCCGGCAGGTTTTGATAAATATAAAAGCCGCTCGCGCCGAGGCCGGCCCCGGTCAACGGGTGTTCTTCGAAGGCGGCCAATGCCGCGCTGGAGTATGCGCCGCGCGCGCCGGCGTTGATGTCAATGATGTATTCACTTAAAGTTTGCGCGTCTGTTTCCCATAAGCGGCGGAAGAAATTTTTCTGAGAAAGGAAAAGAAACGCGCCCGCCGCCGCGCCGACAATTGCGGCGACGATGCCAAGGCGAAATAAAATATCCAGCAACCGCCCGCGGAAGCCGCCGATGAACCAGTTCCATGAAGCGCGCAGTACGTCGCGGCCGAAGAATACAAACGTCAGCCCCATTGCCGCGATGACTGTCAACAGGCCGCCGCGCGAGTAGGTGGCCAAAACCGTCAGCAGGGATAATGCCAGCAGGACAGGTTCCAGCCACTTCAGGCGCGTGACGCGGAAATTCGTCAGGATGGACGCAAACAAAAACGGAATGAATATTGTCGCGAATTGTCCCGCAAGCCAGGCGGGTTCATACGCCAGCCCGGAGATGCGGTTGGTGCGCACGAGTTCGCGCATCGAAAACGCAAGCTGCCAGTGCGTGACCATTTCTTTTTTCAGCAGGCCGGTATAAAACGTGACCGCCTGCAAGCCGCTCCAGGCCAGGTCGAGGCACAGCCCCGCGAACAGCCAGCGGATTGTAAAATACAGGTCGTCTCCATCTTTGTTCATCCACACGGCGCTGATGAAGAATGCCAGTCCGATGAAGAGTGTTACCAGCGCGCGGATGGCCCGGCCGGAATACGTCTGCCCGCGCAATGGAATCGGATCGATCACCGCCCCGAAACTGGTCGCTGCGACCATGAACAGAATCAACACCCCCAGCGGAATCAACGCGCCGGCCCAGTTGAGTTTTATTTTTCGGCGCCGCCATTGAATCAACAAAAGCGGCAGGAGCAGCGCCAGCGGATACATGGCCAGCGGCCGGACAAGTGTGCCTTCGCCCAGAAATGGGAACCAGCGAAAACTTGTCACCGGTACGGCAAGCAATGCCGCGCCCCACAGGATGCGGGGAAGTTTACCGGCTATGCTTTCATAACGCGCAGATATTTTCATTGACTTTTTGGCTTGACAATTAACAGGGCAAAAACTGCCAGCGTGAGGAATCCGATGGAACCGGCAAGCAGGTACGTGCTGAGAGGTATGCGGCGCTCCACCGGCAAACCGCCAGATTGGGTGACTTCGATTCTGATGAACTCATTGAGAATTTTTGCGTCAATATCCGCCTGCGCGCGGATGAAAAAAGTTTCCGCCCAGGCAGAAGCGATTGCGGCGGCGGTCTGCGAGTCGGCATCGTCTGCGTAGAAATGCCAGCCGGCTTCGGCAGGCTGGCTAAGCTGTAATTTTCCGCCGCGCAATTCATCCAGCGGAATGGCGAACTCGGTGGAAATCTGGTTCATCACATCGTCCGACCAGGCGATCTCGACCAGTTTGCGCGATTCGCGTTCGAGATAATAAAACTGCTGCCGGTCGGTGTCCTGCGGCCAGGCTTCTTCCAGGTTGAAATCCACATTGACAGTGGCGCGGGCGCGAAATGCGGGCGGCGCGATGAAGTAAATCACTGCTCCGATCAGGGCGCCGGCCAGCGCGCCCAGAATCCAAAAGCGCCACGCTTTGAGCAAATGGATGAGGTCATCGAGGGAGGGGGGAGTGAGAATATATTTCATGGGGAAGGATGATGGTTGTAAAACTGGTTTACCTGTTTTTTTTTGATGCGCCATTTCCACAGCGGGCCAATGAGCTTCCTTAGAAAGTATTTTGCCACAAGTATTGAAAAAAAACTTCCACCGTCGCGATAATGTACGCGCAGCATTTCAGGCCAGCAGCGGTCATCGGCGGAGGTGGTCTTGCCTGAAGTGTGAATGCGGAAATTCGCCCAGGTTTGCCCCGCCAGATATTTGATCGGCGCGCGCGCGGCAATGCGCGTCCACAGGTCGTAGTCCATTGCAAAATAAAAAGACGGGTCGAGCGGACCAAGTTCCTTCCAATATTTGGCGCGGAAGAACATTGTCTGCTGCGGGATGTGAACGTACCCTTCGCGCAGGCGGCGATAATCTGTTTGCGCTGAGTTGAATTTACCGATCATGTCACCGCGCTCATTGATGAAGTCGCAGTCGGCATACACCATCGCAACTTCCGGATTCTCAACCAGAAACTTTACCGCCGCACTGACCGCGCCGGGATTGTAGGTATCGTCTGAATTGAGCCAGGCGAGGATATCTCCGCCGGCGCGGTTGAAACCCTTGTTGATCGCATCGGTCTGACCCTTGTCCTGCTCGCTGACCCACCAGGCGAGTCTGCCCTCGTGCTTTTGAATCACGTCCACGCTGCCGTCTGTTGAGCCGCCGTCCACGATGATGTACTCAATGCGCGGATAGTCCTGCCCAAGCACGGATTGGATCGCGGCCTCAAGATATTGAGCCTGATTGAAAGACGGGGTGATGATGGAGACGAGAGGGAGTTCGGTCATTAGCGATTGGCAGTCAGGAAGAGATTACCATTCATTGTCGGAGTAGAAGAGATGGGAGACGTCTTCGGTCAACTGGCGGATGCGTGAAATCTCATCCGTGCTGAGGCGCTTTTTCCAGTTATCCAGGTTGGCGCGGCTGTCGAGTTTTACCGAATGAACTTTTTTCTGCGACAACTCTGCCGGGTTCTCTGAACTGCTGGAGTTGAGGATTGTATCGCGGACTTTGTCGTTGAAAGTTAATCCGAGCGACTCATACAACGATTTATACCCCGCGACCGGGTCGCGGGAAAGGTCTTCGTGGCGCACAATTTTGGAGTGCGGGAACAACTGTCGGGCACCGCCCTGAGTGCTTCGCAATCGAAGGGTGGAGTGAACCGCGCGGTAGATCATCCGCCAGAGCAGTGCGGCCTGGCCGACGATGTCATCCGCTTGAATTTTTTCCATATCTGCGCGGTCTGCTTCAAGATGGTCGCGCATGAGCGCCGGCTGTTTGAGCAGGTCTTGAAAATCAAAGGGCCAGTTGAGTCGTTTGAGGCTGCTGGCAAACCCGGCCGGGTGGCGGATAGTGATGACGACCCGGCAGTTTAATGTCTGCGCGAACCAGGGCGCGGAAAAAACAGCGAAGGGGTCTTTCAGTAACGGGCGCTGGTTGCGGAGTTTTCCGTTGATGAATATGGACAAATCGCGTCCCATGCGCAGGAGGTCTTTGCGCGAACGCAGCGATGCTGCCTCGGAAAAAAAATGGTAACGAAATTTGATGAGTTCCTGAAACGCAGGAAGGTATTCGCTTTCGTTTTCCTGCGTGATGTACGTGTACCAGCGTTTGACTTCAGCGCGATACACGCCGCGGCGGTGCAGCACGTTGAGCGGCTCGCTGATGTAGGCCGTCTGCGGGTTGGAGGCCAGCATACGTCCGACCCAGGTCGTGCCGCTGCGATGCGCGCCTGTGACGAGAATGGGGGAGGGTTGTTCCTGAATGAGCTGCATGTTTTTTTGTTACGGCGCCCTGAGTGTGTCCAGTCCGTAGAATTCGGCGGCGCAGCGATTGACCCAGCCCTTGTCTTTGTACTCAACCACTCCGTCAATGTCGTCGATCTGGATCACGACCAGGTCGGTGGCGCCGGCTGCCACAGCCTCGCGGATCTGGGCGTCACGCGCATCCCAGACCTCTGCATGAGCGCGGTATTTTTCGTAAATATTCTCGTAAACTTTTACAGTTGCCCGCAAGGGATAGACAATACCAAGGGCAATCATCAAGAGCGAAGCCGCCCAACGGGTTATGGTTTGCGCGGATTTGAATTGAATATCATGCGCTAAGAAACCAAACATCGCGCCTTCCAGCATCATGGCGGCGGTCAAGATGGAACGGGCCAGAAAGCGCATCCGCGCCACGGGGAAGCCCTGCCCGTACACGCTTGGCGAAAAGCCGGCGGCGATGAGAATCCACATGATGATTGGAGTGGAGAAAATAATTGCCCAAATGATACGCTTCTGAACTTTGGAGGTTTCCGAATCTCCGATCTGCCGATATGACCAGACCAGCAGGGCGGGAATCAATATTGAAACCATACCAGGGACGGGCAGCGCCTTGATCGAATCGGCGATGAACAGATAACTGAACAGGAGCGAGTCTCCCAGGATTTCAACCATCGTGGGAGTCGCATCCCGCGCCAGGCTGGTATTGGCCGGAGAAAAGAACATTGTCATTAATCCCAGGAGCGCGCCTCCAAATGTCCATGCAAGCAGGGGGAGAATTCTTTGTTTAAAAGGCTGTTTTCCCCAGAGCAGGACAGAAAATATGGCCAGGGACAAGGCTGTGACCAGGGTTGTGGCAGGCGGCTCGGAAAACCCGGCAATGATGAATGTAGTAAGAAAAATAAAAGGATATACCGGCCGCGAAATAGCCCGGCTCAATGAAATTCGCGCCTGTTTCATCCAAAAAGCAAACAGGAATGAACCGAATACAAGCGGCGCAAAATGGGTCATCATGGAGGAGCGCCAGTAAATGGTTTGAAAAAGAGCGGGCGCCTGCAAGAGACAAAACGCGCCCAGCGATAGACCCAGAAACCAGTCCATTGGATTCACCCAGCGGATTCCAAGGAGCTTTCGAAATTCATGGACACTCCAAACCAGGCCGGCGGCCCAGAGAAGGATCATGGACGATATTGTAATCTGCATGTTGTTGGGGCCAAGCATTTCGCTGAATCCGACAAACAGAAGGTTGGAATAACGGTTTGCGGCTCTCCAATCTCCCGCGGCATATCGTTCCACCACTGCGCCGACAGGAGACGACCTGTACACACGAACTGCCTCACAGTAATCATCGGCAAGGTAACGGGAATAAATGCCAAGATAAGAATAAAACCCAACGACAGACAACATTGCCGCCGCGCATAGTACAAGGCCGGATTGAAAAAGAATTGCTTTATATTTTTGTGTATCAAATTGCATCCAAAAATCCTTGTTTGGAAACTTTCGAACATGAAATTTAACGGCTGATATCGTAAATGATATAACCATTTTCTTCAGCGAATTTGGGAAACCCGGATAACCTTTCCTGCAGGAGCGGCTGTCTTAGAAACTGGTCAAAATCGGTGACGAGGAAGTAATCCTTGCCGGCGGTGAGTTCGACGAAGGTTTTTTCAAAGTCAAAATTGCCGCCGCGATCCCTGCGATAGTCAATGTCGCCGGCCTGCGGCCAATTCGCGCCGGACTTCCAGCCCCAATAGGCAAGGCGCGAGCCGTAATCCTGCGTCAGGCTGGTGATGGTCTTGTCTCCGATCTTTTGGCCGATCTCCGCCCACATTGCTGCTTCGGGGCGGTAGTCCACCGAATTCATTTGGGCGCGCGTGCCCCAAAGCGACATGAAACCTCCCAAAAGCAGAAGGCAGAAAGCGGCGATACGCGCCCAATGACTTGTTGTGAGTTTGGCAATCTGTGCGAAGAACCAGTCTGCAAGCGGCGCGAGCGATAAGGCCGCAATGGGAATTAACGGCAGGCTGTAATAATCGTGGGTGGAAATGTGATAGTTAAAGACAATGCCAAAGAGGGCGTACCCGGCCCAAAGTCCAAGAATGAAGCGGCGCTTTTCCTTTTCCCAAAAATAAAGTCCAAGCAGGGAGGTCGTCATAGCCGCGCCGCCGAAGACGAGGTTGAGCATCCCGGCCCAGCTGAGATAATAAGACGGGCTGAGGAAAAGGGCTGGGATGAAGCGGCCTTCAAATTGACGGCTGAGATAGCCCGCGACGAATACGCCATAGATGACATAGACCGCGCCCGGCAGGATGCCCAGCCCGGTCATAACGTAAACCTGGGACTGTTTCAGCGCTTCTCGAATTGATCCACGCCCGAGAAGTGTTCCCAGACCGCCGCCGATGATGAAGAACGCTGCGACAAATTTGATGAAGATGGCCAGCCCGCCGAAGAGTCCGGCCAGGATGGCGAAATGCCAATTTTTTAACCCCGACCACTCATAAACCGCCCACAAAAAGACGATGATGAGCATCACCATCAGCGGGTCAGGCTGGAAACTGCGGCTGGCGATGACAGCATACGGCAGAAAAATGTAAAAGGCCGCAGCGGCCAATGCGCCGTCGGCTGACGTTATTTTTCGCGCGAGTAAAAATAAAAAGACCGCGCCGGTCATCCAGAATAGGGATGAGTAGATGCGCGCGACCCAGATTTTTTCACCGGTGAATTGATAGGTAAAGGCTACGATCCGCTCGAACACTTCAGGCTCCACTGAAGCGCGGAATCTCCATTGCTGAATGGCAAACGAGCGCTCTTCGGCCGGCGTGTCTTTGCTGGCCTGGTAATACATGCCACGCGCTTTGAGCGCGGAGAGCATCTGGCGCGCGGAGTGGAAATCCAGCGGCAGGTCGGTCAGGTCGTAGAAACGAATCGCAAAACCGAGGATGAGAATGACGAGCAGGGCCGCAGTCTGTGCGGCGCGTGAATTGAAGAAGGCGGGTTGGTCTTTCATAAGGAGCGAGGCAATTGTAACGTATTCTTGCTGCCGCACAGGCCAGGGCATAGGGGCGGACGGCTGCCTCGACAAACATTGGCGATTCTGCCCACATCACGAATTCCTGCTGATATACTTCCAGTACTCATGAGATCAGTTCAAAATATCGTGAAAAAAAGCTGGGAAAAACTTCTCGTTTTGTGCGGCGCATTGTGTGTCCTGCTGCCTGTGAGTCCGTTGAATTTGCAATTCACCTACAAAGACTCCGGTGTGTTCCTCTATACCGGATGGCGTATTTTGAACGGGGAACTGCCCTACCTGGACATATGGGATCATAAACCGCCGGTCATTTTTTATATCAACGCATTGGGATTGTTCATTACAAGTAATTCGCGCTGGGGCGTCTGGCTGCTCGAACTCTTCTCCCTCTATATTGCAGCATTTATTGGGTTTCAACTTATCAAGAAGGCTTTTGGAATTTTCCCAGCCATGTTCAGCCTGCTCCTCTGGTTGTTGTCCATTGTGCCCATTCTTCAGGGGGGGAACTTTACAACGGAATACACCCTGCCTCTGCAATTTATCGCGCTATGGCTTGTCTTCGATTCCAACAAGCCTGACGGCTGGCGTTTTTTCCTGATTGGCCTGACAGGGGCAATAGCCTTTTTTACCAAACAAACCGCAGCGGGGTTATGGATCGCAATTGTCATTTCCCTGTTTCTTCGGAAATTATCCCCCGGATGGCTGCGGCAACAGTTTCGTGAACTGTCCCTTATTCTCATCGGCGGCCTGTCGGTCTGCGTCATCATTTTAATTTTCTTTGGCGTTCAAGGGGCGCTTCCGCAGTTCTGGAGCGCCGCATTTGAATACAATTTTTTTTATTCAGCGCTTGACGAATATGACATGGCATCCCGTATCAGTTCTGCCGCCCGCGGGCTGCGCCCGCTGACTCGGGCAGGATTGCTTCAGTTTTCAATAATAGGATATGCCATCGCAATCGGATTGATTCTTTTCAACAAAAAATTCACAGATGGATTTCGGTCATTACTATTGGTTGGGTTGATCGATCTTCCAGTTGAATTGGCCTTGATTGGAATTTCCAAAAACACTTTCCCGCATTATTACATGACCCTGCTCCCGGTCCTTGCCCTGTTGACTGGGTTTGCCGCCTGGGTATTTATTTCCTTGATATCAACCTGGAAAATTCCGAACATTGTGAAATACGCTGCCGCAGCGGGCATCATGGCCGTTTTTGCGCAGGGATCGTTTAATACTTACATGGATCAGCTTTACACTTACAGAAAATTCAATAAAAAAGAAACTGTGATTAATTATATAAAAGGTACTACCACGCCCGATGATTATGTCTTGATGTGGGGCGCCGAAACCCTCATAAATTATGAAACACTGCGAAGAAGTCCGTCCCGCTTTTCGTATCAACATCCGCTGCGGCGTGAGGGATATGTGGATGAAGGATTAATTGTCGAATTTTTAGACGATGTGATTCAAAACCGCCCGCGCCTGATAATCAATACGCTTTCTCCCAACCCCATGTATGATTTCCCGATCCATACCCCGGAAATAGATTCAAAGATATCCTATCTACAGTCGCATTACTGCGCTGTGGGAGATGTCGATTCCTGGCCTGTATATGAATATTCGGAAGACTTTTGCGTCCCCTGATTATCCCTGCCGCGCTTCGCGCCTCTTCAAGACAGCCCCTCTCAATTTCCCCAAACCAAGCAAATTCAATACCGCCGAGATAAAAAGATTCATCCGCGCCAGAGCCGTGGGCGGGTGGATGATCAGCGCGCGCATCCATGCGGATAATGCCGCCGCAGCTTGTCCGCCATCGAGCAGGTAACGCGCATCCACGCGGTGGGCTGATGCGCGCGCGCGGCGGCTGACCCCTGCGAGCAGGGGCGCGAGATATTCGTCCTGTTTTACTTTTTCCAGAATGCAAAAAGCCTCGCGTCCAAATTCGGCGGCTTTGGCGCGGTTCTTTGCTTCAGCGTGATACCTCGCCGCGGCCCAGGTTTGATTTGCGTGCAGAATTTTCCCATGCCGGGCGATTTGTATCCACAGGTAGTGATCCAGTAAAAAATGAAACGCGGGGTCTAGCCCGGATGTTTTCCCCAATACCGAACGCCGCATGAACACAGCCGGCTGGCCGATGATTTGGAAGCAGAGCAGGTCTTCCAGAGTCAACTGCCTGTAGTTCAGCGTGTTGAAGGTTTTTCCATGCTCATCCACGGCGAGCATGTTTCCATATACCAGCACAACACCTGGATGTTCCTCGAATATTTTTACCGCGGCAGAAACCGTTCCCGCCAGATAATAATCATCCGAATTCAGCCATGCAATGACATCGCCCGTCGCGCGCGCGAATCCTTTGTTGATTGCGTCTGCCTGGCCGTTATCTTTTTCTGAGGCCCAATAAGCCAGCCTGCTTTCATGCTTCTTGATGATGCCCGCGCTGTTGTCGGTTGATGCGCCGTCAATGACGATATATTCAATGCACGGATGATCCTGATTCAAAACAGATAATATGGCCTGCTCAAGATACGCGGCCTGGTTATATGAGGGGGTGATGATGGAAACAAGTGTCATGGATTTAAATCATATAAAACATACCCCTCGCCTTTAAATGCAATGGGATAAGCATCGAGCAGTTTTTTCAATGAAGGTTGTTTGTCCAGCTGGCCGAACGCAGTCACCAGAAAATAATCCCTCCCAAGAGTCAACTCGTTGAACCGATCAGAAAAATCAACCTTGCCGCTGCGCACCTCGGCCAGTTCCGTGCTGTACGGCCAGAGCGCCACCTTGCGCCAGCCGTAAAACATCAGGCGGAAACCATAATCCTGCGTCAGCCCGATCACTTTTGCATCAGCAGGAAGCGCTTCACCGACCTGCTGCCAGAACGCGGGTTCATGGCGATAACTCTCCGCGGCCAGGACGGAACGCGCCACCCAGGCCTGGAATCCGACCACAGCCACGATCACCGCGATGAAACCCGCGCGTCCGACTCCGCCGCGGCCCGCCGCGCTTTCAAGGAGTGGATTCAACGCTGCGGCCAATCCCAGCGCAACGATGGGAATCAGTTGAATATGATAGTAACTGTGCGTGTACATCTGGAATGGAAGGGTCAGCCCGTACAAAACATATCCCATCCATAAACTGATCAACAACCAGCGCAAGCGCGGAGTTGCAAGGAATGTCCCTGCGATGCTGAGGAAGATCATCGTCAACCCGAATAGTTGGCCGAGAAAGGCCAGCCATTTGGTATAAAAGTCTGTGCTGGAAATAAGTTTGATGAGCGCCACAGTCCAGCTGAAAAAATATTCAGTTGAGCGGCCTTGATTCAAGAGGACATAAAACAGAAGCGCAGGCGCGATCGTCAATGCGGCCATTGCCCAGACCTGCCTTGATCTCCAGAAATCCTTTTTCAGCGTGAACAACACCAGCGCAACAGCAGCAGCGCCGGCGAAGAATGCGATGATGATCTTTACAAAAGCCGCGAAGCCGAGGAAGATTCCCGCAAGGACTGTCCACTTCCAGGTTTGTTCCTCGCTCCAGCGGTACAGAAAATAAATTCCAAGCACAAACGCGGAGGTCATCAACGGGTCCGGCTGGAAGGAGCGGCTTACTTCCACAGAAAACGGCAGGACGAGATAATATGCGAGCCCGATCAGCGCCGCCCAGGGCGAGACTGCGCGGCGCATCAGGTCAAACAGAGCGGCGCCCGCCAAAAGCCAGAAAAAAGTTTCCCAGACGCGGGCCGATGCGATGTTCTCACCACCACTGAAAAGATAGGTCACCGCTACAAGCGACTCGATCACGGGCGGCTCGTATTTCCCTACCGAGTTGGCAAAGGATGATGCGAGGGCGCGCTGTTCGGCTGTGGCGGAGGGCAGAAGGGAGTAATAAATATCGCGCGCCACCAGCGAGTTGCGAAGCTGGCGCGAGGAATGAAAATCCAATGGCGGGTCGGTGATGTCAAGCAGGCGCAGCGCTCCGCCCAATGTGAGGAGAATGATGAAGAGGAGGTACCAGCTTGCGGGTCGGTTTCGATGCGTCATGTCAATCGTCAATCCAAAATCGAAAATCAGAAGAGCGAATTGTAGTCGGTCTTGGGGAAGATGGTCAGTTTGCCGCCGATGGTCGCATCCAAAACTTCGCGGCCTGCTTTGCGGTAGGCGTCGCGCGCCATCACGTACCCGATTTCGGAGGTGGCGAGGTCGGGCAATTGCCAGCGGACTCCCTTGCCAAAATAATTGGGTGAAACATGATTCGGGTCGTCGCCCTGCGAGACAACGGTTTTATTCACCTCGCCCTTCGATGTGAAGTTGTGATCCACGCCGATGAGGATGACCTGCTCGAAGCCCATGTGAAAAGCGAGCTGCAGCGTGACATTGGTGACGGTGGCGCTTTCCCAGACACGCCCGCGCACATCCGGTGAGAAACGGGGGCCGGTGTAGGAGGTGTAAATGAAGGTTGGAAGGTTGGAAGGTTGCAGGTTGGAGGAGAAATGACGGTGCGAGCGCCACGCCAGAAATTTTGGCATGGGCAGCGCGAGAATGTCATCGTGAAATTGTTCGATGACAAGATCGTTGGTGGCTGAATAATAAGTTGTGTGAAAACCAAGTTCGGGGAAGATGACATAGATACGGTTCATCCCGAAGGTGATCTCGTTTTTGAGCTTGCCCAGGTCAGTCTGCTTGAGGCTTGGCCCGTTGCCGATGATGAATCCGCGCCTGCCTTTGTGGATGTCCTTGAGTTCGGCGAGGCGGCGAATGCTTTCGCGCCGCCACGGATGAAGATATGCCGAAGGGAGTTGCGGAATGCGCCGAAGGGAGTCGTAGGTATTGCGCACAAAATTTAATAGCGGAATCGGCAGCATGGATTTGATGGTTTGTTTCATTGAGGGAGAAATTCCTTGCGATGGATAATCAACGCTGCAAGCGTTCCAATGTTCAACAATACAAAAAGCAGGTCAGCCAGCCCGAACTGATCGAAGACCGTCAGCGCGATGTTGAGGCTGAGAACGGTCACCGCGAATCCAAAAAACAGTTTGGTTTTTTTCGTGAGAAAGAGTCCGCAGATAAACATGCACGCCGCATCCCCCGCCATCAAAACAGCATAGAGCATGTAAATCCGCAGGTCTGTGCCCATGAAAGATCGCAGAAAGGATAGAACGCTGAGAATCGCCAAAATCACGGCGGTCAAATAAAACAATGCGCGGGTGAGTTTCATCAATTACTCTGTGCTCAACCTTGCAGTTGCGCCGCCGTCCACGACCAGCGCCTGGCCGGTCATAAAGGACGACTGCTCATTGTCGGCGAGGAAGTAAACGGCATGGGCGATCTCTGCGGGAGTGCCCACCCGCCCGTTGACGGTTTTGCGCGCAAGGTTATCGAGCCGCTCCTGCATGTCGCCGTGGCCGGCATGTCCGCGGCCAAGGCCGGCGCGCAGCATGGGCGTATCCACTGCGCCGGGCAGAATGGCATTGACGCGGATGTTGTCCGGCGCGAACTCGATCGCCATGGCGCGGGTCAGCGCAAGCAGTCCGCCTTTCGATGCGGCGTACGCGGCAATGTTGGCCGAGGTTTGAATTGCATGGACGGAGGAGACGTTTACGATTGCGCCGCCGTTTGTTTTCAACAGCGGATACGCCAGTTTGACAAATAAAAACACCGAGCGCAGGTTGGACGCCATGACAGAGTCCCACTCTTCAACTGTGGTTTCCACCAGCGGCTTTGCCACCTGGACCGCGGCATTGTTGACGAGCGCATCGAGCGCCGGGTGAAAGTCCCGCGCTTCCTGAAAAATTTGCTCAACCGATTCAGGATGCGAAATATCGGCCTTAATGAAACGCCCGTTAACTGGGAAATCATCACCGAAATCGGAACGGTCAACGCCGATCACGCGCCAGCCTTTTTCTGAAAAATAATGGACACAACCGCGGCCAATGCCGCCGCCCGCGCCAGTGATGAGGATTGTTTTTGTCATGGGTTGCAGGTTCCAAGTTCCAGGTTGCAAGTTGAAAGTCAACTGATCACTGATTACTGTCCACTGAATACTGAATCCCCAGCCCTTCCACCAAATTCCTGATCGTATTCCAGTGGATTCGTTCCCAGGCAGTGGGGCTGGAATTGGAATTATGCGGCGCAAGCATGACGTTATCCATCTTCAACAGCGGACTATCCTTGGGCAGCGGCTCGAACTCGAAGACATCCAAAGCCGCGCCTCCAATTTGACCTGAGCTGAGTGCGGCGACAAGGGCATTTTCATCCACGATGGGGCCGCGCGCGGTGTTGATCAGCACGGCGGTGGGTTTCATCTTCGCGAGTGTGTCCGTATTGATGAGATGATGGGAGGTGGGGTTGAGGTCGCAGTTGACAGAGACAAAATCCGAGTCGGCAAGCAGTGATTCAAGATCGGTCATGTGAATACCGGATTCGGAAATGAAAACATGGTCAACATCCACAATATCGGTGCCAAGGACCTTCATGCCGAAGGCACGCGCGCGGCGCGTCACTGCCTTGCCGATATTACCCACGCCGACGACTCCCAAAACGCATTCGCTTAATGTCTTGCCGGGTATCTTCTCCCATTCACCGCGCTTCATCGCGGCGTCCATCCACGGGCCGCGGCGCGCGAAAGCCAGCATGTAGCCGAGGACGGTATCAGCCACCGGGGTGGTGAAGGCGTTCGGCGTTCGGCAGAGTCTGACTTCGAAACGGGAGCAGGCTTCGGCGTCGATAGAATCGACGCCCGTCCCCCATTTCGAGATGACTTTCAAACGCGGAGCACAGGCTTCGATCACGCGCGCCGTGTAGCGGTCATCCCCGCAGACAGCGCC
>Ga0233425_10006184_pt1 | contig 18043 bp, 12 predicted proteins | sample Watercolumn_Towu_2_FD_181712 | JGI IMG/M metagenome (GOLD analysis project Ga0233425, IMG submission 181712) | Freshwater microbial communities from Lake Towuti, South Sulawesi, Indonesia - Watercolumn_Towuti2014_140_MG | ecosystem: Environmental > Aquatic > Freshwater > Lake | place... | reverse complement strand
TTCTACTTTGTCGGATTTCGAGGCATGGTCCCGATGAGCGTGTTCCTCTTCTCCCCTGCAGCCGCGCTGAGCACCGCAGCTTTCAGCAGGAATGGCCCGAAGGGGCGCCGCAGGGAAGCGGCGCGGCGGCAGAGGGCGATGGATCGCCCTTCTGCCGACCCCTGCTGAAAAGCGAGGAGCGCAAGGGCTTTCGCGGCTGGGGGCGGCCTTTTCTTTGGGAACTTTCTTTTGGCCGAGCAAAAGAAAGTTCCTCGGCCGTGGGTCCGAGAACCCACATTCCAATCAGCCATCGCGCAGCGATTCAAGGCCAGATCAGCCTCAGCGCCGCGAGGGAACAGCGGTCTACAAAGTGGAACCGTCTGCCCTTCTACAGGCTCAGGGCGAGCGGTCAACGGTCAAGCCTCGGCGACACGGCATTGCCCGCGGCGTCATTTCCTGCCGCTGCGGGCGGCCGATCCGAATGCCAGACCGAACAGGCTGCCGATGGTGGCGCCCACCAGCACGTCGGTGGGGCGGTGGCAGTTCAAGTAGAGCCGCGACCAGCCGACGCCGACGCCCAGGGCGACGGTGGGAATGGCGACCTGGGGCAGGGCGACCGCCAGGGAGACGCCGGTAGCCAGCGCCGCGGTGGCGTGGCCCGAAGGAAATCCGTGCAGTTTCGAACTCAGGCTCGGCCCGTAGAGTCCGTCGGCCATGCCGGAATTTGGCCGGGCCCGCCCCAGACCGAACCGGAACACATCGGTGAACAGGCCCGCCAGGCAGGCCGCCAGCAGGCAGGCGATCCCGGCCCGCACCAGCCGGCGCCGATTCAGCAGCCGGCCGCCGAGCCACAGGCTGGCGGCGATGCTCAGGGTGCCGGGATAGACGTCGCCCCAAGCGCTGAGGGTCTTGGCCAAGGGTTTCAGGGCGGTCGGTTCGACCCGCTGCAGCGCCGCCAGCCACTCCATTTCATGGGGCAGGATGGCCAGCGCGGTCGCCGCAACGGTTATGGCGATGGCCGCGACGGTGCGCCAACGCCTGCGGGTGTGGTCTCCGGCGATGACGATCAGTTCGCGCTCGGTGCGGCCGAGGTGGGGAAGGATGGAACCAATTCGACCGCTGATTTGGGCGGCTACGGTGTGCATGGCGGTTTTCCGGCTGGGAGCGGCTCGTTGCGGGCCACACGCGGTGGGCGGCGCGGAGTTTAGCGAGCCGGCAATGACAGTTTGACGAAGATTTCATCACCGAACGATGTCACGAAGGCGCAATCTGGGACTGTGATGATGCAGCCGCTCGTCCCCGTTGCCGGACCACGGAACGGTGGGACGGCTTGGCGACATCGCCGTCCCACCGGCGGCGATGTCTGCGGCTTCGCTCCGTCACCGGTACCGATGAATACCCGATCCGCAGAACATTCCAAACCCTGGCTTGCCGCCGCCGGGAGCGTTGCGTCCAGTGGGACCGGCAAGCCGCTTTTGCTGCTGTGCGCCGGCCTGGCGCTGCTGACCCTGTATCGCGGGTGGGTATTGGCCGGTTCCGATCTTTCCCTGTACTTCGACGAAGCCTATTACTGGGTCTGGTCGAATTCCCCGGCTTACGGCTATTTCTCCAAGCCGCCGATGATCGCCTGGCTCATCGGGCTGACCACTTTCGCCTGCGGTGAGGGCGAGGCCTGCATACGCTCCGCTGCGCTGTTGTCGTTTCCGCTGACCGCCATCCTGGTCTATCTGCTGGGAGCCAGGCTGTTCGACCGTCGTGTCGGCCTGTGGTCCGCCCTGCTGTTCGCGACCCTGCCGGTGGTCTCCTTCTACTCGCGGATCATGACCACCGACCCCCTGTTGATGCTGTTTTGGGCACTGGCGCTGTACGGCTTCGTCCGTGCCCTGCAGGGCGATCGGCTCGGTGACTGGCTGCTGGCCGGATTTGCCTTCGGCGCCGGATTGCTGAGCAAGTACACGATGGGGTTCTTTCTGGTATCGGTCGTGGTTTATTGCGCCTGGACGCCCCGCCACCGCGGTCTGTGGCGCAATCCCAAGGCCTGGGCCGGCCTGGCCCTGGCCGTGGCGCTGCTGATGCCGAACCTGGTGTGGAACGGCCTCCACGGCTACGCCAGTTTCCGCCATACCGCGGAGATCGCCCATTGGAACGGCAGCCTGTTTCATCCGGGGCGGTGTCTGGAGTTCCTCGGCGGCCAGTTCTTGCTGATCGGGCCGGTGCTGGGTCTGGCCCTGACGGCACTGCTGATTCGGTTCGGTCGCGGTCTCTGCAGCGACGAGGGGTTGCGGCTGACGCTCGCCTTTACCTTGCCGATGCTGCTGGTCTACGCACTGCAGGCCCTGCTGGCGCGGGCCAACCTCAATTGGGCGGCAGCCGTCTATGTCCCGGGTTCGCTGCTGGCGGCGGCCTGCCTGCTGCGGTTCCGGTGGCGGCGCAGCCTGGTTGTCTCGGTGGCCGCGAATCTGGCGCTGGGCCTCGGCATCTACCATTACGTCGAACTGGCGCAGGCACTGGGGATCCCGCTCACGCGCAAGACCGACATCTATTCCGACATGCGGGGTTGGCCGCGGCTGGCGGCTGAGGTGGGCGCGGTCCTCGCCCGCCATCCGGGCGCGGGGTTGTTGTGCGACAACCGGCGGGTGATGGCGGAGCTGATCTACTACCTGCGGCCTCATCCGCTCGATGCGGCCATCTACAACCCTTCCGGCAGGATTTCCGACCATTTCCGGCTGACCGCGGATGTCGGCGGCAGTCGCCGCGACCGCTTTCTGTTCGTTACCGCAGGAACCGATCCGGCCATCCTGAAGGCCAGCTTTCGCGAGGTCGTCGACGTGGGAACGGTGGAGACCCCGGTGCACTCCGACCTCGTCCTGAAATACCGGGTGTTCCTGGTCAAGGATTTCCGGGGTTACGGGTCGTGAACGCACTGCGCCGGCATTGGGACATCGGGCTGTTCCTGCTGCTGACGTCGGTTTTCGTGGCTGCACCGCAGATCGATCTGGCCTTCAGCGGCTGGTTCTACCGGCCGGACTCGGGGTTCTTCCTGCGGGATCAGCCGTGGGTGGTGTTCGTGCACAAGGCGATACCGCTGGTGGCGCGCTGGCTCGGGGCGGCCCTGGGCAGCATCGTCCTGTTGAGCCTGCTGCCGCGCTTCGGCCTGTTGGCCGGCTTGCGGCTGCCGGCGCTGTTCCTGTTGCTGAGTTTCGGCCTGGGGCCGGGCCTGCTGGTGAACGGCGTGCTCAAGGAACACTGGGGCCGTGCCCGGCCGGCCGACGTGCAGGAGTTCGGCGGCGACAAGAAATTCACCCCGGCCTTCGCCATCGCCGATCAGTGCCGGCGCAACTGTTCCTTCGTCAGCGGACACGCGGCTCAGGGATTTTTCTTCGCGCTGCTGGGGTTCCTGTTCCGCCGCAACAACGGGTTCGTTCCGGGCCTTGCCCTCGGCGGCGTGGTCGGCTTCGCCCGCATCGTCCAGGGCCGGCATTTCCTGAGCGATGTGGTGTTCGCCCTGTTTGCCGTTTATTTCGTGGGTAAGCTGCTCCGCAATCTGATGTTCGACCCGGTCGCCATCCGCCCGCAGGCGGGTACCATCACGCTCCGGCCCGGCTTGCGCAAGCTGTTCCGGCCGGGGGGCATTCCCCGTGGTCTGGCCGCATCGCTGGCTTCCGGGGAAGCAAACCAGCGGCTCCGATAGCCGGTCACCGCAGAGTTCGCAGTGCCGCCGGATCCGCCACCGCCGTTTGCGTCGCGGACGGGTGCTGTTGCTCGGGAACCCGATCGGGGTACAGTGACTCCTGCTTCCCGTGCGCCCCGGAAGGAGGTTCCCGATGGCCGTTGCATCCGCCGATCCCGTGGTCGAGCAAGGACTGCTCCTGTACCGGCTGATGCAGGCCGAGCCGGTACGCGGCCGTTCGTTCCTGGCCGGCAAGCTGATGGAACTGGCGCTGGAGCATCCCCGGCTGAAACTGCCGCTGTTCCGCTTCATCGACGTATTGCCCAGCCTGTACGACGCACGCCAGGTGGAACGCCACTTCCGCGAATATTTCCTGGACGACGGGGTCGCGCTACCCCGGCTACCGGCCGCACTGCTGACCGGGGTCGTGGCGGGCGTCCCCGCTGCGCTGACCGCGGGACTGGTCCGCCAAGCCGCCGTGCAGCTGTCTCGCAGCTTCATCGCCGGCACCTCGCCGCAAGCGGCCCTCCCGGTCCTGCGGCGGCGCTGGCGGGAGGGCTACCGGGTCAGCGTCGACCTGCTGGGGGAGGCGGCCGTGTCGGAAGCCGAGGCGGACGTTTACCGGGACCGCTACCTGCAGGCGGTGGAAGTCCTCGCCAGGGAACGGGCCGCCGACCCGGCGGATGGGGCACCCAGGCTGAGTTTGTCGGTCAAGCCCAGTTCCCTCTATTCCCGCATCGGTCCGGTCAATCACGAAGACAGCCTGGAGCGGGTCAAACATCGGCTGCGGCCCATCGTCCGCGCGGTGATGCAGGCAGGCGGCCAGCTGTACCTGGACATGGAGACGGTGAATCTGAAGGAGCTTACCATCGAGCTGTTCACCGGGCTCCTGGCGGAGCCGGAGTTCGCCGGCTGGGACCAGGCCGGCATCGCCCTCCAGGCTTATCTGGTGAGTGCCGAGGCCGATGTCCGCAAGCTCGTCGAATGGGCAAGGAGCCATCGGCGTCGCATCAACATCCGCCTGGTGAAGGGCGCCTACTGGGAATCGGAGCGGGCCTTGGCCGCCCAGCGCGGCTGGCCGCTGCCGGTGTACGCGGCGAAGTCCCAGACCGACGCCTGCTACGAACGCTGCCTGGAATTGCTGCTGGCGCAGCCTGCGCAGATCGGCCTGGCCGTCGCCTCCCACAACCTGCGCTCCATCGCCTGTGCCCTGGTTGCCGCCGAACGTTGGCAAGTGCCTGCCGGCCGTTGCGAATTCCAGGCACTCTACGGCATGGCCGAGCCGGTCAAGCGGGCACTGATCCGGTTGGGCTGCCCGGTGCGGGAATACGTGCCGGTCGGGGAGCCGATCGCGGGCATGGCCTATCTGGTGCGGCGACTGCTGGAGAACAGCTCCAACGAAGGCTTTCTGCGCCGGGTCGCCGGCCGGGTGCCGCCGGAGCAGTTGCTCGAGGCCCCCGATCCTCCCGCCTTCGCGAGGCCGCCCCCGGCTTCCGGCGGCGGCATTGCGGCCTTCGCCAACGAACCGCTCCTGGACTTTTCCCTGGCCGCCAACCGTTCCGGATTCCGCCAGGCCATCGCGGCGGCGCGCCGGTGTTTGGGAGCCATCTATCCGGTCGTCTACGGCGGCCGGGAATACCGCAGCGGCGAGCGGCTGGTGTCCACCAATCCGGCCGACCCGGACGAAATCATCTGTACCACGGCCCTGCTCGGTGGCCAGGAGGTCGACCGCGCCGTCGCTGCCGCCCGCGCCGCCCAGCCGGGCTGGGCAAGGTACCCGCCGTCCCGGCGCGCGGCCTTGCTGTTCCGGGCCGCAAGCCTCATGCGGCGGCGGCGTTTCGAGCTGGCGGCCAGGGAGTTGCTGGAGGTCGGCAAGACCTGGGCGGAGGCCGACGCCGACGTGTGCGAAGCCATCGACTTTCTGGAGTATTACGGCCGCGAGATGATCCGTTTGGGCAGCCCGCTCAAGCTGGGCGAGGCGCCCGGCGAAGATAACCGCTACGGCTACCGGCCGCGCGGGGTGGGGCTGGTGGTCGCGCCCTGGAATTTCCCGCTGGCCATCTCGATGGGCATGGTCTCGGCCGCCCTGGTGGCCGGCAACGCGGTGCTGTACAAGCCCTCCAGCCTGTCGCCGGGATGCGGCTGGCTGGTCTACGAAATCCTCGTTCAGGCCGGAATTCCTGCCGGCGTGGTCAATTTCGTGCCGGGCCGCGGTTCGGAGGTCGGCGATGCGCTGGTGGAACATCCCGGCACCGATTTCATCCTGTTCACCGGTTCTGTGGCGGTGGGGCTCGGGATCGTCGAGAAGGCCGGCGTCACTCGCCCCGGCCAGCGGGGACCCAAGAAGGTCGTCATTGAGACCGGCGGCAAGAACGCCATCATCGTCGATGCCGACGCCGATCTAAACCAGGCGGTGCCTGGCGTCATCCAGTCGGCCTTCGGCTTCCAGGGCCAGAAATGCTCCGCCTGTTCGCGGGTCATCGTGCTCGACGAGGTCTACCCCGGGTTCCTGGGGCGGCTGGCGGAAGCGGTGCGGGAACTGCCCGCCGGCAATCCGGAAGACCCCCGCCATGCGGTGGGACCGGTCATCGACGGAGCGGCGCGGGATCACATCCTCGCCCGAATCGACCAAGGCCGGCGGGAAGGCCGGGTGCTGGCGCAGGGGGAGGTTCCCGGCGGCGGGCATTACGTGCCGCCCACGGTGCTGGTGGATGTGCCGGCCGATTCCAGCCTGCTGCGCGATGAGATCTTCGGCCCGGTGCTGGCGGTGATGCGGGCGGCAGACATGGATCGGGCGGTCGCCTTGGCCAATTCGACAGCGTATGCCCTGACCGGCGGCCTGTATTCCCGCAGTCCGGCCAATATCCGCAAGGCGGTCGCCGAATTCGCCGCCGGCAATCTCTACATCAACCGGCCCATCACCGGCGCCCTGGTGGGGCGCCAGCCCTTCGGCGGCTTCAAGATGTCGGGGGTCGGTTCCAAGGCCGGCGGTCCCGATTATCTGCAGCAGTTCATGGAACCGCGGGTGGTGACCGAGAACACCCTGCGGCGGGGATTCACCCCGGAGGACGTGGGTTGAGCCGGCTCAGCCAGGCTGCCAGACAGGATTCGCCGCGCTGCATGACCATCCGGTGATTCCAGACGAACAGGGGGCGGGCGAGGGGAGCGAGCCAGTTCATCCAGGGCCGGCAGGTCCGCACCTGCCACTGGTAGCGCACCGTGGTCTTGCGGCCACGGCGCTGGATCCGGCAGATTCCGCGGCCGGCCACGTCGCCGCTCACCTCGGCCTCCAGCAGGGCCGGCGGTTCCATTCGGGTGACGCACAGCTCGAACCGCAGCCGGTAAGGCAGCATGGTCTTCCAGGTGTAGCGCCAGATCGAATGCTCGCCGGTGGGCGTGCCGGCCCGGACCGCCTCCACCGCTTCCACGAAGGGCCACCATTCCGGCCAGCGGGGCGCGTCGGCGAGGACCCGCCAGACCTGGTCGGCGGGGGCGTCGAGATGCCAGACGCTGACCAGGTCGTAGTGGTCTGCGGCCATGGTCAGCGCCCGAGGGCTTCGGCAAGGGCCTGCTCCAATGCCGGATAGCGGAACTGGAAGCCGGCCTGCAGCAGACGTTGCGGCAGCACTCGCTGGCCGCCCAGCAGCAATTCGGCCATTTCGCCGAACGCCAGCCTCAGCAGGGGTGCGGGCAAAGGCAGCAGGGCAGGGCGATGCAGCAGCCGGCCCAGGCCGCGGCTGAATTCGGCGTTGGTGACGGGGTTGGGAGCGGTGGCATTGAACGCGCCGCTCAGCTCGGTGTGTTCCAGCAGATACTGGGTCAGCGCCAGATGGTCGTCCCGATGAATCCAGCTCATCCATTGCCGCCCGTTGCCGATGGGGCCGCCCAGCCCGAGCCGGAAGGGCGGCAGCAGCCGCTGCAGAAAGCCGCCGTCGCGGCCGATCACCAGGCCGGTGCGCAGCAGGCAGACCCGTACCCCGCACTCGGCCGCCCGCAATGCCGCCTGCTCCCAGGCGGCGCAGAGGCGGTGGCTGAAATCGTCGGCGGGGGTGGCGTCTTCGTTCAAAGGCGTGTCGTCGCGGTTGCCGTAATAGCCCACCGCCGAGCCGCTCACCAGCACCGCCGGCTTGGCTTCGTCCGCGGCGATGCGATCCACCAGTTCGGCGGTGAGCGTCACCCGGCTATCCCACAGGATCTTCTTGCGGGCTTCGGTCCAGCGTTGCGCGGCGATGGATTCGCCGGCGAGGTTCACCACCGCGTCGAACTGCGCCTGCGGCGTCAGCTCGCGGAGGCTGGCGAGTACCGCCACCCCGTCGCCGCACGACGCCCGTACCCGCTCCGGCGGCTGGCGGCTGAGGACGGTCAAGCGGTGACCCCCGGCCAGCAGGCTGCGGCACAGAGCCCGGCCGATGAAGCCGGTGCCTCCGGTGATCAAGATGTGCATGGCTCACCTCCTCGACGAGGGTCGGAACGCCGGAGCCGAACACGGCATCCGGTGCTGGTGAGACAGCGTCCGCCGGAATATGCTCCGTCAGGCATCGGGGTCGCGCCGGATGTTCCTGTGACGATGATTCAGTCCCCGACCAAGCGCATGGGGCGCCGGCTGAAGACCTACCCGGGAACCTGCGAACCAGGGCAAAATCGCGCTACCCGGCCTGTACGAGTAAATTAGCGCTATTGGGGCAAGAATTCTTGGCATGTGCAGGCAATCGAAGTCCAGACGGACGATGCGGGCGAGGCGCTGGATGGTGTCGGAGACGCTGTCTTGGGTCTTGGATTTGATCACGCCGATGGCGAACCGGCATAGGGCGGCGAGGTTCTCCGGGCGATGGCGTTTGCGGATCGGGCGGCGATCCTCGTCCCAGTTCCAGTCGAGGACCAATCGCCAAGACACCGGTACCTGATTTGCCCATCCAGACGCAAACTCTGCAAGGACGCCGCTCTGGCGTTGTTGGGGGTGAAGCAGCGGACCACGGCCAAGTCGTCCTTTTGCAGCGCTTGATATTTGGTCCAGAAGGCTCGATCGATTCCACGAAGTTGCGTATGGCCATCATTTTTGAGATAGCGGTCGATACGGCCCGGACCGCCGTTGTAGACGGCATAAGTCGCCCGCACGAAAATATCGATGCTGTCCTGCCGGTTTTCTCCAGAACATAGTCCGTCAGGTAGTGCAGGAGGATTTCATTGCCTGTCGCCGCGTTGTAGCCGATGTCCCTGCACAGCGACGGCACGTCGTAGAAACCGCGCCAAACCCGCGAGTTGACTTGCATGATGCCTATTGCTCCCGCCTTCGATGTCAACGGCTTGGTTTTGACACCATCCTTGATGAACTGTCTCCAGCAACTCTCCTGCCAGGCGGTCGCGAGCGACAGCACGCGAAATACGTCGTGATGTTTTGGTTCCAGAGTGCTGGATTCGGCTTTCGCGTCCGCAATCTTTTTGAGGAGATCCCGGACCAGTGGAAGGTAGGCTTCGACTTCGTCGCACTCGGGGACCCAGCGGTTAAGTTTTCCAACGAGCGCGGCATCGGGGCCGCTGTCCGCCCATGCTCGAGGGATCAGGAGCCAAGCGCCCGGTTCGATTTCAGGTGTGACTTCCGGCGCCGGCAGCGGCTCTCTCATGCGCTAGTCACTACATCTGCTTCAATCATGTCGGCCAAATCATTTCATCGGTTTCGATTCATTCATTACCTTCTGCCGAAGCTTGATGCCCCGCAAGCGCTGAGCTCTTGTTCGGCGCCCTCGGACCCAGTCGCCTGCACCGTCGGTTGCGATAACGCCGGATCAGGCTACGGTCGGAAATGCCCCGTCATGATGCCGGCGCCCTGCACGTGATGCATCACCGCGCCTCCCCCGGCCCCGCACCGCGGATCGATTGATGGGTTACCGGACCGGCTCCGCTAACATTTTCCCCGGCCGGGTCGGGCTCGAGATCGTGACAGTGGCTCAAGAATACAGAAGACCGCGAACCGGGATTTTTAAGAGCACTGAGACAATCGAGCCCCGGGTTTTCAATGCCAGTCACCGAAAAATGCGCCTTCCTGGAGCCTCACAAAGCAGTGTTTTGCAGCCACTGATTTTGGCGATGCATCCGGCGCCGCTCTATCCCCTGAATGAATCAGCGGTTGGCTAGGGCCGCACATCCGCCTTCCAGCTGACGCGAGCGGGGCACCACTGCCAGATTCCCAGCGTGACGATCCGGGTGAGTCCCAGAGGGACGCAGGCCCCACGTCCGACGTCCACCTCACGGTTGATCAGCTTGGTGACGTCACCGCAGCGCTTGAGGAAATTGTCGGCTTTGATGTCGTTCAGGTCGGTATGAGGCGAGAAAAATGCCAACACCGGGATCGGCAAAACAGCCAGGGAAGAGTCATCCGTCCATTCGGAACCGGAGCAATGATCGGTGCCGATTCTGGCGTGACGGGTGTCATCCTTGACCAGGGCTTGGGTACAGCCCGCCAGAAACAAGCATCCCGCCGCCAAAGGTAGCCAGTATCGATTGGAGCGTTGTATGGCATGCTTCATAAAACCTCCCGCAGTTATGGTGCGATCGAGCACCTAATGTAGAGAGAAGAGTTGGGGAGCCTCGCCCAACTCCGGAAATCACCCGCAAGTCACTCCGCTAACCAAGCATTAGAGTCAATTATTCAGCGACAGTGCCTCGGAAGTATTCAATGGCGCGGCGGGCGAAAATTAGAAGGCCACCGGCCCCGCCGAGTAAATTCGTTGGACTACTTAAAATCAGCGCATGAACGACAAGGCACCGCAGTTCTACGGATTGTCCTCGGCGCCTTCGGCGACTTAAGGTAACGGCGCCGGCTTGATTTCCCGCGATTCAACGTATCCCACTGGTCGCCGAGACAACCCTGTACATCGGTTGTGTCGCACATCCGGGAGAGTGTGAGCATGCCCCTTGAATCCAACCACCATCCGGACACCGAGGCGGATAAACGCGTCTTCAACGTCAGGGACTGCACGCTCATCGCCGTCGCCACCGGCCAGAGTGCCTTGACCTTGAAGGAATTGCTGGACGGAATCCATCACGTCCCCGCGAGCTGCCTTTATCACCACTTCTGGGGAGGGCTCCTGCAGCCCCGCTTCGAGGAACGCGAGTACAACAACGACTTTTCCGCCTGGGTCAAGCATGGCTTGCACGATGGGGAACTGGCGGAACGCCTCGCCGTCGTCGATCCCGCCTCCTTCAAAACGCTGGAAGACTTGCGCTGGGAGCTGTGCGAACTGATCGAGGAGCGCATGGACGAGAGCGAGCGCCTGTCCTTTCAGGTTGCGACGCGTTCCTTCGAATTCATCCAATCCAAAATCGTCGTCTTCGACACCCGGACCCGCATCGCCGATCCGGCAGCCCTGGGTCCGGCCATCGCATTTTGCTCGGCGGGAACCATCTTCTATCACTTCATAGACGCCCGCAGGCGGTCGCCCGACGAGATTGACGATTTCAGCGCCTGGCTGTTTTCCTTCGGCGACCAGTACAACGACCTGATCGGACAAATTGCCGGTATCGATCCGTATTTCTCTTCGCTGCTGGAATTGCGGCAGCGTCTGTCCACGCTCTTGACGCAGCATTTCGAGGGATCGCCGTCATGAGCCTGTTGGACCACTATGCGGAAGCGGCCGGCGAAGACGTCATCGACCACTTGCGCCAACTGGCCAATCTGCTGCGCGACAGAACCGTGGTGCATGTGAACTCAACGCGGGTCGGCGGCGGCGTTGCGGAAATTCTCACCATGCTGGTTCCCCTGACGACGGCGCTGGGAATCCAGGCACGGTGGGAAATCGTGAGCGGCGACAGCGAATTCTTCGAATGCACGAAGGCCATCCATAACACTTTGCAGGGCAAACGCAGCCTGATTCCGAACCGGCTGCTCCGAATCTACGAGGAAACCAACGCAGCCAATGCCGAACAGTTGCGCCCCCTGCTCGAAGAGGCGGATTTCGTCATCATTCATGATCCCCAGCCCGCCCCGCTCATCCATTTTTGCCCCAAGCGCAAGGGCAAATGGATTTGGCGCTGCCACATCGACGCCAGCCGTCCCCATCGCCCGATCTGGAACTATTTGCGCAGCCATGTGGCGGCCTACGACGCCAGCATCTTTTCGTTAGCCGCGTTCGCCAAACCGCTGCCGCATCCCCAATATATCGTGCCGCCAAGCATCGATCCCCTGGCCGACAAGAATTGCCAACTCGACGACTCGGAAGTCGATGCGGTTTACCGGGAGTTCGAGCTGGACCCTGGCCGTCCGCTGCTGCTGCAGGTATCACGCTTCGACCGTTTCAAGGATCCGGTGGGCGTGATCCGGGCGTATCAGCTGATCAAGAAATTTTTGCCCGGCGTGCAGCTGGTTCTGGCCGGTGGCACTGCAACGGACGATCCGGAAGGCGATGCGGTGCTCCAGGAGGTTCGCGAAGCGGCGGCCGAAGACGTGGACATCCATGTCCTTCTGCTACCGCCGAATGCCCATCGAACCATCAATGCGCTGCAACGCGCGGCTTCTATCGTGTTACAGAAATCCCTGCGCGAGGGCTTCGGGCTGACGGTCACGGAAGCGCTCTGGAAAGGCAAACCGGTCATCGGCGGCGACGTGGGCGGCATCCGGCTCCAGGTCGTCGACTATCACACCGGATTTCTGGTCAGCACGCCCGAAGGCGCCGCGCTGCGCACCCGCTATCTGCTGGCCCAGCCGGAGAAGTTGAAGGCCATGGGCGAAAAAGGCCGGCAGTTGGTGCGGGAGAATTTTTTGATCACGCGCCAGCTCCGCGAACATCTGACACTGATGCTGATCTCCATGGATGGGGCGAGGGACCGGCTCGAGTTGTTTTAGGGAGCCGCTGAATTATTCAGCGGCAGCTCCCGCCCTGCAGGGTGGCAGCGCCAAAACCAAAGACTGCAACTCGTTGATTTTGCAAGCTACCGGGAAACCGCGTTTTCCGATGGCGGGCGCTGAGAATCCAAGCACGGATTGAGTAGGCGATTCCTTAATTCGGTCCAACAGCGAAGGAAAACGTGAACGGCTGCTTTCACTACATGCCCTTCGGCGCGCAACTGCTTCCGGATGAACGGGTACATTTCCGCCTCTGGGCGCCAGGCGCAAGCCGCGTCGATGTCTGCCTCCCCGCTACGGAAGGCAACGGCGATCGGGAACTGCCGATGCGCGCACTGCCGGAAGGCTGGTTCGAACTGGCCACCGACCAAGCGGCTGCCGGAACGCTATACCGGTTTCGCATCGATGGCGGAGAGACCGTGCCGGACCCGGCGTCACGCTACCAGCCCAACGACGTTCACGGCGCCAGCCAGGTCATCGATCCCTGCGCATACCCCTGGGAGGACGCGCAGTGGTGCGGCAGGCCTTGGGAGGAAGCGGTGATTTATGAGCTGCACGTCGGCACGTTCACCCCCGCCGGCACATTCCGGGCCGCCCGGGAGCGCTTGGGCCATTTGGCCGAACTGGGGGTCACGGTCATCCAGTTGATGCCGGTCGCGGAATTTCCCGGGGAGCGCAACTGGGGCTACGACGGCGCCCTCAAGTTCGCGGTCGAGGGGGCCTACGGCACGCCGGACGACCTCAAGGCGCTGGTACAGACCGCCCATGCCCTGGGCATGATGATCATGCTGGATGTCGTCTACAACCATTTCGGTCCGGAAGGCAACTACCTGCACCTTTACGCACCGCTCTTCTTTACCGCCGCTCAAGCCACGCCCTGGGGCGATGCCATCGATTTCGACGGCCCCGACAGTGCCTGGGTGAGGCGTTTCTTCATTCACAACGCGCTCTACTGGCTGGAAGAATTTCATTTCGACGGACTGCGGCTGGATGCCGTGCACGCGATTTTCGACCGCAACAGCCCCGATATCCTGGAAGAATTGGCCGATGCCGTGAAGCAGTCCGTCGGCAGGGACAGGGCCGTCCATCTGGTGCTGGAGAACGACAACAATATCGCCCGTTATCTCGCCCGCGACGATCGCCAAGATCCACTCCGATATGTGGCGCAGTGGAACGACGATCTTCACCATGCGCTGCACATCCTGCTGACGGGGGAATGCGCCGGCTACTATGCCGACTACGCCGGCGATCCGATACACTACCTGGGACGCGCACTGTGCGAGGGCTTCGCCTACCAGGGTGAGGCGTCGACCTACCGAGGTGGAACGGCGCGCGGCGAACCCAGCCGCCATCTGCCGCCAACGGCTTTCGTCGGTTTCCTGGAAAACCACGATCAGACAGGTAATCGGCCGTTCGGCGAACGCCTCACCCGGCTCGCCACCGACCACGCCTTGCGGGCCGCCACCGCAATCCTCCTGCTGGCGCCGTCGCCTCCCCTGCTATTCATGGGGCAGGAATGGGCCAGCGGCAAGCCCTTCCTGTTCTTCTGCGACTTCGAGCCGGAACTCGGCCGAAAGGTGACCGAGGGGCGTCGCCAAGGTTTCGCCCGTTGGCCGGGTCTGGAGCAGGCATCCGCCCGCGAAGGCATCCCCGATCCGCAGTTGCCCGCCACCCGTGCCGCGAGCGTGCTGGACTGGGACCGGCTGGAAAGCGCCGAGGGCCGGCAATGGCTGGCTTTGCACCGGACGCTGTTGCGGTTGCGGGCCGAGCAGATCGTTCCCCTCCTGAAGGCGATCGAAGAGGGGACGGCGGACTATGTCCCGATGGGCCGGCGGGGCTTGCGGGCGCAGTGGTCGCTGCGAGACGGCTCGCACCTGGTGCTGTTGGCCAACCTCGGACCCGATGCCCTGGCCGATGTCGAGGCACCGGAGGCCCGTATGATTTTCTCCCTGCCCGAGGCATTGTCCGGTGCCGGCCGGTGGAACACACTGCCCGGCTGGTCCGTTGCCTGGTTCATCCGGGAACCGGCCGGCCGATGAAGAAGCGAACCATCCCGTGCGCGACCTACCGCCTGCAGTTCAGCAAGGACTTCACCTTTGCTCATGCGACGGAGCTGGTGCCCTATTTCCAGGCATTGGGCATCAGCCATATCTATGCTTCGCCCTGCCTCAAGGCACGCGCAAACAGCAGCCACGGCTACGACATCGTCGATCACGACAGTTTGAACCCGGAGTTGGGCGGCAACGAACAGTTCGAAACTCTCGTCGATACCCTGCACGCTCATGGGATGGGTCTCATCCTGGATCTGGTGCCGAATCACATGGGTATTGCCGGCGGGGAAAACGTCTGGTGGAACGACGTGCTCGAAAACGGACAAGCCTCGCCCTTCGCCTCCTATTTCGACATCGATTGGCATCCGATCAAAGAGGAATTGGGTGGCAAGGTCTTGTTGCCGGTGCTTGGGGAGCATTACGGCAAAGTCATCGAGAACGGCAAACTCGTGCTGGAATTCGACTGCCAGCGAGGCCAATTCGGCATCCGTTACTGGGACCACCGGTTCCCTGTCGATCCGGAAACCTACCCTACCATCCTGGGATACGAAATCGAGCGGCTCGCCGCACTGGTCGCCGAGGAAAGCCATGTGATGACGGAATGGCACAGCCTCATAGCCGATTTCGAGCAAATCCGCGCGACGCGCAATACGCCGCTCGAACGGGCACGAGCCGCCGCCGGGTGCAAACAGCGATTGACAGAACTCCACGGCCAGTCCCGCGCTGTCCGGAAATTCCTGGAGGAAACTACTGCGGCTTTCAACGGAACCATGGGCGAGCCACGCTCCTTCGACAATCTGCACCAACTGCTGGCACAGCAGTCCTTCCGGCTGGCGTATTGGCGGGTCGCAGCCGACGAAATCAACTACCGGCGCTTTTTCGACATCAACGAACTGGCAGGATTGTGTCAGGAGAATCCCGACGTATTCGAATCCACCCATCGCCTGGTTCTGGCGCTGATCGCGGACGGGAGCGCGGACGGCTTGCGAATCGACCACGTGGATGGCTTGTACGATCCCGCCGGCTATTGCCGGAGACTGAGGGAAGCGGTGACCCGGATGGCAGGGGAACCGCCGACCGGTACCGGGGAAGAATCGACCCGGCCGTTGTACCTGGTGGTCGAAAAGATTCTGGGCGGGTTTGAGCACCTTCGCGAGGATTGGCCGGTCGACGGTACCACCGGGTATGAATTCTCGGCCCTGGTGAACGGGTTGTTCGTCCATCCTGAGGCGGAAGCGGCGCTGACCCGTGTTTACACCAATTTTGTCGGTCGTCGGCCGCCGTTCGAGGAGGTGATCTACCAATGCAAGCGCCAGGTGATCCGTACCCAGTTGTCGAGCGAGCTGACGATGCTCACCAACATGCTCAACCGCATTGCCCAGGCTGACCGTGCGACCCGGGATTACACCCTGTATGGGCTGCGCGAAGCGCTGCTGGAAGTGGTGGCCTGCTTTCCCGTTTACCGGACCTATATCACCGCAGATGGCGTCTCCAGCGAGGATCGTCGTTTCGTCGAATGGGCCATCGCCCAGGCAAAAAAGCGAAGTTCCGCCGCCGCGGACATCACCGTCTTCGACTTTCTGCTCGACATCCTGTTGTTGCGGAACTTGGAGATTGCCGGAGCGGAGTACCGGAGCCGGGTTTTGAGGTTCACCATGCGTTTTCAGCAGTATACGGCGCCGGTCATGGCCAAAGGCATGGAGGACACCGCGTTCTACGCGTACAACCGCCTGCTGTCCCTCAACGAGGTCGGTGGCGACCCGCGACGCTTCTCGGTCACCGTGGCAGCCTTTCATCACGCGAATCTGCAGCGTCTGCACCGCTGGCCGCACGCCATGCTCAATACCTCCACCCATGACAGCAAGCGTGGCGAGGATGTCCGCGCCCGCCTCAATCTGCTGTCCGAACTGGCCAGTGAATGGCGCCTACACCTCTCCCGATGGCGGCGCCTGAACGGCTCAAAAAAGCGACTGGTCAACGACGCGCCCGCCCCTTCCCGCGATGACGAATATCGGTTCTACCAAACGCTCCTTGGTGCCTGGCCGTTGGAAACCGGCGGGCCGCAGGTCGGGGGAGATGGTTTTCGCGAGCGGATACTGAGCTACATGCTCAAAGCCGTTCGTGAAGCGAAGGTGCACACCTCGTGGATCAATCCCAATCCCGCTTACGACGATGCGGTCATCGGATTTGTAAAAAAGCTGCTCAACCGATCGTCCGGCCGTCGTTTCCTGGAGGATTTTCTCGTCCTGTACCGTCGCGTGGTTCGTTTCGGGCTGTATAACGGTCTTTCCCAAACGGTACTCAAATTGACTTGTCCCGGAATTCCCGATGTTTATCAGGGGTGCGAGCTTTGGAGCTTCACGCTGGTTGATCCTGACAACCGCCGTCCGGTCGACTTCACCCTGCGGAAGCAGCTTCTGAATGAGCTGGATTCTCCCGACGGAGGACCATCCGCCTTAGTCGAAACCTTACTGCGCAATATCGAAGACGGCCGCGCCAAACTTTACATATTATCGAGAGTACTGAGGATCCGGCAACGCCGTCCGGAGGTCTTCGCTGAGGGTGCTTACCTACCTCTGGAAACAATCGGTAAAAAGGCCGGGCATATCTGCGCATTTGCCCGCCACCGCAACGGCATTATTGTCGTCGTCATCGTCGCTCGCTGGTTTTCGCGCCTGATGTCGGAACAGGATCATGACCTCCCTCTTGGAAAGACGGTATGGGGCGAAACTTATGTCCAGGCTCCGCCGTTCTCCGGCCGAAGACATTTCCGCGATTTGTTTTCCGAAGCGTCAGTCCGAACGATTGCCGTGAAAGGCGTAAGAGTATTTGACATGGGAACCGTCTTGGCCAATTTCCCGGTTGCGGTGCTGATTGCCCCGGCCGATCGGGCGAATGACGTTGCAGCGCCGACAAAGGCCAGAACTATGTAATCAATTCGGTGTGTTAACCATACATATAATCCAATGCATAGCCGCTCAACAAAATGTTGGACGTTGTGCCGTATTGATCGATCCGACCGGGAATCGATCGGCCGCAAAGCTGGCTTCTGATTGACCTGAAAGGTCCGATCGCTCGGCGATCCAACGCCGGCATGGTTACCCTACCACACCGGCACCGTGGAGCCCGCCCAGCCATGCCTCGTCGGTCTGAGGCGAGCCTCGTTAGTAGTTCGTTTCACCAAAACATCTCCATATGAACGAGCATCACAAATTCGCTGCGACTACTTTAATATCAGCGCCTTGAGCTGACTTATGCAAAAAAATTGGTTTTAACCATTTTATTGGAACGAACTACTAGTGAAATGGAACTCCGTGGTCCATTTGACCGAGACCCAGCCTGTCGGAAGGAGCGCCCCATGCTGAACCGTTTTCTCCTAATTCTACTTTGTCGGATTAGTTCGGCAGTCATCCGGGTGGGTTTGTGGCATAATAAGGGCTTGTTCTGCAAAGACAATTGCGATGACCCTGTAAGAACTCACCCACACCCCTTGCCCATGCCCTA
>Ga0233425_10006183_pt1 | contig 18045 bp, 10 predicted proteins | sample Watercolumn_Towu_2_FD_181712 | JGI IMG/M metagenome (GOLD analysis project Ga0233425, IMG submission 181712) | Freshwater microbial communities from Lake Towuti, South Sulawesi, Indonesia - Watercolumn_Towuti2014_140_MG | ecosystem: Environmental > Aquatic > Freshwater > Lake | place... | reverse complement strand
GTGGCCAAGCTTTCCAAAAATAATACCTTTATCGGGCACCACATCTGTGTGCCGAAAGAAGGCGTCGCCATTCACATCAATGCGTTCAACTTTCCGGTATGGGGCATGCTGGAAAAAGTGGCCGTCAACTGGCTGGCCGGAGTGCCGGCGATCGTGAAGCCTGCGGCCTTAACCTCTTTCCTGACAGAAGCGGTCGTGAAGGAGATCATCGCTTCCGGAATTATACCGGAAGGTGCTCTGCAGCTCATCTGCGGAAGCGCCAATGGCATACTCGATCATGTGGAGAGCCAGGATGTGGTGACCTTTACAGGATCGGCCTCTACAGGGAAAATGCTGAAAGCGCATCCGCGCTTATTGCAGGAGGCCGTGCACTTCAATATGGAGGCGGACTCGCTGAACTGCTGCGTGCTTGGCACGGACGTGACGCCTGCGATGCCGGAGTTCGATATTTTTATCAAGGAGGTATCGCGCGAGATCACGACAAAGGCCGGGCAAAAATGTACGGCTGTGCGCCGCATCATCGTTCCGGAGAACATGGTGGAGGATGTGCAGATTGCTTTGGGAAAACGCCTGGCGCAAAATGTGATTGGCGATCCGAATGTGGAAGGCGTGCGCATGGGCTCCCTGGCAGGCAAGTCGCAGCTCATCGAGGTGAAAGAGAAGGTAGAGCTGCTTTCCAAGACCCAGAAGATCATCATCGGCAGCTTCGAGAACTTTGAGGTGAAAGGCGCCGACAAGAACAAAGGGGCGTTTATGCCGCCGATCATTTTTTATAACGATAAGCCTTTTACCAATACCGATTGCCACAACGTAGAGGCCTTCGGACCTGTGAGCACGATTATGCCTTATAAGACCATCGACGAGGCCATCGAGCTTTCCAAAATGGGTAAAGGCTCGCTGGTAAGCTCCATCGTGACGGCCGACAACAGCATCGCCCGCCAATACACGATTGGCGCGGCCTGCATGCACGGTCGGATCCTGGTGCTGAATGCCGACTGCGCCAAAGAAAGCACCGGCCACGGCTCTCCGATGCCGATGCTGGTTCACGGCGGACCGGGCAGAGCCGGTGGCGGCGAAGAGATGGGCGGCAAGCGCGGTGTCTTCCACTATTTGCAACGCACCGCCATCCAGGGCTCGCCAACCACCATCAGCGCTATTCTGAACCAGTACCAGCAGGGCGGTGCGCAGATCGAAAAAGAGATTCACCCCTTCCGCCAGTATTTTGAGGACCTGGAGATCGGCGAGACACTGATCACCGCCAAGCATACCATTACCGATGCCGATGTGGTGAACTTCGCCAATGTGAGCGGGGATCATTTCTATGCGCATACGGATGTCACCTCGCTCGACGGCACCATGTTCACGGGTAGGGTCGCTCACGGCTATTACGTATTAAGCAAAGCGGCCGGCCTGTTCGTGAATGCGAAGAAAGGACCGGTGCTGCTGAACTACGGCATCGATGAATGCCGCTTTACCAAGCCGGTTTATATGGGAAGCACCATCGGTGTGCGCTTTACCTGCAAGGAAAAGATCCGCCAGGAGAAGAAAACGCCGGAGGATATTGCCAAAGGCATTGTGAAGTGGCTGGTCGACGTATATGACGAAACCGGCGAAACGGTAGCGATCGCGACCATCCTGACCATGGTAAAAATGCGGAATCAGGACTAGCAAGCTCCCATGTCTCCCCTGATGATAACAAAAAGCTGGCTCTTCTTGCTGTTGTGGTGTGGCATCTCCTGTATTGCGCAGGAGGATGCCAGGCCTGCTTTGCTGAAACAGGCTTTGCTGAACGCTCCGAAGGATACGGCAGCGATCTTCCGTTTCATGACATCCCTCAATACGCCCGGCAACAAGCTCCCGAAGGACACCCTGGCGAGCTACTGGAAGCTGGTGCACGACCGGAGTATCGAGGCCGGCTATGATCCGGGGATAGGCTTTGCCGGCTCCTGGTTTGGGAATTACTTCAACGCGAAGGGAGATTACACCCAGTCGCTCCGCTACCTGTTCGAGGCCGAAAAAGCCTTTGGGAAGCTGAAATCCTATAAGCGCCTGGCGGGTACGTATAACCTGATCGGGAACACGTATATGGGCCTGGGAGATAACAAGGGGCAGAAGGAATACTTCAGCAAATGCTACGACCTGGCGGTGGAGCATAAGATGACAGGGCAGATGGCCTATGGCGCCGGCGGTCTTGGAAATTACTACGCGTCGCTGAAAGACTATAAGGAAGCCATTAAATGGAACCTCATTGCCGCCGGACTGTTCAGGGAAACGCATAACTACATCGGTTGCGCCATCATCAATACCAATATTGCAGCGCAGTACCGCGAGCTGGGCAATATGGCAAAGGCCGAAGAGTTTGTGAACCTCTCGGAGCAGTACCTGGGCCAGGCAAACCTGAACTACGCGTCTTTTGTATGTTATCAGGAGAAAGGGCAGCAGGCCGATCTGAAAAAAAACTATCCCGAAGCGCTTGGCTATTACACGAAGGCGCTCAACCTGATGCTGGCCGACAAGGCAAACCATAACGTCTCCGAGACTTACAAAGCGTTGTCGGATGTGGCCTACAAGGCAGGGCAATACAAAGAGTCGGCCGATTACCTGAGGTCGCATGTGCAATACAAGGATTCGGTATTTAATGAGAACAGCCGCCGGCAGCTGCTGGATGTGCAGGAAAAGTATGAAACGGAAAAGAAAGATGCCGCGATCGAGATCCTGAATAAGGAAAACGATCTGTCCAGGTCGGAGCTCAACCGTAAAAAAGCGCTTATCTATTCGGGAATCTCGGTGGTGATCCTGCTGCTGATCCTGTTTGCGCTCGTGATCAAATCCAATATCCGCAAGAACAGGACCAACGCCCTGCTCGAGAGCCAGAAGGTGATCATTGAGGAAAAGCAGAAGGAGATCGTGGACAGCATCAACTATGCCCGGAGGATCCAGTATACCCTGCTCGCCAGCCAGGACATGCTCAATGCCCTGCTGCCTCAGCATTTTATTTTGTTCGAGCCCAAGGATATTGTGAGCGGCGATTTTTACTGGCTCACGCATAAGGACGGGTTCGTTTACCTGGCCGTGTGCGATTGCACGGGCCATGGGGTTCCCGGGGCTTTTATGAGCTTGCTCAGCAGTAACTTCCTGAACGAAGCCATCAACGAGAAGCATCTTTCCGATCCGGGACAGGTGCTGGATTATGTGCGTGAAAAGCTGATCAGCAGCCTTGACGGAGGCAACGACGGGATGGATGCCATTCTCCTGAGGATCCCCGAAAGGAAAGGCGACTCGCCGGAAACGGAGCTGCAGTATGCGGCTGCCAATAATAAGCTCATCCGGGTGCGCGGACAGGAGCTGGAAGAGCTCATCGCCGATAAAATGCCAGTAGGAAAAGGAGAAAGGACCGGGAACTTTACGACGCGCCGTTTCAAAGCCGTCGGGGGCGATATGCTCTACCTGTATACGGATGGCTATGCCGATCAGTTCGGTGGGGAAAAGGGAAAGAAGTTCAAATACAAGACCCTGAACCAGCTATTGCTGAAGGTAAGTGCGCATTCTCCTGCCGAGCAGGAAAGCACGCTTCGCAAGGCATTTACCGATTGGAAAGGCTCGCTGGAGCAGGTGGATGATGTTTGCATTATGGGGATCCGGCTTTAAAAACAGGAACAGAACCACTTGATTTGAAACCAAAAAAATTTGCATATCCTCTTTTTTTCGTCGTCATTTTCATGATGTTCGGTAGGTTCCTGGTGGCTCAGGAGGACACGGTATTGCTCAACCGCTATAACATGCTGTGCAACAAGTATGAGTACAGCAGCGCCGACTCCCTGCTCAAATATGCGAGCATTCAGCTGATCCTGGCGAAGAAGCATAAATCCGTCCATCACCAGATCAGGGCTTATACCAACCTGGGTGTGGCCTACACGCGCCTGTTCAAATTCGACGATGCCCTGGCCTGTTACCTGATGGCGCGTGATGTGATCGAGAGCAATGGTCGCACAGGCGTTTCGCCGCTCCTGGGACAGATCGGCTATATCTATCTGCGCCTGAACCGGAAAAACGAAGCCTACAGGTACTTTAAACTGCAGGAAAGCACTTCCCTGAAAGAAGAGAACTATAAGTCCTATCTGAGCAGCATCGTCAATCTTTCCGATTATTACAATACGCTGAGCGAGCTCGACTCCTCCATTGCGATCCTGAATAAAGGGCTAGCCATTGCCCGTAAGCAAGGCTTTCATGACAATGAAGTAATTATCCTCGACAACATTGCCAATGCCTGGTATGCCAAAGCGCTTGAAAGCAACAACAGGGCTTTGTTCCGGAAGGTGGAGCTTTATGCCGATACAGCGCTCAGGCATCATTATGCAGATAAGGACTCTTCTGCGATCTATTACATCTACGGGTTGCTGGGGGCTCTGAACATGGAAACCGGCAACTACGCCAGATCGGAAAATTATTACAGCCAGTATATTTCCTATTCCATGCGCACCCAGGATATCATCAATGTCAAGCTGGGGCTCGACGAATGCTCGGCGCTTTTTGCCAGGCAGGGCAAATACAACAAAGCGTACCGTTACCGGCTCATGTACGACTCTGTCAATAGCCTGTATGTGAATGAAGAAGCCAATAAGCAGGTGGAGGAGCTGAATACCAAATACGAAACGGAGAAGAAAGAGCAGCAGAATATTTTACTGAAGCAGCAGAACGACCTGTCGGAAGAAGCGATACGCCAGCAAAAGATCATCACCTGGTTTATCATTGCCAGCCTCGTGGCGTCGCTTATCTTCGGATTCTTTATGTACCGTGTCTATTCGCAAAAGAAGACAGCGCATCTGCTGATCACGAAGCAAAAAGAGGAGGTGGAGCTTAAACAGGCGGAAATCGGGCAGCAGAAGCAGGTGATTGAAGAGAAGCAAAAGGAAATCGTAGACAGCATCAACTATGCAAAGCGCATCCAGTATGCCCTCCTGGCGCATGAGGGTATGCTTTCCCGCCATCTTGCCGGGCACTTTGTATTTTTTAAGCCGAAGGATATCGTGAGCGGCGATTTCTATTGGGCGGCGGCTGTAGAGAGCGACAAGCAGGAAGAACTCTTTTTCCTGGCTTGCTGCGATAGTACCGGGCATGGCGTTCCGGGTGCTTTCATGAGCCTCTTGAGTATGGGGTTTTTAAACGAAGCAATCAAGGAGAGGGCGATGTATGAGCCTCATCATATTTTTGATTTTGTGCGCGGCCGGATCATTGAAACAGTGAGCTCCGATGGGCAGCAGGATGGCTTTGACGGGATCCTCCTGTGCATCAATAAAACCAGGAATACAATAACGTATGCCGCTGCCAATAACTCGCCTCTCCTGGTTTCGGAAGGCAGAGCTATTTCGCTGGGCTCCGATAAAATGCCGGTGGGAAAGGGAGAAAAAGCAGAGCACTTCAGACTCTACCACATCGACTGCAAAGCGGGCGACAGCCTTTATATGTATACCGACGGTTACCCGGATCAGTTCGGAGGGCCGAAAGGAAAGAAGTTCAAATACAGGCAGCTGGAGGAGCTCCTGCTCAGCCATGCCACTGAGCCCCTGGGTAAGCAGCAGCAAGTCCTGAAAGCCACGCTGGAAGCCTGGCAGGGAATGCTCGAGCAAGTGGATGATGTGTGTGTGATGGGATTACGTGTGTAATATAAATCAACAACTCATGAAAAAGATACTGAACATAGGGGTTGTGAATACCAATGGCGATGGGCTGAACCGGAAGATCCGCGTCAATAACCTCATTTCACTTATCTCGGCCATCATTATGCTGGGCTATATTCCGATGGCCGTTTATTTTTCCCTCACGGCAGTTGTTGTTCTGAATGTTCTGTTTATGGGATTTTCCTGCATGAGCTTTTACCTCAACAGCCGTGGATGGTACAATGCCTCGTTTTACATCGGATGTAGCTATGGCCTGATTTATTTTGTGTGTGGCACATTGCTTTACGGACTGAGCTCTAACCTCCATTTTTTCATCCTCATCGTTTGCCTGCTGGCAATCACGTTATTCAGAAGCAACCTCATTCTGCGCATCTTTCTGGCTTTATCGGTGGCTTCTTTTTTTGCGCTCTTGCTTTACCCCGAAGGCAGGTCGGGAATTGTATATACGGAAGCCATGCGGGAAGTGCAGCATATTGTCGCAACCCTCAATCTGTTTTTTCTTTTCTTTGTCACGATACTGTTCTTTATTTTTTTCAGAAGAGATAACCTCCTGCATCAGAAAGCCATCGTTGAGCAGAAAAGCATCATCGAGGAAAAGCAAAAAGAAATCCTCGACAGTATCAATTATGCCAAGCGCATCCAGTTTTCTTTGCTGGCGGGCAAATCCCTGCTGGAGCAACACCTGCCGGAGCATTTCGTCCTGTTCAACCCCAAAGATGTGGTGAGCGGAGATTTTTACTGGGCGGCTCCGGTGAGCGATGGCTTTCTGTACATTACCGCGGATTGCACCGGGCATGGCGTTCCGGGCGCTTTTATGAGCCTGCTTAATATCAGTAAGCTTTCGCAGGTAATTCATGAAAATAAAATTACACGGCCCGATCTTGTCCTCAATGCCGTTCGTGGTGAAATCATCCAGGCATTAAGTGCACAGGATACAGACGGCGAAAATAAAGACGGCATGGATGCCATTCTTTGTAAGCTGGACCTGAAAGGGATGATCCTGCACTATGCCGCTGCCAACAATGCGTTTTATATTGTACGCAACGGAGCTCTCATCACCTGCAAGCCTGACAAAATGCCCGTTGGAAAAGGACACGACGATACCCGGCCTTTTACCTATAACCAGCTAGCCCTGTATGCCGGTGATGTCATCTACACACTCACCGATGGCTTTGCAGATCAGTTTGGAGGACCCAGGGGAAAGAAATTCAAATACAAGGCCCTGGAAGAGCTCCTGCTCTCCGTCCATCACCTGCCTATGGCCGAACAGCATGAGCGCCTGCAAAAAACCTTTGCCGACTGGAAAGGGCCATTGGAGCAGGTGGACGATGTGCTCATCATCGGCGTTAAATTATAATAGTACGGACAAAAAGGTTGGGTTGCCGGAGAGCTGCATCAGATTTTCCGTCCGCCTAGCTGCCATAATTTTCTTTAAGCTTTCGCATCAAAAGCCTTACCCCTTGCTGTGTCTGCGGGTTAAAGGAGTTGGTGAAAATGATATAGGCCATGCCTTTGATCCGGTCTATATGAACGAGTGTATAATACGTCTCGGCTGTCCCCGCGTGCGTCGAAAGCTCTTTGCCGTTTTCATAGATATTGTACCATCCCAGGGAATAGTTGGGGATTCCCTTATGGATGAAGAGGTAGGTTTTTGCGCTCAGATAATTCGAATGCCCCTCCAGCCCCTGTATATTCAGCTGAATGAACCGGGCATAGTCTTTCAGCCTGATGTTTATGTCTCCGGCCGGTTCTGTATAGTCCAGATGGGAACTGACCGTTGATGGCACAGGCACTAGTTTGTCATTTTCAAAAGAATGACCCCAGGTGTCTTTTACTTTTTGGTTTTCCGGCCAGGAAAGCTTCACATTCAGCCCGAGGTCCCGGTTGAATACCTTTTCCACCAGTTGTTCCCAGCTTTTGTGTGTCACCTTTTCCAGCATGAGCGCTGCCAGGGTATAGCCAGCGTTGGAGTAGCTGAAGGGGTGGATGTTGTCGGTGTCAACCGGTATTGTCGTCAGCACAAACCTGCCAAACGCTTTTCTTTTTTCCTGTGGGGTTCCTTTAAAATCAGGGATCACCGGATCATTTTCGCCCTGGAAAGCCTGTAGCCTTGCTCTGTTTGAAAGCAGGTCCTGCAGGCTTATCTGGTAATAGGCTTTTTGGGAGCTGTCTTTCCACTCCGGGAAGACCTCAAAGAACTTGGTCGACCACGATAGTTTTCCTTTCTCAACATACCTGGCAATCATAAATGCCGTCATTGCTTTGGTGTTTGAGCCTATATGGAACCGGTCTTCCAGGCTGGCTGTGTCGGGAAGATCAACGGAGTGTTTTCCCAACGCTGCAATTTCCAGGATAGCTTTGCTGTTCGTGACAGCATAGCTGATTTCTGGAATATGATATACTTTCCTGATGGAGTCCGCAAACCGGGTGGTTTGTTGACAAAAAGCAACCAGCGTAATACCCAAAAATAGTAAAGTTGTTAGCTTTCTCATATACCGTGATTTTTTCGGTATGAATATAACGGTATTTTAGCTTATGCCGCATGCCTTAAAACTCTATTCTGTAACTCAGATTAGGGATGACGACGGAGGCTTCATCCTTGTCGATGGTGTTTTTTTGCAGGTTATATTTATAACCGTAAAAATCAGCCTGTCCGGTAGCGTTCAGCACTTTTAAGGCAAACTCATGGGCGGTCTTTTTCCTGTTGATCCTGTAGCTGGCCGTAAAGTGAACATTGGTGACAGGATTGGCCTGCAGGGAGAAGGCCCTGCTTTCGTCATACACAACATCCCTGGCCAGATAGCTTGCTGTCGTATCGACCGGGGAATAACGGTTTCCGCCCTGATAGCTGATGCGCATGTTTAAGCCGAAGGTGTTCTGCCTGTTTTTACCAAGCTGCCATTCTTTTCCTATCAGGAAATTGAACACGTAGCTCCTGTTAAACCTCGACGCACGCCAGATGCCGTCCCCGCCTTTGTAGCTTGCGTCGAATACGGAAGCCGTGAGCAGGTAATAATAGCCTTTTGAAATGTATTTTTCCAAAGTAAGGTCGATGCCGTAATTTCTGCCTTCACCGGTGTTTTCCAGTTTTTCGGCAAAAAACCAATCGCTTTGCAGGTTGATGAAGGAGGTGGAGCTGTTGCGCACAACCGGTACCGAAAAGAGCTGCTGGTAATAAGGCTCGATCCTGACATGTATGAGCGGGCTGACATTCCAGTCGTAACTCAGCACCACGTGATGCGCTTTCGTGAAATCAAGGTTTTTATTGACGGCTTTTTCACCGCTTGTCTGCGAATTGTTATAGTAGAAATTCAGATTCTCCAGGCGGCTATGTAGACCATAGGCCAGACCGATGGAGTGCCTGCGGCCGAGGGTCTGGCGGAGGCCAAATCTTGGCTCAATGGTGTAATGATGGTTGAGCGTGAAAAACTGGCCGTTTATGCCAATGGTCATCAATAGCTTATCGGTTAAATGGAATGAAGAGCTACTGTAGGCAGATAGTAATGTACTCGTGCCGCCTGAGTTGACGATTTCTGTTGGCGCATCACCCGCTGTCAACGCTTTATCCAATTGGATATTGTATAGCATTTGGGTGGCGGAGATGCCGGTTCTGTTGGTATGGCGTGAGCTTATCTTTTTATTAACGAAGGAGGACAGCACATAATTCCCGTAAGTATAAGCGATGTTGCTGTAAGGCTTTAGCTCCAGCGCCGGATTTAATGTTTCCGCTTTCCAGTGGGTAGAGCTGCCCGTGGCCGCCAGGGTCGTTTTCAGATAGGTGTTGTTGTCGAAAAAGTACATGTGGTTTAAGCCGCCCGCACCCATGTCCAGTTTTATATCGTTTTTTTGTTTGTCGTCCTTGTAAAACCATTTCAAGCTGTCTGTTTTTGGCCTGGCGCTCGCGCCATCCCGCAATCCAATCCCCCATACAGAAAAGACACCTGCTTTTTTTGTCGGGAAGTTCAGTTTGAAGGAGAGGTCCTGGTATCTTATTTTCTCTGCATTCTCCGGCAAAAGCGGCTCCAGCAAAGCCAGCGTCGAGTTCCTGTAGTTATATAAATACGAGGCTTTCCCTCCTTTTTTGAAAGCGCCTTCTTCGGAATACTCCACGCCAACGACGCCGACCTGGATCGTCCGCTCTTTCTTTTCGTTGTTGCCTTTTCGCATCGAGATGTCAAAAACGCCGGACACCGCATTGTTGTATTCGGCCGGGAAAGCTCCCGTAAAAAAGTCGGAATTTGCCAGCATCTGGCTGCTTAAGCCCGTCAGGATACCGCCGCCAAAAGCCTTCAGATCCCCGAAATGATTGGGATTGGGGATCTCGATACCCTCCATTTTCCATTGAAGGTATTTTGGAGCATTGCCTCTTACCATGATGCCATTGACGCCTGAGTTTGCCGTAACCCCGGCAAACGCAGACGCCAGGCGGGCCGGGTCGTCGAATCCGCCCGCATAGCGCCTGGCCTCCTCTACACTCAGCATCCTGGCGCTTACCGTCGCCATCGCATTAAGCGGCTGCTCTTTGTTGACATCAGGCTTAATGGTAACCTCCTCAAGCATCTTTGAATTTTCCCTGACCTGGATCGTCAGGATGCTTTGCTTGGCCGAAATAACCGTGACTTCACGGACAAGCGCCTCTTCGTACCCGATACAACTTACTTTTAGATCATAGCGCCCCACGGGCACATTGGCAATCGAAAAATTACCTGAGCTGTCGGTAACAGCGCCCAGCAATGGCTGTGTGTTCAGTAGCACGACATTGGCAAAAGGTACGGGAGCCTGGGAGGCCTTGTCGGTCACAGCGCCTCTGACAGACTGTAAGGGTTGCTGGGCGTTTAAGCTCCCGAAGGCCAGGGTGAGGGTAAGCATAAAGTAAGGGCGTATCATCGTTTCAGGTTTATAAAGCGCAAATGTCTTTCTAAGCCCTGCTTGATACAATACTGATTTATCAGTATCCCTATTCCAGCAACCCGTATTTCGAGGCAAAAATCACAGCCTCGAAGGAGTTGTTGGCGCCTAATTTTTCCAGGAAGCGCTGGCGGTGGGTATTAACGGTATGAACGCTGATCGCCAGCTTGTCGGAGATCTCCTTGCTTAAGTAGCCCTGTTTCACCAGTTTTAAAATTTCCAGCTCCCGTTTGGTCAAGTCCAGCTCTGCTTTCTGATTCGTCTCGAGCGGAATAAAGCTGCCCGTCCTGAAATTCAGCAGCTGGCATTTGACGGGGCTGTTCTCCTCCTGATTGGGGGATATGTCGACCATGCTGAACAACAGCCATACCTGCCCTGTTTTGTCCAGCTCCAGTATCTGGTATTGTTCCACAAGCCGTACGTAGTTATTTTCGGAATTCAGCATCCGGTATTCATAGACGGCTTTGTGATTGAGCTTTTCATCATTCGAAAAAGCGTTGAACATTTTTAGGATGGAGATGCCATTCAGGGCCAGCTGGTGCTTTTCTTCCGGGTGAATTTTACTGTCAAAAAACTGGTGGTTCAGCTCTTCGAACTCGGAAGGCACATAGCCTAAAAGCTTTCCGAAATTGGATGAAAAAAAGACCACCTGCTTTTGATGGACATCAAAAATGGTGACTCCTGAATTGCTGACATCGGATAGGGCCTGCAGAGAGACGATGTGTTTTGGAATGAGGGAATAGTCAAGGTTTTTCTCATCAAACTGATATTGCATCAGAAACTTAAAAAAGAGCTCGTATATACTGTTTTGTTCCATAAGATTATGCTGTTGAACCGGGAATATTCCGCCAAAGGCCGGAAGCTCAAAAATACAATAAAATGGCTCGGTTTTTCGGCTTTTTGGATTTAGCCGCGTGGGATATTGCTCTCTGAGGAGCCGGGTGCGAACCTGTTTTGCGAGGCCTCCTCCGGTCAGCATCATCCCATTCCGGATATATGGCCCGGATGTATGAAAACCCGGCTAAATTAGTATCTTTGAGGCTGTGCCGACGCCACTTTACATATTATTCCTGTCTTTCGGGATCATCGATGCCATCGATATCTTCCTGGTGGCGGTGATGCTGTACCAGCTATACAAAATGGTAAAAGGCACGGCGGCCGTCAATATCTTTATCGGCCTTGCCTCCATCTATATCTTCTGGATCATTGTCCGGGCTTTTGAGTTTGACATGCTGGGCTCCATTCTCGGAAAGTTCATCAATGTGGGCGTCATCGCCATCATGGTGGTGTTCCAGCAGGAGATCCGTAAGTTCCTGTTGTACATCGGCTCCAACGATTTTCTGAAAAATAACAACTGGCGCAATGTGTTCAGTTTTGCCAAGCGGGTGAGCTCTTCTACCGCGCTCGACCTGGATGTGGAGGCCGTGATCAATGCCTGCTTCAACATGAGCGAGTCGAAGACCGGGGCCCTGATCGTGATTGCCAGGAAGTCGGACCTTAAGTTTTATGTGAACACCGGCGAGGTCGTGGATTCGGCGCTCACGGATAAAATGCTGGAAAACATCTTCTATAAGAACAGCCCCATGCACGACGGCGCTGTGATCATCAAGGACAACCGCATCGTGGCAGCGCGTTGCGTGCTCCCCGTGACGGAGAAAGAGAACTTTCCGTCGAACTTCGGCATGAGGCACCGGGCCGCTGTGGGCATCACGGAAACCACCGATGCGCTGGCCATCACCGTGTCCGAGCAAACAGGAGCCGTTTCACTCACCGAAAAAGGAGAGATCAACTCGAACCTGAACCGGGATAAGCTCAGGTACCTCATCGAAAAAACATCAAACACTAATTAGTACGAATACAATCCATAACTACGAATAGATCTGCAAATGATAATTACGAATCAATACGAATATACCTATCAGAACTCATGATGCGGCATTCGTATATTCGTATTTTAATTCGTAATTATTCCTTCAAACCATCAATTAATAAATGAATCTTCTTTCCGTTAATCAGTTAAGTAAAAGTTTTGGCGATAAAGTCCTGTTTAAGAACATCAATTTCGGGATCAATTATGGCGATAAGGTAGCCCTCATTGCGAAGAATGGCTCCGGCAAATCCACGCTGTTCAAGATCCTGCAGGGCATAGAGATCCCTGATAGCGGCGAGGTGGTATTCCGCAAGGATACACGGGTGTCTTTCCTCAGCCAGGAACCTGTGATGAACGATGCGCATACCATCGAGCAAACCATTTACGCCGGCGACAGCGAGAAGGTAAAAACAGCCATCGATTACGCGCGCCTGGTGGAAACGCACTATGCCAACCCGTCGCAGAAAACGGAGGATCAGCTCGATGTGCTGACGAACCGCATGAACGACCTCGAAGCCTGGGATGTGGAAACGCAGATGAAGCTGGTGTGCGTGAACCTGGGATTAAACGATCTTCAGCAGAAAGTAAGCACCCTGAGCGGTGGCCAGAAAAAAAGGTTGGCACTTGCGCAGGTCATCCTGAACGAGCCCGACCTCCTCATCATGGACGAGCCTACCAACCACCTGGACGTGAGCGTGATCGAATGGCTCGAAGATTACCTGCACAGCTATAAGAAAAGCATTTTACTTGTGACGCACGACCGCTACTTCCTGGATGAGGTCTGCGATAAGATCATCGAGATCGACGACCACACCCTGTACGAGTACAGGGGCGATTTTGCCTACTACATGGAAAAGAAAGCGGAGCGTGTGGCGATGGAGGCCTCCGAGCTGGAGAAGGCGCGCAACCTCTACAAGCGGGAGCTGGAGTGGGTCAGGAAGCAGCCGCGTGCCAGGACCACCAAATCCAAATCGCGGGTGGATGCCTTTTATGAGGTGGAAGCCAAGGCGCGTGCAAAGAAAATAGAGAAGAAGATCGAGCTGAGTGTGAAGGTGGAGCGCATCGGCAGCAAGATCATCGAGGTCAATAAGCTGCAGAAATCCTTTGGCGACAAACGCATTCTGGAGCCTTTTTCCTATACCTTCATCAAAGGTGAAAAGATCGGGATCGTAGGGCCGAATGGGGTAGGGAAGAGCACCTTCATCAATATGCTCCAGGGGCTGGAAAAACCCGACGGAGGAACGGTATCGGTGGGCGATACCATTGTGTTTGGCTACTATTCGCAGAAAGGCATCCAGGTGCCCGACGATAAGCGTGTGATCGAGGTGGTGAAAGACATCGCCGAGTTTATTCCGTTGGCCAACGGCACCTCGCTCAGCGCCTCGGGCCTGCTGACACGCTTCAACTTTCCGCCGGCAGTGCAATACGGGCATGTGGGTAAGCTCAGCGGCGGCGAACGGCGCAGGCTCTACCTGCTGACGGTGCTGGTAAGGAACCCGAACTTTCTGATCCTCGACGAGCCTACCAACGACCTCGACATCATTACCCTCCAGACACTCGAAGAGTTCCTGCTGGAGTTCCAGGGTTGCGTGCTCATCGTATCGCACGACCGTTATTTCCTCGACCGTCTGGTGGATCACGTCTTCGCCTTCGAGGGGAAAGGCATCATCAAGGATTTCCCGGGCAACTACAGCGAATACCGCCAGTGGAAATACGACCAGGAATACGAAGCGGAAAAAAAGACGATGGAGCAGGCCGCTCAGGGAAAATCACCGGCGGCGAAGGAGGCGGACGCTGCGCCTGCGCAGGTGGCGGCTCCTGCAACGACTGTAGAAAAAAAGAAACTCTCGTTTAAGGAGCAAAAGGAGCTCGAAACCCTGGAAAAGGAGCTGGAGCAGCTCGAAAAGAAAAAGTCGGAGCTCGAAGCTTTGCTGGCAGGCGGCCTGACGGATGCCGAAGAAATCCGCAAGGCCTCACAGGAGTTCAACAAGGTATCGGAAAGCATTGATGAGAAATCCATGCGCTGGCTGGAATTGCAGGAGTAGAATTCTTAAAAGAAGCTGTTTCAAACTATATGCAATTCCGTTTGTTTTAATGGCATGACATGTGAATACTAATATCACGGTGGCTTCGGGAGCCTCAGCCGCCGGTGAGTAATCATGAAATCGCAGGCTGAGGCTCCCGAAGCCTGCATTAGAGCAAAATAATATCATGGCAACATTCTCAGAACTCATCAATACCGACAAGCCTGTGCTGGTCGATTTTTACGCCACCTGGTGCGGGCCCTGCAAAACCATGGCTCCCATCCTTTCGGACGTGAAAAGCAGGATCGGCGACAAAGCCAGCATCATTAAAATAGATGTGGATAAAAATCCGGAGGCCGCCAACGCCTATCGTATTACAGGTGTTCCCACGCTCATCCTTTTCAAGCAGGGTAAAGTGCTCTGGAAGCAGTCGGGTGTAGTGCCGGCGCATGAGCTTACCAAGATCATCGACCAGTACACCTGAGCTTATGGTGAGCTTCACAAAGAATATCCTGATCGAAGGAAGTAAGGACAAGCCAATTCTCCTGGATGTGTACTATAAGCAAACACAGGAAGCCAAGCCGGTGGTCATTTTTGTGCATGGCTTCAAAGGCTTTAAAGACTGGGGGCATTTCGACCTGCTGGCGAAAACGCTGGCGCAGCAGGGTTTTGTCTTTATCAAATTCAACTTCTCCCATAATGGCACAACTCCCGAAAATCCTCTGGAATTCGGTGACCTCGATGCCTTCGGGAAAAATAACTACATCATCGAGCTCGACGATCTGGAAAAGGTAATGGACTGGGCGCTTACGGATCCTTCCATGGCAGCCGAGACAGACAAGGAGGCTTTATACCTCATAGGTCACAGCCGCGGGGGTGGCATCAGCATCCTCAAAGCGGCGGAAGATCCGCGTGTGAAGAAGCTGGTCACCTGGGCCTCAGTCAGCGATTTTCTCAATCGCAATAAAAAGCAGACCATCGATACCTGGCATGAAAAAGGCGTGGTCTATACCTTTAATGCGCGCACCAAACAGCAAATGCCTCTCTACCTGCAGTTTTATGAAACGATGCAGGCGCACAGGGAGCGCCTGAATGTATTGAAGGCGGCAAAGCAGCTGGGCATTCCCTTTCTCATCATCCACGGCACCAAAGACGAAGCGGTCGACCTCAAAGATGCCGAGGAGCTGCACCGCGCCTGTAAGCATTCGGAGCTGCTGGTGGTTGGCGAAGCCGGTCATACCTTCGGTGTGAAGCATCCCTTCGGCGATCTTGGCTTTCCTGAGCATGCGCAGTTCGTCACCGAAAGAACCATTGCCTTCCTCAAAGAATAGGCCCCGCAAAATAGACGCGATATGCTTTAAAATTGTATCTTTATTGCTTAAGAAACTCCTTAAGTATGGATATTTTTTTATTGCTGGTCATTCTCCTCCTGTTGATCATCTTCCATTTCGCGAAGAACGCCAAACTGAAGAACGTCGAGGAAAAGCTTTCCAAAATTGAAGATTATTTACGCCGTGTGCAGCTCTACCAGGCCCAGAAAGCCGAAGAGCAGAAACAGGCCACTGCGGAAAACAGGGAAACTGCCAAGCCGGTACAGCCGGTAGAGGATCAGGTGCCGCCGCCAATCGTGAAACCGGTGATTCCGCCGGTGGTGGACGACAAGCCGCCGGTAACGGTGCCGGAAGTGCCGCCTGTGGTGATCATCGATGAGGTCATTATTGATAAGACGGAAGACACGCCTGCGGAGATCAGCGTGAACGAAGTGATGAACACGCCTTCGCAGACACCGGTGCAGCCTGCCCAGCCGCAGCAAAGCTTTTACGACCGCTTCCGGGAAAACAACCCGGACCTCGAGAAATTCATCGGGGAGAACATCCTCAGCAAGGTGGCCATTACCATCCTGGTGATCGGCATCGCCTTCTTTGTGAAATATGCCATCGACAAGAACTGGATCAACGAGATCGCCCGCGTGGGCATCGGCATCCTGTGCGGGGGCATCGTGCTGGGCTTCGCGCACCGCTTGCGGAAGAACTTCAAGGCATTCAGTTCCGTCCTCGTATCGGGTGGTATCGCTATCTTCTATTTCACCATCGGCATTGCCTTCCACGAATATCATTTGTTCGGGCAAACGATGGCTTTTGTCCTCATGCTCATCATCACCTCCTTCAGCGTCTTCATCTCCGTGATGTACGACCGGCAGGAGCTGGCGGTGCTGTCGCTCATCGGTGGCTTTGCCACGCCGTTTATGGTGAGCACGGGGCAGGGCAATTACCAGGTGCTCTTCACCTATGTGCTGATCCTCGACCTGGGCATGCTGGTGCTGGCTTACCTCAGGAAGTGGAACCTGCTGAACATCCTGTCCTATGCCTTTACCATGATCCTGTATTTTGGCTGGCTGCAAACGAAGGTGATCGGCGAAGAGAACCCGCCCTACAAAGGCGCTATGATCTTTGCGGCCATATTCTATGTGGTGTTCATCATCATGAGCCTGATCCACAACATCAAGGAAAAGCGCAAGTTCGGCGCGGTGGATATTACCATCCTGGTGAGCAATACCTTTTTGTTCTACGGGGCGGGCATGCAGATCCTCAACTACTACCACCAGGAGCTGCAGGGCTTCTTCAGCATGTTCCTGGCGGCATTTAACCTGGTGTGCTCCTGGATGCTCTATAAAAAGTTCAGGGCAGATCAGAAGCTGGTGTACCTCATGATCGGGCTCACGCTCACCTTCGTGACGCTGGTGGCGCCGGTTCAGCTGCATGGCAATTACATTACGATTTTCTGGGCGGCCGAAAGCGTTCTGCTGCTCTGGTTATCGCAAAAGTCGAACATCGTCATGTCGCGCTTTGCCTCCGTGCTGATCATGGTGCTGATGAGCTTCAGCCTGTTCGTGGACTGGGGGCAGGTATACACGGCCTACCATGAGGTAAAGCCGGCGGTTATACTCAATAAGGCCTTCATCACAGGCATGATCTGCGCGCTTTCCATGCTGGCCTCAGCCATCCTCCTCCGGAAGGAGAGTGAGACCCTCAGCTGGGCGAAGATGAACTTCAACCCTGTGGCCTACCGCCATTTCCTGCACATCGCTTTCGTGACCCTGCTTTACTTCACAGGCATGTTTGAGCTGGTATACCAGATGAACCGCGTGAGCTATGGTGTCGGTGTGACGATCGTGGCAGGCGCTTACCATTTCCTCTACTTCCTCCTGTTGAACCTGGCCGTATCGAAATGGGAAAACCGGAAAGCAGGGGCCGTGCTCTTTATCTTTAATTACATCAATGCCGTGGCCTTCGTGCTGATCTTTGCAGCGCTTCCTTATGTCGACTTTAAAGACAACATGCTGCAGGTAGACAGAAGCTATGTAGGATTCACCGCTCACTATGTGACCCTGATCTGCTTTGTGGCGACGATCCTGTTTATGAGAAGCTGGCTCCGCAAAGGAGGAAGCCCCGACAAAATGGGAACGCTCCATACCGTTTTTGTTTCCATTGCCATCGTGTATGTGTCGAGCCTTGAGCTGATCCTGCACGTGTCGCAGCTGGTGATAGGCGGCGTAAAGACCATC
>Ga0233425_10006182_pt1 | contig 18046 bp, 10 predicted proteins | sample Watercolumn_Towu_2_FD_181712 | JGI IMG/M metagenome (GOLD analysis project Ga0233425, IMG submission 181712) | Freshwater microbial communities from Lake Towuti, South Sulawesi, Indonesia - Watercolumn_Towuti2014_140_MG | ecosystem: Environmental > Aquatic > Freshwater > Lake | place... | reverse complement strand
TGGTTGGTGCCGTACTTGAATCTCGGCTCCTACTACGAAAAACAGGATCAGGTCGAGCCGGCCGTGGCGATTTATCAAAAGGCCCTGGCCACCGTGGCAGACGATATCGGCACCCAATTGGAACTCAACCTCGCCCTCGCCAATCTGCTCCGGCGTAAGGGAGACTTCCCGCGGGCGGAACAGGTCTACCGTGACTTCCTGGTCAAGGCCGGGGACCGGCCGGAGGCCGCCAAGACGAAACTGGCACTGGCGGATTTCCTGGCGCGCCGAGGCCGCGCCGAGGAAGGCGAAGCCCTGGTGGATTCCGTGCTCGCGAGCCAGCCCGCCGAGCCCCAGGCGCTGCTGTGGAAGGCGCGCCTTGCGCTGAGCCGGAAGCAGCCGGCGCCCGCGATTTCCGGCTTGCAAAAGCTGCTGCAAGACCAGCCCGACTCGACCGAGGCGCTTTCGCTGCTGGCCAGCGCCTATTTCGCCAATGGCGAACCAGCCAAAGCACGCGAGCCCTTGGAGCATGCCGTACGCGCCGCCCCCGGCGACTTCTCGCTGCGCCGCCGCCTGGCAGAACTCCTGGTGCAACAAAAGCAGCCAGGGGATGCGCTCACTCTAGCCGAGCAGTACCTTGCCGACCAGCCCGGCAGCCTGGAGGGACTGTCCCTCAAGGCCGACGTCTTGGCCGCGGAAAAACGGAACGAGGAATTGGAAAGCACCCTCAAGGAAATTCGGAAAAAGCATCCCGAGCAGGTTGGAGGAGCCCTCGGTCTCGGCCGCTTTCATCTCAACCGCAAGGACTACGGCGCGGCCATGGCCGAATTCGATGCGGCGCGCCGGCTGTCCGGCAACTCCTATGACTCGATCCTGGCCACGGCGTCGCTCCACATGGAGATGCAGCAGCCGGAGAAGGCATTGGCCCTGGTCAAAAAGATCATGACGGACGAACCGAAGCGCGCGGACATGCAGCAGCAGCTCGCCGCCCTGCTGTTCTCCCAGAAGCGTGACGAGGAAGCCGTAAGAGCCCTGAATCAGGCCATCGAGCTGAAGCCGGACTGGCTGCCGCCCTATGCCAACCTCGGCGCCTACCACGAGAAACGCGGTCAGACGGAAGCGGCCCTGGCGGTCTACCGCAAGGCCCTCGCGGTGGCTCCGCGAGACCTCACCATGCAGCTGAGCCTGGCTCGTGTCCACGAAATGGCCAAGCAGTACGGTCAGGCAAAGAAGGTGTATGAGACCGTGCTCCAGAATAACCCGGATCACCTCCTTGCCATTAACAACTTAGCCAGCATACTGACCCTGCCGGGCGCTGCGCCGGCCGACCTGCAGCGGGCACTGGAGCTTTCCAGGCGGCTCGACGGGGAGCAGGAGCCGGCTTTTCGCGATACCCTGGCCTGGGTTCATTATCTCGCCGGCGATCTCCAGCAAGCCTTGACGCTGCAAGTCCCGGTGGCCCAGGGCAATCCGGAAGTCCCCGTCTATCAGTATCATCTGGGGATGATGTACTTGAAACAGGGCGACGCAGCCAGCGCCAGACAGTATCTGGCCAAAGCGATGGAAATCAGGTCGGAATTCATTGGATCCGAGGAAGCGAAGATCGCACTGCAGAAATTGCAATGATCGGCAGATTCCGCGTGCTGAAGGAAACGGGAATGGCGGCGCCGTCGTTTCCTTCGGAGAATTGCCAGGACTGGTCGGACCTGGTGATCCATCGCCATCAATGCGGAAACCGTAACCTTCGGCACAGTCGCGGTAGGCCCGCTGCGCCTCGGGATCGTGGGTACAGGCCTTGGGGAAAAGCGCACTTGGCGTTATCGACGGTGATCCGCCCCGGTACCCCGCCAATCCACTCGAAGGCGCGGCGGTGGTGAGGCCAGCCAGGCGACCGAACTCTGATCGTGCACGAGTTCGGCGTACTTATGGCGGGACCAGCGCTTCCTTACCGACACACCCGGTTCGAAATTCGTTGAGAGACTTTGCAGCAACCTCTGCAATCAGGCGGGCAGATACCTCAACCGTTACTTTGGCCAGGGTCGCCCCCCGTTCCGACCCTGCGTCCGATCGGCGATATCCCGCAAGACTTAGGCCATTTCCCTCAACTCCATCAGGTTCCAACTGCGCTAGTTGCTTGAACCAACGCACAAATCGCAATGGCACCATCATTGCATTATCAGTTGGGCCGTATCCCTCAATGGATACGGCAGCTCGGTTCCAGGTCTTGCTGACGGCGTTGGTCTCTTCGGTTGTCCGGAGAGGGGGGGCAAGTATCGCGAGCCTCCGACTGTGCAGCCCGGAAATGGCTGATCCGCCTGTTGGCACCGAGCTTTCTGAGCCGAGATTGATGCTGTGACGAACGGAACGCCTGGACGCGGCAGCTCCGGCATCACTCGATCTCTCTCAACTCAAGCGTTAAGGAGGAACTGTACTCATGAAATTGACCAAGCAGCATCGATCGTGGTGGCTGCTGGGTCCGCTGCTCGCGGCAGGAGCCGGAGCGCAGGCGGCCCAGTACACCCCGGCGAATCTGGGGCTTGATTCGGGATGGGGTGCCAGTTGGGGAGGTCCCAATCTGGACAACATCATTCCCTTCGAAAGCACTGCCTACGCCCGGGTCAACCGGACCAAGTCCGGGAGCACCTACACCTACACCATCGATGCCAGCACCAAGGCTTCGAATGTTCCCGGTGTGGGCGGTGCAAACAAGACCCTGACCTGGTGGGCGGATGCCACCCATGCTTTCACCGTGACGGGCGCATCGTCCTATTGGGACTTGAACTTCACCGGCACCTCCTCGAGCCCCACCGGTTCGGCCAACTGCACCGGGACCTGCAATGTATCCGTGTGGGGCACCGGCATTTCCGGTACGGTGGCCAACATGACCTGGCTGCAGAGCTGGAGTCCGGGGATTTACAGTGCTTTCACCTCGTCCTCGTCGCAGCGCAACCTGTTCTCGGCGACGATCACGGCCATGGATGCCTTTGGCGAAGGCGACGCCAACACGGTCGACGCAATCGCCTTCCGCTGGCAGACCCCGACCGGATCGTTGGCGCCTTTCGCCGACCTGCTGAACTACGCCTACCTGGGAAATCTCAACCTCAACTCCCTGAACGCCGCCAGTTCTTCGGTCACCATCTCCACCACCAACGCCATCCAGCACACCAACGTGCCGCTGCCGGCGGCGGTGTATCTGTTGGGATCGGCCCTGTTCTTCCTGCGCCGCAAGGCCGTGGAAGCGCAGTTTGCCAGCGCCTGAAAGCGGAATTCGGCGCCGTCAGGGATCTAACGGAACCTCCGGTTTGCTGCCGTACCGGTACCGGGCCGGCAGCAAGCTTCTCGAAGAACAATACCCCTGTGAGATACAACCATGAAGCAGCTATCAAGAAAGACGTTCCACTGCCTGGCGTTGGCCGGCATTGCCATGACCTGCAGCAACGGCGCACGGGCCGACACCTGGCACGGCGACTGGTGGGAAGCCGACGAGAAGCACATCTACAAGGAAGTGGAGCTTCCCGAAAAATGCATCGCGATCTATGATCCGATCGCCGTCGGCAGCCCGAAACTGGGTGACTTCTGCTACGATGCGCACGGCACGGAACGAGTCCGCGATCACCACAACCGCACGGTGATCAAGTTCGAAGGCGGCGGCACCGCGAAACTTTGGGAATCTGCTGCCGTGGGAGGGCCTTACGTCAATCTCGTCGGCACCACCCACTTCCGCCTGGAAACCAAGGCAGTGTTGAACAAGAACGACACCATCAAGACTTTCAAGATGTCGTTCGAGTCCAAGCCGTTCCAGATCAACGCCGGAGCCGACTGCCGCCGCATCTCGGTGGAACTGACCTTCGTCGGCCACAACCAGATCGGCGGCACCGAGACGGACCCCATCTTCGACATCACCCAGGCAGCCGACGATGTCGTGGTCACGGCCTGTTCCCATTCGCACCACGGTTACGATTGACGGCTGGAAGCCAACAGTAGGACCGATCCCGCATGCTTGATCTGGCACATCCCGCCCGCACCGTCGAAAACCCGGCCGCGCAGCTCCCGGCCTGTCCGCGACGGCCAAGCGGATCAACCTGCGGCAGCCACAGGAAGGCTGGCCCTGTACGAAGAGTCAAAGCCACACCCGCCGCGAGGCGGGGCCGGAAAGTTTCGGGGTCTTGCGGCGAGATCGCCCGACTGCCTCTTCCCATAGGGTTTCTGCACCAAGGAGAGATGACCTTGGCCAAGCTGCCCCGAAAACCCCTAAAATTTCCGCTTCCTTCACCCGGGCTTCGTCCCCTCGATCTGCACCGGCACCCTCTTCCGCCGGTTTCCGTTTTCGGCGAGACGGATCGCCTCCACGGTATCCATCCCGGCCTCACCGACCGGGCACCGATCCTAGGCATCGAATCTCCCCACCCTGCAACCGAACCCCGATGACGGAGCGCAAGATCACCCACCGATTCCCACGCTCGGCAGCCCTGATCGGGCTGTTGGCCATGCCCGCCGCCCAGGCCGGCTACCTCGACGACATTGGCTACGTCGAACTGCAGGCTGCCCTCGGCGCAGAGACCCCTACGGGAGCCGGAATCGCCGTCACCCAGGTGGAAGGCTCGGTCGTGCCGGTTAGCGACAGCGCCTTCCCGGTGTATGCGCCGGACCCCGCGCTGTTTCCCGGCAAGACTTTGCATTTCCCTCTGGAAAGCAACAATCCTCCCGGGCTTCCGGCCCCGCGTAACGGCCCCTCCGGACACGCCACCGCGGTCGGCCAAATCTTTTACGGCGCCGGCGATTCCATGGCCGCGGGGATCGGCGACGTGTACGCCTACGAAGTCAACCACTGGCTGCTGACGGCTCAGAACACTCCGGCGGGCGCGGCCGCTATTCCTGTCAGCCGCATCGCCAATCACAGCTGGGTCGGCAACGGCAATACCGCTGCCGAGAACTCTGCCCTGCTCCGCCTGGTTGACCGGCAAGTCGCCATCAATGAAACCATCCAGGTGGTCGGCATGAACAACGGGGCCGGCTACTCGCCTCTCCTCGGCAGCGCCTACAACGTGATCACCGTCGGTCGCACCGATGGCAGCCACGACCAGGGAACCGACGCCGTTCCCGGCGACGCCATCTACGGCGAAGGCCGTACCCGGCCCGATCTCGTCGCCCCGCAGCCGACCACCAGCATGGCGACTCCCGTGGTGGCGGCGGCCGCGGCTCTCCTGGTCGAAACCGCCCACCGCGCACCGCAACTGTCGCAAGGTTCGGGCGTTCTCCCCGGCATCGGCCCCGTCTTCAACGGGGAACGCTCGGAAACCGTCAAGGCTGCCCTGCTCGCCGGCGCCGACCGCGTCACCGCCAATACCTCCACCTTCGCCAATCTCACCGACTACCGGGGCCCCGGCCACCAGACGTCGAACGGACTGGACGACCGCTTCGGTGCCGGCCAGATCAACATATTCAGCAGCTACGCCATCGTTGCTGGCGGCGAACAGGACAGCGCCGAAGACGGCAGCACATCCGGTTCGATCACGGCGGCCGGCTTCGATTATGATGGAGACTTCGGTGGAGCGGCCGGCAGCAACCGGAGTGCGACCTACCGATTCCAGGCGGGCGCCGGGCTGAGCCTGAGCACATCCCTGGTGTGGAATCTGAAGGTATCCAACGACGCGGCGCTGGAAACGACTCTGTACAATCTCGATCTGGCCTTGTTCGACGTCAGTGCCGATCCCTCCAGCCCGGTGGCTGTTTCCAAAAGTGCGGAAGACAACAGCGAGAACCTCTGGGTGCGGCTGTTCGACGGTCATACATACGAGTTGCGCGTCACCACCCCCGAAACCACTGACTTCTCCTGGGATTATGCCTTGGCCTGGCACATCGGTCCGACCGCAACGCCGGTGCCGGTACCGGCGGCCATCTGGTTTCTGGCGAGCGCCCTGGCGTCCTTCGGGGTATTGGTTCGGCGCACTGCAAGGAAATGCTGAAAACCCGGATGTCACGTATTCGTTCGTTCAATCGCCCGGTCGCGGCCAAGGCCGCCCCAGCGTAGATTTCTCCCGTCGTCACCGTGACAGCCGCCCGGCGAACACTCCAGGCTCCCTCGGAGCCGGACCGCTTGCAAGGCAGTCATGCCGCAGTTTTCACCACCCTGTAATCACCAATCTATGAAACCAAAATCGTCGGCCCTCGTCCTGGCCATACTGCTATGCTCGCAGAGTCCTATCGGCAGCTACGCGGACGCGGCCGGAAATGCCGCGGAAAACGCCGTGCCGGCCGAGTATCGGATCAGCCCGGGCGATATCCTGGACATCTCCGTGTGGAAAGAGGAGGGACTCTCGAAGGAAGTCCTGGTTCGTCCGGACGGCGGAATCAGCTTTCCCCTGGTGGGGGATCTCGCCGTTCAGGGTTCGACCGTGGATACGGTTACCGGCCAGATCATCGAAAGGCTGTCGGGATATATCGCGGAGCCGGTGGTGACGGTGGCCGTGAAACACTCCAACCAGCGCTTCTATGTGGTGGGAAAAGTCAACAAGCCGGGGGAAATCCTCTCCGTCTCCCGCCTCAATGTGATGCAGGCCATCGCCATGGCGGGGGGGCCCACCCCCTTTGCCAATGACGACGACATCACGGTGATTCATCACACCGGCAACAGGACCGTCAGCCTGAGCTTCGACTACGCCGCGGTTTCGAAAGGCGAAGATCTGGAGCAAAACATTACTCTGGAACCCGGTGACGTCGTCGTCGTCCGTTAGGGAACCGCCGATTGATCCGGCGGTTCCTGCGGTGCAGGGATGCACCGCCTGAGAAATCCGAAATGGATTGAATCAGCGCTTCCTTCGGTCCACTTCGGAACCTTGCCCCGGAAACAGGGAGGCATCCGCGAACCTCTCCCGAAAGGGCAAGAAACGGCCCGCTTGCAACGGGGTCGACCGCGCGCCGGCGGAACCGGTGCGGGCAAGCCGACCGGCTCCGCCGCCACTCCGGTTACAGTGCGTCCAGTTCCGAACAGCTGTAAGTGAAGCCAGCCGGTGACAAAGTCACCGTCGCCGGTTTGGCGGCACCGTCGTCGCAGTGAGCAATGAGCGCCTTGGCCTCCTGCTTGCTGGCGATCGCCTGGGTCAGCAGGAGCTTGCGCAGGCCGCGGGACGGAACGTGGATCGCCATGCGCTGATAGCGGCCCGCCGTCTCCAGCTTGGCGACAGCTTCGGCGTAGCCACCCAGAATCGCGCCTTCCCTGAGCACGCGGACGGCATCCTCGTTCTCGGCCTGGGCCAATCGGGCCAATTCCTTCGCGTCACGCCGGGAACCCATGGCCAGCGCCTGGTTGTCCAGGCGGTTGGAGATGCGGATGTTCTCCAGCGCGTTGATCGCCCGGAGGAACGACGCCACCGCCGTCACCTGGCTGGAATCCAGCTTCACCCGGCGGTCGTGGGATTTCGAGGTGACCGATCCCGGCGAGCGGTTGAAGGCGTCGCTGTTATAGGACGCGATCGCCTCCTCCAGGGTGCTGACACTGTTGTTGTGAAAATACGGAGCGGTATCCGCGGCCTCCACCAGCGGCGGGGTATTGAAGCGGCCGTCGCCGAAGCAGGACTGGTTGCGCTGGGGCCCGCAGGCGCTGGAAGCATCCTGACCGAACCCGCCGTCGTAGGCCAGAGTCGGGTCCACCAGGCGCGCCGGATTGATCTTCAGATCCTCGACACCGGTGTTCCGGGTCGGGTTGGCGAAGGTGGTGGAACTGCGGGCGCCGGCATGGGTGTGGCAGCCGTTGCAGTTGGCTGTGCTCCCCATCGCGACGTTTTCTTCCGTTATCGGAGCCCCGCTGCAGGTCGGCGGCGGGGTCGGCCCGCCGCTCTGGGCGCTGCCGTCAACACATGGGTTTTCCTTGGTGTCGAACAGCAGCTTGCCGGCCTCGGCGACCGGATCGAGGAAGGTCAGCTTGTAGACCGGATAGTCCTTGCTCCGTCCCAAGGCGAGTTCATAGGCCTCGATCGCATCCAGTTCCTCTGCCGAGGGCAGGCGGAAATCGTCCGCAAAGTCATCGTCGGGATTCGAATTACGGGCCAGGGTCTTGGGGAAATGCTGGACCACGGCGCCGCTGGCGAACTCCCGCAGAGTACCGGTGCCCGGCGCGCCGTCTCCGGCCCAGCCGGTGGCGCCCTGCAAGCCGTTGTCGGCTTCGAATTCACCCTTGGTGTACGGTGGCTGCGGATTGGTGCTCTCACTGACCACGCTGGTCGCCAGCGCGAGGGTATGGGGAACGCTGCGGAAGATGCTGGTGCCGGCGCCGTCGACATTGGCCAGGATCAGGCCGAACTTGCGCATCAGCGCGGGATTCTCCAGTTCCGCCAGATTCGGATCGGTTTCCGCCACGAACAGCTTGTCGTCCGGTGGCAGTTGGGCGATGTAGTTGGGGTCGATGGTGAAGTTGTTGTCGGCGCGGTGACAGGTTCCGCAGGTGCGGCCGTTGCCGTTGAAGGTTTCCTGGTGGAACAGCTTGCGGCCCTCGGCAACCTTGGCGCCCAGCACCGCGGCAAGGTCGCGGCCGTCATCGGCGTTGGCAAGCGGGGGCAGCAGGAAGTCCCATGCCGGAGTGGCCTGTTGCTCTGCTCCCGGCGCGTCATCCCGGTGCGCCAAAGACCAGCGCTGGGTCGAGTAATAGACCTTGGTCAGCAAGTCGGGACTGCCGGCGATCACCACCCCTTCCCGCGGTGACCGGCCGGGCCGCGTCAGCACCGCCGAATCCAGGGCGAAACCCGCGAGCCGCTCCCGCGACAGCCGCTCCCGCAATTCCCCCAACCCCTCCTTGCTTTCCAGCGCACCCACCCGCAACGCCCGGTCCTGCCCGTCGACCCGCACGCTGTTGCCGGGATCGGTCCCGTCATCCACCAGCCACAATTCGTAGCCGCCGTCTTCCAGTCCCTTCACCTGCAGGGTCAGGCTGCCATCCAGGAGGTTCAGGTCCAGGCGCCCGCGGGCATCCGTCCTGGCTTCCGAAAGCGCCCTCGAGTAGCCCATGGCCAGGCGCAGCAACTCCGGACTGCCGCCGTTGCGTTCATAGATCTCCCGCCAACTGCCGAACGCCGACAGGAGTGCTCCGACATCCCCATGCCCGGTGGCTGCGGCGGAGTTCCCGGCGCCCTCCGGTTCTATGGACCCGCTTCCGACAACCACCACGATGATCATCGCCAGACTTCCTGCAATCAAGTATTTGGATTTTTTCATGGATCTTGGTCTCGCTATATCGATTGGAAAAGGAAGGCCACCGGGTCAGCCGGCAGCACGATCACCTCTTTATCCATAAAAAGTACATGGGAATAGTGCCGTAAGCTTTTCCCAACATTTGCCGAAATCGCCGTTTTAGCAGCTGGCAGGACGACTCAATCCACGGCTCCACGCCGGTCGAGCTCCAAGCGTCTTTCCGGCATGGAAGATTTGGCCATCTCGGGCCAGACGGGGACGACGGGCCGATCCCAACAGAATCCGGCCGTCAGCGGCGATGCTTTTCCGGACGGTCCCCGGCGCAGATGGGAACTCAAGATTCGTGCCACGATTTACATCGTTGATATTCTTGTTGCTTCACCGCGCTATCGGGTGAACGCACAGCCTTTTTGCGGGATTTCACACATTCATCTGCGGGAAATCGCCGGTCAAACCAACCGCCTGCCGACAAGATGAGTGCCCGCATTTGCCATTAAGGGTGTTGAATTCAGCCCCCCTCCCTGGGGGGTGAGCGAGGCGAGGGGGGCGGAGCCGCGTGGGGTGAGGGGCGGGCGCCTTGGGCTTGCGACAAGCTCTCTGGAACATCAGGCGCTTCAACCCTCACCCTGCCCTTTCCCAGAGGGAGAGGGTGTTCCGTTACTTCAATAGCATTGGCATTTCCCATCCTGAATTCAACCGCTTTCCATAGGGGTTCTAACACACCCGCATCCTTCTTTCTGCGTTAGAAGACTCATCGCTTCCGCCCGGATGGAATTATTCTGCGGCCAAAAAAACCCCTGTTTGCACTGCAACGAATTGGATCTTCAGTGAATTAGCCGAAGACATCGAAGAGGAGCTTGGCCTTCGACGGCGCTGGCACAGATTCTGCGATAAACATGAAAGTCGCGAGTCCGCCGCCTCCGTGCTCGTCCTCCGACGGCAAACATCGCCTGCGTCGCGACCTTCGCATATCCGGCACTCCGGGCCACCTTCTCCCGGGAGGAGAAGGGAACTGGCGATCGCATCGAGATCCGCCGGCGCGAAGAAGGACGCGCCCCGGCTACCCGGGATCGTGCATCGCGGCGGCAGGTCAACTCTGCCCACGCTGCCAACATCCAGGCGATCAGGTTCGACGGGGCCGCCTGAATGGGCTCTTGCCGCGCTTCCCGGCGCGCCGCAATTCGTTCACTACACAACGAGGTCATCCATGAAATCAAGCGGTCGATTGTTACTGGGAGGGATACTGCTTGGGGCGATTCAGGCCCAGGCCCACGGCCCGCAACCCATGTCCCTGAAGAACGTCCCCCTTCCGCCTGTACCCGGCCTGCTGGACGGTTCCAGCCCGATTGTCGTCAACCAGGCGGCCGCCATACAATTGGGCAAGGCGCTGTTCTGGGACGTCAATGTGGGCAGCGACGGCATGGCCTGCGGTTCCTGCCATTTTCACGCCGGTGCGGACCGGAGGGTGAAAAACCAGTTGAATCCGGGCGCCAAGAGCTCCCAACCGTCGGGTCAGGTTTTCGCGCCGTTGCCGACCGGGCCGACCTCCGGCGGTGCCAATTACGCGCTGCGGGTCGGCGATTTTCCGACTTTCCAATACTCCAATCCGCTGTGCCGGCCGATCCCGGCTATCAACTTCACCTGCTCCTACTATGGGCTAGCAGAAGGCGTCCTCACGTTTTCGACCGACGACGTGGTGTCGTCATCCGGTACCTTCAGCGGCACCTTCAACAACACCAGCCGCTTCACCGGCACCAGCGACGATTGCACTCACAGTGCCGATCCGGTGTTTCACGTCAACAGCACCCGCACCCGCCGGGTGGAGCCGCGCAACGCCCCCACGGTATTCAACGCCATCTTCAACTACCGCAACTTCTGGGACGGCCGCGCCAACAACATCTTCAACGGCAGCAGCCCCTGGGGTGAACGCGATCCCAATGCCGGCGTCTGGGTGAAGATCAACGCCCGCACCGTTCAGAAACAGCGGCTGCATTTGATCAATTCCGCGCTGGCTTCGCTGGCCACCGCACCGCCCTTGAGCGACTCGGAAATGGCCTGCCAGCAACGGAATTGGCCGGACATCGGCCGCAAGCTGCTGCTGCGCCAGCCCCTGCAGCACCAGAAAGTCCACAACGAGGACAGCGTGCTGGGCAGCCTGAGCTCGAGTTCTCCCGGAAACCTCCAGCCCGGTCTGAGCACGACCTACAAACAGCTGATCATGCAGGCCTTCAGTCCGAAATACTGGTCCTATGCCGGCACCGGCTTCATTCCGGGGCGGCCGGGACAGGCCCCCTATAACCAGATGGAAGCCAACTTCGCCATGTATTTCGGCCTGGCCCTGCAGCTCTACCAGGCAACCCTGGTTTCCGATGACGCTCCCATCGACAGGACCGACCGCCATCCCGTCACCGGCGTACCCACCTGGCAAGGATTGGGATATGACGCAGCCAAGATCGCCCGGCTGACCGATGGTGCCTCCAAGTTCATCAACAACCACTGCAATCTCTGCCACGCCGGACCGGCGCTGACCACAGCCGCCATCGTCCCGAACACCACACTGGTGACTCCGACACCCGGCGCGACCTACGGACCACCCAATGCCCTGGTCCCATACGGACCGAATGCCTTGGGCTATGACTATCTGACGCCTGGCGCTTATGCGGTCGGCATCAACCGGTACATCAACGTCCTATCGCGGGACAACATCGGTGCCGCCGGCGGCAGCGGTGGCGGCAAATTGCACGACATGGGCTTCACCAATACCGGCGTGGGCAATCCCGCAGACGATCCCGGCCTCGGCGGATTCGACGACTTCGGCAATCCGCTGTCGTTCTCCGAACAATATAAGCAGTACCTGTTGGGCAACACCGTCGGCATGGTCGATCCGGGCATCAACACCATCCGCTCCTGCGACTTCGTCGAACCGGTCGCCTGGGACGTTCCCTTTTCAGACAACGGGATTTTCACGGCACCGGACGGGTTGGAAATCGATGGCAATCGGGAAGGAGTTCTGCGCAATCAGAACTGCGTCAACCAGACCGCCGGGGACGATCCCAACGGTCCCTTCACCACGGCCCGCATCCCGACCGTCGCCGCGGCGAACTACGCTCTGGCCAACAAGCCTGCCAAGCTCGCACTGGCCGTAGAGGCTGCCTTCAAGATTCCTTCCCTGCGGAATGTGGAGCTGACCGGGCCCTACATGCACAACGGCAGCATGGCGACCCTGGACCAGGTGGTCGAGTTCTACGCGCGCCATGCCAACATAGACAGCGCCTTGAAGTTCAATTTGATCAATTCGACCACCCTCAGCACCTCGGTGACCGCCGCGCAGGATCGTGCCAACGTGAAGGAATTCCTGCTGGCCCTGACGGACGAACGCGTCCGCTACGAGCAAGCGCCCTTCGATCATCCGGAAATCGCCGTACCCCACGGCCACCCGGGCGACAACCAGAGCGTCACGCCGGGCAACCCGATCGATGGGGCACTGGCCGACGACGACTACCTGGTCGTTCCGGCGGTCGGAGCCGGCGGGTCCACCCAGCCGCTGGCCTCATTCGACACATTCCTGGCTCCGTAACTCGGTAGGCGCCCCGGACCGAACATCCGCGGCGCCAATCCGGCTCTCACTTCATAGAGGTCTGAAACCATGGATTTTTCTCTGAACAATCCGCAACAAACCAAGCTTGCGTTGGGACTGGGACTAGCCTGCCTGACACTCGCCGCCCCTTCCGCAGAGGCTGCTCTGAGCAGTTACAGCAGCTCGGCGACGCTGACCTACACCATCAACAGCATCGTCAACACCACCAACCCGGGAAACCTGGCTGACCTTCTGATCGAGGGATCGTTCGCGCAGCAGGGCGCCCCGGCTTCGTTCGCGATCCTGACCGGTGACGGCAGCGTGACCGCCAGCAATCCAACCTTCGGGCCGGCGTCGGTCAGCAGTCCGTGGAGCTACAGCTTCTCCACCTCCGGAGCCGCCGCCAACGGTACCGTAGATGCCTCCCATCTGGGCTGGTTTGCTCTGGACTTCACCAATCAAGGCAGTGATGTGTTCAACATCAGCGTGACCCTGGGCTACCAGCTCGACGCCGGCGCCTCCGGCCAGTCCGCGGCCAGTTCGGTCCATCTCGACTATTTCAATGGCGCATCCACCTTCAGCGGATTTGCCGACGCCCTGGCCTTCGCGCCGGGCTCTCCAACCGGCAGCACCTCCGGCAGCAGTGGGGTGTTCAATTTCACACTCTCCGCACTAGGGACGGAGTCCCTCCTGGGCGACGTCACCATCACCGGCAACCTCCAGGCCACCACCCCGGTCCCGCTGCCACCGGCCATCTGGGCGTTTCTCACCGGCTGCGCGACTTTTTGTCGGTTCGCCGCGGGAAGGCAGCGTCGTCACTCGTAGCCATGCGAACCGTGCTGCCGCAAGCGGATTTCCCATAGCCTTGCCAGATCCCGCGGATGTTCTCGCGCCTCCCATGGAGCATCCGCGGCAGCCGGTTCGCCGGTTGCGGGATATCTCGCAAGGCCTGCGCCATCTACCGTCTCCGCCATCCGCTACGGAGCCCTGGAAAATCAGAATCCAGGGATTTTTCATGGACGTGCAGCACCACTCTCGGATGGCATGCATCCTGCCTTTCTTTACGGGCAGATGCAGGATCAAGCGGCTAGGGGCATGGATTCAGGATCGACTGCAAGGCGACGGATCGCCGTCCCGTTCATCGAAGCCGACCCGGCTTCGCGCCACACCCGCCGCAAGGCGGGGCCGGAAAGCCACGGGTCTTGGACGCCCCAACCAAGACAGCCGGGCCGCCTCCCGCAGCGATGGGGAGGCCGCCGCAATCCGATTGCGCTGAATCGGCCGCGGCGGACATCGTTAACCATGAGTGACTTTACTGAACTTCATGCTAACGAAGGAGAACATTATGTTTTTTAGAAAGACCAAGGTCGCCAACGCGGTCGCAATGACACTCGCCGGCGCGGCACTGACCTTCGGCGCCGTCTCGACGGCATCCGCAGGTTCGACCACCATGTACAACCTGACCACCAGCTTCGGTGCCGACAACAGCACCAACATCACCGACCCGTCCAATGGCGGGGCCGGTCCTTGGGCCCTCTCCGGTGGCACCGACGGCTGGCTATACGGCCTCAACGGTTTGTCCGGCGGCACCGACACCTCCATCGCCAAGTGGGCGGGCACCACCGGCCTCAACAAGACCCCGTTCGGCTACACCGGCGCCCAATTGAACTGGGGCCTGGAAATCACCGGCTACGACACGGCGACGGTCTCCACCTTCGACGCCTTCTCCCGCTACGGGGTCTATGCCGACATCGACACGGCCCAGGGTGCCTGGAGCGACACCGCGGAAGTCGGCGCCGCCGGATGGCGGCACGATCTGGACTTCGGCCTGTTCCGGACCGATCAGAACGACGCCCTGGTGACCCTGACCATCGACAGCATCATCACGCCCTCGGCCGTTTCCAACTTCGGCTTCACCATCTTCAAGGGAATGAGCAGCAACCTGGCCTACGGCCATCATGGCGGCTGGAACGCCGGCAACAACGCGGGCGGCATCACCTCGGCCTCATTACCGGGAGGTGGCACCACCTTCTCGGTGGGGGATGTCGTCGCCTACACCGTCGGCAGCAATCCCGTCGGCACCGAAACCAACCTGAACACCATCCAGTTCTATGCCGCGGCCAACCAGGTCTACACCATCGTGCTGGGTGGCTACAAGGTGGGCGGCTGGGGATCCACCAACGATGGCTACGTGCTGAACGTGACCACACAGGCTGTGCCGGTTCCTGCAGCGATATGGCTGCTGGGAAGTGCCATCGCCGGCATGGGCATCGTCGGCCGTCGGCGCGAACGGTCCGTCGCCGCCTAAAAGGCTTTGGCGTCCGACCGGGAAGTCGGCAAGCCCGAAAGAAAGCCGCCCGGCATCCGATGCCGGGCGGCTTTCTTGCTTCTAAAAACACTTCTGAACACCTTTCTGGACTCTTCTCGCCGTCCTACCCCCGCAGATTCTGGCGCAGCCTCCCCTGCATCGCAGGAATCGCCGAAGTGGCGAGCCTTTTCTCTATGGCGCCCAGATCCCGCCGATGGTCAACCCCACGTCCGGCTCCGGCACCTTCTTGCCGGACCTGTAGGCTACGCGGATTTCGACCGCCTTCACCAGGCCTTCGGTGGCGTCTTGCGGCGCGCCCAGGACCGGCATCCGGCTTGATTCTCCCACCGTGCCGCTGCTGTCGACCGACCGGCAATCGCCCCGCCGCGGCTGCAAGGCCACTCCCCCCTCCTCGCCCGTGGTTCCAACCAGCTTGACGCTGTACTTGGCAAAGTTGTGAACGCGCTTCCGGTTCACCGCGAACCTGCTCAATTCCAATCGGCATTGCACGTCGGCGGCCGGCGAAACCGAGGGATCGGCGCCCACGAAGGTCGCCACCACCTCCGCACCTACCGCAGCCCGGCGGTTCGGCAAACGGTCCCGGAGCGTCAGTTCGAACTGGAACACCGGTTTGCCGTTCCGAACCCGCTCGACGATCGTTCCCGCGCCGACCGCCTCGCCCGGAGCATCGATCGCCGCCGGCCCCCGGCTCTCCCGCAGGATCGCCGGGAAGTCTGCCTGGAAAGTCTCTACCTCCCGCCCCTGATGGCCGGGATGGAGCGGCAGGACATTCAGCGAATTGAACTTCTTGAAGTTGACCTGCTTGCTGATATTGAAGTCCAGACACCACGCGGTGGCGGGATTGGCGCTGGCCTCGGTACCGGAAAAATACGGGTTGGTCTGCACATTGCCAAACAGGGAATACTGGTCATTGTGGACCACCGTGACGGATTGCAGGGCGGCTCCGCCCAATTCCGTGTAGTAAAGATGTCCAAGCTCACTGCCGGTCACGTTGAAATCGACCACCTGCGCAGGCACCGGCGTGGCGGGCAAACGCCAGCCGGTATTGCCGCCGTAGCCGATGTGGTTCAGATAACCGACCCAGGCCTGCGCGCCCCACCAGCTCATGGTTCCGGTAAAGGCGTTGAAATCGCTTGGCGACAGGTTGTAGACGCCGGGACCACCGTTGTCGAAGACGTTGGGGGTATCGTTCACCACCCCGCCAACCACATCCATGACAGCCGCGACGAAGGCCTCCGGACCGCCGGCGTAGCTACCGGCCTGGGTCGCAAACAGATTGGCGTCCTGCGACCAGTAGAGGTTCAGGTCCCGGTCGAAGATCCGGCCGTGGCCGGCATCGATCAGTTCCGCTCTCGCAGTGGACGCACCAAGGGCAACGGCAGCCAGCAACAGGCTGCTGCGGGAATTGCAGAAAGATTTCACGGTGAAGCTCCCGGCCCTTAGGGCCATACGGGTATCGGACGATGCGGAGTGCGAGCGTCTTCGCGACCGTTGTTCCGGCGTTCTCCCGATCGCTCGCATGAATGCAACCCGGCGCTCTTGCAGGGCAAGATCCAAGGCTTTCCGGCCCGGCCTCGCGACCGGTGTGGCGGCGGTTGTTGATGCTCGAACGAGCAAAAAACCTACAGGAAATAGGGCAAGTGTCGTGCCATTGACGGAATACGGCCCAACGCCGGGCGCTGCCCGGCGCGGACTCACCGCCCCTTCCGGCGGAGTACGGCAAATCCCCCAAATGGCTGAGTCCTTTCGCGGAGCCGGAATCGACCCGGCACCATGAAGAGCCGGCTCGCACAAGACCGGGCTGCGATTCAAGCCGACCTCATTCCATGCAAGGGGCGGCGAATCTCCCCGCCCTTGCGTGATTTCACCAAGGTCTTGCGGGATTTCCCGTAAACCAACACGGGGATTCCGACTCGCTTCATTGATTTTTCGGACGATTTCCGCTGGCCCAATCCCTGCATCCCTGCCTGCGGTGAGATCTCGAGATCTCACCGCGCGTGACGAAGAGCCAAAGCCACACCTGCTGCGAAGCCGGGCCGGAAAATCACGGGTCTTGGTCTGGACGACAAGACAGCCGGATTACCTCCTCGAAATCCAAAAAACCACCGTCAGTCCGATTCGACGGGAACTTTCGAGGTCAACCAATGAAACGCTCCATCAGAACTGCAGTCACCACGGCGCTAGCGGGTACCGCCTTGGCGGTAGGTGCCGTATCCGGCGCATCTGCGTCGACTACCATGTACAACACCTTCCACACTACCGGAAGCGGCATCAACACCCAAACCGACGGCTGGACCACGACACTCGGCACATTACAGAATCCGCTCGATGTGGCCAACGGCACCAACATCGTGCCGTGGCTGGGAACCTCCGGCAATGCACGGCCCTTCGGCTATACCGGCCAGGCGGCGCTGCACTGGGCGGTTCAGCTCAATGGCGCAGCCGACAGCGCGATCATCTCGGCGGCAGACTCCACCAAATACAGTGCCGACCCCTTCTACAACGGTCCGGCCGAAATCGACACCGCCGGCGGCGCCTGGGAGGACAACAGCGTCACGCCCACCGGCTGGAAGCATGCCACCGACATCGGGCTGATCAGTTCCGACGTCGATCAGAACGTTACCCTGTACATTCGCGGCGGTGGCGTCGGCGCCTCGATCTTCGGCGTCACCATCTTCGAAGGCATGGACACCACCACTTACGACTCGCTGATCCCCGCCACCAAGTACAGCCACCACGGCCGCTGGAACTGTCCGACCTGCACCGGCGCCAACCTGACTCCCTACACCAACAGCAATCCCTGGTACCGGGATGCGACCACCGGCCTCCCTATCGGCACCGGCATGACCAATCTGCAGTACAGCAACACCGTCGATGCCATCAACGGAATCACCTTCCTGGCCGAGGCGGGCAAGGTCTATTCCATCGCCTTGGGCGGCTGGCATGCCTCGGGCTGGAGCGCCGCGGTGGACCATTAC
>Ga0233425_10006181_pt1 | contig 18046 bp, 15 predicted proteins | sample Watercolumn_Towu_2_FD_181712 | JGI IMG/M metagenome (GOLD analysis project Ga0233425, IMG submission 181712) | Freshwater microbial communities from Lake Towuti, South Sulawesi, Indonesia - Watercolumn_Towuti2014_140_MG | ecosystem: Environmental > Aquatic > Freshwater > Lake | place... | reverse complement strand
GTCCGCCACCTCGTGAGCGACCAGGCCGCGGTCGGCGCCGCTGGCCTCCGCCCAGCGCTCGGCCGAGAGCGCGTGCACGTGCGCGCCGAGCATCGCGGCGAGGCGCGGCGTCAGGCTCTTGGCGAAGGCGGCGATGACGCCGCCCAGCACATCGCCGGCCCCGGCGGTGGCGAGCGCAGGCGACCCGGCGGAGGTGACGAGCGGGAGCTCGCCGGTCGCGCCGACCAAGGTGCGCGCGCCTTTCAGCAGCACGACGCTCTTCGTCAGCTCGACCGCGCGCGCGAGCGCGCCGAAACGATCGCGCTCGACGTCCGCGGCGCTGATGCCGAGCAGGCGCCCGAGCTCGCCGGGGTGCGGCGTCAAGATGAGCTGCCCACGCGCCCTCGCGAGCTCCTCGGCCCTGCCCGCGAACGCGCTGAGGGCGTCGGCGTCCACGATCTTGGTGCCGCTCCAGGCCAACACGACGTGCTCCGCCACACGGCGCGCCGCGTCGTCCACGCCGAGCCCAGGACCCACCACGACCACGTCGGCGCGCTCGAGCGCGGCGTCGAGCGACGCCTCCACGCGGCTCGGGTCGATGCGCGCCGTCATTTCCTCGAGCACGCGACGGTCGAGGGCGTCCGCCGCGCCGGGGAAGGTGCAGATCGTCGCGAGACCCGCGCCGGCTCGCAGGGCGCCGCGCGCGACGAGCAGCGCCGCCCCGGTCTTCCCCGCCGAGCCGGCCACCGCGAACACGTGACCGGCCGCGCCCTTGTGAGTGGCAACGCCACGTGGCGCGAGCAGCTCGCGCGCGTCGTCGCTCTCGAAGAGCAACGCCGAGCAGCCCACCTCGCGGAACAGCTCGCCCGGCACGCCGATGTCCACGACATGCACGTCGCCGGCCTGCTCGGCCCCACTCGGAGTGAGCAGCCCGAGCTTGAGGTGCCCGAAGCTGACCGTGGCGTCGGCCCGCACCGCGACGCCCAGGACCGCGCCCGTGTTGGCGTCGAGCCCGGAAGGCACGTCCATCGCCACGACGCGCGCGTCGCTCTGGTTCACCGCCTCGATGACCTGCGCCATCGCGCCCTCCACGGGACGGTCGAGCCCGGTGCCGAGCAGCGCGTCCACGATCACGTCCGCGGGCTCGAGGGACGCGAGCGCCGCCGCGAGGGCCATCACGCCGGTGTCGTCCGAGACGTGCGTGACGCGACCGCCGAGACCGCGCCAGGCGTCGTGGTTCGCTCGGGCATCGCTGCTGAGCTTCTGAGCCTCGCCGAGCACGTAGACCTCCGCCGGGTAGCCCGCCGCAAGCAGGCGGCGCGCGACCACGAAGCCGTCACCGCCGTTGTTGCCGGGCCCGGCCACGACCACGACCTCGCCGGGGCGCTCCTCGAGCGCGCGCAGCACGATGGCGGCGGCGTTGCGGCCGGCGTTCTCCATCAAGATCAGGCTCGGCACGCGGCACGCCTCGATGGCGTGCCGATCGAAGTCGCGCATCTGCTCGCGGGAGAGGACGGGGATCAAACGCCACCTGCTTCCAGCACCACCACCGCGGCGGCCACCCCGCCGTCGTGGCTGATCGAGAGGAGCGTCCGGCTCACGCCCAGCCGCTCGAGGTGCGGCAGGGCCAAGCCGTGCGCCACGAGCTCCGGCGCGCCGCTCGGGGCGCGGCGCACTTCGACGTCCTGCCACCACACGTCCTTGGGCGCGCCGAGCGCCTTGCTGAAGGCCTCCTTCGCCGCGAAGCGCCCGGCCAGGGCTGCCGCGCGGTCCGCGTGGCGCTGCGCCAGGTCGACGCGCTCGCGCGGCGTCAGCACGCGCTCCCAGAACTTCTCGCCGAAGCGCTCGAGCGCGCTGGCGATGCGCTGCACGCTGCACACGTCGATGCCCAGGCCGACGATCATCGGACCCTTTCTGCTTCGCCCCGCGCGATGGCCTCGCGGAAATCGCGGACCGCGGCCGGCAGCCCCACGAATACGGCGTCCGCGATCACGGCGTGGCCGATGTTCAGCTCGGCGACGTGCGGGAGCGCCGCCACCGCGCCGACGTTGTGACGGGTGAGACCGTGCCCCGCCGCGACCTCCAACCCGAGCTCGACCGCGCGCAGGCAGCCTTGCCGCAGCCGCTCGAGCTCGGCCTGCCGAGCCTGCCCTTCCAGGTGACAGTACTCGCCGGTGTGCAGCTCGATCTGCTCCGCGCCCACGGCGCGGCTCGCGGCGAGCTGCTCCAGATCCGGCGCGATGAACAGGCTCAGCTTGATGCCGACCTCGCGGCACATGGCCGCGACCTTCACGACCTCGGCGCGCGCGGCCATCACGTCCAGGCCGCCCTCGGTGGTGCGCTCCTCGCGCCGCTCGGGCACCAGCGTGATCACGTCCGGCCGCAGCCTGCGCGCGATCTCCGTCATCTCGTCCGTCGCCGCCATCTCCAGGTTCATCAACGTGGTCACGGCGGCGCGCATGCGGGTGAGGTCGTCGTCACGGATGTGACGGCGATCTTCCCGGAGGTGCAGCGTGACGCCATCTGCGCCGGCTTGCTCGGCGAGCTGCGCGGCGAAGACCGGATCCGGGTAGCGCGTGCCGCGCGCGTTCCTCAGCGTGGCGACGTGATCGATGTTGACGTGGAAGCGGATCACGGCGCGAGCATACTCCGCTGCGCCGACGGCGGGACCGAAACCACCGCCGGCTTGGGCTTCGCCGCGGGGCGGCGCCAGGCCGGCAGCCAGAGGCGGAGCTCGTAGCCCTGGCGGCTCAGCGGGATCTCCGCGTTCACCGGCGAGACCCACCACGAGGCGAGCGCGATGACGCCGACACCGAGCCAGCCGGCTCGCCGGCGCTCTTCGATCAGGCGCGCGAGCTTGCCGGCGACCAGCACCACGGCGAAGCCGTACGCCGGGAGGTAATGGTAGATGTACGAGTCGCGGTCCGAGAGCACCCAGGGCAGCACGGGCAGCGCCCAGAGCCCGAGCGCCCAGAGCTCGCCGGAGTCGAGCACCCCGAGGGTTTCGAGGGGCGTGGGGCGCGCGCGGACCTTCGCGCGCAGGCGGAGCCACGCCGTCGAGAGCACGCTGGTCGCGGTGGCCAGGACGGCGAGGCTCGCGGACCACCAGAGCAGCGGATTGCCCATCGAGCTCATGGAGCGCACGACACCGTCCACTTCGGAGTAGCGCATCGGCACCGGCTTCATCGGCACGAACCAGGTGTACCAGCGCGAGATCAGCACGTGCTTGCCGTCGGTGAGACGTGAGTGGTGATCGTAGAGCTCGCGCGTCGCGGCGAGGACGTCGCCCAAGCCGTGCGGGCGGTGCTGGAGCGCGAGCCCGTGGCGGTAGACCAGGAAGTAGCTGACGGGCGCGAGGGCGGCGAGCAGCACCGACCAGGTCTGCGCGCGGCCGAAGAGCGGCACGAGCACCAGCGGCACGAGCATGACCACGACGCTGAACTTGACGGAGCAGCCGAGGCCGAGCATCACCGCGGCGAGCCCGACCTCCCAAGCGCTCCGCGCGCGCACGATGGCGCAGGCCGTCGCCAGCATGAAGGTCGCCACCATGCCGTCGAGGAGCGCGGTGCGCGAGTAAGCGATGAAGAACCCGTCGCCCGCGACGAACGCCGCGGCGAGCAGCGCGGCTTGCCACCCCGCGAACAGGCGCGCGGCGAGCACACCCGCCAGCACGACGTTGAGCAGACCGCTGAGCAGCATCGGCGCGCGCCAGCTAGAGGCCGTGTCGCCGAACCAGACGATCGACTGCGCGATCAGCAGCTTGCCGAGGGGCGGGTGATCGTTCCAGTCGTGGTGCCCGCTGACGTAGTTCTGCGCGGTGCGCACGAAGTGGTGCTCGTCCCAAGCCAGACCTGGTGGATGACCGAGCCGCTGCGCGCGCAGGTAGACCCCGATGCCGACCGCCAGGACGCACAGGGCGGCGAGCAGCAGGTTCTCTCGCTTGCGCACGGGGGCGACTCTCTACCAGGAATGGCCGCCAACCGTCGCTTGCGGCCGCAAACCGCCGGTTGGCGCCCCTGACCCGGATTTCCGCGGGATGCGCGGGTCTCCTGCTGGTTCGGGCCTTGCAGTGCTGGGCAGAACCCATGCGTACTTCCCGGCTCCTGGCGCTCCTGGTCGTGGTCGGCTCCCCCTCCCAGGCCCTGGCTGCCCAGCCCCCGCCCACGCCGAGCTTCGGCAAGGCCATCGATGGCTTCGCCAGCTACGACGCGCAGGACACCTGCGACCCGACGGCGAAGCCCGGCACGGTGAGCTTCAAGGACTTCATCCTGAAGACCTACCCGACCACGGGCGACTACGGCATCACCCGCGCGTGCAACATCGGCAGCACCAGCGAGCACAAGGAGGGGCGCGCCTGGGACTGGAAGGTCAACTACTTCAACACCGCTCAACGCGACATCGCGGACACCGTGATCGACTGGCTGCTCGACACGGACCAGCACGGCAATGCCTGCGCCAACGCGCGGCGCCTGGGCATGATGTACTTCATCTGGAACAGCAAGATCTGGGGTGCGTACCGCTCGCCGAACTCGTCGTGCAAGACCGGGGGCTGGAAAGGGTACACGGGCTCGAACCCACACACCGATCACGTGCACATCTCCTGGGCCTGGCCCGGCGCGAAGAAGCAGACGACCTGGTGGACGTCGGCGCTCCCGCCCGAGCCGGTGAACGCCAAGCCGAAGGGCTACCTGGACGGCGCCAGCTGCGAGAAGGTCTGGGGATGGTCCCAGGACCCGGACGCGCCGCAGAAGAGCATCGGCGTGCATCTCTACTTCGGCGGGCCCGCGGGTGACGCCAAGGCCAAGGGCGTGCCCATCGACGCGAACATCGAGCGCCAGGATCTCTGCACGCCCCTCGGCTCCTGCAAGCACGGCTTCGAGGTCGCCTCGCCGCTGTCGCTCCACGACGGCCAGCCCCACGCGGTGCACGCCTACGGCATCGACAGCGCCGGCGGCGAGAACGCCCAGCTCGCCCAGAGCCCGGCCACCCTCGACTGCGACCCGGTCGTTCCGAGCGGCGTACGCCGCCAGGTGAAGGACATGACGAGCTTCGACGACTGGGGCTTCTCCGAGTTCTGGGACGTGATGCCCGTCGCCGACGCGGAGCTCGAGAAGATCGGGAAGGGCGCGGCGCTGCCCGAGAACCCGCTGCTCGTGCAGGCCGACGACGGCAGCCCGGAGGTCTGGCTCATCGACGGCGAGCTGCGCCGCCACGTGCCGAACCAGGACGTGTTCGCCACCTGGGGCTTCGACTCGGCCTCCATCGTCAAGTGGGCGGTGAAGGACCTCGAGGCCCTCGCGGTCGGACCGAAGCTCCGCGAGCGGCCCGTGCTCGTGCGCGGCACGGGCGCCGAGATCTACTTGATGGACGATGCGTTGCCGAAGCCCGCGCCCGAGCCTGGCTCGGGTGGCGCTAGCGGCTCCGGCGGCTCCGTTGCTGGCAACCCGGCCGCGCCGGGCGGCTCCGGCGGTGGCACCAGCACGCACGGCGGAACCATAGCCAGTGACGACGCCTCGGGCTGCGCGTGCCGCGCCACGGGCCAGAGCTCCTCGCCGCCGAGCGCGTGGCCGCTGCTGCTCGGACTGCTCGCGCTGCGCCGTGGTCGGAGGGAGCGCGCATGAGGCGAGAGCCGCTCATCGGGGTCGCGCTGGCGCTCGCGCTCGCGCTGGTGACGAGCCTGTTCTTCCTGCTGCGCGCGCCGAAGCCCACGCGTGCCGCCGCGCAGAAGCCCGCTGCCACGCAGGCGCGCACGGAGCCGCCGCGCCGCCCGCGCACCGACAGGCCGCGACGCCCCGCGCCCGCCGTGCAGCCGGCAGCGGTGACACAGCCCGCACGGTCTGCTCAGTCCGCGCGCGCGCGCCAGCTCGAGACCACGGTGCTCCAGGCCGCCGTTCGTCACGACTGGGTCGTCGTGGACGACCGCGAGACCCCGTGCCCGCCCCAGGACGTCCGCATCGTCTACGACGCACCGGCGGATCTCGGCGGCTACCAGCAGGGCGCCTACTTCGAGCCGCTCGGGCCGGGCCCGGGCGACAGCGACGTCGAGGTGAACGGGCTCATGCTGTGCGAGGGCTCGACCTACCAGTACCGCGGCTTCGAGGCCTACTACCGCGCCGATCGCGGACAGTGGGACGTGTTCCCGTTCCCGGTCATCGAGTGAACGCACAATCTGCCGCGCAGTCGGGTTGACGCTCGCTGCTCCGGCGTCTTTGAATCGCGCGGTGCACTCCATCGCTGCCCGCTGGGTCACGGTCGCGCTGTGGCTCGCGCTCGCGCCGCTGCTGATCTCCGTCGGGATGCGTCGGGGCTTCCGCGAGGGCGCCATCACGGAGGTCGACATCACGCTGGTGGCCGCCGACGCCCAGGGGCTCGCATGCAGCCTGGAAGAGAAACCCTGGGGCTATGCGTGCGAGTACCGCGCGGGAGGCCGAGAGCGGCAGCCCGACGGCACGCTGGTGCCCGCGCTCACGCTCGACCGGCTCGATCTCCTGGTGCCGGAGCTCTTCGCCCAAGCGGCGGTGCGGGACGTGGTCGCGAACAACACCGCGCGCGGCGCGCTTCAAGAGCGCTTCGTCGCGAAGTGCCGCGTGCGCGTGCTCCAGCGCGTGCGGGGCGTGCAGCGGCGCTTCAGCGCCACGGCCGCGTTCGAGGCGCCGTCGAGCGCGTGGCTGGTCTGGCCGCTGGGCTGCACGGCGCATCCGGACCGAGGCTGAACGGGGCATGCGACGCGAGGACCGAATCGACCCGCCGCTCGCGTTCGCCTGTGTGGCGATGGTCGCCTACGGCCTCTGGCTGCGCATGGTGGATCTGAATTTCCCGCGCGGCATGAGCTGGGACGAGCACCACTTCGTGCTGAACGCAAGGAGCTACCTCGCGGGCGTCCCGGATCTGAACGACCACCCGCCGCTAGGCAAGCTGATCATCGCCGCGGCCATCGAGCTGCTGGGCGATGGCTCCGTGGCCTGGCGCATCGCCCCGCTGCTGTTCGGCTGCGCCAACATCGCGCTCGTGGGCCTGCTCGCGCGCTGGGCCACCGGCGAGCGGCGCGCGTTCTACGTCGGCGCCGCGCTCGCGGCCCTCGACGGCTTCCTGATCGCCTACTCGCGCTCGGCGCTCCTCGACGGCATGCTCGCGTGCCTGTGCCTGGCCACGGTTTGGACCGCCGTGCGCGTCCGCACCGCCCTCGGCATCGCGCTCGCTTCGCTCCTGCTCGGCTCCGCCTGCGCCATCAAGTACAGCGCCGTCGTCTTCTTCCCCATCCTCGCTTGGGCCGCGCTCTCGCTGCCGCGCCCCGCCCTCGCGCTCCCGGCGCTCTTGCTCGCGCCGCCGACCTACGTCGGCTGGTTCAGCCTGGGTCTCCACCTGGCGCGACAGCGCACCGGAGTCGCCGCGGTGATCGCGGAGACCCAGCGACTCTACCGGCACCACGCCGGGCTCACCGACTGGAAGCACCCGTACCTCTCGCACTGGTACGAGTGGTTCCTGCCCACGCGTCCCATCCCCATGCGCGCGGACCCGTGGAGCGAAGGTCGCGTGCGCGTGCTGAACTCCATCGGCAACCCGCTGCTCTGGTGGCTGGTCGACCTCGCGGTGCTGGTGACGATCGCGGCGGCCTGCGTCGCCCTCGTGCTCGCCTTCAGGAAGCGCGAGCTCCCGGCGCTGCTCGGGCGCCTGCGGCGCATCGGGGACACGCCGGTCAAGCGCGTGTTGCTGCTCGCCGCCTTCGCAGCGCCGCTCCTGCCCTGGCTCATCGCCAAGCGCGACTCGTACATGAACCACTACCTGCCGGCGTACGTGTTCGGCATCGTGCTCGTGGCCACGCTGTTCGACGCCGCACTGCGCCGGTTCCGCACCGCAGCGTTCGTCGCGCTGCTGGTCGTCGGCCAGGTCGCGTTCTTCTACTCCCCTATCTGGGGGCAGCTGCCGCTCACCCGCAGCGGCGTGTACGCCCGCCTCTTCGTCCAGAGCTGGCGCGTCCAACCCGGCACTCCTTGACTCGGCCCCTGGCCGGGTTACGAGAGCGGCTCGTGTCCTCGCGCGCGCGCTCCGCCATCACGCCCCTGGCCGGGGTTCCGCCGCGCTTGCGCCACGCGGTCTTCGCGCTCATCGCGCTGGTCGCGCTCTCGAACGCGATCGGCACCGCGCTCTCGCCGTACCTGGTCGTCGAGCACCCGCTCTTGCTCGTCGCCATCTCGCCCGAGGGCCGCCACGTCGTCCTCGCCACACCCAGCGTCGCGCCTGTGCTGCTCGTCGCGGTGGGCACGCTGCGCCGCCTGCTCGGCATCGTCGCCGGCTTCGGCCTCGGCTTCCTGTACGGGGAGGCCGCGGTGCGCTGGGCCGAGCAGCGCGCGCCGCGCTTCTCGCGCTTCATCCTGTTCCTGGAGCGCATGTTCGAGCGCTTCGGCCTCTACCTGCTCTTCGTCGTACCGTTGCCCTCCATCGGTGTGCTCGCGGGCGCGGCGCGCACGCGGCTGCCGTGGGTCGTGCTCGCGGGCGCGGCGGGTCAAGTCGTGTGGATGACCCTCACGGTCCAGTTCGGCGAGGCGGTCTCCGGCTGGACGCGGCCCGTCCTGGCGTTCCTGTCGCGCCATGTGGTCGAGGCCACCATCGTCGCCGTCGTGCTCGTCGGCCTGCAGCAGCTGGTCGCGTATCAGAAGCGGAAGGCGGCGACCGTGTCCGACCGCGGCTGAGCCCTCAGCCCACGCGCTCGAGCGTGAGCAGGCGGTCCTCCACGCCCTGGAGCGCTTCGATCTCGCGCGCCAGAGCGTGCTGCAAGTCGTGCTTGTCGGTTCGAACCAACTCCGCGTCCAGACGCTTGATGTGCTGCCCCAAGTGCGCGGCGAGCAATCGAGCCTCGTCTACGGAGAGCTCCAGTTGGAATGCCATGGCTGGGTGACCTTTCGCGGCACTCTTTGCGGAGCATCGCGCGTGCCAGCTCGCAGAGAGCGGGCGTGCACGCTCGAGCGCGTGCAAATGCTGCGGAGCTCGCTCCGCGCCGCGCAGCGCCTGCTCACTTCCCCACGTAATCCGAGCTGAGCGGGACCGCGGCGGGGGCAGCCTTGGGCTTGTACTTGGTCTCCGAGCCGTAGCCGGCCTTCGCCTTCTTGTAGCTGTTGACGTTGCCCGCGCGCGTCGCCTTCTCCTCGGCCTTCGCTGCGTCGATGTCGCGCACGAAGCGCGTGACGTCGTCGGCGGCCATGGCTGGCGCCGGCTTGGGGGCCGCGCCCTGGCGCGAGGTCAGCGCATCGCTGGCCGCGGTGCTCGCCAGCGTGCCCTCGAACAGCTCGAACAGCTCGTGGCTGGCGAACCAGCGCACGCCCTTCACGCGACCGCTCACGGCGTAGGCCATCCCGACCAGCTCGGCGCTGGGCTTCGTCTTCGCCAGCGCGTCGCGCACGCGCTTCGCGAGCGCCTCGCGCTGTCCTTTCACCGTCGCGTCGTCCAGCGTGGCCATCAGCGTGCCGGAGGCCTTCTGCTTGCCGTTCGCCGAGTTCACCTTGGCGACCTCGGCCCACACCTCGCCCTGGCTCGATTCGTACTGACCCGCGGCGCGCACCGTGGCGTGCGCCAGCTGCTCGGCCGCCGCGAACTTCCCCTCCGTCCCCACGCCGTCCCGTTCGCCGGTCCAGCGGCCTTGCTCGACGCAGAACGCGTCCACCGGCACGGTGCTCTTGGCCCCGACTACGAAGTCCTGGGCGATCTGCCGGTCTTGGTTGCCGCCTTTCACCACCGTCCCGGCCAGCACGTAGATCGGCACGTCGCCGTTGTTGGCGATGACCAGCGTGTTGACGGTGGGGCCACCCGCGCCCTGCGGTATCTGCCACGGCTCGGGCGGCGTCCCGTCGCGGGCGCCCAGCTCGCGCACCTCGGCCGCCCCCGCGGCCAGCGCCGCGGCCAGGGAGGTCATCTTCCCCGGGTCCTGCTGGTTCGCGAGGAACACCGGGAACAGCGTCAGGTCTTCGATGGTGATGGGGTCCCCGATGCGGATCCCCTCGGGCCTCGCCACGGTCAGCGTGGTGGCGGCGCCCTCGTCGCGGGCTCCTCCCCCGCGGTTCTTGACCGCGTGAGCCGCGAACGCGAGCAGACCCCCAAAGAACACCGCCGCAACGGCGTAGACCCAGCTACGGCCTCGAGCATTCATCGGACCCTCCGGCGCCCGGCTGGTGCGCGGGCTTCAACGTTGAACGTGCGACACGGCTGAAAGATTTCTCTTGGCAGAGCCACGCGCAAGGAACCCAGGCTCCCCTTCTCGTGCGCCCGGGCGGGTACCCCCGCTCGCGCGGCGACGGGCCGGGGCACGCCGTGCTGCAGCTGCCGCAGTGTGGGTACCCCCCGCTCGCGCGGTGACAGGGAGTGTCCGATGCTGACGAAACGACCGCTCATCTTCACAAGTCCTCTCGCTAGTGCTCACGAACCGCGCCAGACCTGCGCGTCAGCCTCGAGCCTGGGCCCCATGCCCAGAGATCGAGCGCGTGGCGGACAGATCCGCGGCGTTCGGACCTCCCAGAGGTCCGATCTGTGCGCTCACGCGCTCAGAACCCGGTCATCGGACGGCCCCTTGCATCTGTGACGCGAGGAGTGTCATCGCGGCAGGTCGGTGACGCTCTCGCGCATGGGCTCGCCGAGTAGAGCGCGGGCCGAAGCCTCCAGCCATCCGCCGGCGCCGTGTCATCTCGACAGGCGCCGAGAGGGCTCAGTCCTCGCCGACGAACTCCCAGTCGGCGCCGAACTCGTCGCTCTTCGGGGTGGCCAGGGTCTCGCCGTTGGGGCCGTCACGGCGCACCACGATGGTGTGGCGGCTGGCGGTGTCCTCGTTTTCGCGAGCCACCACGGTGACCACGTTCACGCCGGGGCTCAGGACCGCGTCGAACCCGAAGCCGAGCTTCAGGGGGTCCGAGCCCTTGCGGTTCGACTGGTAGAACACCTTGTGCGCGCCGACGAAGACGTAGACGTCGAGCACGCGGTCGCCGTCGGTCGCGTTGCCTTCGATGCGCACCTTGTCGCCGCGCGTCGCCAGCGAGGCAGGCTTGAGGTCGATCAGCGGCGGCGAGTGGGTCAGGTTCGGCTTGAAGCTCAGCTTGCCGCCGCCGCCCCCGTCCTTCACCGCGGAGGTCTCCACGAAGCCGAAGCGATCCCCGTCGATGCGCACCTTCGTGAACGAGCCGAACACCCCGAGGCGGTCCAGGCTCGAGCCCTTGGCGATCTCGCCGACCACGGGCGCGCTGATCAAGGGCTGCCCGCGCACCTGAGCGTTCTGCTCGGCGCTCAGCTTGCCGGCGGCCTGGTTCACGAACACGCCGGCGCGCGTGATCGGGATCACGATCTTCTCGCTGGACACCACGCGTAGGTCGCGGTCCGCGATGCTCATCTCGACCTTGGCGAAGTTGTCGGTCAGGCCGTCGAGCACGTCGAAGGTGAAGGCCACCTCGCGCACGTCGCCGGGGTTCATGCTGGGCAGCTCGAAGCGGCCGGCGCGCAGGAACATGCCGTCACCGGTCAGGTTGCGGAGGTTGGCCTGCGTCTCGTAGGACTTGCCGGTGCCGACGTTCTTGACCGTCAGGTAGAGCGTCACACCCTCGCCGCGCTGCACCTGACCGTCGCCGTTGCCGGGGCGGTGGTCGACGATCTGGTACGAGAACGCGAAGGCCGGGCGCGGCAGGCTCTGTACCGTCGGACGCATCTCCTGGTCCTTGGGCGCCGCGCCGCCTTCGGCGAAGAAGCGCACCTTGACCACGTCCTGGCGCGTGATGGCATCGAGCGGGATCTTGCAGACGCGCTTGGCGTCCGTGGGCAGGGGCTTCGTGGAGCCGGGCTTCTTGCCGTCCACCTCGCACCAGCCGAAGGGCACGCTCGCGGTCCGCGACTTGCCCGGCTCGATCTTGCCGAAGGCGAGCTCCTTCTCGTCGTAGTAGCCGCTGTCGCTCTTGGTCACGGCGCGGAGCTGGAAGATGGGGTCCTTGCCGTTGTTCTTCACCGTGACCTTGAGGTTCATGGGCTCGCCGGCGGTCACCGTGTCGCCCTTGCGGTCCGTCTCGACCTTGACCTCGTACTCTTCGGCGCTCGGGCCCTTGGCGTCCTTCGGCGCGGCGCTCCAGTCGATGCCGAGCTTCTGCAGGTCGGCGCTGATGGCCTGGATCTGCCCGTCCTGGGCCTTCTCGATCACGGCCTTCGCCGCTCGCAGCTGATCCGCGCGCTTGCCCTGAGGCAGCTTGCCCACCAGGTCGCGGCCGAGGGCGATGGCGAAGTCCATCTGGAACTCGTCCTCCAGATCGCCGCCCAGGTCGCGCATCTTGGCGCGCTCCTCCTCCGGCAGGTTGTAGCGCAGCTTGTAGCTGGGCCGGTCGCTCGAGCGCTTGAGCGCGCCGCCCAGGCTCTTCGACAGGTCGCGCTCGCGGACCGGGTTCTCCTCGCTGTAGAGGTCCATCTCCAGCGTGTCGGCCGTCATCGGGTCGAGCTGCACGTCGGGCGCCACGCCCACGCCTTGGATGGAGACGTCGCCCGGCGTGAGGTACTGCGCGATGGTCAGCTTCAGCGCCGCGCCGTCCGGCGTGATGCGCGGGAACACCAGCTGCACGGTGCCCTTGCCGAAGCTGGTCTGCCCGACCACGACCGCGCGGTCCTGGTTCTTCAGCGCCCCGGACACGATCTCGCTGGCGCTGGCGCTGGAGCCGTTCTGCAGCACTACGATGGGGTAGTTCGGCTCGGTGCCGCGCGGCGTCGCCTTCTTCTCCTCGCGGCCTTCGGCCGCGCCGACGGTCGCGACGATGGGGCCACTCTCCAGGAACTTGTCGGCGACCTTCGCCGCCTGATCCAGCAGGCCGCCGGGGTTCCCGCGCAGGTCGAGGACCAGGCCCTTGATGGGCTCGCCCTTGCCGATGTCGGCCAGCGCGGCGTCGAGCTCGTCGGCGGTGCTCGACTGGAACTGCTTCAGGCGCACGTAGCCGATGCCGGGCGAGAGCGTGCGGTAGTCCACGCTCTTGATGCGGATCTCCTCGCGCGTGAGCTCGAAGGGCCGCGAGCCCTGCCAGCCGTCGTTGCCGTCGCGGTGCACCCAGATGGTGACCTTCGAGCCGGGCTTGCCGCGCAGGCGCTTGACCGCGTCGTCGAGCGGCATGTTCAGCGTGGACTCGTTGTTGATCTTCGTGATGCGGTCCAGGCGCTTCAGCCCCGCGCGCCCGGCCGGCGTGTCCGGCATCGGGCGCATGATGGTGAGCTGCTGATCGCGGATGGAGATGACGATGCCGAGGCCGCCGAAGTGGCCGGACGTCGACAGGTTCATCTCCTTGTAGGCCTCGGGGCTCAGGAACACGCTGTGCGGGTCCAGCGTGCGCAGCATGCCGTTGCAGGCCGCGTACTCGATGTCGCGCAGGTCGACCTCGGTGTCCTTCAGGTTCGACTGCAGGAACGCGAACACCTCGCGCAGCCGCGCCGCGACGTCCCAGGGCCCCTGGATGTTGTCGACGCGGAACTCTTTCTCCTCCGTGTCGACGCGCACCTTCACCGTGGGCGACTTCTCCTCGTGGAGGATGATGACCTGCGCGACCTCCTTCTGGACCTGGTTCAGCGCGGACAGGAACATCTGCTGGGGCTTCACGCGCCCCGGCTCCACGTACTTGTCGCGGATGGTCTTCAGGGTCTCGTTGACGGCGGAGAGCTGGGTCAGGTCGTAGGGCGCCTTGCTCTCACCCGGCGCGCTGACGGCGTGGGCGGCCTCCAGGCCCTTCCACAGCCCACCAGTCCCGAAGCGGAGCGCGAAGTAGGAGGCGAGGGCGAACACCCCCAGGACGACGATCGCGCGGCCGAGCCGCTCCAGAATACGCATCGGACGGGCAGTATAGTGCGAGGACCGAAATCCAGCCGCTTCGATGCGAACACGCGGCGGTTCCTTTGAATTCCCCAGCCGGCTAGGCTCGCCGCCGCCATGGCCCTCACCTGCCCCCGCGACGGAAGCCCGCTCGAGACCAAGACCTACGAGGCCAAGATCGAGGTGGACGTCTGCCCTTCCTGCGGCGGGATCTGGCTCGACAAGGGCGAGCTCGAGGCCATCCAGGAGGCCAAGGAGAACGACTACTCCCCAGTCGGCTGCCTGAAGTGCGCTGCCGAAATGGACACCCGCGAGTACGCCTACTGCTCGCAGATCGTCATCGACACCTGCCCCGAGGGCTGCGGCATCTGGCTCGACGCCGGCGAGCTCCAGGCGCTCGAGAAGTTCTTCGAGCGAAGCCAGGCCGAAGCCGGTGACGTCATCCCGCTTCGGTGGCGGCTCTGGGCGACGGTGGCGGGAGTGTTTCGGAAGAAGGGGTGAGGGTCACTCCTCCGGCGCCTGCTGGGACACCCGCAGCATCCCGCGCGCCAGGACCATGATCACCGCTCCGACGATGAAGCCGAGCGTGACCCCGCGCTTCATGTCGGCGCCGCGCTTCGAGGCGAACACCCAGGCCAGGCCGAAGACGCCGCAGACGAGGCCGATGACCAGCCCGAACAAGAAGCCCTCGCTGCTGAAGCCCGCGGCGGCGGGGCTCTGCGTGCCGTAGGAGCCGGCCGCCGCCGCCTCGTTGCGCGTGGCAGAGAGCGCGCGCTGGAACGTGCAGCTCTGGCACATGGTGCCGGCGTCGGTCACACGCATGTCCGCCGGCTCCGTCGGCTGATTGCACAGAGGACACGGGAGCGTCGCCTGCACGACCCTCAGGCTATCACGGACGCCGAGTTTGGTATCGTCGGCGCGCGTGCTCTTGCTCCCCACCGCCTATGCGCTCGTCGTCGCGGGCTTCGACTTCGCGGTGGCCGCGCTGTGTTGGGGTTGGCCGCGCGGTGAGCTGTGGCCGCTCGGCACACGGCTGACCAGCGTGGCCATGGCGCTCGCAGGGCTCACGTCCATCGCTGCGGCGCTGCTCATGGCGGGCATCGTGCCGGACGTCGCGCTGCGGGCGATGGTGGCGCTCGCGACGGTCTCGTTCTTGGCCGGCAGCGCGGCGGTGATCCCTTCCGACGCGCCGCGCGCCAAGCGCTACCGCACCGCGCTCGCGGTCGTCGCCGTCCCGGTTCCGCTGGCGGTCGCGCTCTCGGTCCACCTGCTGCCCGGCACGGCCACGACCCCGGGCGCGCCGGCGCTCGTGCTCACACTGCCGTCCGCCGCGCTCTTCGCCGTGGTGTGTGGCGGCTGTCAGCTCGTCGAGGCCCTCGCCATCGCGGCGTTCTGGCCGAAGAGCCAGCGCCGCGCCGCCCTGCCCTCCATCGGCCTGGTGTTCGTGGCGGGCTTCATCGACGTCGCCGCGCTGATCGGCAAGCCCGCGCCGCTCATCGGCGCGGTCACGGCCGCGGCCATCGCCAGCGCGTTCATCGCGTCGCGCATGCTGGCGCAGTTCCGCGTCGCGCTGGAGGGCGCCGAGGGTCGCGTGCCGGGTTTCGCGCTGCAACGCTTCCTGGGCGCGGGCGGCATGGCCGAGGTCTTCGTGGCGGAGGCCGTGGGCCTGCTCGGCAAGAAGCGCGTCGCCGCGGTGAAGCGCGTGCGCCGCGACCTGGTGGACAACGTCGAGCTGTGCGCGATGTTCTTGGACGAGGCGCGCCTGGCCGCAGAGCTCCACCACCCGAACATCGTCGAGGTGCTGAGCTTCGGCACCGGCGGCCCCGGCTCGCACGTCCGGCCCTACATCGCCATGGAGCTCGTGGACGGGCTGCCGCTGGCAGTGCTCCTGAAGCACTCGGCGGCCGCGCGGCGCGACCTGCCGATGGCGGCGCTGAAGGAGGTCGGCGGCGCGCTGGCGTCGGCGCTGCACTACGCGCACACGCTGCGGAGCCCGGACGGGAAGCCCCTGGGCCTCGTGCACCGCGACGTGTCGCCGCACAACGTGCTGATCTCGCGCGACGGCGACGTGAAGCTCATCGACTTCGGTATCGCGCGCGCCGCGACGCGCGTCACCCACACCAAGACCGGGCACATGCGCGGCAAGTTGGCTTACGCGGCGCCGGAGCAGCTCGCGGGCGGCGCCGTGGACGCGCGCACCGACGTGTTCGCGCTCGGCGTGCTGCTGTACGAGACGGCCACGCTGTCGCGCCCGTTCATCGGTGATAGCGAGCCCGCCATCGTGGCCGCCATCTTGGAGGGTCGTCGCAAACCCCTCGCGGAGCTGCGCGCGGACGCGAAGCCCCTCGCCGCCGCCATCGAGCGCGCGATGGCCGTGGATCCGAGCGCGCGCTGGCAGACGGCCGCCGAGCTCGAGGAAGCGCTCGCCGCCGCGCTGCCCCGTTCGAGCAGAGGACGCCAGGCCTTGAGTGAGCTCGTCGCGCTGGTGGAGAAGGACCTCGCCAAAGGTCGCCCGGTGCAGAGCGGGCCCGAGCTCGAGATGGGCGCGACGACGCTCACCGGCTCCGGGCCGCACAGCGGGAACACCGCGACGGTGGCGGACTCGGTGCCGCCGAAGCGGTAGGTCCCCACGAACGCAGTGCTCACCCGCAGAGGTTGTACCCGGGAAGGATGGTGCTGCCCTTGCAGCTGGTGCCGGATGGGCAAGCGCCGGGGTTCTTGCCGCACACCACCCGGTTGTTGTTGCCGCCGCAGTACGACTTGCAGCTGAAGTCCGTGTAGTACCAATAGCCCTGGTAGCTCTGCGCCAGGCTCCCGCAGCAGACCTGGCCGCCGTAGCAGTCCTCGGGCCCGTCGCATCGGACGCTGGTCCCCGCGCAGCTCTGCAAGAACACGTTGCACGTGCCCTTCAGGGTCCCGGTCGAGTAGCTCTGACAGCAGTAGGAAAGCGCGCCGTCGCAGCTGGTGGCCCCGCAGGCGACGGAGTTGCCGTTGCCTCCGCCGCCTCCCGTGCCGCCACTCGACACGGTACCGCCGCTGCCGCCGGCTCCGCCCGTGCCGCCGACCGCTCCGCTGCCGCCGACCGCTCCGCTGCCGCCGACCGCTCCGCTACCGCCGAGCGCCCCGCTGCCGCCGACCGCTCCGCTACCGCCGAGCGCCCCGCTGCCGCCGCTGCCTCCCGCGTTACCAGCGCCGCCGCTCGAGCTGCCACCGCTTCCGCCGGAGGCGGTCGTCCCCGCGCTACCCGCATCGTTCCCGCTGCCCCCGCTCGCGGTGCCGGCTGCTCCTCCGAGCGCGACGCCGCCGCTGCCGCTGACGTCGCCGCTACCGCCGCTCCCCGAGCTGCCTTTCCCATACAGCCCGTCGTCGTTCTGGCCGCCACAGGCGACGAACAGCGCTACGCAGACGCAAAGCGACGACAGTCGCGATCCGGAGAGCATGGCCATCTCCTTCCGAGCTCCCGGCTAAGTTAGCGCCAGCTGCTGCGCCGGGCCAGCGCTTCGAGCACCAGCGCGAGAGGCCGGCGTCAGAGCAGCTCGAGCAACCCCTGGAGCGGGATCCGGACCCAACCCGGCCGCATCTCGAGCTCGTAGGCGATCTCGTAGAGAGCCTTCTCCACGCTGCAAGCGCGTAACTCATGGTCGAAGCTCTTGGTGACGAGCCCGCTGCCCTCGAGCCCGCGCAGGTATGCGGCCAGGAACGCCTCGCTCGTGGCGGCGACCCAGGTCGGGCGGTCCGGCGCCGCGTAGTGGAACGAGCGCAGCATGCCCGCGACGTCGCTGGCGGGCGAGCGGCGGCGGCGCCGGTCTGCGAGGCTGCGCAAGGGCTCGCCCTCGAAGTCGATGACGGCGAGATCGCGCTCGGTGATCAGGACCTGCCCGAGGTGGAGGTCGCCGTGCACGCGGATGCCGGGAGACCTCGAGCGGGTGGTGAGGCGGCGAGCGATCCGTGTGCGCTGGCGAAGCAGCGCGCGGGCTAGGCGTGCTTCGCGCGCGGGAAGCCCGGGGAGGGAACGCGCGAGCGCCGCGAGGGAGCGGGCTGCCAGCTTCAGGCGCGCGCGGCTCTCGAGCGCGGGGTCGAGGAGCCGGGTGCCGAAGGCCTCGGCCAGCGCGCGGTGCAGGGCAGCCGTGCGCCGACCCGACCGCGCCGCGAGGCTCCACGCTCGTGCTCGCCGCGCCGAACGCTGCGCGTGCTCCCACGCCGTGCCGCGATTCGGGATGAAGCGGGTGAAGCTCGCCAGCGTCTGCTTCGAGCCCGGGAGCT
>Ga0233425_10006180_pt1 | contig 18049 bp, 16 predicted proteins | sample Watercolumn_Towu_2_FD_181712 | JGI IMG/M metagenome (GOLD analysis project Ga0233425, IMG submission 181712) | Freshwater microbial communities from Lake Towuti, South Sulawesi, Indonesia - Watercolumn_Towuti2014_140_MG | ecosystem: Environmental > Aquatic > Freshwater > Lake | place... | reverse complement strand
AAATAAGTCGCAAAGCATTGATTTGTAGTAAGTTAAGTCGAACCACACTTACGACTTAAAAATATTTTTTTACAAACGTTTTTTACCAAAGTAATGTTTTAAACTTTTGCAGAATAGCGATACATTATTTCTCGAAAGGTTATCAAGGAAAGGTATTCTTAAATAGTGTTTACTAACGGAACAATTATCAAGGTTTCTGGCCCTCTCGTTGTAGCTCGTGAATTAAACGGCACGCGTATCTACGATATGGTGCGCGTCGGACGATTCAAACTCTTTGGCGAGGTGGTTGAGATACGGGGCGAAGAGTACTTTATCCAGGTCTATGAAGAGACGGAAGGACTTGGACCCGGCGAACCGGTCTATCCAACCTATAGCGCATTCAGCGTTGAGTTAGGACCTGGTCTCATCGGAGCTATTTATGACGGTATCCAGAGACCACTTGATGTTATCAATCGTTTGCACGGCGATTATATTGTACGGGGCATTGAACATCCGCCTTTGGATAGAGCGAAGAAGTGGCATTTTCATCCTGTAAAACATGTGGGTGACGAGGTTATTCCCGGCGATGTTATTGGATATGTGCAGGAATCGAAGCTTGTGCAGCATAAGATCATGGTGCCTGTGGATGTAAAAGGAAGGTTATCCATGATCGAAGAGAAAGATGGAACGATTGAGGATGTCATTGCAAGGGTTGAGACCGTTACAGGCATAAAAGAATTGACCATGCTCCAGAAACGGCCGGTAAGAAATCCTTCTAAGGTAAAGAAGAAACTGCACACTGCCGTTCCTCTGGTAACCGGGCAGCGGATTATTGATACATTTTTCCCCATTACAAAGGGTGGTGTTGCATGCATACCGGGGCCTTTTGGAAGCGGAAAGACAGTGATTCAACACCAATTGGCACGCTGGGCAGATGCCGATATTATTGTCTATGTAGGCTGTGGCGAACGCGGGAATGAGATGACGGAGGTGCTGATTGATTTCCCCGTTTTAAAAGACCCGAAAACAGGCGAACCCCTCATGGAAAGAACGGTACTGATTGCCAACACCTCAAATATGCCTGTGGCAGCGCGTGAGGCGTCAATTTTCACAGGAATTACTATTGCCGAATATTACCGTGACATGGGGTACAGCGTGGCGCTCATGGCCGATTCTACCTCACGCTGGGGTGAGGCTATGCGTGAGATGTCCGGACGACTCGAAGAGATGCCGGGAGAAGAAGGGTTTCCAACTTATCTGGGATCGAGGCTCGCCGGTTTTTATGAACGTGCGGGAAACGTCATATGTATGGGTTCTGACGAACGGCAGGGAAGCTTGAGTGTGGTTGGGGCGGTTTCTCCGCCCGGAGGTGATTTTTCCGAGCCCGTAACGCAATCCACACTGCGTGTGTCGAAGGCATTCTGGGGACTCGATGACAGGCTTGCATCTCAACGGCAATTTCCCGCAATTAACTGGTTGACCAGTTACTCCCTGTATCAGGACGCTGTGGATGAGTATGCCATTACCAATATCCATAAGGATTGGAAGGCATGCCGTATTAAAGCGATGGGGATACTACAGAAGGAGTCCGAACTTGAGGAATTGGTGCGACTGGTTGGGATCGATTCGCTCTCCCCAAAGGACCGGCTTCTCATGGAGGTTGCACGAATGATCCGCGAAGATTTTCTCTATCAGAATGCTTATGACCTCCGCGATACATATACTTCTCTGAAAAAACAGTTCCGCATGTTGGCGATAATTCTCGGGTTTTATGACAGGGCAAATGAGTTATTGCAATCAAATGTAGAGCTTTCGGCAATGATTTCCATTTCTTCTCTATCAGACGTTGCCCAAATGCGCTTTATCCCGGAGGATAGTCTCGGTGAGTTTGATAAACTGGAAGCAAAGATAATGCACGAACTGGAGATATTATCGGAAGGTAGTAAAATAACATGACACCTCGTTCCCAAGCTCCTGCTTGGGAACGAGCCTGTGTTAAAAGCTCTGCTTTGAGTAAAAAATGAGGTCTCGTTATCAAGTAATAAATAATAGCGGTGTCTATTTCATAACATCTACCATAGTTGAGTGGATACCGGTTTTTACAAGGAGAGAATACTTTGACATCATCGTCCAGTCATTGAGTTATTGTAGGCAGAACAAAGGGTTGAAGCTGTTTGCTTATGTGGTAATGGATAACCACGTTCATCTCATTGCCTCTGCTGACAAATTATCTCAAATAGTGAAGGACTTTAAAAGCTTTACAGCACGAGAAATAATTAAGACTGCAAAAATCGATGGGAGAAAGTGGCTGTTAAATCAATTTGAATATTACAAAAAGAAATACAAGAAAGACAGTGAGTATCAGGTATGGCAAGAAGGGTTTCATCCTCAGATGATAATGGAAGAAAAAGTATTTAGGCAAAAGGTTGAGTATACCCACGATAATCCAGTGAAAAGGGGCTTTGTGGAGCAAGCAGAGCATTGGGTTTATTCAAGTGCGAGAAATTATTATACAGGTGATGGTTGTATAGAGATTGATTTGATTGAGATTTAATGAAAAGCAAGAGCTTTTGTAGCAAGTACGTTCCCAAGCTCCAGCTTGGGAACGAGAGGAGGTAAAGATTGCTAAAGGAATATTTGAACATCCGGGATATCATCGGCCCACTCATTCTGTTACAGGAGGTGGAAGGGGTTGCCTATGGCGAGCTCGCCGAGATAAAGCTGTCCAGCGGCGAGGTGCGACGCGGAAGAGTTTTAGAGATTGCAGACCGCAGGGCGCTCGTTCAGGTATTCGAGGGGACACGCGGAATTGCCAGAGATAATGCCAGGATAAAGTTCCTGGGCAAGGGGATGGAGATTGGGGTATCGCCGGATATTATTGGAAGGATATTTAACGGGGCTGGAAAACCGATTGACGGCGGCACACCTGTCATTCCGGTAAAATATTTGAATATCAACGGGAATCCTATTAATCCCTGTGCCCGCGATTATCCAAAAGAATTTATCCAGACGGGGATTTCTTCCATTGACGGTATGAACTCTCTCGCGCGGGGACAGAAGCTTCCTGTTTTTTCAGGCGCCGGACTCCCGCACGCAAAGATTGCAGCCCAGATAGCGCGACAGGCAAGGGTGCTTCAATCTGATGAAAAGTTTGCCGTGGTCTTTGCAGCTATGGGGGTTACCTTCGAAGAGGCAAACTATTTTATAACGGATTTCAAACGAACGGGCGCAATCGAACGGGCAGTCCTTTTCATCAATCTGGCTGACGACCCCACCATAGAGCGTATTGCCGTACCGCGTATGGCTTTGACTGTTGCCGAATACCTTGCGTACGAGGAAGACGCTCACATCCTGGTCATACTCACGGATATGACAAACTATTGTGAGGCGCTTCGTGAAATCTCTGCGGGACGCAAGGAAGTGCCCGCTCGCCGCGGTTACCCCGGATATTTATATACTGATTTAGCAACCATCTATGAACGCGCCGGCCGCATAAAGGGCAAAAAGGGTTCGATTACTCAGATACCGATACTCACCATGCCGGAAGACGACAAGACACATCCGATACCCGACCTGACCGGCTATATTACAGAAGGACAGCTTATCCTCAGCCGTTTACTTCACATGCAGGGCATTTATCCGCCGATTGATGTATTGCCCTCGCTTTCCAGGCTCAAAGATAAGGGGATAGGCAAGGACAAGACACGGGAAGACCATGCTGATGTCGTGAATCAGCTTTATGCGGCCTACGCCAGAGGAAAGAATGTAAAAGAGTTGGCCGTTGTGCTGGGAGAATCGGCATTGACGCCAACGGACGTGCAATACATAAAATTTTCCGATCTTTTTGAGAAGGTTTTCCTTTTTCAGGGCGAGGAAGAGAACAGGACGATCGAAGACACGCTCAACCTCGGCTGGAAGATTTTGGGGTTTTTGCCAAAGACCGAACTGAAAAGAATCAAACCGGTATATATTGAAAGATATTACAAAACATGAAAATACAAATCAACGCCACCAGAATGGAGTTTTTTAAACTGCGCCGAAGGCTCTCAACTGCCGTGCGAGGGCATAAACTCCTGAAGGATAAAAACGAAGGTCTTATGAGGGAGTTTTTGTCCCTGATAAAAGCATACAAAGAAGCACGTCAAAAGGTAGATGTGGGTTTACCCAAATGTATGAAGATGTTTGTGCTTACACAGATTATCTCTTCTTCCGGGATAATATCTACTGCCTTAGAACAATCAAAAGGAGAATTGGAAATAAAGGTTTCTGAGAAAAGTATCTTGAGTGTAAAAGCGCCTGTATTCGATGTATCTGTAACGGAAACTAACTCGTACAGCCTTGTAGATACACCTGTTGACCTTGACGATGCAATTATACAACTGAAAGAATTTTTCCCTCACATGGTGAAAGTTGCTGAATTAGAACAGTCCATTCGCCTGTTGGCAAAGGAGATTGAAAAGACGCGCCGGAGGGTGAATGCCCTGGAATATGTGCTGATTCCGCAGTTACAGGAATCCATCAAATTTATAAAAACCAAATTGGACGAAATGGAGCGTTCAAACATCAGCAGGATTATGAAGATAAAGGAGATGCTGGTATCGAAAACAGTTGATTGAATATTTTCAGATACCGTGTAGAATACGTTAGTTTTGGATTGATTTCTCTCTTAGACCCACCCCTTAGTCCTCTCCCGGGAGGGGATTCCCATAAGTCTCCTCTTGAGAGGGGTAAGGGGTGTGTAGTAAATTGTGTGAAATTTTGTACATTAAATGAAACACCACATGAACCTCAAGTTGTTTTGGACAATATTATTTATATTCCTTTGTGTTTTTCCCTTGGGGGATATTCATGCCCAACTGGCTGACAGTCCATGGCCGATGTTCCGCCACGATTTGAAGCACACGGGAAGGAGTTCGTATACCGGTTCTAGCAAGAATTATCTCCAGTGGGTGTATCCGGTAGGCAGCAGCACATCCACGCCGGCGATCGGTACGGACAGCACGATTTATGTGGGATCGCATGATAGTAATTTGTATGCAATCAACCCGGATGGCACACTAAAGTGGAAGTACAAAACAGGAGATGTCATTGAGTCGTCCCCTGCTGTTGGCACTGACGGTGTTATTTACGTTGGTTCAAATGATAATAATGTGTATGCCATCAATCATGACGGTACGCTCAAATGGAGTTATACAACAAAGGATAATGTTGTATCCTCTCCGGCTGTAGGCACAAACAGCACGGTATATGTGGGTTCATATGATGGAAACCTCTATGCGATTAATAAAGACGGAACGTTGAAAAAAGACCCACCGCCAAGTTTGGGAAATCAAATCTACTCTTCTCCTGCTGTTAGCAGCTCTGAGATTATCTATGTGGGTTCAAGAAAAAATCGGCTCTATTCATTTAGTTCCAGCCTCAGCGAACGCTGGTATCGCCAGGTACTTAACCAAGTGGATTCATCGCCTGCTATTGGCAGCGACGGTACTGTTTATGTTGGCGCTGATAAATTATATGCCTTTACCGATTCAGGCAGCTATTGGACGTATACAACAACCAATGAATTGCCTGTCACATCGTCGCCTGCAATCAGCAGCGGCGATAATATCTATTTTGGTGCTGAGAGCGGATTTTATGCATTATATTCCGATAGTTCCAATAAAGTATTTAATGTGAAGAGGATTGTCAACACTATCGGCGCTAGTGATAAAAGCTCCCCCGCTATCGACGCCAGTGGCAATGTCTATATCTGTACGAACAGCGGCTTATATGCATTGGATACCAATTATGCTGTTAAGTGGACGTATCCTATCAAGGATGAAAATGCCTCACCCATTATCGGCGCTGACGGCACTATCTATGTGCATTCCTCGGATGGAAAACTTTACGCCGTAGGCACCTCTTCCGCAGTTGTGAAAACAATATCCACCGATAAGACCTCACTTGCGATTGTTGAAGGCAAGTCCGGGACGATAACGGCTACCACATACGATGCAAACGATCTTTCCCTTTCCGACATCGTTTTGAATGCCGTCGTTGATAATGATTTGGTTGCCACCGTTTTAACAGGTTCGGCAACCACTGATGCCAACGGGCAGGCCGTGTTTACGGTGGATGGCAAAGCCGTGGGCGAAACGAATCTTTCGATTACTGCGAATAATACCTCCACTGCGATTCTCGTTACGATATCGCAAAAATCCGGACTGATTGTGGATTCGCTGGACATTACCCCTTCGAAGCTTACCGTTGCAAAGAACGCCTTGGGCACCATTACGGTAAAAACGCTCGATGCAAATGAGACCCGGATTCCGAATGTCTCTATAAAGGTCTCAAATAACAATTCGAGCAGTGTGTCAATTGGAGGAGACAAGGTGACGGACGATATCGCTGAGGCGTCCTTTCTCGTAACAGGCATTGAGGAAGGCAGCGCTTCAATCACGTTTACCGCTGATAGCATATCGGGGACAAGCACTGTCAGTGTGATTGTCCCAAAAACGATTGCGTTAGAGTCAACGTCATTAAGTATAAAGGAACACGAAAGCGCTGCGGTCACGACTACTGTTGAAGATGCGAATGGAAATGTTATGGCGGATCAAAATGTATCGGCTGTGTCAGCCGATACAAGTATTGCTTCTGTAGACGCGCAGCAAACTTCCGATGAGAACGGGAATGCCTCTTTTACCGTTACCGGTAATAGCATAGGCAATACGACGGTTACCTTTACATCGGGGAGCGCAACAACGGATCTGTCGGTTTCTGTGGTGTCGGGAGGGGTAGTAACCTCTTTGAATATTGAACCGGACACATTAACTATTATTATGAATTACAGCGGTACGGCAACGGTGACTGCACTTGATCAGGATAACAATTCCATGACAGGCATTGATATTGCCGCCACAAGTGATGATACCAATATTGTAACCGTAGACAACAGCCAGACAACAAACGCGGATGGACAGGCATTCTTTTCTATTCATAGCCTTTCCGCAGGAAGTGCGACAATTGACTTTACAGCAGATAGTATATCAAATTCACTTCCTGTCTCAGTATTGAATACTGTCCCTTCGTCACTGACCCTGAGTAAAAAGAAACTCAATGTTTACTTAGGCCAGACCGGGACGATAACGGCAACGGTACTCGACCAGAATAACTCTGCCATATCGGATATTACGGTCGAGGCGAATAGCAGTGATACCGGTATTGCGACAATTGACCCGAATAAGACAACCGATGACGATGGGAAAGCATCGTTTGGGATAACGGGCAAATCGGAGGGAGAAACGGATGTTACACTGAGTGTGGGTACATTAACGGCATCTGCATCGGTAACTGTTATTGAGTTGATGCCATCCAGCATTATTATCGACGAGAGTTTGTTAAAGTTGTCACGATGTGAAAGCGGCAGTGTTACCGTTAGTGTATTTGATAATACGGGAGTGCCGATCCCTGACGTGGCGGTCAATGCCTCTGTGTCAAAAAAAGAATCACAGCATCCTCATATTCATATAGACAATTCCAGTGTTGTAACGGACGAGGGCGGTGAGTCTTCGTTTTTTATTATTGGATTGCGTAAGGGAGGGGCGACTATAACATTTAGCGTCGATACCCTCCGTAAAAAACTAAAAGTCCTTGTGAATAAAGCCCGAATAGTTTCTGTAGAAACAACAGACAGCATCACCATAAAGGTGCTTCAGGGCGGTAAGCCAAAGTCCGGGGTAACGATAACGGCTGAAAGCAGCGATACGGACGTTGTCCTTGTGACCAGACAAAAGGAAACGAATGCGAAGGGCGAAGCTAAATTTATCATTACCGGCGTGGGTGAAGGGAGCGCTGCGATTACTTTTACAACAAGCACCGGTTCCTCAAGTCTAAAGGAGAATATCACGGTTATTAAAACGGCTCAACTGGAACTGAGTGAAAATGATTTGAGCATATCTGCCGGGGCAAGCCAGAGTATAACGGTAACGGCAAGCGACGCTAATTCCGATCCTGTGACGGATACCACTGTATATGCAACCATTATCAGCGGCGAAAAGAACGTCGAGGTAACGCCTTCCGAGCAGACTATTGGCGAGAATGGCAGCGCCTCTTTTACCATTAAAGGCATAAAGACAGGTAATGCACGGGTAGAGATCGGGGTATGCGGTATGTCTGAAAAGCTCAGGGTTGAAGTTTCGCCTTAATGAAACATTTTAGGAATAAGCTAACAATTTAGTCTTTTGAAAAAGTACAATAATAATATTTTACCTGCTGTGTAGGGGCAGGTTTGAAACCTGCCCCAACGGTAAACACGATGCTTTTCCCCAGCACTGGTAGGCAATGTCATTGAATTAAGGGGGTGTGCTTTTCTCTTCAAGGCCAAGCCCGAAGGGCTGGCAGAGTATAGCCCAGGGCGGGTAGCCCTGGGATAAGTATTTAATAATGTTTTTAGCCCTGAAAGGGCGATACATTATCCTGATTCAATGACATCGCCCCCGGTGGAAGGGGTTAGGGGATGAACGAACTGATACAAATTTTTTTAACTGGAAACTATGGATAAGGAAAAACTATTTAAAGTCTATGATGAGATCTATGCAACGAATTTTGGCTTCATGCCGTGCATCGAGAAGTGTGACGGCCGCTGCGAACAAAAGCCGTTGTCGGTATTATTGCCTTTTGAAGACGAATTTATTTTTATGCGAAGCGGGAAACACATCTGCAATGAAAAGCTCGAATTACTTGGGGGAACGCTTGAAATTATTGGCAGTACCTGTAATTTTACCGATGGGGTAAAATGCTTCATTCACGAGCATCGTCCCATTGCCTGCCGGCTGTATCCCTTCTATCCCAATTTGACAACTGATAATGAATTGGAGCTGCTCATCGATGAAACTTGCCCGCTCACGGAATCGTTGGTTATGGATACAGCCTACGTGTCAAATGTTATCTCTGCATTAAACAAGCTTATCCCTTTAATTGACGATGATTACTGGAAAATGCTGAACCATGTGCCGTCACATCTCTGGGATGAAACCTGCAAAGAGAGGCGTGTCTGTTTGCTGGCAAAAAAATAAACCATAAAAAATTGGTTTCCGCAAGAACGATCCATTGAAAGGAGAAATAACTATGAAAAAAAGTGTTTTGTTTGCTGTAATGCTTTTTTTGATACTATTTTCTGCTGTACCTTTTTCTCATGGATCCGTCCTCATAAAAAAGAAAAAATCGGGCATCTTAATTGTTAAAACCAGAGATACCGATGGAAATAAATTAGGAAATGTTCCTTTTGCCCTGGATGACGAAGAATATGAAACGAACAATAAAGGTAGAATGAAGATACGAATTGCTGCAAGTCAGACGCATACCATCGAATTTGGAGGAGTAGAAGGCTATACCATTAATACCCCGGAAGGTGGAACGCAGACATTTAAAATTGAGCCAGGCGAAAAGAAGATAATCGTAGCAATTTATGAAAAGACTGTACCAGTTACTCCAACGCCTTCACAGACGCTAACACCAAAGCCAACAGAGACGTCAATACCGACGCCAAAACCAACGGCAACTGCCACTCCAAAAGCTACAGTAGCTCCCACAGCTACGCCTGTTACGAAACCAACGGCAACAGTAACTGCTACGCCGACTCCCAAAACCGTGACTATTCCATGGCAAATGTTTCATTACAATGCCCAACATAAGGGTCAAAGTCATTATAATGGGCCGCATTCAAATACTGTGAAATGGACATATACACATAGTGATATTACGGAAGGTACTGTGCCGAACAGCATAAGTATAGATTCAAACGGTACCCTTTATGTGACGGCTGCAAACAAGTTGCTTGCTATAGATTCTGGAGGGAGTCTGTCATGGAGTAAAGATGTTGGCGGAATTGGAGCAACAGCAATATCGGCAGATGAATCCACGATCTATGCAGTGGGTGGTAAAGTGCTTTACGCCTTTAGTTCGTCCGGTGCTGAGCAATTGTGGAGTTTTACGGAACCAACGGACAACATCTATGGAGAACCTACCGTTGGCTCAGATGGTACAATTTATATAGGTTCATGGGACACCTATGTGTATGCGGTAAATTCAAAGGGTTCGCTGAAGTGGAAATATCAAACAGACGGGTCGATTGCGCCGCTGGCGTCTCCCACGTTGAGTAATGATGGAAACACGATATATGTCGGTAGCGGAGACAGGAATAAAACAGAAGGCGGAACCCTTTATGCATTGAATTCAAATGGGACTTTGCAGTGGAAGAAAGAAAATCTTGATGGTGCGCGGGTGAGCGGCGCTGTAGTCGGTTCTGATGGAACAATATACGCTACCGGTTCGGGCAGAGTCCATGCTTTTGACGAAAGTGGCAACAAACTATGGGAATCGGAGAAGGATACGGCATCAAGTCTTGCTCCGTCTCTGTCTTCGGATGGAACTCTCTATGTAGGGACTTCAGACGGCAAGGTGTATGCCATTAATTCTTCTAACGGCAAATCAAAATGGTCCAGTCCTTACCAGACAGGCCCAAATCCGAATTCCACAGGCGATCAGAACGACCCGCAATATGGCGTGCTGGCAACAATCGTGATCGGCGCAGACGGGATTATCTATGTTGGCGCTATGGATGGCGTAATGCACGCATTGAATACGGACGGTTCCGTGTTATGGAAATATACGACAGGAGCCAACATTAACGAGAACTGTCCTGCAATAGGTCCCGACGGCAGCCTGTATTTCAGTTCTGCTGACAAATATATTTATGCGATTAAGGATAAATCAAATTTTGCTAGTTTCACCGCCAGGATCGCAGAAAGCGCAGAGTCACAACCCCCTCGCCCCCTAGTTTATTAAGGGGGATTTTTAAAAGTTTACATCTTTTCGCATGAGGTTTATAAAGTCCCCCTTAATAAAGGGGGATTTAGGGGGTTGTCATACACATTACGTGAACTGTTACGGAAGTTCTTGTCTTTTTTAGCCGGATTGGGCATGATAGCAGACGTTTCCTGCAATCATGGTAAAGATGTTTTTTGAGGCAGCATCGAGAAGTTGACGATAAATATTCCCATCGTGGACATCCGGCAACCTGACCCCGCATAGGTCTGCCTCGAACCCTTCCTTGATTTGACCTGTCTTTGATTCCAACCCAAGCGCCTTTGCTCCGTTTTTTGTGGCCATGGCAAGTAGTGTTGCAGGTGGAACTGAATGGTGAAGCGACAGGAATTTCATCTCATCCAGGATGCTCAAAGAATGGTTGCTTGCCAGACTATCAGTGCCTAACCCAACGTTGATACCGGCATCAAGGAGCTTTTGAAAAGGATGATTTTTATGGCCGAAGAAGTGGTGACTCCTGGGACAGAGTGCGACACTTGCCCCTGAGGATTTAATTATGGATATTTCCTCGTCAGTGACGTAATTACAATGGATAAGAAGGGGTTGATTATGGAGAATTCCCGCTTCGTTTAAAAAAGAGACAGGCGTCAGTCCCGGCGGTTGCCAGTTATCAGGCAGAGCCCGTATCTGCCTCAGAAACGCTGGAAAGTTTCCCGTGCCCTTTATCAGGAATTCAATTTCATCCCGTGTCTCTGCAATGTGGGTACAAACTGGTGTGTCTGTTTCGACTGCGAGTTGGGCAATTGCTTGATATAGTTCCCTGGAAACAGAATAGGGGGCGTGAGGGGATAGTCCTATTGAGAGCAAGTTATCTGGTATAATTGTGGATAATTCCGATTGCGTTTTTTTGAGGACGTCCTTTGCGTGGTCCGGATTCAGATCAATGACTTCTTTGTAAACTACCTTCCGTAGAGGACTCTTTTTTAATACAGAAAATGAATACACAGTATTGGCAATGTCTGCAACCGTTGTGGTGCCTGACTCAACGCAGAGTTCAATACCTTTTTCGATAGAAGATATATAGTCCTCCTCCTTCCACCGAATCCTCGCTCCTATTATCTGAAATACCCAGTGGGTAAAATTTTTTGTGGGCTTGATGCGATTGTGCAAGTTGGTAAGGTCGAGATGGGTATGGATATTGATGAGACCCGGTAGGATAACGGCATTGCCCAGATCGATAATTTCATCAATATTGGCAAGCGCCTTAATCTCATCAAATGTTCCGACACGGTGTATCTTTGTACCTTCGACTTCAACAGCCCCGTTTTCAACGCAATGTTCCGGATTTGTGATAAGGTATTTGGCTCTTAAAAGAGTAGTCATTTTTTTACGTTCAATTACTTAGAATTCTTTACATTTCCATATTCTTTTGTCTTCCAATCCTTGTCATAGATTGTCAAGTGATTATTTTTAATAATAACATGCTCCTTTACGTTTCCCTCGTTGTCGTATATGTCGATTGTTTTGCGTTCTGTTTGCCAGTTTTGTGAAGATAAAGAGGCACATCCTGAAATTGTGAAGCAAAGGATTAACAGTACAATCTTCCAGATTTTCTCAAATATCGTATCCATATCGATACTTTGTAATTTAATTGGGCTCACAAGAGATATACCCAATTCGCAAATATTTCCTATGAGGAGTTGAATTTTTATTAGACCAATGTTCCCGAAACTTTCTTTTTTGGCTCGGCTATTTCTGGTGTCATCCATTCTGGTAATGGTTCTCCAGTTGCCTTGCTGTAAAGGGTTTCTGGCGCAATGTCCACATTATCAGGCCAGCATAATACACCCAATTCTTTGTTAATATAAAACCGCTTAAAATATTCAATATCAGAAAAGCGGCTGAAAACACCGCCTTTCTGTATATAGCCTTGCAGGTCAACAATTCCTTTTTTCCCATTCTCAAATGTAATGTCTAATTTATAACCTTCGATATATCGTGCTTCAACAACGTCATAATACATTATAATTAATCCTCCTACTTTAATGGTTCAATTGGAAATAAGGGCATCTTTTCCCTTGCCAAATTCCAATTCTTTATAAGTTCATCTTTATGAATTTCAGCCCATTCTATCGCAAGCCCCAATGCACGTGGCGGCAAATAACCCTCCAAGACGGCAAAATCCGATATTCTAATTGCTGCTTTGTAGCTTCCATATCGCGCATGGAAGTGAGGCGGATTGTGGTCACTATGAAACATGGCTATAATAATTCCAAAAAATCTGCATATTTCTGGCATATCATTGTTCTTTCAACTTATATATTTTAAACCAATTTTATTAAGCATCAATGGGTGTTCTTAAGTACCCGCTATCCATTCATGCCAGTCATGACCGATGTCTCCGCGCTTCTTGTAACGTTCCATGAGAGATGAGCACTGACAGATTGTTTTCTGCTGTTTTATGTTTTTTGTAATTTCCCTGATAATGGTGGGAAAATTTGACACGGCCTTTTCCACAGCCTTACGGTCAGCATCGTCTGAGAGCCCTTCAAACAATTCTCCAGCCTTGAATGGTCTGTCAACAATCCCTTCTGCATAATTGGTGACGTAACAGATAGCCGCATAACACATCTCCAGTTCCTTTGCCAAAAAAACCTCCGGTACGAGGGTCATGCCCACCAAGTCTCCTCCGTAAGATTTGAATTTTCGTATCTCAGCAGGCGTTTCTAAGCGAGGTCCTTGAGTACACACATAGGTACCCCTGTCGGAGAGGCCGAGATGCAGGTTCTTTAATGAACTGATAATACATTCTCTTAATGCAGGGCAGAATACAGGAGATTGACGGATAAATCCTATACCACTATTTTTATAGAAGGTGGATTCCCTGCCGTGTGTCTCGTCCACAACATCGTCAACGATGACATATTCGCCGATGTGGTAGGAGGTATTGATTGCGCCCGGACCCGACCACGAAACGATCTGTTTGACACCGAGTTCCCTGAGTGCGTAGATATTAGCCCGAAAATTAACGAAAGGGGCCGTGAGGCTGTATCCCTTCTCTCCATGCCGTGAGAGGAAGAGCATCTCGCCTGTTGAGTCGTGAATATGGTATACAGGCTGCGAATGTCCGAATGGCGTTTTGATTTCGTCGATTCTTTCCCCACGAATACTGCCTTTTTGGAGCAGGTCGTAGGCCTGACTGCCGCCGATTACGGCAAAAGGTATGTTGATATTATATTTCATCTGAAGACAAATTCATTAATTGGCTTTTTTAAACTACCAAGCCGTGTATAAGGGCGGGCAATGCCCACCAACAAAAATTCTTTTGCGTTTATTCTTTATGAATCAATTCTCTTTCAATAGCCTTTTGAACAAGCTGATTCAATGACAAGCCTTTCTTTGTGGCTGTTTCAACTGCCCGCCTGTGTATTTCTGGTGATACACGAACATTAAAACTACCCTTGTATGACCTCAAAGGCTCTTCTCTTTGTTTTGCTCCTTGCATAGGTCAATATAATCGTCTACTTCCTCATGAAACGCCTTGATAAGCTCATCCACGCTTTTGCCCTCGAAGGTTACAAGGTCATCTACGCCCTCTATCTTTCCATGAAAGACCCTGTCTTTTGCATTAAAATGAACTGAACCGATAAAACCCTTATACGATAAGACATCTTTCATTTTATTAACCACCTGTTTTTCAGTGGTTTCATTGTAATGGGTCTGCTTCGCTTGACCCATCCTACATTGCTATGTTCCTGTTTACCGAAGAGGGATTTAGGGAGATTGATTTAATGTATGGGAATTTCAATCTGGTAGGGGTAATTCATGAATTACCCCTACATGCCCATCCCCGCTTTCTTTCTGCTGGTTCTATCGTCCTCGATTGAACCAAAACGTTTTGGTTCAGGCTGCAAGCCTGAACCAACGTAAGCCCGAACCAGCATAAAAGATACTTTAAAGATTGTTAAAAAACAATCCCAAAAATTAAATTACACCCGACGTGGATTCTCTAATCAGTATTGTATCTGCCTGGAACTTATGTTATATTTAGTACCTTTACAAGAACACGTTGACAATTTAATTGTATAGGAATTTTCATTTTGTTTAAGCGGGTGTTATACGATGTATGGCATAGAGAATCCCCCTTTGTTAAGGGGGGACTTAAACGGAATAATTTAAATATCGAATTTAGAAATTTAAGGGATAGATTATGTTACGTGGAATTATCTTTGATATGGACGGCACGCTTACGAAACCCAACGTGGATTTTGCAGCGATAGAGCGGGAAATCGGCCAAAATGTGGGGTTCATTATTGATTATGCAGAACGGTCGAGTCCTGAAGAACGTGCGAGGGCGCTGGAAATTCTCGAACGCCATGAGGCAAAGGCTGCAATCGAGTCTGAGCTTAACGAAGGTGTGCTGGAGATGCTGGAATTCGTTTCTAAAAAGAAATTAAAAAAGGCGCTTTTAACCAGAAATTCCCGCAAATCGGTGGATACGGTTCTCCGCAAACATAATCTGCATGTGCATTTCGAGTTTATTGTCAGCCGGGAGGATACAAAACCAAAACCAGCGCCAGATCCCATTTTTTTACTCAGTAAAAAGATGAATGTACATACCGATCATTTGTTAATGGTTGGTGATTACAAATACGATATTATGTGCGGCAAAGCGGCGGGGACAAAGACGGCGCTGCTGCGTTACCAGGAGTATGTCGAAACCGAGATAACTCCCGACTTTGAAATAAACAGTATCCGGGAGGTTATTCATATTATTGAGCATTTCGAAAAAGTTGGGGCAGGACTCAAGGGGGGACATAGTGTATAAAAACAGATTGATTGTGTTTCCGCTTTTGATTGCAGGTATTTTCATTCTCAATACGCTGGTTTTATCCAGTGAGATTTCTAAGCCGAAAAACCTTGGTGACATCCTTGCTGAGATGGAAAAGGCCAATGCAGCATTTAAGACACTCAAGGCAAGTATTGTCTACACCCGTACGATTACCCTGCTTGAATCCACAGAAATTTCTGAAGGTGAGTTGAGTTACAAAAAGCCAAAGAGGATGTACCTGAAATTTTACCCGCCCCGCAACGAGGTGAATGTTGTGGACGGAAAGTATGTATGGGTGTACCATCCGTCAGAGAAGCAGGTCGAGAAATATGAGATGATCGACAGCAGACAATCCTCGCAGGGTATGAGTTTCTTTGAGTTTGGTTATGGCGAATCGGTGGAAGCGGCAAAAAAGGATTATACGATTACCTTACTGGATACAAAGGAAGGCGGTAAAAAACGGTTTTATATACTGGATTTACAGCCAAAAGATCCGAAGGCGCAGTATTCAGACATCCGGTTATGGGTAGAGGAGGGTGTCTGGCTGCCGGGCAGGATAGAACTCTATGAAAGTCAGGGCGAGGTGGTTAATGTAATTGAGCTTAAAAATATCAAGCTTAACAAAGGTATGTCCGACAAGCTCTTTGTGTTTGAGGTACCGCGGGGAGTAGAAGTTATTGAGTTATTTAAGTAGCAGTATGAATATACTATTGATATACCCTGAATTTCCCGATACGTTTTGGAGTTTCAAACACGCACTTAAGTTTGTACGCAAAAAGGCCGCCTTTCCACCGTTAGGATTGCTGACAGTTGCCGCAATGCTGCCGACTGAGTGGTCAAAGCGCCTGGTAGACGTCAATGTGACAAATCTCACGGATGAAGACCTGAGATGGGCGGATTATGCCTTTATCAGCAGCATGGTTGTACAGAGAACGTCGGCTCAGCATATCATCAAGCGTTGCAAGGGACTTGGCGTCAGAGTGGTTGCCGGAGGGCCTTTATTCACGAGCGAGCATGAACAATTTGAGAATGTCGATCATTTCATACTCAATGAAGCAGAGCTAACCCTGCCACCCTTTTTAGAAGACCTGAATAATAATTGCGCCAGGCGGGTATACAGCACATCTCATTTTACTGACATTCAAAAGACTCCAGCGCCTCTTTGGGAATTAGCCGATTTGAGGCAATACGCCTCAATGAGCATACAGTACACCCGTGGTTGTCCATACCACTGCGAGTTTTGCAACGTGACGTCGTTATTTGGCCGAAGTCCACGCACCAAAACTCCCGAACAAATTGTTGCCGAGCTGGACAGTTTCTATAGTATGGGGTGGCGCGGGTCCGTATTCTTCGTAGATGACAATCTCATCGGGAACAAAAAAAGTCTCAAGAACGAATTGCTGCCTGCTTTAATTCAATGGCAGGGAGAACATGTGCCGATACCTTTTAACACCGAGGTTTCCATCAATGTGGCCGACGATGAATCCCTGATGTCCATGATGTCCGAGGCGGGCTTTAACACGGTTTTTGTCGGGATCGAGACTCCGGATACGGAGGGCCTGGCAGAATGTAACAAGAAACAGAACAAAAACCGTAACCTCATTGAAGACGTGCGGCGTATTCAGCGAGCCGGACTGCAGGTGCAAGCAGGCTTTATCGTAGGCTTTGATACGGACACGAAATCCATCTTTCAACGGCAAATTGATTTTATACAGAAAAGCGGGATTGTGTCGGCGATGGTAGGCATGCTTCAGGCGCCGAAAGGGACACGGCTTTACGAACGTCTAAAGCAAGAGGGGCGTTTGCTTGGACAGATGTCGGGGGACAATTTAGACGGCACAACGAACATTATTCCTACCATGGACATCGACACATTCCGGGAAGGATATAAAAATATATTGAGACACATTTATTCCCCTGAAAACTATTATCAGCGCATAAAGACCTTCTTCCGGGAATATAAAGCGCCAAAGATTAAAGCTCAATTTAAATTCAATCATATACTGGCGTTATTTCGCGCCATCTGCCACCTCGGTATCCTTGGCAATGAACGCATCCAATTTTGGAAACTCCTTTTATGGACGTACTTTCATCGTCGCGAATTATTACCACTGTCCATTACCCTTGCAGTTTACGGCTACCATTTCCGCAAAGTGAGTAAATTACACGTCCTTTAGTTCCCAATCAAATTCCTCCTTAATAATGTCTAAAATCCATAAATAAGTATTTGACTAATACTTCTAAGCGTTTTTGGCGTGTTCTGTTCTGTTTTGATGTTTTCTAATATCCTTTGTTTTGTTCAGTAATTTCAAGGCATTCAAGGTAATTTAATTCTTGTTTGTTTTGACCAGTTTTGATATATTTTTACCACTAGGTACGGCATAAGTACGACATAAACCCGAAAACGTAATTAAGGGATAGGTTCGCTACCGACAA
>Ga0233425_10006179_pt1 | contig 18052 bp, 14 predicted proteins | sample Watercolumn_Towu_2_FD_181712 | JGI IMG/M metagenome (GOLD analysis project Ga0233425, IMG submission 181712) | Freshwater microbial communities from Lake Towuti, South Sulawesi, Indonesia - Watercolumn_Towuti2014_140_MG | ecosystem: Environmental > Aquatic > Freshwater > Lake | place... | reverse complement strand
GTCCTGGGGACCACCCGCGAGGCGAAGAGTCAGAGGCTGAGCCATGCCAGGTTTTCGCACTGAAGCCTGTAGTCTGTAGCCTGCAGCCTGTCGGCGAAGCCGACGATCAGGGGTGAGTCGGGGTGGTTTGCCTCTGCTCTGAACGTGAGTATAACGTCATGTTCGACATGACTCTCTCGACCTCACGGCTCTCGAGGCTCATCGCACCAGCCCTTTCGCTGGCCGTGGTCTTCTCGATGCTCGGGGCGATGTCGGGCTGCTCGGGCGAGGCGGGAGGGACCACGAGGCCGGCGGCGAGCCGGGAGGCCCTGGTGTCCAAGGTCCACGTGGTCGAGGCCGCGCCGATGGAGCACCGCGAGACGTGGCGCGTGCGCGGCGTCCTCGAGCCGGCCGAGTCTGCCCACGTCGCGTTCATCGTCGGTGGGCGGCTCACCGATGTGCTCGTCCATCGCGGCGACCACGTCGAGCGCGGCCAGGTCCTGGCGCGGCTCGACACGGCCGAGGTCAACGCCGGCGTGGCCCAGACCAACGCCGCTGTCGCCGCGGCCGATGCGCAAGTCAGGCTGGCCCGGGACGCCCTCTCCAGGCTGGAATCGCTCGACCGCGAGCAGGCCATCGCCGGCGCCGAGGTGACCAAGATCCGCCTCCAGCTCGAGGCGGCGGAGGCGCTCCGGGCCCAGGCGCGCGCCGCGCAGCAGATGGCAAGCGTCAAGGCGAGCCAGCACGTGCTGCGCTCTCCGCTCGCAGGCACTGTCCTCGACGTGCCAGAGACGCTGGGCGAGATCGTCGGGCCGGGGATCCCGCAGGTCGAGGTCGCGTCGCTCGACAGGCTCGAGGTCGGCGTGACTGTCCCGGCCGAGGCCGCTGGGCGCGTCCGGGAAGGGCAGGGGGTCAAGGTCCATCCGAGGAGCGGATCGCCGCTCGAAGGGACCGTCAGGCGCATCATGCCCGCCCTCACCGCCGACACGCACCGGCTCCCGGTCGAGATCGAGGTCGTCCCGCCGGTCGGGCAGGTCGGCCTGGCCAACTCGTATGTCGAGGTGGAGATCCAGGCCACAGACCTCGTCATCGCGGCGTCCATCCCCGCGACTGCCCTGCGGCGCGAGGACCAGACCTGGGTCTTCGTCGTCGGGGAGGACGACGTGGTGCAGCGGCGTCCCGTCTCGATCCTTCGGAGCGATGGAGATCGCGTGGTGATCGGCGGCATCGAGCCGGGGAGCCGCGTCGTGGACCTCCCGCGCATCGACCTGGTCGACGGCGCCAGGATCCAGCGCTGATCCATGCTCACCGATCTCGCAATCCGGCGGCCCATCCTGACGGCCATGGCATCGATCGTGCTCGTCGTGCTGGGCGTCATGGGGTTCCTTCGGCTCGGGACCGACATGTTCCCGGACGTGTCCATCCCGTTCGTCACGGTCGTGACCGTCTACCCGGGCGCTGGTCCGCTCGACGTCGAGGAAGAGGTCACCAACGTCATCGAAGACGCGATCGCGGGCATCAACGGCGTCAAGGGAGTCCACTCCCGGTCGGCCGAGAACTTCTCACTGGTATTCCTCGAGTTCACCCTGGAGACCTCGGTCGACGTCGCAGTCCAGGAGGTCCGCGAGCGGGTCGAGGGCATCGTTCGAGACCTGCCCGACGGCGCCGAGCGTCCCCAGGTGAGCCGGTTCGACGTCCGCGCCTTCCCCGTGCTCGTGTACTCGGTGTCGGTCGGTGATGACCCCGAGCGGACCCGGACCATCGCCGAGGAGGTCATCAAGCCCGCCCTGGAGCAGGTCCCGGGCGTGGCCCTGGTCCGGGTCCTCGGCGGCCGCAGGCGGGAGATCCAGGTCCGGCTGGACCCGGATCGGCTCGAGGCCAACGGGCTCGCCGCTGGCCAGGTGTTCCAGCGAATACAGCAGGAGAACGTCAGCATTCCCGCGGGACGGTTCGAAAGCGGCCCCTCGGAGGTCGGGGTCCGGGTCGACGGCAGGGTCGCCACGACCGAGGACATCGAGCGGATCATGCTCGGCGGCGGGACGGATGAGCTCCTCAGGGACCTGGGCCGTACGGTGACGGCGCTGGCGCGAGACGGGCAATCCGGCGTGGCCTCGCTGCCCGAGCTCGACGCGACGCCCATCCGCGTGCGTGACGTGGGCGAGGTCATCGAGACCTACGCGGAGGAGCGGGTCCTGGTGCGGCTCAACGGCGACGAGGCCGTCATCCTCGAGGTCGTCAAGCAATCGGGTGGGAACTCCGTCGCCGTGGCTCAGGCCGTGCTCGCGGCATTCGAGCGGCTCCGGAGCCAGCTCCCCGACGACGCGCGCATCGACCTGATCCGCGACGAGGCGGAGCCGATCATGGCCAACGCTCACGACGTGGAGCGGGCGCTCGTGATCGGCGGGTTCATGGCGGTTCTGGTCATCCTGATCTTCCTCGTGGACTGGCGTGGCACGTTGATCTCCGCGATCGCGCTCCCCGTTTCGGTCATCGGGACCTTCGCTCTGATGTACGCGCTCGGCTTCACGCTCAACATGGTCACCCTCCTCGGCCTCGCGCTCGCCATCGGCTTGCTCATCGACGACTCGGTGGTCGTGCGCGAAGCGATCACGAGGCGGCTCGAGATGGGCGACGATCCCTTCCACGCAGCGCGCGAGGGGACGAAGGAGATCCGCCTCGCGGTCCTCGCCACCACGCTCACGGTCTGCGCCGTGTTCGTCCCCGTGGCGTTCATGACCGGCATGGTCGGGCAGTTCTTCTTTGAATTCGGTTTCACCGTGACGGGCGCGGTGATGATCTCGCTCTTCGTGGCCTTCACACTCGATCCGATGCTGTCGGCTCGGCTCGTCAAGCGACGCGACGTGCACGGTGCATCGAAGGAGTGGGCCGCCGTCAGGGGGCTCAAGGCCGCCCTCGACTCGCTGGACCGGTTCTATCACAGGGTCCTTGGCTGGGCGCTCCGACACCCCGTGATCACCCTGGCCCTTGGCCTGTCGGCCTTCGTGGGAGGCGTCGCGCTCGTGCCCGTGCTCGGATCGGAGTTCATCCCCGCATCGGACCGGGGACGTTTCGTCGTCAATATGCGCTTCCCGGCGGGCTCGAGCCTCGAGGAGTCCGGGGAACGCGCGCTCATCTTCGAGCGCGCCGTGCTCGAGGTCGAGGACGTCATCGGGGTCCAGTGCGTGGTCGGCGACGACGACGATACCCGCCGCGTCCGGTGCAACGTGCTGTGCACACCCAAGATCGACCGATCGCGCACGCTCCAGGACATCAAGGACGACGTGAGAGTGCTGCTCGGCCGCGTGCCGCAGGCCGCCCCGACCATCAGCGACGTCCCGATGCTCGAGGGGCTCGGCGGCGACTATCCGCCCATCATGATCCAGATCCGCGGTCCGGAAATCGCCCGGCTCCAGGCCCACGCCGATCGAGTTGTCGAGGAGCTGCGGCACGTCTCGGGGACCTCGGACGTGGACCTCCGCTACAGCCCCGGACTGCCCGAGCTTGGTGTGCGTGTCGACCGCGACCGCGCGCGCGACCGGGGCCTGTCGGCGTTCGACCTGGCGTTGCAGACCCGGCTCTCGCTCAACGGCGAGGTCGCGGGCACCGCGCGTCGGGGGCGGCGGAATGTGGACATCCGCGTCATGCTCTCCGAGGACGTGCGGCGCGACCCCGACGCCCTGAGCGACATGCTGGTCTGGGGCCCGCGTGGCGCTGCGCGGCTCGGCGACGTGTCGGTCATCGAGCCCCGGACCGGCCCGGTGGATATCGGCCACGAGGACAGGCAGCGGCACATCTCCGTCTGGTCGCAAGTCGTGGATCGGCCGCTGGGCGACGTCGTCCGCGACGTCCGAGCCCGCCTCGACGCCGTCGCTTGGGGCGAGGGCTACTCGCTCCGGTACTCCGGCATGCAGGAAGACATGGAGGAGTCGAATAAAGCCATGGCCATGGCTTTCGCGCTCGCGTTGATCTTCATCTACATCATCTTGGCGAGCCAGTTCGAGTCGCTCCTGCACCCGTTCACCATCGTGCTCAGCCTCCCGCTTGGGTTCGTCGGTGCGATGCTCGCGCTCATGATCGGGCGGTGCCCGCTCTCTCTCCCCGCGTCACTCGGCATCATCCTGCTCATCGGGCTGTGCGCCAAGAACGGGATCCTGCTCGTCGACGGCGCGTTGCAGCGCATGCGCGACCAGGCGCTCTCGCCGGCTGAGGCCATGAAGAGCGCCGGCCCGCGCCGCCTCCGGCCCATCCTGATGACGAGCGCCGCCATGATCTTCGGCATGCTGCCCACGGCCGTGGCCCACGAGTCGGGCTCCGAGTTCCGGTTCCCCATGGCCGTCGCGGTCATCGGTGGGGTGATCAGCAACACGCTCCTGACCCTCCTCGTCCTGCCGGTGGTCTTCGTGCTCGTCGAGCGGATCGCCGCCTTCGCGCGGAGGGTCCTGCGCCTGAAGCCAGCTTCACCCGGCCGCTCGAACGCATAGCCCGTCCCCATTGCAACCCTGACCCTCCTTCGCGTAAGGTCTTCCATTGTCCAGAGTGAGTCCTGAAAGAGCGGCGTCCGAGCAGAGCCCTCGGCACCGTGGAGCAAGGAGGAAGGACATGCGCGTAGGCGAGAAGGTGATGCTGATGGCGGCAGCGTTCGTCCTGGCCGTGCCCAGCGTGGCTGGCGCCCAGACCACGCTGACCGGTCCGGCCGGATACACGTGGGACATCGACTCGAGAGGTGCTGCGGCCCCGGGATCGGGCAACGCCGGGACTGGGTGCATCATCAACGGAAGCGTGGACGCCACGGACATGTGGCCGTTCCTATGCGTCCGTCTCGGCGCCGGGGTACCGGCCGCGGCGTGCGCCGTCGCGGACATCTACAACGCCGGCGACGTTGCGCCCACCATCGACCTCAGCGGCCGCCGCGTGATCCTGCGGAACGAGACCATCGCCGGGCTCAACGTGCACCGCGAGATCTACGTCCCGAACACCGGCACCATCGACTTCGCGCGCTTCGTGGACGTCCTCGAGAACCCGACCGCCGCGGCCATCACGGTCAGCGTGCGCTACGGCACGGCGATCGCCGGGAGCAACAACAACGACCTTGGTTCGGACGGATCGACCGTGATCACCGCGACGAGCGACGGCGACCTCGTCATGGAGACCACCGACACGTACTACTGCACCGACGACGAGGACGCCGGAGGCGACCCGTCGCTCGGCCACGTACCCCAGGGTGTCAGGCGCAACGGCACCGTGGGATCGGCCGGGATCAACTACCTGGCGGCTGGCGATGCGAGCGACGTGGGCTGGACGTTCCATGCCGTGACCGTGCCCGCCGGCGGACGCCGAGTGTTCGTCTCGTTCATGATCCAGGCCGCGAACCGCGCCACGTCGTCGGCCAACGCGGCGCGGCTCGACGAGCTGCTCTCGTGGCCGGCCGAGGCGTTCACCGGATTCACCGGGGTCGACCTCCGCAACCTCTACAACTTCTCCATCGCCATGAACATCACGTGGTACGACGACTACGAGGAAAGCGCCCTGGCCGGGAGCATCAGTGAGTGGCTCGCCACCCGGGGCCACACGGTCCATTACCACAGCGACGATATCAACATCGACATGCTCGCCGCACCGTATTCCGGCGATGATGTCGTCGTCGCGGAGCACACCTGCGCGGGCGGCACCTCGATCCTCAATGTCGATGACTGGCTCGCGAGCGGACGGGGATACGTGGCGCTCCTGGCCGGTTCTATGTACGAAGCACCGCTCGACGACTACGTGATGCGGACTTTTGGCGTGAACACCAACGGTGTTCCGCCGGCCTTGCCACAGCCGGGCTGGGACGTCTCCCGGCTGGTGTGGGTCGATGCCGCCCATCCCATCGCCACGAGGCCGAACAGCGGCTTCACGCCGAACCAGATCGTCTGGGACCAGGTGAGGTACAACGTGGGGCTGCCGCGCGGGACGAACATCATCCGTGACACTGGGACCGGCGCCATCCCGCTCGTCGCCCAGCGGGAGATCGCCGGCGCCGGGACCGGGAGCGCGGTCATTCTCGGCACGAACTACCACGACGCAAACCGCGCCGATCCCGAGGTCCGGCTGCTCGTCGAGAACATGATCTTCTGGGCCGCGACCCGCGTCTCGGACGTCGTGCGGGACGCCGACGGCGACGGCTTCACGACCGCCGACGGCGACTGCGACGATACCGATCCCGACATCAACCCCGGCGAGGACGAGATCTGCGACGGCGTGGACAACGACTGCAGCGACGAGACCGAGGACGGCGTGGACGAGGCGTGGTTCGGCACGGCGTGCGACGGCACCGACCTGGACCTGTGCAACGAGGGCGAGTGGGCCTGTATCGACGGCGAACAGGCCTGCACCGACGACACCGGCGATAACCTCGACCTCTGCAACGGCCTGGACGATGACTGCAACCCGGCCACCGCCGACGGCTCGGCCGAGGTGTGGATCGGCGAGCCCTGCGACGGCGACGACGCGGACCTCTGCGCCGAGGGCGTGTACTCGTGCACCGCTGGACGCCGCACGTGCTCTGACCTGACCGGTGACAACAATGACCTCTGCAACGGCATCGACGACGACTGCAACCCCGCCACCGCCGACGGCGACCACGAGCCCTGGCTCGGCAACGACTGCGACGGCGACGACGCGGACCTGTGCTTCGAGGGCTTCGACATGTGCGTCGACGGCGCCCACGTGTGCTCCGACCTCACCGACGACAACCTCGAGCTCTGCAACGGCCGCGACGACGACTGCGACCGCTCCACCGCCGACGGATCAGACGAAGCGTGGCTCGGCACCGCCTGCGACGGCGCTGATACGGACCTCTGCACCGAGGGCACGTACGTGTGCCGCGGCGGCTCGCGGACGTGCACGGACGAGACGGGCGATCTCGTCGACCTGTGCAACGGCATTGACGACGACTGCAACCCCGCCACGGCCGACGGCTCGGGCGAGGACTGGATCGGCGACCCCTGCGACGGCGACGACTCCGACCTCTGCGCCGAGGGCGTCTGGTCCTGCACTCGTGGTGTGCGCACGTGCTCCGACACGACTGGCGACTCGGTCGAGGAGTGCAACGGCGTGGACGACGACTGCGACGGCGAGGTCCCCGACGACGAAGCGGACGACGACCGCGACGGATTCATGGCCTGCGACGGCGACTGCGACGATACCGATCCGGCTGTGAACCCGCGCGCCGAGGAGGAGTGCAACGGCGTGGACGACGACTGCGACGGCGAGGTCCCCGACGACGAAGCCGACGCGGACGGAGACGGCTTCATGGTCTGCGAGGGCGATTGCAACGACACCGACGACACGATCAACCCCGACGCCTCCGAGGCGTGCGACGGCGCCGACACCGATTGCGACGGCGGGATCCCCGACGACGAGGCCGACGAAGACGGCGACGGCTTCATGACCTGCGACGGAGACTGCGACGACTCCGACGAACGCTTCTACCCCGGGGCTCCGGAAGACGACTGCTCGGACCCCAACGACTACAACTGCGACGGATCGAGTGGGTTCGAGGACGGCGACGGCGACGGATTTCCCGCCTGCGAGGACTGCGACGACTCCGATCCCGAGGTCAACCCCGACGCCGAGGAGACCTGCAACGGCGTGGACGACAACTGCGACGACGCGATCCCCGAGGACGAGGCCGACGAGGACGGCGACGGGTTCATGCCCTGCAACGGCGAGTGCGACGACTCGGATCCCGCGATCAACCCCGACGCCTCCGAGGAGTGCAACGGCGTGGACGACGACTGCGACGGCGAGATCGACGAGGACTGCGGCGGCGACGGCGACGCCGACGGCGACACTGACGCCGACGGCGACACCGACACCGACGTGGACGGAGACGCAGACGCCGGATGCGGGTGCCGCACGGCCGACGCCGCTCACGGCGCAGCCCCCGAGGCCCTGCCGCTCGCTCTGCTGACCCTCGCCGGCCTATTCGTCCTCAGGCGCCGGCAGCAGTAACCAGCCGCTTTCCCTACCGCTCGCTCGGTCGCTCTCCCGACCTGTACTGGTGCATCCGCATCAGGTCGATGCGCCGCAGCGCGTTGCCCATCGAGTCGATGAACGCAAGCGCCCCGTCGAAGCCCAGGAACGGTCGGGCGTAGAGCGCGTGCGTGAAGAACGACGGGTATCCGATCTCCATCACCGGTGTGGAGCCCCCCATGAGGTGCGAGCCGGTGCTGTTCGTCACCACCAGGTCCACCTCGTTGCGGTGGATCGGCTCGAGGTGCTCCATCATCTGCTTCCGTGTGGGCTCGAACACCAGGCGCAGGGCCTCGGCGCGCTCGGCGAGCGCGGGCGCGTGGTCCGCTCGTGCCGTCGCCATCATCGGACCATGCCGGCATCCGAGCTCGGTCGTCAGGTCGAGGAACCCCTCGAGGAGATACGGGTCTCCGATGAACGAGACCGCGCGGTGCAGGAAGACCACGGGGACCACCCACTCGAGCGGCGGGATCACGCGATCGAGCTCGCGTTCGATGAGCCGCTCGGCCAGCTCCTCGCGTCCCGTGGCCCGCGCGACCTCGCGCACCCACCGCGCCGTCCCGTCGAGCCCGAACGGGAGGCCCGTCTCCAGCACCGGGACGCCAAGACGACGCGAGAGCAGCCGCGCCGCGCGGCGTCCATAGGGGAGGGAAACGATCAGCGACGCTCGCCTCACCGCCCGGAGGTCCTCGAAGCGCTTCCCCGAGAGCCACACCGACACCAGCTCGAGGTCGAGGCCCCTCAAGAGCTCCTCGAGGTCGCGTAGGTTCGCCCGGTGGTCGCCCTCGTTGCGGTCCATGAGGTACCCGACGAGCGCCACGCACCCCGGCTCGGGTGCCGGATCGCCGATGTGCTTCGCCAGGCTGGAGAGCGCCGCGGCGTAGCCGCTCAGCCAATCGCCCGACAGCGAGCGACCCGGGATCGACACCACCGGTGTCGTGCCCGCGTTCACCGCTGCCTGCCGGGCCAACCGTTCGTAGTCCACGCCCGTGATCGCCGCCATGGGCATGGGCGTGACCATCACCACCCCCGCCGGGGGATGCGCCGCCATCCGGGCGAGTCGATCCACCAGGTCGGCCTCGCGGCTCCTGGCCATCTGGAACGGGTGGAGCGCGGTGTTGGCGACCCGATGGAACCCAGAGATGTCCGTGAGCGTCGAGAGCCAGTCGTGGTTGCCTTGCACGTACTGCGTCTTCATGTGAGCGCAGTCCGGCCCATCCACCAGGAGGAACGCGTCCGAGATCGCGTTGACGGCGAGGTATACCCCCACCATGAATGGGTAGTTCTGACGTTCGGTGAAGTCGTCTGCGCGTTCCTGGCTCATGTGCTCCTCGGAGGCGCCGCGTCGTGTAACCCGATCCCCAGCGGGTGCGGGAGCCCACGCTCTTCACGGGTCCGGGTCAGGGACGCACCGTATCGTCGAAAGAACGGGAGCTCGCACACCTCGAGCAAACGAGCGAGCGTGCGGATCGCGCCGTCCAGGCCGTGCTCGAAGTACTGCCCGCTGAACGTCGCCAGCCCCGCTTCCGTCGCGCGCCGGTCGGCGACGTGCTCGGAGTAGAGCGCCGAAACACCGGCGGCACGGAGCTGACCGTCCAGATCGCCCCGGGACTCGAAGGTCCGCAGCTCCATGCGCGCCGGGTCCTCCAGCATCGGTCGGAGTTGCTCGGATCTCGCCGCTGCCGGGTCGGCTGCATGGACCAGCACAACCAGACCAAAGCCCATCTCCTCGATCATCCGGAGCAGCGGGATCCCCCACGACTGCGCCGGATCCGCCAGGTGACGCACGTCGCGATCCCGGACCACGAAGCCAAGCCGGTGTCGCGATGACCGCTGGACGAGCCTGCACCACGCCTCGGCGTGCCGCTCGAGGTCGCTCTCGATGGCTGCCCTCGCGTCTGTTTCGAGGCCTAGCGCCCTGGCCACCGTCTCGAGCCACATCACAGTGGCCTCCTGTCCGTACGGCGCCGGCGGCGAGACGGATCGCATCCGTGAATCGAACAGGAGCTGGTCGTACAGACCGCGCCACAGCTCGTTCGGATGCAGCACGGCGAGCGAGGCCGCGGGGAACGCGTCGACAAGCTCGGGCGCGAGTGCGGGGAGCAGCCTGACGTTCACCCGGGCTCCGACCAGGCCCAGCAGACGCTCCAGCTCCAGTGTCGCCGGAGCATCCGGGAACCCGATCAGGTTGATCGCGTCGCTCCGTGGAGGAGGCGCTTGCGCCTCCGCCTCGAGACGACGCCGGATCAGGAGATCCCGGAAGACGCCCTGCATGGACTGCGGCGTGGTCGTCAACGAGAGCACGGGGACCGGGATCTCTCCCGAGAACTGATCGATGACGGACTGGACGTCTTCACCCTCCACCACCGGGACACAGGTGGTCGAGCAGAAGACCATGGCGCCCAGGTGCCTGCCGCGCAGGCTCTCGATCGCGTTCCGCAGCACCTGCGGCCCCCTGCCCAGGACCACGTCACGCTCGTCGAGGTCCGTGGTCACCATCCCCGGCGATCCGTCGCCGCGGTCGCGCCGTACCGCACGCGCGCGGCGGGTGTCCTCGCTCCAGTCGAGACCCCTCACTCCGTCGTCCCATGGGTACCGCACCAGCGGGACGAGCGGCACGCCGACCTGCGGGTTCACACACAGGCACTCGAGGTCGCAGTGCTGCACGAAGGTGCACCGATCGAAGAAGTCGAGACTGTCGAGCTGACTGCGCGCGACCTCGGCGACCGCAAAGAAGCTTGTCCAGACCGCTGGAGAACCCCACGTCGCCAGGAGCGCCTGCTCGTCGTACGAGCGCTGCTCCCGCGCCGGGGCTTCCGGCAGAGGTTCCACGGAACGTCCGGCCTCGGGATCGACGATGAGCATCTCCGCCAGGTCTTCGATCGAGAGCCGTGCGAGCGCCTTCGACGCGACGGCCCGGACCACGGCCTCGAGCCGTGGTGCGAGAGCGTCACCTTTGTAGAACACGTTGAGCCTGTTCACGGACAGGAGCCCCGGCCGATCCGCCTGCCTGCGCTCGATCGAGAAGACCACGGGCTCCGCATCGGGCTGTTCGATCTCGACCTCCACGTGATCGCTCACCCAGGCCACTGATCTGACGCTGAACCCGAAACGCGTCACGGCCGCCACGCCCAGGAGCTTCGACAACCGCCCTCGGCTACGCTCACCGCCCGCGAGCGTCGTCCCCTCGAGCCGCGCACGGCCTTCGAGCACGGACGGCATGCTGTGCGTCGAGCCTGGCATCGGAGCTCCCTCGCGAGTATATGGACCTTTGGCAGAGAATCACGGTTTCCATGCAATGACCGAGCACACAACCCTGATCGTCATCCCAACTTACGACGAGCGCGAGAGCCTGCCATGCCTCGTCGGCGACGTCCTGAACTGCCTCGATCACTCCGAGGTGCTGGTCGTGGACGATGCGTCACCAGACGGCACGGGCGACGTTGCCGACGAGCTGTCGCGGGCCGATCCGAGGGTCCACGTGCTCCACAGGCGAGGCAAGCTCGGTATGGGCACGGCCTACGTCGAAGGCTTTGCCTGGGCGCTCGCACGCGGCTACCCGAGAGTGGTCCAGATGGACGCGGACAGGTCGCACGCCCCGTCCGCGATCCCGGGACTGGTCCGCGAGCTCGACGGTGCGGATCTCGTGGTGGGTTCGCGTTTCGTGCCGGGTGGCGGCGCCCCTGGGTGGGGACCCCACCGGATCGCGCTCAACAGGATGGCCGGCGCGTACTGCCGAACCCTCCTGACGCTGCCCCTCACCGACCCCACGAGCGGCTTTCGCGCCTTGAGCCGACGTGCGCTCGAGGTGCTGGCCCGACGCCCCATACGGTCCGAGGGTTTCGCTTTCCAGATCGAGGTCGCGTTCCGGGTCCACCACCACGGGCTCCGAGTGGTCGAACACCCAATACGCTTTGTCGATCGGACAGTCGGCACGTCCAAGCTCTCGGCCGCAATCGTCGTCGAGGCCGTGATCGTCGTCCCGCTGCTGCGGCTCTGCGCTCTCACCGGTGCGTTGTGAGCTTGGAAGTTCGGACGAGAAGTATCAGAACCCCACGAGCAGCGACAGCGAGAGACTCGTGAACAGCACCATCTCCTCGCCGAGGAACCAGAAGTTGGGACACACGAACGTGACCCGGATGTCAAGCCGATCGATCGGCTTGATGGCGAGCCCCGCCTCGATCCTGAGGAGCCCGCCGTTCCCGGGGAGGTATCCCCCACCGATCATCAGAGGGAGGAACAGGCGATCGCTCCCCAGCCGGATCTGGTATCCGACGAGACCGAAGACCCCGATGGTATGGTAGTCGGGGTCGGATCGGGGTTCCCAGTCGATGATGTACACGTAGTCGAGGTTCGCCGACACAGTGAGCCCTCGCCAGTTGAGCTCGGCCCGAACCCCGGTCATCAGGTTGAACGCGCTGCGGTTGGTCCCCATGGCGGGCTCGATCATCGCGCCGAGCCACCACATCCGCTGGTGCCACCGCCGCCGCCGCTGAGGCGGGCGGCCCTGCAACTGGCGCCGGCGTTCGCCGCGGATTTCGGCACCACCGCTCCGCGGCGTCTCGACGGGCTCGGTGACCTGCCGCTCTGGCAAGTCCCACGGCGGCGCGACCGCTCCTTCGCTCCCACCACCTGCTGGGATCTCCCGCATCGCGTCGGCGAGCGCCCTCGATGCGTCCTGCGGAAGGGTCGCGGCCGAGGCCAGGATCGAGTGCTCTCCAAGGACCCTCCCATCCGACGAGATGACGCGAACGCGGAGAGACATCGTCCCGGCGAACTCCTGGAGGACTGGATCGACCAGCATGGCAGCGCCGCGACGTCGCGCCAACTCTGCCAGCTCTGCTGGATCCGCGTCCCCGGAAGGGATGTCCTCGGAACTGACCTCGATCCGCAAACCCCTGACCTCGAGGTTCCGCCTCAGGCTGGTGGTCGCCGAGCGAAGCGCGTCGTCGCTCGCCCCCTCACCCCTGACTGGGAGCAGGACGACAGTCGTCTGGGCCGTCGCCGATCGTGGCGCCATGAGGACCAGGACCGCGAGGACGAGCGTCATCGATGGAAGCGCGAACGGTCTCACCATGTACCTCCATCCCACTGTACCCCGGGGTGTATCCTGGAGCACACGAGAGATTCTATCTTGTGTTTGAGTCCCTGTCCCTTGTACGGGATTCCCGAGCCCCCGATGTCTGTTCCGCTCGCCCGTTCCGCTCGTTGACACCCGGAGCGCACGCTGTTACCGTGCGCTCCCGTCGGGTCAGAGAATGTTGCCCAGGAGGTTCAGATGACGAGCGGGGAGTCCGGTGTCATCGGCCGCGGGATCACGATTCGCGGCAACGTGAGCGGGACCGAACCGTTGATCATCGAAGGCGCGATCGAGGGGGCCATCTCTCTGGAGAGCCACCTCACCATCGAATCCTCCGGGAAAGTAGCTGCCGAAGTCGAGGTCGAGACGCTCACCGTGAACGGTACGCTCGAGGGAAATATCCGGGCTCGGCAGATGGTCGCTATCCATGCAGGTGCGAGCGTGGTGGGCACCATCGCCGTTCCTCGGGTCGTCATCGACGAGGGCGCGGTCTTCAAGGGCAGCATCGAGATGGACTTCGAGCTGCCAGAGGGCGTGTAGCACGAGGCAGGGAGGCGAGAGATGGCTAACACCGTGATCGGGGCATCCATCGTCATCGATGGCGAGATCAGCGGAGAGGAAGACCTCATCGTGCGCGGGACCGTCAAGGGACGCATCACCCTCCGCGAGAACCTCTCCGTCGAACAGGGAGGCGTCGTCGAAGCCGACATCGAGACGCAGAACGCCACGGTGAGCGGACAGGTGACCGGCAACATCATGGCGAGCGAGCGCGTCGAGATCTCGGCCGGCGGCAAGATGGTCGGAGACCTCAAGGCCCCGAGGATACTCATCGCCGACGGCGCCACGTTCAAGGGCAACGTGGACATGGACGTGTAGACCGGGGAGACGTTCGATGGCTGAACCAACGACGATCATCGGTGAGCTCACAAGCGTCCAGGGGAACATCCAGGGAGACGAGGACCTCGTCGTCCTCGGCCGGGTCGAGGGCATCGTCCAGATCGACCGGACCCTGGTCATCGAGCCGTCGGGTGTCGTCAAGGCCGACGTCTCGGTACGGAACGTAATGATCAACGGCGTCGTGGTGGGTAACGTCACCGCTACCGAGAGCGTCCACATCGCCGTCGATGGAAAGATGGTCGGTGACATCTCGGCGCCGCGTGTCGTCATCGCGGACGGGGCCATGTTCCGTGGCAAGGTGGATATGGGCGATGTCGAGCCGGTCCGTGCCGAGCCCACGCAGAAGCCCGAGCAGCAACCGCGACGATCGCCCTTTGCCCGGTCGATCCCCCAGCCGGCCCGACTCGCCGCTGCACCACCACGACGACCTCCCGTCGAGCCCGCTTCGGAACCGGCGCGTCGCCCGCTTCAAAATCCACCCGAGGATGTCAAGCCAGCGCCGACACCGAGCCGGAAGCCTGCCAACTCCCCCGCGCGTCCCGATGAAGAGGCCGTGAAATTCCCGGAGCCAGTCACGCCCGAGGAGACGAGACCGCTCGAGCCCTCGGCAGTCCCACCACCGGCGAAACGGCGACGGACGGGCAGACCCCCCGGGTCCGAGCCGGTACCCGTCGAGCCCCCACCCCCGAAGCCTCGCATCGCGGTCGGCAAACGTCGGGTTTCCGTGCGGAAGAAGGGCTAGTTCGTGATCACATCGAACGCTCTCAGGAAGCGTCTTCTCGACATGCTCCGAGAGCGGTCGTATAGACGCGGTGAGTTCACCCTCGCGTCAGGCCGAAAGAGCGACTTCTTCATCGACTGTAAACGCACGGTCCTTTCACCCGACGGGCATGCGATCGCCGGGCTCGTCGTGCTCGATGAAGTCGAGGCCATCTCCGTGGAGCGTCCGGTGGGCGGGCTCGTCGCCGTACCCCTCGGTGGGTGCCCGCTCGCGGGCTCCGCCTGCCTCGCAGCCTTCCAGCGCGGCCTTCGCTTCCAGCTCATTTATGTGCGTCCGGAGCGAAAAGACCACGGTACCGGAAAGCAGATCGAGGGAGCTGATGTCCTGCCACGAGGCGCACGGGTCGTCCTCATCGAGGACGTCGTGACCTCCGGCGGCTCCTCGTTGCGGGCCGTGGAAGCACTCCGCGGAGCCGGGCTCGAGGTCGAGGACGTCGTGGTCCTCATCGATCGCAAAGAAGGCGGTCGGGAGCTCCTCGCAGAGCACGGCCTCAAGCTCCGCGCCATCTTCACCCGGGACGATTTCATCCCGCCGACCACGGCAGCATAGTCCAGCCTCTTCTTGACGGCGCGAAGAACGACTCGCGGTCACGCGGGAAAAGGCGAGAAAGTTGGCCGGTGTGCCTCACACCTGCTAGGTGTCAGGGGTCGACAAGAGGTCCGGACATGCACAGGTGCAGGCGCATCGCAATCGGTATCGTCTTGGCCACCGTCGTGAGCTTTCCGGCTCATGCGTGGGGGAGGTCGCAAAGGAACCTGTCCTATCGGGCCGATCAGGCGTGGACCTCTGTCGTGAGGCTCCTGCGCGTCGATCTCGGGTTCGAGATCGTCGAGAGGGACTCGGACGCTCACTACCTCCTCTTCAGATACAACTCCGGCGAGACCAGCCACCCAGGGAGTCTCGAGCTCGTCGAAAGAACCATGGAGAACGGTATCGTCGGAGTCACGGTCATCGTCTCGGTGCCGGAGCTGCCAACCTATGTCGAGCTGAACCTCATCGACAGGCTCGAGCGAAAGCTCCGGGATGAGATCGGCCCTCCTGCCCAGCCCGCTCGGCCCGTCGCTGCGAACGGACCGAGACCTCACGAACGAGAGGATCAAGCGGAGGATGAGGAGGAGGACGAGGAGAGGGAAGGGGAGGAAGAAACCGAAGACAACGAGTGAGCTGACGAGCCCGACCGGAAACCCTTCGTCACATCCTGGCGATAACAGGTCATGGACCGGGTGCGGCATCGAGTCATCCTGATCTCGATGCTCCTCGTGCTCGGTATGTCAGTCATCGATCTCGGGACCAGGACGCGAGACGACCGCACCGTTGCAGTTGATCGGCCGTGCACACTTGCGAGCAGCTCGGTATCCCCCAACGCTGTCCTCACCTGTGCCTCAGACACGGATACCCCGAACCACGTTGCGCATGTCATGGATCAGCTCTGGACGATTGCCGGTTGTGGAGCTCCCCGTCGAACACGGAAGGCAGGAGGTGGGGCCAGGGACCTGTTTGTGAAGATCATCAAGGAAGGGAAGGCACCGTGCCGCTTCGATCTTCATCCCCTTCCGCTCGATGTGGCGCTGGCCATCGGTCGCCCGCTCGAAATAGACACAGCGTCGCAAGCCGATCTCGAGCTCCTTCCCGATATCGGTCCGGCTCGGGCTCGGGCCATCGTGACCTACAGGAACACCGTGGGTCGTATCGAGGGGCCCGAGGACCTTGAGAAGGTCAAGGGCATCGGCCCGAAAACCGTGGAACGGCTGCAGGGCCTCGTGCAATACCATGCGCCCGACTCGTCAGAACCACGATGATCACGGCGCGCGATGCCAGTTGAGCCTGAGCGAAACCAGGAGACGCGTGGGGAGCTCCTCTGCACCGACGAGGATCTGGTAGGCCACCTCGAGACCAAGTGAGAAACCCGAGGTCAACAGCCAATCGAGTCCGCCACCGAGGTCCACGGAGAACGCCGCCTCGTTCGATTCGTGATGACGGAATGCCGCGCCGATCAAGACGCTCACGTACGGGACGATTCGCTCCACATCGAATGCGTAGACAGCGCCGACCTCCGTCGTGGCCACATGACGTATCGGAGAGCCCCCGGCTTCGGTTCCGACCGGGTGCCCGGCCCAGCCCAGGGCGAACGCAATCGCGAACATGTCGTTCAGGCCGTATCTGAACCTCAGACGGACGCCGACTCCTGGCTGGGCCTCGCCTCCGGTGGACTCGTGAGCATACGCGACGTCGAGGCCGAGCTGGAGCTCTTCGTCGAACGCCCCTGCTCCACGAGGGCTGCCTCCTGCGATCAGAGCTCCGACGACGAGGGCAAAGGTCCTCGATGTCCACATGCCTCGGGGATATCACGGAGCCAGGCCGGGGTGAAGGAGACCCGGCCGATGGTGAGCGGTTGACAGATCATGGACGGACCGATAAGAGGGAGACCGCATCTGCAGAGGGAACCATTGTCAAAGAAGCTGCGTCGAAAGGAACTCAGGCAGCCCGATGAGTTCGTGACCATCTCGATGAAGGTCGGGCAGTGGTTTCGTGACAACCAGCGACTCGTCACGATCATCGGTGTCGCATCCATCGTCATCGTCATCGGAGTCGCGAGCATGGTCCAGTGGACGACCTGCTCGAGGGAGTCGTCCTCGAGCGGTCTCTGGATCGCCCTCAATAAAGCCACCGCCCCTGTGGTCTCACCTGATGATGAGGAAGAGATCCCAAGAGAGATCGAGCACTTCGACTCGAGAGCGGACCGCGCCAAAGCTGCGATCAAGGTCTACCAGTCGGTGATCAAACAGCACGGGAGCTCGACCGCTGGACAGGCCGCGCGGCTGGGTCTGGCGTCCGCGCAGTTCGGTTTGGGTGAGTACGCCGAGGCACGCGCTCTCTACGAAGAATTCCTCGCCGACCCGCACGGGCTCGAGGCATTCGAGGCTGTCGCCGTGGAAGGGGCAGGGTACTGCTACGAGGCGCAGAAGAACTATGACAAGGCGCTCGAGATGTTCCGGCGGCTCGAGAAGGCAGATGAAGGCAACCACCAGGACCTCGCCAAGTACCATCAGGGCCGCATCCTCGAGAAGATGAACAAGCAGGGAGATGCGGCGGAGCTCTACCGTAACATCGTCCGTCGCTCGGAACAGGCCACCGATGAAATGGTGACCAACGGCTATGCATTCGAGCGCGCCGAGGCAAGGCTCGCGGTCATCGATCCCGGCGCCGACGTCCTTCGCAACCGGAGCAAGGGACCAGATATGGCCGAGATCCTGAGGAAGCTGCGTCAGGGAGGCGCGCCACCAGCCGGACCTCCGCCCGGA
>Ga0233425_10006178_pt1 | contig 18054 bp, 16 predicted proteins | sample Watercolumn_Towu_2_FD_181712 | JGI IMG/M metagenome (GOLD analysis project Ga0233425, IMG submission 181712) | Freshwater microbial communities from Lake Towuti, South Sulawesi, Indonesia - Watercolumn_Towuti2014_140_MG | ecosystem: Environmental > Aquatic > Freshwater > Lake | place... | reverse complement strand
TGGCGCGATCGAAGTCCAGTGTGGTCGCCTTCCCCTCAGCTAAAATTCGTTCCAGATCGAGGTAATATGCAGCCCCCTCGACCTTCTCCATCAGCAGGAAATACTCCTCTGCCCGCCCCGCCGACTGCAACTGTCCCTCATGCGTGAAGAACCCGACGTCAATGCTCCCCACGTGTCGCGCCAGCTTCCCGTAAGCATCATGAGCCCAGATCAAGGCGCCAGCCCTGTCGGCTTTGTGATCGTGGCCAAACCCCGAGCCGCCACGCATCGTGGATAAGACGTAGGAACGTGGGACCCCATCCAGGAGCAGGTCGATCTGAATCGGCCGACCGTAGCCGAATGCCTTCAGATCGTGGTCATGCAGCACTCCAAGCTCCTTCCCGACAATGGAAGGCTCGTCGCCCGTAAGCGGCCGAACAGCCTGCACTTGTACGACGCCGCCGAGAACCGCTTCGAGATACTGGGCCAGCGCCTTGTGCCGCAGCGTCATGTCGCTTGCTCCTCTTTCGCCGTCTCCGCGCCTTTCCGCGCCGGCAGCTTAACGGTTAAGACGGGGCAGGAGGAGTGGCGAACCACCCGCTCGGCAACACTTCCAAGAAAGACATGCGCCAGACCGGTTCGTCCACGGGTCCCCATCACGATGAGATCGATCTTTTCCCGATCGGCGAACTTCGTAATCTCGACATGCTCTACCCCCACCTGCACGTCCAGGTGGAAAACCGGATGCGGCTCCGGGACGCTCTCGACCAGCTTTTTCAAGCTGTCCTCAGCATTCTTGATCAGACTGTCAATGACCTGCCCGATGTCGTATTCGGGCGTTTGGGGGGGGAAGTAGATGACGTGAAGCAGGTAGAGTTCGGCGTCGAACTCGCGGGCGAAGGTGACCGCATACCGGAATGCGTGCTCGGCATCGTGGGAGAAGTCGGTCGGAAAAAGGATCCGTGAAATCTGCATTCGTCCCTCCTGTCGGCTGCGCCGCCTTCGGGTCGGCTGCACTACGTGATCTTCCGCCCTTATCGATACGCTGTACGTCTCTTCTGCGCTATCAACCCGAGGCGTATAGCGCGATATCTCCTATACACAATGTAGGTTCGGCATCGCCAATCGGCTAGTGCATCTGCATGCCGAATTGGGTGAATTGAAGGAATACACGGAGTACGTGTGCGCCCGGACGCTTATCCCCGGTCTCAGTCCGCCGCCCCTACCAGCGCGGCCTCCGGCCTGTAGGCGCACAGCGGATCGCTTCCATTCGGATCGCCGGTCTCCGCAAAGGCGCGGGCCCGCGACCCGCCGCAGACCCAGCGAAACTCGCACATGCCGCACTTGCCGCCATACTGATCAGCGTCGCGAAGGCGTGTAAAAATTTCCGAATCGCGATAAATCGTGACGGGGCTCTGCCGGCGTACGTTTCCCGCCGTTACCGGCAGGAACCCGGACGGATAGACGTCCCCGGTGTGCGAGATGAACATAATCCCGTTGCCGTCGCGGATGCCGAACCCCCGTCCGATGGGCGTCTGTCGAATTGCAGCGTCATCCAGTCCCTCCAGGAGCATCCGCATGTAAGCCACCCGGCGAAAGTGCGGGGCCTCCGTCGCCTTGATGGCAAATGGGGCCGTCTTGACGATCTCATAAATCCAATTGTGTAACGCCTCGGCCTCGCTGGGTCTGATCTCGCGGAGAGCCCGACCGCGCCCCGTGGCGATCAAGTAAAAGAGACTCCATCGCATAATTCCCAGGTCCTTCACCAATCGAAACACGCCGGGCAGTTCCGTCATAGTTTCGGGTGTGACGAGGGTGTTGATCTGCAGCGGGATCCCTGCCGCCCGGACCGCCTGGATGGCGCGCATGGTGGTCTCAAAGCACCCGGCAACGCCACGAAACCGATCGTGGCTTTCGGCCGTTGCGCCGTCGATGCTCAGCGACATACTCATAACCCCGTTGTCCGCCAACGCCGCGATCGCCTCCGGTGTCAGCAGCGGGGTGCCGCTCGGGGCAACGGATGTCGGCATACCAATGCTTCGGCTGTGCCGCACCAACTCAAAGAAATCCGGACGCTTCAACGGGTCGCCGCCGGTCATGACCAGTTGCGGGGGAGGGTCGCCAAATGTCCGGAGCTGTCCGAGAAGCGCCTTGGCCTCTTCCGTACTGAGTTCAAACGGGTCGCGCATCGCGATGGCTTCAGCGCGACAATGCGTACATACCAGGTCGCAGGCCCGCGTCAGCTCCCAATAGATCAGCCTGGGCGCCTCGGCAAAGACTAAGTGATCAAATCCGGTGACAACAGGAAACATATCCCTCCTCCGGCCAACTGTTGCCTAACATCATTTCAGCCCGAACTGCAGCCCGGGTCTTCCTTATGCGATTCCACACTGATTGATCCATCACATTCACCCACGCCACGTTCGGGCAGCAGGCTTTTATTAAGCATAGCATATCGATGCATTGCATACCATAAAATCGACCTGTTACGAGACACGAACTCCCTTCCGACTCCTGCCATACCCTCGTACTTTTCCGAAGAGTCTCACTGTTATCGCACTCCGGCCAACTCCTGCAGGCGGCGCCAGTATTGCAGCCGCTCGGCCTGGGCGTCGCGCAGGGTATCCGACGGACGACCCTCCGCGTCGAACTGTTTCACAAACCGGCCCTCCGTCCTGGCAAACGCGACAAAGTCAACGACTTCCCCTGTATGCGGCAGCTTGTACCAGTCCTCGCCGATCGCCGGGTTACCCGCCAGGCTGAGTCGCTCTTTGATCCGCTCACCCTTACGCGGATCGTGGACGAAGAGCGGGAAGGCCCGGGAATCGACCGCCAGCTTTGCCTGACACGATGACCGGTCATCCGCTACGCCGTGCTCCGGCTGGCAGGTCGTGTAGACACTGACCACGGCCGGGCCCGGGTACTCATTAGCCGCCATAATGGCCCGATAAAAATGGTTGATGTGGGCGGCAGTGGTCTGCGCCACAAAGCTATCCGGGTGCATCATAGCGATGAGCGCCAGCTCTTTGCGCCGCTCACGTTTGCCCGGCGCCGCCTTCCCGACCACGGCCATCTTGGCATCCTGCCCGGTATAGGTCGCCGTCGAGGCCTGTCCGCCCGTATTGGAGTAGACCTGGGTATCTAAGATCAGCACGTTGATGTCCATTCCTGAGGCGAGCATCCGCGACAGCGCCTGAAAGCCGATGTCGTACATGGCGCCGTCGCCCCCGATGACCCACAGTTTTTTCTGCTGCCATCCCCGCTGGTCCCACCTGGCGCGGACTCCCATCGCCACAGCCGGTGCGTTCTCGAACAGCGAGTTGGTCCAGGGCACCAGGAACGGGTTGTAGGGATAGGTCGAGCCGTAGACCGTGTTGCACCCAGTCGCCGCCACGATCCCCACATGCTCCGCGCCATGGACGAATCCGGTGGCGGCCAGCATCATCCGGATGGCCGTCGCCTCGCCACACCCCATGCACGAACCGGCGCCGCCGACGTACAGGAGCGCTTCCTCGGACAGCATCATGTCGGCCAGCGCCCGCTCGTTGATATATTGACGCGGAGTAGTGCCAACTTGCCGAAAGAAGTTAAAGTAGTTTCGATAGCGTGGGATCGTCGTTTCGTCTTTCTTCACCATCGTCAGGGCGTGGTAACCGAGGGTCCCGCAGACCTCGACGCACTCAGCACACCCCTTGCACTTGGTCGGATCGACGAAAATGCCGAATAGGGCGCCCTCTTCGCCCTTCTTCTCAAAGACCTCGTAATATTTCTTCGTGACAGCCCACTGGGCTCGAATCCCCTCCCGCTCCAGTGGGTCGGCGATGGCGCTGAGTTCCGCCTCCAGGCGCGACGTAGGGATCGCCTTTCCCAGGATGGCGGTGTCGGGACACTCCGTGACGCACGACATGCAACCGACGCATTTGTCGCGGTCGAACTGCGGAATCTCCGGCGCAATGTAACTGAAGTCGCGCAGGGCGCCGGTCCCTGGCGGGATCAGACTGCGGGCAACCCCGACATCGGCCGGGAGGCTCTGCTCCCCCGTCCCGGACGCGTACGCCCCGATGATCCGCTCATTGAAATCGCCCACATACTGCTCCAGATCAAGCTCCAGGAGCCCGGTTGGCGGCAAGGCGCTCTCATGGATCGCCTTCTCAAGGCCGCGAGGCTTTGTCCCCGCCACCTGTTCGACGTGCTCCTCATCCAAGGGGTTATATCGCGGCTCATACTCTGCCATGGCTGAACCTTTCTTCTTTATCTCGATTATTACACTGTCATAGTACAGTAGGTCGGGTTAGGCCGTCCAGGCCGTAACCCGACGGCTCACCGGAGGATGTCGGATTACGCTATGCTAACCCAACCTACACAGACGGACTCAGTCGCCCTTCCCTACCTCTGCCATCAGCTCCACTGGAAGTTCGAAGAGTTCGGTATAGCCTCGGCGCACTGCCGTCATATTGTCCCGAACTACCCGTTCGCCCCGCTTGCCGAAGTACTTTCGCAGCGACCGCTCAACCGCCGCAAAGACCTCCTCCTCAGACAGACGCTGCTCACGGAGAAACGGCGTGCAGCGGAGGAAAATCCCCAACAGGACAATCCCCTGCATCCGTTGCTCCAGGTCGGCAGAGCTGGCGACCTCGCGCGCAATCTTTACAGTATCCAGGGCCAGGACTCGGATATGTCGCTCTCGAATGATCTGCCTGGCATAGTCTGGGATCCCCGCCCAGACCTCCTCCGGCGTCTTCTTATCAGTCTGGATAAAGACCATGCCGCCTGTCGCAAGACCGGCCAATGGGTTTCCGAGATTGAAGGCATTGATATCATTGAGGGGCACAAAATCAACCTGCGTCAACTCGCAGTGGGTGAGGATCGGCTCGTTGGCGACAGTCAGATAATAGGTCGTCGGCAGCCCCTTCTTCTCGGAGCCGTACTTCGGGTAGGCCTGGACCTTCAGACCGAACAGATCACCGACGATCGTGGCGATTACCTTGTTGGTCGTCACCGACCCGAACCCGCCGACCGAATGACCGCGCATCGAGAAGGTACCGGGCGGGCGAACGTCTGGATCTTCGGACGGCACCAGCGCCAGGTCGTGCTTAATCCCCACGACGAAGTAGCGGGAGCCGCCATCGTCGCGCCGCATATTGTCGATCACGGCCACCAAATCGCCCGGACGGATATCGCGGCTGCCCAGCCCGGCCGAACCGGAGTAGATGATCGGCAACCGGCCTATGGATGGGAACCCGGGCGCGCCCATCAACGCATCGGCAAAAGCCGCCTTGATCTCGGCCGTAAGCGGGTTTGATTGGGCCAACGGGTTGTCCATTCGCTCGATCACCGCTATCGCCTTCAGGTGCTTCGTCGCCTCGACGATCTGCGGGCCGGGAAATGGGCGGAAGCTGGTCACGTGGAGGGCGCCTGCCCGAATGTCGCGATGAGCCCTCAGGTACTCGACGGTCGCCATGGCCGTCTCGACCAGCCCACCCATTCCGACAATAGCGTAGTCGGCATCCTCCAGCTTGTACGCCTCTACCAGGCCGTATCGGCGCCCTGTCAGAGCGTAGAACCGGCCCATAATCCCCTCAACAATCTTGGGCAGCCGATCGTAGAAGAACCGCTGAGCGATCTTGCCCTTCATATAACTGTCCTGATTTTGCACCACCCCGCTCATGATCGGCTGCAACGGGTTCATCAGGTTGCGCAGGCGCGTGCCGGCATGCGGGTCGCCGATGAACTCCTTCATCAGCTCGGGCTCCGGAAGCAGCACGTTTTCGATGGTGTGGGTGGTGAGGAAGCCGTCCTGCACCGTCATGAAGGGGGTCTCTCCCTCCTCGGCGGCGCGACGGGCGATCAGCGCCAGATCGGCCGCCTCCTGGGCGTTCTTCGCAAACAGCATCCCCCAGCCGACGTCCGCGACGGCCATCACGTCATCGTGACCGCAGTGGACATTCAGGGCCTGAGAGGTCAGCGCACGGGCGCCGATATGAAAGACCGCCGGAAGCCGCTTGCCGGCGATGGTATACAGGACCTCCTTCATCAGAACCAGCCCCTGACCCGAGGTGAAGTTCGAGACGCGCCCGCCGGCGAGCGCAAACCCCTCACACGCGGATGCGGAGCTGTGCTCCGACTCGGGCTCAAGGAAGAAGAGCGGTTCACCCCAGAGGTTGCGTGTGCCGTTCGCGACCTCCGCCTGGTAACCGGTCCCCATGTTGGTGGAGGGGGTAATCGGATAGGCGCAGGCACCCTGAGTGACATGCGTGTCCACCCAGACGATAGCCGCCGAGCCGTCTGCGGTGGCCGGAATGCCTGGAAACGGAAATCGCTCGCTGGTCACAATCTCTGAACGCTGCGTCATGTGCCGTACCTCACCACAAAGCCATTCCGTGTGGACGCTTACCGACCGGCACTCGCCCAACCGTAGTCTGGGACAGCGGGTTGATCACAGAGATATCATCCGATCCGGTATTGGCCGCAAAGGCGAACCGTCCGTCGCCCGAGATCACGATATTGTGAGGACGGGTTCCGACAGGGATCGTCCCGATGACGGCGCTGGTGGCCGTCGAAATGACCGAGATGTCGCCGCTTCCCATGTTGGTGACATAGATGTAGTGGCCGGATGGCGTGATGTCGGCATCGCTCGGCTCCTTTCCCACGGGAATCGTTGCCACCACCTGATGATTGGCCATCTGGATCACGCTTAGGCTGTTCGAACCCCTATTCAGAATATAGGCAAAGGCGCCGCCGGGGCCAAACAGAAGGTGATGGGGATCGTCGCCGACAGGGATCCTGCGCAACGACTGCTGGGTGGCCGTGTCGATGACAGTAATACTGTTGGACTCGGGGCTGGAAACCAACAGGTGCTTGCCGTCGGGGGAGATCTCGGCGGCATAGGGTCGTACGGCCATCGGCAGTTCCGCCGCCACCACATTCAGCGACAGGTTCAGCGCCGCGACGGAACGGGATCGCTCGCTGGGAACATAGGCGTGACTGCCATCCGGGGAGATGCTGATATGGGCTGGCGCTTCTCCCACCGGAATCATCGCCTCCTTCTTGCCGGTAGCCGTCTCGATCACCGTCACGCGGCCGAACAGACTGTCGGTCACGTAGGCGTAGGTCGCGCCGGATCCAAACACCGCCTGGCCCCCTGGGCCGGTCGCATTAGGGACGGTCGCCGCAACGGTGTGCGCGGGCAAGGCCAGAATCCAGACCTCAGCCGAACGACCACACGTCACAACGGCATACTGCCGATTGGGGCTGACGGTAATATGCTGGGGGCCGCTACCCACAGTCACAGTGCCGGTCACCTTCATCGACCCGATATCGATCACCGAGATCGTGTCGGAGCCCTCATTCGCCACATAGAGCGTCTGTGTGCCGCGCATACCCATCCCGTGCGCCAGTGCGGCAGACCGAACGATCAGCAGTAACGCCATCGCCGAGACGCCGATGCCCACCGCACGCCGGATAGCCACCATACTACTCCTCCCTTCTGCCGACCGCCAAGATCGAGCCTCCAGTTCCCCTCCTGGAGTTCTTAGTTTCTACGACCCCTTGGACTGAAGCAGTTGCGTCAGGGCCTCCCGATCGACGACCTCCTTTTCCAGCAGCAGCTTGGCCAGGGCATCCAAGTCGCTGCGCCTGGCGGTCAGTGTCTGCTTGACTCGGATGTAGGCATCGGCCAGGAGCTTTTGGATCTCCTCGTCAATCGTCTGGGCGGTCTGCTCGCTGTACTCCCGCATCCTCTGAGGCTTTGGGATGTTGAGGAAGGGAGAAGTACGCGGCTCTTCGAACGTTGCCAATCCAAGCTGTTCGCTCATCCCGTACTGAGTCACCATCATGCGGGCCATATCGGTCGCCCGCTGCAGATCATCCTGCGCCCCGGTGGAGACGTCCCCAAAGATAATCTCCTCGGCCACCCGGCCCCCCAACAGCACATCGAGGCGATCGAGCATCTCGGCCCGCTTGAGCAGATACCGATCCTCCGTAGGCGACTGTTGCGTGTAGCCCAGCGCGGCCACGCCGCGGGGGATGATGGAGATCTTTGCGACTCGGTCGGCGCGCGGGCGGGACTCTGCAACCAGAGCGTGGCCGGCCTCATGATACGCGACAGTTTCCTTTTCCACGGGATTCATCACCCGCGTCTTTTTCTCGAGGCCGGCTACGATCCGGTCGATGGCCTCATCAAAATCCGCCATGACCACCGCTTCCCTTCCCTTCCGCGCAGCCAGCAGCGCCGCCTCGTTCACCAGGTTGGCCAGATCGGCGCCGACAAATCCGGGAGTTCTGGCGGCAATAGCCGAGAGATCCACCTCGGGGGCGAGCGTAACCAGCTTGACATGCACCTGAAGGATCTTCTCACGCCCCTTGATATCGGGACGATCGATGGCCACGTGACGGTCGAAACGCCCCGGGCGGAGCAGGGCCGGATCGAGGATTTCAGGACGGTTAGTGGCAGCCATAATGATAACGCCTTTATTGGTATCAAAGCCGTCCATCTCCACCAGCAGTTGGTTCAGGGTCTGCTCGCGTTCATCGTGTCCGCCCATCGGATTGAGTCCACGAGCCTTTCCCAGCGCATCCAGCTCGTCGATGAAGATAATGCAGGGGGCTTTTTCCTGAGCCTGGGCAAAGAGGTCACGCACGCGGGCCGCCCCGACTCCCACGAACATCTCGACGAACTCCGACCCGCTCATGCTGAAGAAGGGGACCCCCGCCTCGCCGGCGACCGCCTTGGCCAACAGCGTCTTCCCGGTCCCCGGGGCGCCGACGATCAGGACGCCTTTGGGGATCTTGCCGCCAAGGCGGCGGTACCGTTGCGGCGTCTTGAGAAATTCGACGACCTCCATCAGCTCGGCGCGTGCCTCATCGATCCCCGCCACATCGGCAAACGTGACGCCGGTCTCTTTCTCCATATAGACCTTCGCCTTGCTCTTGCCGATCGCCATCAGACCGCTCGCCGGTCCTCCGAGCCGCTTCATGAGAAACATCCAGACACCGACGAAGACCAGGGCGGGGAGTACCCAGGAAAGCAGCGTGGTAAACCACGTGCTCTCCACCTCGCCGGCAAAACGCACCTTCAATGCCTCGAGTTCCGGGATGAGGGTTGGATCGTCGACCCTGATAGTCACAAAGCGAAGCTCTCCACCGGTAACCCGTTGAATCTCCTCTACCTTCTCTTTGGGGAGCAGTCCCTCCAGCCCCTCTTTTTTCAGTCGCCCCGCGATAATACGCGTTCCGACGGTCAGGTCCTCCACCTTGCCGGCTTTCACAAGTACCTTGAATTCGCTGTAGGAGAGGGTCTCGGTGTGGCGGGCGATCAGGAAATCGTGAACCGCCAGCACCAGGAAGAAGGCGGCCACAAAGTACATGAAGGACCACTGTCGTTGCTTCTTTTCCATCGCGCGCATCTCTCACGCCTGCTGTGTGTGGTGGAACAGCTAAGCCGGCATTGCTCGCGTCAGCTCAGCATCAGCGATCCGAACTACCGATCCTGCGCGGGATGGTGCTCCTGCTTCTCCGACCCGCCTCCCTGGGGTGTCATACCCCCGCCCATACCCTGCCCACGCGGCATCATCATCTTGCCCATCATTCCCTCCATCATTTCGTCCATCTTCTCGTCCATCATTTGCATATGTTTTTTCATCTCGCGTAGATGTTTTTTCATCTCGCTCATCAGTTGGTGCTGACCCTTCATCCCGTCCATCATCTTGCAGTCCTGAGCCGTCTCCTGCATCTCTTGGCACATCTCCATCATGCCCATGCCACCCATCCCCTGCTGCTGCATTCCGCCCATCTGATGGTCCTGCTTCATGCCGGACCCAGGTTGCTGAGCGAGGACGGTGACCGGTATTCCAAGTAGTGCAACACACGCCAACATCCCAATCCGTTTCATGACGTTCATGCGTTTTCCTCCTTCTTCTGAAAGGGATTCTCACCACATCGACACCAGTCGGTCAATCCGCTCAATACGCCCATCTCAATTGTCTACCGATACTCAGCAATGTTATCGCAACAATGACATGGAGCCATGCCTTCAGTAGTTCGTGTTGCCACTCACAGGTCGGCATAGTCTCATTGTACTGTATTTTTGATTTAATTGCTCATCACAACGCGGCCCAGGATGTGAAGCGACGCCGGCAGGTCCCCTGAGGCAGCGAGCCGTCGACCGACGCCGCCGGCGCGCCGGGGAGTACGTGGGCTTGGAAGCAATCGACGACGGCATCTGGACCGTCTACTTCGGCCCGCTCACACTCGACCGCTTCCACGAACGCCACATGTGTATCGAGGACGAAAATGGTAGACTGAGCCGCCACAAGGTGTCACCCATGTCCCCGGACTGTTTTGTCACCGATCTCCCCGGCCAGTCACGACGCGCCTGGAGTCGGCGCAAGCAATGCTAAGACACCAAGGAGAGCGAACAGCCCCGCCGCCACCCAACGCATCACCTTCATATTGACTCGATGGGCCAACGCCTTGCCGATCCAGACAGCTGGGACGTTCGCAATCATCATGCCCAGGGTCGTTCCTAGAACCACCGCGACGAGCGAATCATAGCGGGCGGCTAGTGCCACCGTGGCGAGTTGAGTCTTATCGCCCATCTCCACCAGAAAGAAGGCGATGAGTGTGGTCAGGAACACGCCAGCGCCTCGGAGGTTCCGGTCTTCCTCCAGCGTGTCCGGCCTCAGCGCCCACGCGCCGAAGCCGAAGAACGAGAGGGCAACAATCCACCTTAGTGCCTGGGGGGACACTAGGCTCGCGAGCCAGGCCCCCACGTAGCCTGCGAGGAAATGATTGGCGAGGGTCGCGAAGAGAATGCCCAGAATGATCGACACCCTGCGCTTGAGCTTTGCCGCAAGTACAAATGATAGAAGCTGGGTCTTATCGCCCATCTCGGCAAGGGCGACAACCGAGGTCGAGACGATTAGAGCTTCCAAGCGGTTCCTCCGCCTCTAATCGGGATAGGGAGGGGCCTCACGACCCCTCTCCTCCCACACCACCGTACATACGGATCACGTATACGGCGGTTCGGCAGATTCAGTCAGGGTGGTGTATATATATCCCAACCGGAGTGTCCTCTCCCGATGCGCCAGCCGCAAGGTCATCCCAGATGCCGGGCACAAGCCCAACACCTCGCCGGATGCCGTCTCACCGCTCCGCCACAGGCGACTACTCCTCTCTATCGTTCAGGCCTTCGGTGGGGTGAGGCCTCCAAGGGTCTCCGGCCCTGCCGGTCCCGGCTCGTTGCCGCCACCTACTATACCCTCGGCTGACTTCTCCCGGTCGGTCGAAGCCGGTCGCCCGGCTCCCAGTCCATGCCATCAGACAACCGGGAGATCTCCCGGGGTAAGACACAGAACTTTCCATGCGTAGGCGCCGGATTGATAACGCACACCCCGTTGCGGATGGGGGGCTTCGCGGTCACGTGCCCGCTCGTCCCGGGTGTACCACACCTCCTATCCGGTTCCTGTACGTCGCCCCGCGCGTTTGGATTGGGCTTCCTCCAGACCCCATCTCGCGATGACGCCCTTGCCCTTCTCCTAGCCTTCGGCTCCGCGAATACCTGGCGCGGGGACTCTCACCCCGCTCGCTCTGTGTCATGCCTGGCACACACGTTACCAATCAGCCGCGCCGTTCACGGCGTCGGCTGCATTGGTTTGTTATGCGGGGCCGATGGATACACGGTTTTTGCCCTGCTCCTTTGCGGTTCGTTCTTCTCGATTCGCTCGCTCAATGACCTCCCCGAGTGTGTTCCCATGAATGGGCCACACTGCCACGCCGACCGAAACCGTTATCCGCACCGCCTGCTCCTGTACGCGGAAAGCATTGGCCGCTATCCGCTCGCGGACCTTCTCAGCGAAACCGGCAGTCTCGTCAAGCGGGCAGTTCGGGAGAAGAATCACTAGCTCCTCGCCGCCATATCGGTAGGCGGCTCCACGGTGGAGGCAGAGGCCGGAAACGAGCCGCTGGAGATCTAGCAAGAGCGTTCTATCGACTACGGACTCCGTGAAAGTAGTGTTGATCTGCTTGAAGCCATCGACGTCGAGAAAGATGACCCCGACAGAGTAGCCGACGACCTCGACTGCGTCTGACACCCATAGATCGAAATCGCGTTGCATCTGCGCGGGGCTGTAAAGGATTTGGAACTTCTGCTCGAGCTCGCGTTCGGTTCTGACCAGTACAGGTTGTCGCGCTTCGAGCTCTCGGATGCGTTCCCAGGCAGGTGCCCTATCAGCATCGGTAAAGGCGCGAGCGTGATACCGATGGGTCGCCTTGTTGATTTGAGTGTCGCTGCAAGGCCGCAGAGGTCCTTTTGAACCTGATTGCTGTGGTACGAGCCGACCATGCCAGAGGCGAGCCGCGTAGTCGAGTTCAGGGCCAGACTCACTCGTAATACTGGCAATCACCTGCCGCATGTCGAGCTCCCGAGCACACTTGTTGCGCCGCTCTGGGTCAGCAAGCTCGGCGGCCTTGTGTTGATCGACGTACTTCCGGAGAATCCGCAGCTCGATTTCGTCTTCCGTCATGGGTTTTCGCGCAGAAGCGAGCACACCCTCGTGCCGCCTACGTTTGAGTTCTTCCTTTGCCTGCGGGATGTATGGGGCAGCGATCTGCAGTCTGTCGTCATCGAGTTCCCTTGCCAGTTTGGTACGCGCGGCAACGGCGTCGCAGAGCGCCTGCTCGTTCTTTGGTTCGGACTTAGCCAAGGTTTCGTCCGCCTAACGGAGCGGCGGCTGAGCCGCGCGCTTCGACGACATCATCGCTAGGGACAGTAAGCGCGTCGGCTCCATGAACGCCACATGCGTATTGAGGACGACTATGGTAGACTGAGCCGCCACAAGGTGTCACCCATGTCCCCGGACTGTTTTGTTACCTATCTCCCCGGCCGGTCATGGTGCAAAGGCCTCTACCAGTCGGGCTGCGGTCGGCCTTGCGCGGCATTGTTAGGCGCCCCCCGTTGCGTTCGGTTCAAGCACGCGTCGGTCGAGGATGATCCGGCGAATGCTCCTCTTGTCGTCAAATGGCACCACCAGATTGGGTTCGCTTCCCTCCTGGAGAAAACTCATATCGGGCTGCTTCGTTGTGCCGAGCAGGTCCACATAGGTGCCGTAGTCAAGCGTGTAGATATTGTACCGAACGCCAGGGTTGTCCTTATCTGCATATCCGCGTTGCATCTGGTGGAGCACGCGAGCGTCGAACAAACGCCGCACAATTGGATGATTTTCAAGTTCTCTAGGAAGAAGGAAGGACCGTGCCCGGCGATTTCCAATTACGTCATCAACTATTCGTCGAAGTACGCCTTGGAGTTCGTCATCGAGGAACCGCGCCTTGTCCTGCTCAAACCATTGGCGCGCAGCTTCAACGATGGCCTTGCGGTCGATGCTGGTCCGCCCTCGCCTGACAGCATAGAAGTAGGCGCTCGTGAAGATGTTGATCAGGTCGCGCGCAACCCCCTCTGATGCGCGCGCGAGCTCCGCGCAGGTTGCACGCTCAGTGAATAGGCGAGAAGCAAGCTCAGATCCGGATGACACGCCGTGGGTTTTGAGTAAGTACCCCTCCGGAAGTTCGCTTGCGAGGTGCCGGAAGATCATATCGGCATAGGCTTCAGTGATCTGATCGGGATTACGATCGAAGACATAATAGTCGTCGAGGTCCTGTGTGACGGAGATGTCAGCGCCGAGTTCGAAGCCGACCGTCTTCCCTCCGAGAATGCTGAAATGTGAGCGGTACTCCAGAGAAGCGATTTTCAGAACGGCACGCCGAACGGGAAGTACACCTCGCCTTAGGAACTCCGCCAAATACGGCTGCACATCAGACGGAAGAGACGACCACTCATCAAAAAGAATGAAAAGAGTCGTTTGGGCCAAGTCGAGCACTGAGGTTAGCTGACGGTGCAAACCAGGGAAGATCACCTTGTCATTATGGTGGACGCGAAACCTGCCAGTAAGCTCCGTTCGTTCAGAGGACTGCGAGGAGGTAGAAGCTTCCAGACCCGCTGAGGACGTGGAGAGGAGTACTTTTGCACCTCCGGAAGTACCGGCGTTTGTGGCACCCTTTATTTCTAGCGCTTCGGTTTCCACGCGTTCAGAGGGCTCGACTATGACGCTCAGAAGTTCGTCAGCAGCAGCTAGGGCTAAGTTGGCATTGTGAGGGGGATGTTCAACGATGTGCTCAAGGAGAGCGTTGTGAGTTTCCGTCAGAATATCTTTGAAGAGTGTCAAGCACCGCACAGAGAGGGGAACCGATGGGTCTGAGAACTGTGCTGTACTTCCAAGCGTTCTGGCATCAATATAAACCACGGTGTTGGCCGGATTGTCGGAGAGTTTTGACCCAAGCACTCGGAGGACATGAGTCTTGCCGGTACCTCGCCGCCCATAGAAGATCTGGTTGTTGTTGTTCTCGAGCTGGGGGAGTATTCCCACATCGACGAACGTTCCGAGCAGCTTTTGCAGGTCGTCCTGTCTTTCGGAGCGCTGGAGGATTCTCGAAACTGCGCGCTTCAGCTCTTCGTCTTCAACCATTATCCCTCATCCCTCATACTTGGCAGACGCCAGACAGGGCTGCGGGTCAGCAGCTGGCGGACGCACGAAGTGGGCAAGCGGAGGCCCCCAACCGGCTGTCAGACACCACCCTCGGTTTCTTTCTCCTTACGGCTGATACGACCGACCCAATAACCGGGCCGGCGACTATCGTGAGCCATCCCCAGGATGAGCAGACCGTCTTTGTCATGTCCACAATACTCATTCCACCATTTACGAAGAATACCGTCTGGTAGAGAAACGTTCAGTTCTTTGATTCGCTTCAGTTCTCGACAAATGCAGCCCTTGACTGCTTTAGTAGCTTCATCGACATCGTCAGGTAGATACTCCCCTTCTGAATCGAGTACCTTCTTATATTTTGTCCAGCATTTCTTAGCTCTTTTGGTGAGAGATTCAAGAACATCTGGAGGAACAAGATCTTGTACAATATCGGCTTCCCTTGCAACCTCTTCGGAACGCCTTGTCTCGATCTCCGTTGTGCTAAATTGCTGTGAACTCTGCCGAAAGCTTCTGTATGCAAGCCAAGTCTCTATGGCCTGCATGACCGCAGAGACACCAGCAATCAACGTTTGTGCTGAAAACTCCGGTAGCGGCACCATCATAGGTTGTGGCGGCATCTATTCCTCCGCTTTGGGGCTAACTATAATTATGCTGGTCGGTTTCATACCGGCCTGAGGTCGCTCAGGCTGGACCGAATTCTCCTGTCTTTCCTCAGACTTGTCAACGACATTTAAACCAGAACCTTGCGGCCGCCACACACTGCCGGGGTCGGCGGCCTATCTCTCTAATAACCCGCAGCCCATCTCGGTCGCCGCCCGCCGGCATCACGGGCGCCCACACACATCCCATACCCACAGATTTCTGCTGCCTCAGCGTTCGCGCTCGGTGCTGTTGGCGGAGGCGCGCTTCTTGATCGCCACCTGGCCCAGGATGCGGCGCAGCGCGACGACGGGGAGCCGCTTGGGCTCGAACTTGACGAAGAAGATGCCCCAGGGCTGCCTCGGCGAGAGCGGGCGCAGGCGCTTGATCTCCTGGATCTTGGCCGCGTTCTTCAAGTCGATCCCCAGCTCGTCGGGCGTGTACTCGAAGGTCAGCTCCTCGAAGTCCTCGGAATCGATGGGCCAGTCCATGTCGTCGCGCAGGTAGGCGACGAGTTGCGGAAAGGTGCGGATGTTCGCGAGGCGGCTGCGATGATCGGTCGGCATCGGTCTACCCTCTTCTTCCTCGGTGCCCCCTCGGTCGAGATTCCAGCAGGCGGCGCTCGCGCTCGAGTTCGCGGCGCAATTCAACTTCCGTGGGCAGGTACTTGATGTACTTGGCGGCGAAGATCCGTCGCGCCTCTGCAAGTACCGAGTAACGGGCGATGGCCTCGTTCTTCTTCGAGCACAGGATGAGGCCGATAGTAGGGTTGTCGCCGGCCGGCCGGGCGTGCGCATCGAACATGCGCACGTAGAGCTGTCCATCTGGCCGATGTCCTGGTGCGTAAGCGCGCCGACCTTGAGGTCGATCAGCACAAAGCACTTCAGCAGATAGTTGTAGAAGACGAGATCGACGTAGAAGTCCTCTTCTTCGAAACGCATGCGCTTCTGACGCGCGACGAACGAGAAGCCCTTGCCCAGCTCCGGGAGAAACGTCTGCAGATTGTCGATGATGGCGTGCTCGATCCTGGATTCGCGCAAAGCGGGGTAGTCCTTGAGGTCGAGGAACTCAAGCACGTACGGGTCGCGGATGAATTGATCGGGCTTTACCGCAGCGAGCCGTTCGCGAGCCTCCCGGCGCACCGGAGCTTTCTTGCGGCTGGCGAGCAGTCGCTCGTAATAAAGGACGGATATCTGGCGCTCGAGCTGTCGGGTGGACCAATGCTGGTCGGCCGCTTCGTTCATGTACCATTCCCGAGCTCGATCGTCTGCCACCCCGAGCAGCAGCCGGTAGTGGGTCCACGACAATTCCGTCCGCAGGGTCGCAGATACGGAACGCGTCGCGTTCCGCTTTTCCGCAGGCGTCAATTCGTGACGCAGTGCGCCACGAATCCGCGGCGACGGCAAAGTGTGGCGCATCGCGTCACGATTCGGGAATTTCCGGAAGAACAATCGCATGTAGCGGAGATTGGAAGGATCGAAGCCGCGCCCATAATCCGAAGTCAGCCGCCGCGACAGGTCATCCAGCACAGCCTCCCCGTACGCGGCGCGTTTCGCTCCGCCTTGCTCGTGCTCCACGATCAGCCGCCCGACGTGCCAGTAGGCCTGCACCATCGCCACGTTCACCGCGCGATACGCCGAGGCGCGCGCCTGCTCCAACACCGACCGGACTTCACGGTACAGTGACTCCACCTGGACCGCGCGGCTCCGAGCCATTTCAGTTCAACTCCATCCAGCACCGCAGCGCGGGCTTGACCCCGATGGGCGCGTCCACGCGCTTCAGATAGGAGTTCTTGATGTGCTTCTCGACCTTGGCGCGCAGATCCACGAGCGTCTTCTCTTCGGTCGTGCAGGTGCGAGGCGTCTCGGGTTTGGAGCGGATGCTGGCGACGATCTCGCCCGGTTCTTCGAGGATCGCATCGCGGTCGAGGTCGTAGAGATACCAGCGGGTGGTGCCCGCCTCTTCCGTGAACTCGCCGGCTTCCTTGTCGAGGGTCGGCAGCGCGTAGCAGAAGAAGACACCGCGCGCGTCCTTGGCGCCGCGGATAGAACAGGCGGCGTCCCAGATCCAGGATTCGAGCGATTTGTCGGTGCTCTTACCGTTGGCCATCGTCAATTTGCCCATTGATGGTTTGATTGCGCTCACGCATAACGCATCGATGAGCCGCCGGGGAACCCTACACGGACATTGTCTTGCGAATCTCTAAGGTCGTCACCGCCGGCTCCATTGCCGAGTTCGGCTATTCAGTCAGTATCTTGATGATGTGGCGTGCGAGGCTTTCTTTGATCTCTCGGTGGCGCGGTATTGGCTGAGACGCTTTACTCTGTGGATTCTGATACCAATCATGGTTTGCACCATGCCTGAGCAGAATGCAACCCTTTCGTTTGATGACTCTAATGAGATCGATTCGCTTCATTTGACCACGAGTTCACCAACCTTCCGTACGCCCGGAATATTTCCGCTAGTAAGCTCGTGGTAGATGTCTTTGAGGTTCTCCTTCAATTCGGACAGGCTTTCACCCTGAGTACGATAGTCAGGGTAATCCTCAAGCCATCCGATCCACATGTCATCTTCTTTGTAGTAAGTGAATTTTATCTTCATGCGCTTTTCCCCATTCGTCCTTGTGACCCGAGGAGCCCCACCCCGCAGTCTCTGCGTGAAATCCTAGCACAGAGTGTCCTCCCAAGAACATACTCGGGCACGTACTTATTTTCTAAGTTTTTTTCGCTCCTATTCTGGCCCAACTGTTAAGTGAGCCGATTGGGCCATCTGAAGACGCCGGAGGCCTGTCTCCCCCAACAATCTGTACCTCAAGGACCCGAGCGAGTAGTTCACTCTGTTTGCGATCTCGCACCACAGCAACCAGGTGTTGGTCGCCAACCTGGAGGCACTGCCCTTCATT
>Ga0233425_10006177_pt1 | contig 18059 bp, 17 predicted proteins | sample Watercolumn_Towu_2_FD_181712 | JGI IMG/M metagenome (GOLD analysis project Ga0233425, IMG submission 181712) | Freshwater microbial communities from Lake Towuti, South Sulawesi, Indonesia - Watercolumn_Towuti2014_140_MG | ecosystem: Environmental > Aquatic > Freshwater > Lake | place... | reverse complement strand
CGCGTTCCTGCCGTTCCGCGACAACGTCGACCGCGCGCGGGCGGCGGGCGCGAAGTACGTCGCGCAGCCGGGCGGGTCGGCGCGGGACGCCGAGGTGATCGCCGCCTGCGACGAGCACGGCATGGTCATGGCGTTCACCGGCCTGCGCCTCTTCCACCACTGACGCTCAGTCGCACAGCCTGGTACGGTCGTCACGTGAGCCGTGAGATCAGTGACCGCGAGCTTCGGAACAAGATCGGCGACACCTGCGAGCCCTCGTACGCCCGCTGGGCGGCTGTCGACAGTCAGCGGAGCTCACCACCCCGGTCGATCTACCGGATCCGCCTAGCGGGGCTCTTGTGCGACGGGTCCTCGAAGCCAGCGAGGTCGTAGATGACGGCTTCGCTCACGCCGAAGAGCCAATTGACGCCGACCCCATCCTCGAGTTCCGGCCACCACATCGTCGTCCCGAAGTCCTCGACGCGGCAGGGGCCGCGCCGATCGGCGGGCGCCGCGAGGACGAAGTCGGGGAGCGGGTGGCGCACGAGCCGACCGTCAGTCAGCTCGACGTAGATCTCGCGCTCGTCGCACCAGGCCTTGACGACGAGGCCCGGTGGACTAGCGCTCGCCAAAGAAGCGACGCCAGACCGCGATCCACTCATCTCGGTGCTCGATGATGATCTTCTCGATCTCATTCTGTCTCCTCATGTCGTAAGCGCGCGCCTTCTCGAAGGTGACCCCTGGCACGAGCCACACTTTCGCGCTTCCACCGTGGCCATCGACGTGGACGTGGGGCTGCTCCGTGCGATCCGAAGAAAAGAAGCGGAAGCGGTAGCCGCTCTCGCGGAGGAACACGGGCATCGTGGACATGGATCGCCGCAGACTTGCCTGAGGTATCAGAGGCTCTACGCCCGCCTGTCGGTGGGTAGGGGATCGAACCCCCACAGCCGAAAAACGGCTGATCTACAGTCAGCGGAGCTCACCACCTGCTCGACCTGCCCGAGACGCGCCGTTTCCCCCACGTTTCTCGACCATCTTCTCGTTTCCAGCCGCATCGACAAGGACAGTCAGTTGCCCATTCCAGTCAGCAGGGAGCGGGGGCTGACTCTCCCTCTCCCGTGGCCAGCCTCAAGAACGGCGCATGCTCGTGAGTGCCGTGACTATGCCCGCGGGGCCCCGGGAGCCTCGTCCTGGCCGAGCACTCGACCTCGACGGTTGAATCCACCGGCGCCCCCGGCCACGCGGACGCTGAAGTGCTGCGTGAGGACTTCCTGATTGTGGAGATGAAGCACATCCGGGCGTACATCGCGCGCTGGAACGAGCACCCCACGCCCTTCGTCTGGACCAAGGATCCCCCCGGATCATCAAGAAGGCCCTCCGCCGCGGTGTTATCAAGACTTCGCGGACGGCGCACTAGTCAGTACGGACGGGTGTCGTTCAGGACGGTCGAGCCCTCTCAACCCCCCGCTGCGACCGGAGCGACGAGAAGTTCGTCGCCCGGGCGCAGAGGGTCATCCGGTGCGGCGACCACACCATTGACGGACATGACTCGCGGAGTGTCAGGGGGAATGCCGAGCTGCCGAAGGATGTCGCCGACCGTGGATCGGATCGGAGTTTCGAGCGCGACCGGCCCCGCAGCGTCCTCATGGCGATACCGCGCGAACTGCCCGTAGAGACGCACTGTGACCCGCATCCGTGTCGACTCAACGCCGGTCAGGTGTTGCTCGGCGCCGCGACGAGCCAGCCGAGCCCTGCGCGCTCGAGCGTCGACGACGTCGGATTGCCGGTCGCGACTTCCCACCCGGCGAGCTCGTAGTAGCGATCCTTGGCGCGCTCGAGCTCGGTCGCGGTGACTGCGGCGCCGTCGCTGGGCCCGCCTCGCTTCGCCTGGGCCAGCCGAGGCGGGAGCACGTCGTGCGTGCGATCGAAGCCTTCCCGTTGGTTGAAGTAACGCATCATGTGGATCCTTCGCTCGCCGGCCATGAGGAGCTCGTCAAGCGTCACGTCCCACCCCGTGACCGCTTTCACCACGCTGACGAAGTGCTCGGGACCATACAGCTGCCAGGCTGGACCCCAGTCGAACTGGCAGACCGAAAGCGCGTCCGCGAGGCTGTATGCCCTCTGCGTCGTCCAGGCGAATCGCACTTTCTCGTCATCGAGGACGCGAGGCGGACGTGGATCCGTCAATCCCAGCATCGCCAGACGATCCTTGTGGAGGGTCGAGGCGTCCGGTGCGTAAAGTGGATCGTGCTCCGACGACTGGTGATCCGCGCCAAACGGGTTGACGGCATAGATGAGCGCTAGAGAGCGCTTCACCTCGGGCATATGCGCCGGAAGCTCCGCGCCCTTCACCGCTACGAGGAACGCCTCGGTGCCGCGGCCCACGCGTCGCGCCGCGGCGACTGACCCGTCGGCGAGGATGGCGCCGAATCCCCTGCGCATCGCAATCTCTTCGATCAGCCGCAGCATCGTGTTCGCGTCGCCGAACTTGAGGTCGGCCCCGCCCGTGTCCGCTCGCGTGATCAGCCCGTGCTCGAAGCACTCCATCGCCCACGCAATCGTCGCCCCGGTGCCGATGGTGTCGAGGCCGAAACGGTTGCACAGCTCATTGCCGCGTGCGATCGCAGCCAGCTCGCCGACACCGCAGTAGCTGCCGAGGGCGGCGATCGACTCGTATTCCGGGCCGCCGAACCGGCGTGCGACCGGATAGGGTCCCGAAGCGACCTCGACGACGCGCTTGCAGCGCGTGACGCAGGCGTAGCAGGTGTCCCGCTCCTTGAGCATCGTGCGGGTCATCGTCTCGCCGCAGATCTCCTCGAACGATTCGAATACGCCGCTCGACCAGTTGCGCGTTGGCAGACCGCCGGATACCTGTTGCGGCGCCACCACCCCGGCGGTCCCGTGCGTAGCGAGGCCGTCCATCGCCGCGTTGCGCGGTAGCTCCCTTGCGCCGAGCTTGTTGAGCGCCCCGAGCGCCTTCGGATCGGCGACGCGCACTTTCGCCGCACCTCGGACCGCGATGGCCTTCAGCTTCTTCGAGCCCATCACGGCACCCATGCCGGTGCGTCCGAATGCCCGGTTGGCCATGTGGATGATTGCAGCTATCGCGTCGCGGTTCTCCCCGGCGGGCCCGATCGCAGCGCACTGGATCCTCGGATCTCCGAGCTCGGCGCGGATGATGTCCTCCGTCTCCGCCGTGTCCCGTCCCCAGAGGTGCGACGCGTCGCGGATCTCAACAGCACCATCTTTGATCCAGAGATAGACGGGGGTGCTGGGGGCGCCCTTGACCACGACGGCGTCGAATCCCGCGAACTTCAGCTCTGCCGGGAAGAACCCTCCGACCTGGGAATCGCCGATCGCCCCTGTGAGCGGCGACTTTGCGTTCGCGGAGCACCGCGACTGGCCTGAGAAGGGCGTTCCAGTGACGACGCCGACCGAAAGAGCGAGGACGTTCTGCGGCCCGAGCGGATCGGCCCGCGGAGGAACGTCCCGCAGTACGTAGTAGAGACCGATCCCGCTCCCACCGAGGTACGTTCGGTAGAAGGCCTCGGGGGGCCGGTCGATCTGCCACGTTCGGTTCGAGAGGTCCACAAGGAGGATCGCCCCCATCACGCCGCCGCTCACTGCGCCCACCTCACGTCCTCCCTGCGTAGGGTCATATAGATATCGGACACCCTCGGGGCCTCTCTGAGAGGGGAGACCAGAGGGCACAGCGGCGGGGGGTCCGAGGTGGACCATGGCCCGCGCCGTCGGGACCTCGACCCAGCTCAGCACCCCCGTGCTCTCCGGCACCGCTCGCCTCGTCCGCATCGTCGCGGCCGCCCCGAGCCCCGCGGCCCAGCGACGTCTCGAGGTGATCCGCTGGTACGAGCAGCACGGCAGGAGCGCGCGCCTGGCGGCGCGCCACTTCGGGTACAGCCCCGACACCGTGGCGCGCTGGGTGCGCGCCTTCGCGGCGCGCGGCCCCGCCGGCCTCGAGGACCGCAGCCGCCGCCCGAGGCGCGTGCGCACGCCGACCACGCCCTCGGCCGTCGTGGTCCGCATCCGCGAGCTGCGCGAGCGCTACCCACGCTGGGGCAGGGAGAAGCTGCGCGTGCTGCTCGCGCGCGAGGGCATCGCCGTCTCCGGCAAGACCATCGACCGCACGCTCGCGCGCCTGCGTCGGCGCGGCGAGCTGCGGGAGCCTGCGGTGGTGCGCCGGGCCCACAAGCAGCGCCTGGCGCGCTCGGCGCGGGTGCGCCGCCCGGCGGGGCTCGTCGTCGACCGCCCGGGCTACCTGCAGCTCGACACCAAGGACCTGCGCGAGGGCGGCGGCCGCGTGTACGCCTTCGCGGCGGTCGACTACCTCACCCGCAAGCGCGTCCTCGCCGCCGCGCCGCGCATCACGAGCGAGGAAAGCGCGGCCTTCTTCGCGCAGGTGCAGGTGGGCTTCCCGTTCGCCATCTGGGCGGTCCAGGTGGACGGCGGGTCGGAGTTCATGGGCAGCTTCGCCGAGCGCGCGCGGGCCGCCGGCATCGCGCGCTACGTGAACCGTCCGAACTACCCGCAGGGCCAGGGCCGCGTCGAGCGCGGGTTCCTCACCGACGTGCTCGAGCACTTCGAGGTCGACGGGTATCCGGCCACCGTCGCCGAGGCCGGGCGGCAGCTCGCGGCCTGGAACGCGGTCTACGAGAGCATCCGTCCGCACCAGGCCCTCAGTTACCTGACACCGAACGAGTTCTACGCCGCCTGGCAGCGCGAGCATGCGCACGCCGCGGCCGCGGTGTCCGACATGTCTTGACCCAGCACACTCCCTTGACCACGACAGGCATAACACGATACAATGTCTCAAGATATGGGCATGCGTCTCATCGCTTGAGTCCGTCAACGGCTGGTAAGGCGTCCGGGCAAGCGAGCCGCACTCTCGAGCGCGGCCTCCGCATCCTCGATCTTCTTAAGGACCGCGGGCCCTCCACGGCTGCCGAGGTCGCCCAGACCCTGAACCTCGACAGGAGCACAGCTCACCGACTCCTTCAAACGCTAGTGAAAACCCTGTTCGTCGAGCGAGATCTCGAAGGCAGGAAATACCGCCTCGCGGCAAAGCTCGTAGAGCACGGCCGTCGCGTGACAGCGGACATGGAGCTGTATCGAGTCGCACTCCCGCACCTCCATCGCTTGCGCGATGTCGCTCGTGAGGGCACGAACCTCGGCGTCCTTCATGGTGGAGCGATCGTATGGGTAGCCGTACTGGAGGGCGGACGTCCTCTGAGGATGGCGACGCCGACTGGTGTCGCGGCGGGGCGGCTGCACAGCACGGCTTCCGGTAAGGCGATCCTTGCGTTCTTGCCTGACGAGGAGGCGGAAGGCCTCCTCTCCGATCTGTACCTTGTGGCCAGCACCGGCACGACGATCGTCACGGTGGAAGCTCTGCGCGAGGAGCTGCGGCGCACCCGCGATCGCGGTTACGCGGTCGACGATATGGAGAACGTACCCGGGCTTCGGTGCATCGCGGTGCCTGTTTTCGGTCCGTCCGAGCGGGTTCTGGGAGCAGTCAGCGTGTCGGCGCCGGCTCTTCGTTTCACGGAGGAGGTGATCCGCCAGCTCGTCCCGGTGATCATCGAAGCGAGTCTCGATATCTCGCGGAGCATGGGCGCCGACGAACGCACGCTACTGGCCTTGGTGAGTGCCGGCACTGCCAAGTTGGCCGGATAGGCGAAGGTTCGGGGGGGCCTGGAAAGGAAGGACACGCCATGCCGAAGGAAGTTGCAGGCGTCCAATGCTTACTCCCGACGCCGTTCACGCAGGACGCCGCAGCCGTCGACGAGGATAGTTTCCGGAAGGTCATCGACTACGTCATCGACGGAGGCGTCGATGGCCTAGTGGTGGCCGGCAAGGCGGGCGAATTCGAGGCGCTCACGATGCGAGAGCGCCGACGTCTCATGGATGTCACCGTCGAGCACGTTGGTGGCCGGGTCCCGACGGGAGTAGGGATCATCAATTCCACGTATCAAGATGGCCTCACGGTCGGCCGATGGGCCAAGGAGGCCGGGCTCGACTATGTCATGTCCCGCCCGCCGGTCGATGGCGACGTGATGGGCTATTTCCGCGAGCTTGCGGCCGTGGTGCCCGTGGTGATCTACGACCAGGGCGTCCGCGGTGAGCTCTCCGTCGCGGACGTGATCGCTCCTCTCGCCCGCGAGACCGGGAACATCATCGCCGTCAAGGTGAGCGGCATCCCCGAGAAAGTCCTCGAGATCAAGCAAACGATGAATGTGCCGGCGCTGTGCGGCTGGGACCTAATGAGCCTTCTCGCGTACGAAATGGGGGCAGATGGCGTCATCTCGGGGTTCGCGGCGCTGCTGCCCGACCCGGAGGTCCGGCTTCGCACGAGCGTGAAGGAGCACAGGCTGGGGGACGCTAGGGAGATCTTCTATAAGGAATGCGTTCCCATCCTGCCTCACGTCACGTTCGATCCGTTCGGCTTTTCGGCGGGGAAGTGGCTACTTCACTGGCGCGGGATCATCCGATGGCCCATCGTGCGCGAGCCACTTAACCATCCCATCAACCGGCACCGCATAGAGGAACTCAAGCACGCGTTGGAGCGCGTTGGCGCTCTGCAGCTGCAGTCCGCCTAGGGGAACGCAGGACAACGCGTGTGGCCTTGATCACGCCGGGCCGACCAATGCGCGCCGAACTGACGGTCGTGCGACGGGTCGTAGTGGCAGGTGGCCGTCCTCCCGCCTCGCGCGCGTTCCCGGGTGTTCAGGCACTCCCCGACGGCGAACTCCTCGTTGGCTATCGGCGAGGCACAGACCACCTGGTCACCAACGATGGGGTAGTCACGATGGCGCGTTCGCGTGACGGCGGCTGCACTTGGACCACCCCTACCGTGGTCTGCTCCGAGCCCGGATGGGACTGCAGCGGCGGCAACCGATTGGTCCTACTTCCCGATGGATCGGTTGCGATGTTCGTGCTCCAGGCGCGGTGGAGCAAGGGAGCGTCTCAAACAGCGACTGGGATCGATCCTCTATCGGTACCGGACAGGATCCACGTCCTCATGGCTGAGAGGGAGGCCCGCTCATTCCTCGTCCGATCACATGACGGCGGCCGCACGTGGTCAAAGATCGGAGGCGAGATCCGTCTCTTTCGTGATTGGACTGAGATCGCCGCGCGGGGCCAAGCCCACGTGCTCGATGACGGAGGCTGGCTAGTCCCGGCTTACGGAGGCGATGGTCCGAGACAGCGAACGTACACGATCGCTGCCGTCTCGAATGACGGCGGGCGTACATGGTCGGCCCGGTCGATCATCGCCGCTGACCGGACAAGAGATTTCCATGAGGCTGACTTGCTGCGACGACGTGATGGCGGATATCTCGCCATGATCCGGTCGCAAGGCGGCCGGTCCGACCTCTACTGGTCATGCTCACTTGACGGCGGAGGAACGTGGTCGCCTCCTGCCCGGACTGGCTTGAGAGGACAGGCGCCGGCTCTCTCGCGGTTGAGATCAGGCGCGATCCTGTGCGCTTACCGCGACCGTGAGCCAGATCGACCAGGCGTCAGCTACGCCGTAAGCGACGACGAAGGAGCCAGCTGGCACTACCGCGGCCGTCTCTACAGAGGCAGGCACTGGAACTGTGGTTACCCGAGCTTGGCTCGACTCTCGGACGACGCCATCGTCGCCGTCTACTACACGTCATACGGCCAGGCGGGCTCCGAGATTCATGCGCTGCTCCTTCACGACAACACCAGACCTGCGCTCGGCCTGGCGCACACGGCTCCTGCGCTCTGACAACGTGAGCCTAAGTGCGTGGAGAGGGGAGGTGAGGTACCGGCCGGGCAAGCACAGGACGCGTGAATCTCGTTCCCGAAGATTGACTCCGCAGTAGGAAGGAGACGGAAAGAGAGGGACCCATGAGGGAATCGATGGTTCTGCTCGTCGGCGGACTCCTCATTGTTACGGCCTGTTCACCCGCTTCAGTGCCCACTTCGCCGGGATTGGCTTCACCCGGATCGGCAGCGTCCCCGGCCGTCGCGACCCCCGTACAGCTTTCGGTATGGCAGTTCGGCTCCCCGAATACCAAGCGCGCTGACGGCGTCGTTTGGGAAGAGTGGTGGGACTCCAAGATCAAGGAGTTCACGAACCAGAATCCCCACATCACGGTCAGCTTTGCGGCGAAAGGTCAGGAGGCCGGAGGAACAACACTCGCCATCGACGCCGCACTAGCCGCGGGATCACCACCGACGATCTACTTTGACGTTCTCTTTCGCCAGGCCAAGTACGCCGCAAGTCCGGGCCTATTGGAGCCCCTTGACTCAGTACTGAGTGCGGCGGACTGGAAGGCCCTGAATTCCGGCGCGGTCCGGACGGTCACGAGGTCAGATGGGACGCGCTGGGGGGTGCCCGTCATGACGACAACTCCGTTCTTGCTTGCCGTCAACAAGACGATGGCGACCGCTGCCGGTGCAGCGAACTTGTTGCCAGCGGAGCCGAATCGCGATTGGACCACAGAACAGTTCGTCGCCTTCCTGAAGGCAGTCGCGAAGCCTCCGCAGACCTACGGAACCGTCTTTTACGCGAAGACACCGTCCTTCACCGAGGCCCTGAGCGGCTACGCGGGCGGATTCGGCGCCGTCTTTTACAAGGACGGTGACTACTGCCGCAGTGCAATTGACAGCCCCGCAGCCGTCAGATGGCTGGAGTGGACGAACGACCTGATCAAGCAACGACTCGTAATGCCTGGGCCTGCTGGGCTCGCTGACCAGGACATGGTCGCGGCTTGGAGCAATCAGCAGATCGCTGTGGCGCCCGGCAGCCAGCTACAGATCGACCTCAGCAAGCGGCTTGTGTCGGAGGGCAAGGCGAAGGAGCTTGATGTCTACCTAGTGAACTATCCGCATGAGCCCGGTGTCGCGCCACCGCCACCTGCGCAAAACTCGCCGTGGGCAGCGACCCTCTTCAAGCAGACCGACCCAGCGAAGAGGGAGGCGGCGGTGAAGTTCCTCAAGTTCCTGGCGAATGAGCCCACCCTCACGGCCTATGCAACAGGCTGGGGCGTGATATCGCCATTCACTGCCGCCGCGTCACGCTGGGCGGGCGATAACTCCAACTACCAGTTCCTTCTGCGGATGGTCGAGCAGCGCGGCGTACAAGACATGGGTTACTCCGCGAACAACTTCAACCTGGTGCGGCTAGCCTGGGCAACAGCGCGTCAGAAGATCTGGAGCGGCGCAGTCGATCCGAAGCAGGGGCTGCAGCAGTTCGCACAGGAGGCGTCGAAACTGCTGTGTCCGTAGCCTGCATGTCAGCCCAGTGACTCGGCGGGCGCGATGAGGGTCGAATCGGCGTCTCGAGCGACGGCGTCCGGTGGAACCACGTGACTCAACGAACGTTAGTTCGCGGACTCTATCAAAGCCGATCGGGTTACATGTTCATCGCGCCCGCCTATCTTCTCTTTATCGGCTTAGTGCTGGTGCCTGTGTTCGCAGCAGTGAGCCTGGCGTTCTTCCGGACTGACTACATCACATTCCAGTGGGTTGGGCTTTCAAATTTCGAGGCGCTGGCGAACAGTACGTCATTCCAGTCCGCCGTCGCCAACACACTCTTCTATGTTGGCGTAGGCGTACCCGTCACGGTCACGGTGTCGCTATTGGTCGCCCTGCTTGTGCAGCCACTCGGACCAAAGGCGCAGAGCTTCTTCCGAGGAACGTTCTACCTTCCCGCTGTAGCGGGCAGCGTTGTGCTGGCAGTGGTGTGGACCTGGATTTTGAACCCGGCTTTCGGCCTTCTCAACTGGATTGTGGAGCAGTTCGGCGTTGACCCCCTTCCGTGGTTGGCTGACGCCGCGACGGCGCGCTGGGCGGTATTACTTGTTCTGCTCACGCACACGGTCGGGCAGCCCATCATCGTGTTTCTTGCCGGGCTCGCGAGCATACCCGCGGAGCTTCACGATGCCGCTCGGGTCGACGGGGCGGGCCCATTCCAACGAGCCTGGCATGTGACCTTCCCCCTACTTCGGCCTGTGATCCTGTTCGTGGTCGCCATCACCACGATCGGCGTTTTCCAGATCTGGGAGACGATCTACATGCTTACCGCGGGGGGGCCGGGAGACGCCAGCACCTCCATCGTGTACGAGCTTTACGAGACAGCTTTCCTCACGTCGAACTACGGTCTCGCCTCAGCGATGGGCGTGGTGCTCCTGACCATCGTGGTGGCCATTACGTTCTTGCAGCTCCACTTCTGGGATGTGTCATACCTTGAATAGGCGTTCGATAGCGGTCGCCGAGATAGCTCGGTACGGATTCGGTTCTCTACTAGGTCGAACCCGACGGGCGCGTCGCGTGCTGCTGCGCAACTCAAGTCATCTGGTCGCACTAGCAGTCGTCGTCGTTATCGCAGCGCTGTTCATGCTGCCGCTCTACTGGATCTTGACCGGTTCGTTCAAGTCTCAGCTCAACGCGGTGGCGACGCCGCCCGAGCTCTTCCCGGCGGATCCGACCCTTGAGAACTGGCGCGTGGTCCTCGGTGGCAGCGTGCCGATATGGCGGTGGCTTGCCAATAGCATGCTGGTTGCTGGCGCCACGATGCTCCTGTCGGTCTCGCTGAGCGTCCTGGCCGGCTACTCCTTCGGGAAGAAGAAGTTCGTCGGATCGCGTCAACTCTTCCTACTTCTTCTCGCGACGATGATGCTTCCCGCCCAGGTGCTCCTGATCCCCTTGTACATCCTCGTGCGCCAGCTTGACCTCTACAACACTCATGTGGGCATGATCTTGCCGTTGCTCGTATCGCCGTTCGGTGTCTTCTTGATCAAGCAGTTCATGGCCACCATTCCCAACGAGATACTCGCCGCCGCGCGGATAGACGGCGTCTCTGAATGGGGCATGTTCAGGTGGATCATCCTCCCACTGTCCGGCCCGGCGTTGGCCGCGCTATCCATCTTCACGTTCTCGACAGCCTGGAACAGTTTCATGTGGCAATTGCTGATGGCCGGTGATGTGAGCATGTACACGCTGCCGGTCGGTGTGGCCGCAATGACCAGATACCCGATCGGCGCCGACCAGACTGTGCTGAACGTCGGTGTTCTGATGGCCGGCGGCACTTTTGCGGCGTTGCCGATGATCCTGACCTTTCTACTCTTCCAACGGCAGTTCACTCAAGGGATCACGATGGGCGCTGTGAAGGGCTGATGAACCTCGAATGATCGATGCGCGCAGTACGTACCTACGGATAGAAGAGACCCGTACCGATACCGCGATCGTGCCCGTAGGCGCGACCGAGCAGCACGGTCCTCACTTGCCGTTGGGCGTGGACTACCTGCTCGCCGAGGCCGTTGCCAAGGGTATCGGTCGTGAACTCGACGCGTTCGTACTGCCGGCGATGCCATTCGGCGCCTCGCAGGCCCATGCTGGGTTCCGCGGATCGCTTTCGCTCGGGTACGAGACCCTGAATTCCGTAGTCAGGGACTTGACGAGATGCCTATTTGATCAAGGGTTCGCGCGAGTGGCCGTGTTGAACATGCACGGAGGTAACGTCGGTCTTGTGACCGCAGTCCGCGAGGTGAATGCCGGCCAGCAGAAGGGGAGAGCGATAGTCGTCGATCCACTGAGGCTCGCGAGCGGTCAGTTGTCGGCGATCATCGAGACACTCGCAGGCGAACGACATGCGGGCGAATACGAAACATCGCTCATGCTGCATCTCTATCCAGATCTTGTTATCGGGACCGCCGCGGATTGTGTTCCGCGCGCGCCGCAAGAATACTTTGACGCCTTGCCCTTGAAGGTTGTTTCCCCGACCGGGGTATGGGGCTGTCCGTCGCGGGCATCTGCCGAAAAGGGCGCACTGACGATGGGCGTCCTCATTGAAGTGACGTCACGGCATATCCGGGAGGTCTTCGGGCAGTTCGACCAGCTCAGAGAGCCCACACAGGGGATGGACCGCCTACGGTCCGACTAGCTCGGTAAGTGGGACCTGATGACGACGGATGGGCCGACCTCAGGCGGCCTCGGTCTCGATGAAGCGGTCGACCTCGCGCGCGAGACGCCGCCACGCGAGCGCGAGCGGGCGCGGCGGATCGTTCGCGTCGTCGCGGGTGAGCTCGCCCAGGAGCGGGGTGACGATGCGCCGGTACGTGCCGGCGAAGGTGAGCGCGAGCCGCCGCCCGTCGTCGGTGAGGACGTAGCGGTGGGTGCCCGCCAGGCGGGCGATGACCCCCTTGCGCACCAGGCGTCGGAGGTCGTAGCTCATGCGCCGGGCGGAGTACTCCGCGGGCGGCGCACCGAGGAGAGGCGCGACGAGCGCCCGGAGGACCGCGTTGGTGAACCCGGCCGGCAGGAGCGCGACGCAGCACAGCGCCGACCAGAGCGCCATGACGCGCGGGTCGCCGAAGCGCAGCGCCGGAGCGCGGCCTCCGGTCTCGGTCCGCGTCGGCAGGACGACGCGCTCGATCGCCGCCGCGGGCGCGAGCGGCACGGCGCGCGCGTCGAGCGCGGCGAGCGTGCGCGCGTTGACGGCGGCCATCTTCCGGAGGAGCTCCGGCATGTTCACCAGCGACCGGCCGAGGCCGAGGTCGCGGGTGTCGTTGCAGGTCGTCTCGATCCGCAGCGCTCGTCCGCCCTTGAAGTAGGCCTTGGCCTTGGAGCGGCGGTAGTGGAGCGCGATGGAGGGGTCGACGCCGTCGGTGATGACGCGGGTGCGGAAGACGCCCGGCGTGGGACGCGGTCCCTTCCGGATGACGCGCCGGCCGAACACCAGCTGGACGCGGTCGGGGCGGCCCTGGTCGAGCGCCGTGCGGATGGCGTGCTCGAACCACAGGCGCCCGTCGCGCGGAGCGGCGAACACGAAGGTGTCGGCGAGCTCCGCCTGCCAGAGCGAGGGCCGGTAGCGGTATCCGGCGGCCTGGTCCGCCGCGGTGAGCGGGAGCGGGAGGCGCAGCAGCCAGCGACGCAGGAAGGCCTCGATGTCGCGCGCGCCGAGCGCGTCCGCGAGGCGCTGCGCGAGCTCGGGGTGGGCACAGCTGAGCAGGCCGTTGTCGAGCTCGGTGAAGGCGACGCCGCGGCGAGCGAGCTGCGCCTTGAGCCAGCTGTGGCCGTTGAGGTACGCCCGCCCGGCGAAGGGCGCGTACGTGCAGACCTTGACGAAGGCGCGGCCCCACTCGTTGTCGCGCAGGTAGAAGTAGTAGTGCTTCACCGCGACGGTGCGCTTGCGGTACGCGAAGTCGAGCCCGCGCGCGTCGCGCACCGGCCGGCCCCACCACGAGCTGGCCCGCTCCTGGGCGGTGCCGATGAAGATGACGCCCTCGCGCGCGGGCGAGCGGGCGAAGTACCGATCGGCGATGTCCTCCTTGTCCGCGCCGCGCGGGAAGGCGACGACCTGGGCGCCCTGCTCGCGGGCGAAGCGTTCGACGCGCGCCTCGAAGTCGCGCGTCATCTGGCCGAACAGCGCCGGCGAGGGGAGCTTGTTCCCGCGCACCTCGCAGAGGAAGCGGTACAGCTGCCCGGGCGTCTGCAGCAGCGGCTGATAGAGGTTGAGGTACAGCCGGTCGATGGAGCGCAGCCGGAAGGTGACGCGGTCGGCGAGAATGGCATCCGGAGCGAGCACGGTGGTCCTCCAGCGTCTTTGATCAGGGGCCGGAGACTACCTGCTCGCTCTTCTTGTTCCTGCGATGTGCGGCGACGAACGGGCTTTGCCCGGCGGCGCCGCTCCCTCATCCGATCTCGAAGGGTTGGGGACCGAGCCGACGAATGTCGGCGAGGTGCTCCCTAGTGTCCTGGAACCGAGGTTCGTTCGCAAGATCGGCGCACGCTGGCGAGTATCTCGTCGGCCCTCCTCACCCAGACGAAGGGCTTGGGATGCTCGTTGCTGGTGGCGACGGTCGCTTCATCAAACGCCGTACGCAAGCAGTCACTTCGACCGGTACACCCGCGATCGCATCGAGGGAGGGTGAGCCGTGCTGGACCTGTTGATCACCGGTGGCCAAATCATCGATGGCACCGGCAATCCGGGCTATTTCGGAGCCGTGGGCGTCGAGGGCGATCGCGTCCGCATCGTCCGCGGGGATACGAGCGAGATCGTCGCCCGAAGACGAGTGGACGCAAAGGGCAAGATAGTGTGCCCGGGTTTCATCGACATGCATGCGCACTCCGGGCTGGTCATGCTCTCGGAGCCTCGACATGAGCCCAAGGTACGTCAAGGCGTGACGACGGAGCTGATCGGGATCGACGGCTGCTCGTACGCGCCGTTCAGGGATCATCGGGACCTCCTGCGCTTCATCGAACTGAACTCCGGCCTGGACGGGAACCCGCCGCTACCCGGCAAGTGGTCGACGGTCGAGCAGTACCTTGCCATGTTCGATCGCTGCGCGGCGGTGAACGTGGCGTACATCGTGGGGAACTCGCCGATCCGGATCGGCGGCGTCGGGTGGGAGCAGCGGCCAGCCAAGCCCAACGAGCTCGCCGACATGAAGGCGCTGCTGCGGGAGGCCATGGAGGAGTGTGCGTTCGGCATCTCCACGGGTCTGGACTACCCACCTGGATCCTACGCGGACACGGCCGAGCTCGCGGAGCTCAGCAAGGAAGCTGCCCGCCTCGGAGGCATCTATCACACGCACGTGCGCTATGGCCTGGGTGACAAGTACCTCGACCCATTTAGGGAGGCCGTGGAGATCGGTCGACGGAGCGGCATCGCCGTCCACATCACGCACTTCTACCTCCGGGTCACGAAGCCCGGAGGCTCCGGACGGCTGCTCGACATAGTCGAGCAAGGTCGAGCTGAGGGCATGGATGTGACGTTCGACAGCTACCCGTACGTGCTAGGCAGCACGCGCCTCCTCATCGTGTTCCCCGAGTGGATCCACGACGGCGGCCCGGATCGACTGAAGGAAGCGCTGCGGTCGCCGGAGGCGCGTGCGCGGCTCAAGAAGGAAGTGCGACCGCGCGCGGCCACTTGGGACGACATGTGGCTGACCTACTTCAAGCACCCGCACAATCACCGCTTCGAAGGGAAGTCCATCGCACAGGTCGCGGAGATGATGGGTCGGGAGGTCGTCGATGCGATGTGCGACCTGCTGCTGGAGGAGGATCTCCAGACTTGCTTCGTCATGACCGGCGCGGATGCGGACTCCCTGCCCGCATTCGTACGACACCCGCTGTCGATGGTCGGCAGTGATGCGCTGTTGCTCGGGGACTTCCCCAGTCCCCGCTCGTACGGCTGCTTCCCACTGATCCTCGCCGAGTACGTGCGGGAGAATCGTTTCCTGTCGCTTCCCGACGCCATCCGCAAGATGACGTCCTATCCCGCGCAACGCCTCGGCATACGAGGTCGCGGGATCCTGCGGGACGGCATGTTCGCCGACGTCGTGATCTTCGATCCCGAGCGGGTGAGGACGCCGGCGACGCGGCATCAGCCGAAGCAGTTCCCGGTAGGGATCGACTTCGTCATCGTGAACGGCCAGGTCGTCATCGACAACGGCGCGCACACCGGGGTGATGGCGGGACGCGCGCTCAGACGCAACCGGGAGTGAAGGTGGGTCAGCGCTGCCGCGCGCGGCGACCTCGAAGCTCCCAAAGGTTTCCTGCGCTTGGTCAAGGGACCTCTACGCCGATCCCGAGACTGCGGTCGGGACTGTCGGCGTTGACGGATATGACCCCACCTCGGCCCGGTCGGGCAACGGTCGGACGTGATCAGGCGGCGGGGGCGGCGGAAAGAGCCGCGCCTCAAGGGCGGGGTCGTCCATGTCGTCGGGGAGCGGCCACGCCAGGCCGGCCTGGAGTTGACCCGTTTCTGTGGACGGTCAAGCGCTTGGGGTCGCTGCTTTTTGCCACCTCCTCTCGAACTCCATCGGGGCGCGGTACTCGAGAGCTGAGTGACGCCTCCGAGGGTTGTACCAGGCCTCGATGAAGTCGAAGATCTTCGTCCCGGCCTCCTCACGCGTCTCGAACCGCTCGCGGTCGAGGAGCTCGCACTCGAGCGTCGCGAAGAAGCTCTCGGCAAGGGCGTTGTCGTACGCGTTACCGACGGATCCGATCGAGGGAACGATGCCGGCCTCGCGGCAGCGCTGACCGAACACGAAGCTGGTGTACTGGCCGCCGCGGTCGCTGTGATGGATGAGCGCCGCATCGGGGCCGCTGGCGGGCGATGGCCATCTCGAGCGCGGCCGTGACGATCTCGGCGTGCAGCGTGTTGCGCATCGACCAGCCGACGCAGCGGCGCGTGCAGACGTCGATGACCGCCGCGAGGTACAGGAAGCCTTGCTGGGTCGCGACGGTCTCCCCGGCGAAGAAGGCCGCGGCGGAGCCGACCCGTCAGCGCAACGCATCGGATGATGCGAGCGCTGAAAGGGAGGGATCCGCCCCTCGTAATCCTCGGATGCTCCCCACGTCCTCGAACGATCCTCTTGCGGTCTACGGCCCCGCCTTCCAGCGTGCCCTGGCCGCCGCTCGAGCAATCTCCGAGCGGCGCTTCGGGCTTAACCGAGCAGCTCGTATCTTGCCGCCCTTCGAGCCGCCGAGCCGTCCCAGAGCGACGGCAGCCGGGTTCTTGGCTCGCCTGACCCTGCCTTCAAGCTGGGCCGCTGCCTTAGGACTGCTTGGGCGCCTTGGCATCGTGCAATTGTGACACAAGTCCGACGCGCTCGGCACAAGCCGCGGTCCAGGTCTTGACAATGCGTAGGCGCCTAAGCATAATCATAGCGAAAGGGGCCGCGACGCTTGGAACGTCCGGCCCCATGGCACGACGGGAGTTATCCGCCATGCACTACAAGCCTATCCGCGTTCACCTTGTTCAGTCCTGCGCGCTCTGCAGCCGCTCGTTGCCGCCCGGCGCCGCGGTCTGGCGCAGCGGCGCGGCCCACCACGCCATTTGCCTCGTTCGGATGCTGCGAATACGCGTCGGGCTTCGATCCGCGACTGTCCGGGCTGTAGGATCAGAACTCGGTCAGCCTCCCGCTCCCTGCAGAAGGGAACCAGAATGCGCACCTTTCCAACTCAATCGAGGCGCGTCATGAGCCTCACCCAGATGCGCCAGAAGACGGCCCCCCTCCGCGACATCATCGAAGGCTTCTTCCGCGCCAACTACGACCTCTCACCCAAGACCGCCCGCTGGTACCGCCAGAACCTCGACGACTTCCTCGGCTTCGTCGAGCAAGCCCATGGCCGCGAGGCCATCCTCAGCGATGTCGACAAGGGCTACGTGGATGCATTCCTCAAGGCGCGCATCTCGCGGCCCACCTGCAGGTACCCGAAGGGCTCGCCATTCGCGGCGAGGGCCGCGTCGGCCACCCTCAAGCGCTTCGCGAACTACCTCGCCTCAGAGGGCATCCTGGCGGACCAGTTCGGGACGTCGGTCCTGAAGCACGTCCGGCGGACGAGGGTGGATGACGACGTACGCCAGCCGCTCTCAGACGCGCAGCTGGAACGGCTCCTGGACGTCGCCGGCCGTCCCGGTGACCGCGACCACACCATGGTCGTGCTGCTGGCCGGCAGCGGCCTGCGAGCCAACGAGGCGCGGGAAGCCCGCGTCGGCGATCTCGACCTCGATGGCGGCACCTTCCGCGTACGGCCGGAGACCAGCAAGTTCGGACGCGAGCGCGTCGTCTACCTGCACCCCGCGGTCACGAAGGAGCTGGACCGGTACCTGCGGTACCGGCACCTGGACGCAAATCCAGAGTCGCCGCTCTTCCCCACCCGGGCGGGCGAGCCGTTCGATGAAGACGGTTTCGCCAAGGTGTTCACCCGGCTCAAGCGCCGCAGCGGCATCCGCGGCTTCTCCGCACATGTCCTCCGCCACACGTGGGCGACCAACTTCATGAAGGCCGAAGGCGCGAACCTGCTCGAGCTCAAGCGCCAGGGCGGTTGGGAGCGCTGGGAGATGGTCGAGCGCTACAGCCACGCGGTCCCGGTGAAGGACCGCCGCTCGCTACCGAACCCGCTGGAACCCTCGCACAAAACCGCCTTCGGTCAGCAGCCCTCCGCGCGGATCAGCCGCCTTCGCGTCGTCGGCTGAGAACGAAGCGACGGGCCTGACAGGCCCGTCGTCGTTGGATCATTCAGTGGGCAGGGAGGGAATCGAACCCCCACAGTCGAAAGACGGCTGATCTACGGTCAGCGGG